>OMGQ01002040.1_pt1 | contig 9848 bp, 8 predicted proteins | sample 1646071 | NCBI WGS metagenome assembly OMGQ01 (sample SAMN05578585, study PRJEB25193) | human gut metagenome | biome: Human Microbiome; feature: human-associated habitat; material: feces | host: Homo sapiens | place: USA:Birmingham | reverse complement strand
GCTTAAACTGCCTGATAGAGCAGGCAATTTTTATATGAAAGGAGGTAATTTTAGAGTATGGAGGTGGCTGTGAGAAAGAAGTTAAGACGGATTTTTACAATACTGGGAACAACAGCACTGATTTTTACCATAACAGCCTGCGGGAACCGCATGGATGCCATGCAGCCGGATTCTTCCTATGTTGCAGACTTTTTTGATATTCCGGACTCAGTGACAGGAATCGAAAGACTTCTGCTCAAAGATGATATGGCCTATATGTGTTGTCTGGAGGAAGATGGCACGTCCTATCTGTCATCAATGAACATTGATGACGGTAAATTTTTGAAACAGAATCTGGAGCTGGACGCCTCGGTTTCGCTTCTGGATTTTGGCTTTGCCCCGGACAACAGTATCTGGGCGGTTTGCCTGGAACAGGCCGGCGTCTATAGTTTAAGGAAATTTGACAACAGCGGTTCACTGGTTCAGTCGGTTGACCTGGCAGGTGTGATGGACACCTCAGTCATATCGGCAGTTGGAAGAGATTTGTTCCTCAGCATTGATAGAGAGGGAAATATCGGTGTGGCTGCTAAAGGCAGAAATACGCTGGTCTATCTGTTCGACAATAACGGCAATTTCTTATTTTCTCTCGACTATGAGGGAAATCTTATGACAACCACAACGACTGCCGGGGGACAGATTGGTATTTGTGCAACTTCCCCGGACCGTATGAACTATGACCTGCTGACAGTGGACATGAAGAGCCGGGATTGGAGTAAAGATAAAATCTACCTGGGCGCAACAGCAGGGCTGTACGGAGGTGTGAACAAAGATTTCTATCGGTTTGATTCTTCGGTTTTATATGGTTATGCAGCGGGCGCGCAGGAGGGCAGCCCGGTCTTTAACTGGTCGGATATGGGACTTGGCACATCAGAGGTTCATCTTGGAGAATGCACGGACGGGCGTTTTGTGGTCCTGGCAGCCTCATCTAATCAGACTGAGGTATTATCGTATGAAATGGCGGTTCTGACCAAGGGGGCGGATGAGAGGGAGATTTTGAGTATGGTGAGCCTGAGCGCGACCCCCGGCCTTGTCCAGGCCGTATCTGATTTTAACAAAACAAACGACAGGTATAAGGTTGAGCTGACAGAGTATTTTCCGTATGCGCAGAATGTGACTGACGAGGAATGGGATAATGCCATTATAAATCTTAATACACGTATCATCTCCGGCGATATGCCGGATATCCTGGATATGAGTAATTTGTCTGTACAGATTTATCAAAGCAAAGGGCTTTTAGAAGATCTCTATCCATATATGGAACATGATCCGGAAATCAGGAAAGAGGATTACTTTGAAAATGTCTTTGAAGCTATCAGCCTGGATGGAAAGCTGCCCTATCTTACGGACGGAGCAGCCATATCCACTATGCTGGCCGGTGAAGATATTGTGGCTGGAAACGATGGCTGGACCATTCAGGAGCTGGAAAAGGTCCTTGATACTTACGGAGCCAATTCCATAAACAATCTGTCTGGTGCTTCCTTCCTGAAAATCATGCTTCAGACAGATGGCAGTTTTATTGACTGGAATTTGGGCAAATGCTCTTTTGATTCACCTGAATTTGTAAAAATGCTGGAATTTGCCGGCAAAATACAGGAAAGCAGCCAGAACAGCTTTGGAGGAACGGAGATGAGCGAAAGCTATGCAGCAGCCTATGAGACTGTGCTGAGCGTTTACCACATCACCCGGTACAGAAATTACTACAACGGGAACCTGAGATTTCTTGGACTTCCCGGAGGCGGCGGTGAGTACCACGTAATCAAACCGGAAGTGAAGGTTGGAATCTCCTCGTCCGGCTCCCGGAAGGAAGGGGCATGGGAATTTGTCAGAACACTATTGACAGAGGAGCATCAGATGTCATGTATGATGCTTCCGATTCATAAGAGGGCGTTTGATAAGGTCACGCAGGCGGCGATGGAGGGAAAATCTGTCTGGACATGGATTTACGAAGACGGCAAGGCAACAAATGAAGATGTGGAGCTGACAAAGCAGCTTTTAAACAGCGCAGCCTATGTGGAGAATGACAATCAGACACTGGAATCACTGATATTGGAGGAGGCCCGGGAATATTTTTCAGGGGCCAGGAGCGCCCTGGAAGCGGCTGAAAGAATTCAGAGCCGGGCCAGTCTTTATATCAATGAACAAATGTAAAAATTTTATATGCAAAGGAAAGGATCCAAAACTATGAAAAGACAGCTTATGAAAAGAGGAATGATGGGGATATATGCAGCTATCTGCGCGGGGATGCTTTTGGTTACCGGCTGTGCAGAGACAAATGCAAAAACGGAAACAGAAAGAATTGAAGCGACAGAGAGACAGGAAAGTAATCCTGTAAATACTGCCAGTAAGGAGGATAAGGAGGAAGAACCTGAGAAGCAGGAGGAGACGGTCCAAAATGATTCGCATCTGCAAATTCAGGATGATGCCGGGAACGAGGAGTCAGATACAATGGATACGTTTGCAGATGCGAATGACATGATGAAGTCTGCTGATTTGAGCGGTACAGCCGGCGAATGCTCGGATACCGGGTGCGTGATTAATACATCGCCCTTTGCGGACGGCACTTCATCTTCAGGAGATGGGGGCAGCATGACGGTTACTTATACAGAAGACACGGTATTTCAAAAGGGAACCGTGAAATCGGATGGCAGCAGCTACTCTTTGGAGGACAGTGAAAAAGACAGGATAGGGGACAGTGATTTTGTACTGTGTTTCGGGAAACAGCAGGCGGACGGTTCTTACCTGGCAGACAGAATCATTATGATTGTGTTCAATTAACCTGATAGGAGATGATACAGCTATGCGTTTACATATTGGGGAAAAAATAAGAGAACAAAAGGCCATGCTCATTTCCGGAAAGAAATACAGGCCCCTCATAGAAGACCGTGTGCAGCGCATGGCTGTATATCTTATGATTGGATTTTTTACATTCATGTTAGTATGCACAATTATTTCCCGTGTATCGTATTCCTTTACTACCGCCCATGTTTCGGTAGCTTCGATGGCAGGCAAAACGCTGATGAACAGGGCTGAATTGGAGGGGATTATCCATGCGTCAGCGGAGAAGGGGATTAGTCTTCCGGATGGCCTTAAGGCCGTTTCCGTCAATGCAGGGAAGGGCAAATCAGTAGAAAAAGGCGAAGCGCTGATAGAATTTGATGTCCCTGCCGCAGAAGAACGGATTAAAAAACTGGAAGAAGAAATCCGTATCCTTAATCTCAAATTGGATATTTCATCAAACAATGGCGGCAATGATGTGATTGAGGCACAGCGTACGCTGGAGGATGCCAAAAAGGCGTATGAGCGGATTGCTGCGAAGTATGCCAGGGCAGAGATGCGGCTGAAAGAAGATTATACAAAGCTTGAAGAAACACTGGCGGATGCGGAAAAGAATCTTATTAAGAAGGCAGAAGCACTTGTGAAGGAAGCGAGGGAAAACCTGCAAAATGTAAGGGAGGACGCGGAGGACGCCATCCGTGCCGCAGAACAGGCGCTGGATGAGGAATCAGAAAATCTTGATGATTCAGAGGATAGTTATCAGCAGGCATTAGAAGCGTATGAGCAGGCGAAAGATGAACTTAATATGGCAAATCAGAGAGTCAGCGAAATAAAGGAAGCGATTGCAGGGAAGCAGCCGGATGATGCCACGGATTATACGGAGGAGCTGAAGGAGGCGGAGGAGGAACTTTCCATTGCGCAAAAGGCATTTAACCAGGCCAAAAAGGAACTTTCAAAAGCAGACTATAACTCATCGTCCTATGACAGGGCAGACGATAACCTGGATTCCATCAAGCGAGGCTGGAAACGTAAAATTGATAAAGCCAAAGATGCTCTTTATAAAGCAGAAACAGTGCTGGAAGCAGTCAGGGAAGGAAAAGATTTTTCAACTGAGTCTGCAGTCAGTGAGGCCCAGGCTGCTATTGATACTGCAAGAGAAGCGTTAAACCGTGCCCGGCGTGAGTCAGAGGATAACCAATATTCTGAGGAGGAAGAACTTTATGCTGCGGGAAGGGCAGTTGAGACCGCGCAGGCAGCATTGGAAGATGCCCGGAGACAGGCTGAGGTATTGCAGAAGGAAGGTGAGATTGACAGAATTACCTGTGAATCTGAGCGGTCAGATAAAGAGAAATCGCGTGCTGCATTACAGGAAATTCTGGATAATGGGGGACGCCTTTTGGCTCCGGCCCCTGGAACGGTGGTGAGGACGCTGGAACGCGGGGATAAAACAAAGGAGGGGGAAGATGCAGTCATTCTTTCCTCTGCTGACAGAGGATTTGTTTTTGAAGGAAAACTGGATAAAGATTCAGCACGCCACTTTTCAGCCGGGGACAAGGGAGAGCTTCATTACAAATTGGATGGAAGCACACAAAAAGCAGATGTGGAGATTCATTCCATCAGCACGCCGGACGAGTCGGACCAGGTTTTTGTAACTGCGGTTCTGCCGGAGGGAGGTTATACTTCCGGTATGCCGGCACAGCTTTTTCTAAGCAGAAAGAGCGAGACGTATCAAAATTGTCTGCCTCTTACCGCACTCAGAAGTGATTCCGGCGGAGACCACGTATTCGTACTCCGCAGACAAAGCTCCGTACTGGGAACAGAATGGGTCATTGCAAGGGTAGATATAACAGTAAAGGAAAGAGACAGTCAGATGATGTATGTTGACGGCGCGCTTACGTATTCGGATCAGGTAGTTATAAGCTCAAATAAGATCATATCGGAAGGAGACAGGGTCCGCATTGAAAATTAACAGGTTTGCTCATTACCGGGCGTTGATAATATCAGCAATACTGGCAGCAGTTCTTTGGAGTTTCGCTTGTTCTTTCTATAGTACGGCCATCAGTCACTGCACCAGTGTTGGAATTAAATGGGAAAAGGGCGGTGTCAGCCCCTCAGAGCTTATCAGGCAGCAGACGTATGCAAGGCAGGATGGAGCAGGAAACCAGCCGGAGGTCACCTTATGGCAGATATATCCGGAACAGGAGATAATGGCTTCAGATAAAAAGGAGATGAAGGCGGATATAGTTGCCGCCTTTGGAGACTGCGGGGATGTTGTCTCCTCCATGCCGGCTGACGGAGCTTATCCGGCCAGATCGGATGCCTCTGGCTGTGCCGTCAGTACCGGTCTGGCATTCTCCCTGTGGGGGAGTATTAATGTGATTGGGTTGCCGGTAAAGGCGGAAGGAAAGCAGTTCTATGTCCGCGGCATATTTGAGGAGGAAGAACCAAGGTTATTCTTACAGGCGCAGGCGGAATCGGAAGAACCCTTATCCAATATGCAGCTGACGTTTACAGGTCCGGGAGCAGGGGAGAGGGCCGGTCAGTATCTCTCATCGGCAGATTTTCCGGAGGGACGGATCCTTGACCTGACATTATTTGCATGGGTACTTGGCATGATACTCCGGCTCCCTGCGATCATTCTGGCAATTGGTATCCTTGGGCGCGTGACCAGGCATGGAAAAAGGCTTTGCCGTTATCCCCTACTGCTGGCTGTTTATTTTTTAATCGCTTTCGGTATATTGGCCGTATTATGGTTTTGTATGGATCTGCCTGAGTTTCCTTCCGAGTTTGTCCCCACAATGTGGTCTGATTTTGAGTTCTGGGGAAATCTGTTTCAGGAGCAGGGGAAAAATATGGTCTCCTGGATGGCGGCCGGGCCTGCCTTCCGGGATATGGAGCTTTGGACCTCGTCATTTATGGCAGTGCTGCTTTCTGTGTGTGCCTCTGCCTTTACGGCAGCCGCAGCAATGCTGGTATCCATACGCTCTTACAAAAGAATGATGTTCTATTGTGCGGCATATACACTGACACTTTGCCTGATTTCATTCAAGATAGCCTCTGCTCACAATATGACCTTTTGCAAAGCGATGTATCTTCTGCCATGTCTTTGGATATGTGTGGATTTTCTCTTTTACTGTCTGAAAGAAACACTTGCCGCCGATGTCCGTGAAGGGAGGATTATGGATGAAGAAAAAACGTGAATACAGTGTTCCGATCCGGGAACAAATGGTACCATGGCTGTTTTTGCTGCCGAGCCTGCTGTTCGTGAGCATTATGGTGCTGATTCCTATGCTGGACGCTCTGCGCCGTTCCTTTTTCCTGGCTGCCGGTGACCGGTTTGTGGGATTTCAAAATTATCTGTCAGTCTTGAGGAACCATGCGTTTCAGCTGGCGGCAGCTAATACAGCCAAATTTATCTTAGTCTGCATACCGCTTCTGTTACTCTTTTCCCTGGCTGTTTCCCTGATGCTGGCCTCCTTCAGGGAAAAGCGCGGCATTTTCAAGACCTCGTTTCTTGTACCCATGGCGGTTCCCGTTGCTTCGATTGTTCTTTTGTGGCGTGTGATTTTTCATAAAAATGGACTTCTCAATGCATTTACTGCACTTTGGGGTTTGGTTCCGGTTGACTGGATTGGAAGTAAGGCCGCCTTTGGCGTGTTGGTGTTTGCTTATCTGTGGAAGAATTTCGGATATGATATGGTGCTGTGGCTGTCAGGACTCAGCGCCATAAATCCGGCATTATATGAGGCGGCTCAGATAGACGGCGCCGGAAGCCTCCAGCGGTTTGTGAGGATTACGCTTCCCAATCTTATGCCCACATTATTTACCATTACCGTGCTGTCGCTGCTCAATTCCTTTAAGGTGTTCAGGGAGGCTTATCTGATTGCGGGAGGTTATCCGGATGACAGTATTTACATGCTTCAGCACTTATTCAATAACTGGTACGGCAATCTGGATGTGGATAAAATGTGTGCCGGAGCTGTGATGATGGCAATTCTGGTATTTATTTTAATACTACTGCTGGAAAAAATTATGAACAGAGGAGATAGGATATGAAAAAATGGCTTCTTGGCTTGCCCCTTGTATTGATTTCGGTCTTTATATGGCTGCCTCTTTGGATGCTGATATCCGGTACCTTTATGGGAGGGGCAGAGCTGTCTGAAAATCTTGCGCCTGTCCTGGAGGGCAGGGGAGGAACGGCTGTATGGCCAGTAATGGCGCGTTATCCGACTCTGGCGGCATATGTGGAACTATTATTGGATACGCCCCAGTTTTTTACGGTATTCTGGAATTCCTGCAGGCAGGTTTTTCCAATCATACTCGGCCATGTCCTTTTGGGCGCACCTGCGGCATGGGCATTTGCAAAGTTTCATTTTCGCGGGAAAAAGATACTCTATACCTTGTATATTGTCCTGATGCTGATGCCATTTCAGGTGACCATGGTTTCCAGCTATCTTGTCCTGAATAAGCTGGGCCTGATTGATACTGTATGGGCGGTCATACTGCCCGGCGCGGCATCAACGCTTCCGGTATTCATCATGACACGTTTTTTCATGGACATACCGGAGGCGGTCATGGAGGCGGCAGCCGTGGATGGGGCTTCCTCATTTCAGACTTTTTTACGGTTTGGGCTTCCGCTGGGAGCGCCGGGCATTCTCTCGGCTGTGGTATTGGGCTTCTTGGAATACTGGAACGCAATAGAGGCGCCGCAGGCTTTCTTAAAAAACCAGGCGCTCTGGCCGCTGTCATTGTATATGTCAAATATCACAGCGGATAACGCCGGGGTATCATTAATCGCGTCACTGATTACGCTGATGCCACCTCTTTTGATATTCCTGTCCGGGCAGAAATATCTGGAGCAGGGCATTATATCTTCCGGAATGAAAGATTAACACAGGGGATTAATATATGGAAAACAGGAATTTTGCAGGCGATCTGCAGATAAGCAAAGTGAATAAATGGTATCCGGGCGATGTTCATGCTGTTAAGGATATGGATATGGAAATAAAGAGAGGGGAATTTATAGTATTTGTAGGCCCTTCCGGCTGCGGAAAGACAACGCTGCTGCGCATGATTGCAGGACTTGAGAGTATAAGCAGCGGCGAGGTCATTATGGACGGCAGGACTGTGAACCAGGTTCCGCCAAAGAACCGCGATATTGCCATGGTATTCCAAAATTACGCCCTTTATCCCAATATGAAAGTAAAAGATAATATTGCTTTTCCCCTTAAAATGCAGCATATCGGCAAAACGGAAAGGGAGAAAAGGGTAGCAGAAGTGGCGCAAAAGCTGGAGCTGGATGCTCTGATTGAAAGGAAACCGGGGGCCTTGTCCGGCGGTCAGCGCCAGCGTGTTGCCCTTGCGCGGGCCATGATAAGAAAACCCGGACTGTTTCTCATGGATGAGCCGTTAGCCAATCTCGATGCGAAGCTCCGCACAGAAATGCGCAGGGAGATTATAACGCTCCAACGGGAGCTGGGGGTAACAACCATATATGTCACCCATGATCAGACGGAGGCAATGACGATGGGGACGCGCATCGCCGTAATAAGCGGCGGTGTTTTACAGCAATTTGGAACACCGCAGGAAATATATAGAAATCCGGCGAATCTGTTTGTTGCTGGGTTCATAGGCTCACCCAATATGAATGTGTGGGACACAGAGCTTATTTCAAATAACGGACAACATTATCTGACCCTGGGAAATGCCCGTATTCCGATGGGTAAAAGCGGTCTGGCCGCAAGAGGACTGCAGGGGCCCATTAAGGCAGGTATCCGTCCGGAACACATTGTGCCGGCGGCACCGGACGATCCTCATGCAGTGCGGATGAAAATCAGCATTTTAGAAAATACCGGGCGTGAAGCGGCAGTTTTCCTCACCGGGGCTGATATACCGGATATTACAATGGTAACAGGCGCGGATTTCTCAGGCCGGGCCGGGCAGGAGGTATATATTCGGCTAAAGCCGGAAAAGATACTTCTATTTAATACAGAGACAGGATGTGCATATGGAGATGTTTATGTATAGAATATATTCAACAGGGATAGAAACTGCGGCTGCATCAGCGATACTGATACCGATTCTTTTTTTATATCAAATATTTATATTTCATAACATAAAAAAGACGGCAGCCTATATTATTTTTATATTATATTTGACTGCAATGTGCCTGTTGGTGGGGTTTCCCTGTGTGACAGGAATTAAAATCGGTTGGTCTTATAATTTTATTCCTTTGTATGGTATGCTGAACGATATAACTAACAGCTATCTGAATGTTTTGCTTTTTATCCCATTAGGTATATTTGTTCCATGCTTATGGCCCGAATACAGAAGCATGATGAAAACAGTGGGCTTGGGCCTGATGACATCACTGGGTATTGAAATACTGCAGATATTTACCTTCCGCGCAACCGATATCAATGACCTGATAACGAACGCGGCAGGTACATTGGCTGGTTATCTGATTGGCAGAGTGATGATAAAAATGATTCCTCAATTAGATAGACTGAATTGCAGGAGAAGTGAGTTATATCTCCTATACGGAACGGTTGGTGCAGTGATGTTTTTCTTTCAGCCATTTATTTTTTTATTATCAGAGGCCTTATATCCGTAAAGGCTGGCATCCATTCCTTTCTTTTGTTATGAGGAACGAGTGTGCTTTTATCAGCCCCCGCCTTCAACCCCATGAAATCGCAGAAAATTCCGTGCCGCATGGGACAGCGGGTACTCTTTATTGACAATGAAAGCGCTCGTGATAAACAGATTTTCATCGGAAAAATGCTTCACGGTTAAGTCCCTGATATGTTGGAAGTCTGCGGCCGTCAGTGAGGCCAGTGCGACGGTTTTAAAGGATCTGGCCCACTCAATCGCAGTTGCATTCGAAGAGGTAATAATAGAAATATTCGGCGCGAGCAGATGGTGGCCGAAGGAGGAACGGACCAGATCCAGGCAGTCGAAGGGAACCGCAAGCGGATAGTCTGCCAGCAGGGTTATGTCGATAATGTTGCCGCTTTGTCATCTCATCAATCCTTTGC
>OMGQ01002038.1_pt1 | contig 9870 bp, 7 predicted proteins | sample 1646071 | NCBI WGS metagenome assembly OMGQ01 (sample SAMN05578585, study PRJEB25193) | human gut metagenome | biome: Human Microbiome; feature: human-associated habitat; material: feces | host: Homo sapiens | place: USA:Birmingham | reverse complement strand
GAATTTTTGGAAAGTGCAGCAGTGTGTGATGAGAAGTTGTTAGAAATGTATTTAGAAAACGGAAATTTGAGTTTAGAAGCCATTTCTGAAAGCATCCGACAGAGGAAGATGTTTCCCTGCTTTTTTGGATCGGCGCTCAAAATGACAGGAATCGATCTGTTTATTCTGGGGATGAGTGATTACATGAAATGCCCGGAATACCCGGATAGGTTTGGTGCAAAGGTATATAAAATTACAAGAGATGAACAGGGGAATCGATTGACTTATATGAAGATAACAGGAGGACATCTGTCTGTCAAAGAGATGCTTTCCGGATATGTAAAACAGGGGAAGGGACAAGACGAGGAGTTCTGGCAGGAAAAAGTCAATCAGATCCGTATTTATTCCGGAGCAAAATATGAAACGGTAAACGAGGCGAAAGCCGGAATGGTCTGTGCAGTAACCGGATTAACGGAAACTTATCCCGGAGAAGGTCTGGGGAGTGAAGAAGAATCAGATATGCCGGTGTTGGAACCTGTTTTGAATTATCAGATTTTGTTGCCGGAAGGATGTGATGTTCATCAGATGCTTCAAAATCTCAGACAGTTGGAAGAGGAAGAGCCATTATTGCATGTAGTCTGGAATGAGACTTTGGCGGAAATTCATGTACAATTGATGGGGGCAGTACAGATTGAAGTGTTGAAAAGCCTGATAGAAGAACGTTTTGGCGTGGGTGTACAGTTTGATTCCGGAAATATTGTATATAAGGAAACTATTTCAGATGTTGTGGAGGGAGTCGGACATTTTGAACCACTCCGTCATTATGCAGAGGTCCATTTGCTGTTAGAACCGGGAGAAAGAGGGAGTGGTATTCAGATTTTTGCCGATTGCAGCGAGGATCTTCTGGATCGAAACTGGCAGCGTTTGATTTTGACGCATTTAGAGGAAAAGGAACATCTTGGAGTTTTGCTGGGAGCGCCGATTACAGATCTGCGTATTACGCTTGTATCTGGAAAAGCTCATCAGAAACATACGGAAGGTGGAGATTTCCGACAGGCAACATATCGAGCAGTGCGGCAAGGGCTGAAACAGGCGGAGAGTGTGCTGCTGGAGCCGTATTATGAATATCGTCTTGAGGTGCCCGCTGATTTGATTGGACGGGCGATGTCAGATATGCAGAGGATGCATGGAACATTTGGTGTGCCGGAACAAGAAGGTGAAATGTCTGTGTTGACGGGGGTTGCTCCGGTTATAACAATGCGAGATTATCAGACGGAAGTGATCGCTTATACAAAAGGGCGGGGACGATTACTCTGTCAAATGAAAGGATATTTTCCTTGTCATAATACAGAAGAAGTAGTGACGGCAGCAGGATATGATTCAGAACGTGATCTGGAGAATCCGACAAGTTCTGTTTTTTGTGCGCATGGTGCAGGTTTTGTAGTAAAATGGGACGAAGTACCTGAATATATGCATTTGGAATCTGTTTTAAAAAAAGCTGAACCGGAAGAGAAAACGGAAGAAGTCGTCTATACATCGGCAGCAGTGCGAAGAGCGAGTGTACTATCGGCATTGTCGCCGGAGGAAGAAGCCGAATTGGATCGGATGGCGGAAGAATCACGAAGAAAACGAGAGCAGGCACGAAAAAAGTATTCTTATCGAAAAGAGTTTAGCAGTGAAGTTCGAGGCAGTGTTTCAGGAAAACCAAAAGAGCGGTTAAAGGAATATCTTCTGGTAGATGGCTATAATATTATTTTTGCATGGGATGAATTGCGGGAATTGGCAGAAGTAAATATGGATGGAGCACGTGGAAAATTAATGGATATTCTGTGCAATTATCAAGGTGTTCGAAAATGTTCTTTGATTCTGGTCTTCGATGCATATAAATTAAAGGGATTTCCGGGAGAGGTACAGCGATATCATAATATTTATGTAGTGTATACAAAAGAAGCAGAAACAGCGGATCAATATATCGAAAAGGTTGCTCATGAGATTGGGCGGAAATATGAAGTGACAGTTGCTACATCGGATGGAACGGAGCAGGTGATTATTCGTGGTCAGGGATGTAGAGTATTGTCAGCAAAAGAATTAAAAGAAGAGGTAGATCTGGTACGAAAAGAATTACGGGAAGAGCATATGGGAAAGACGGAGAGTACGAAAAATTATCTTTTCCATTATCTTGATGAAGAGACGGCAGAACAAATGGAAGAAGTACGGCTCGGAAAGAAAAAACATGAATAAGAGACAAGAAAGAGGTTGTGACTATGCACAACCTCTTTTGAAATGAATCGTTATTTATGCTTTCTCTTTCGATAGAAGGTAAAAGTAATGACGCTTCCAAGAGAGAGCAGAACCAATGAACTCCATAATGTCAGATGACTGTTGTCACCGGTTTTTGGCGGGGTGCCAGGTTTGTTTGGTTTGCTGTCTGGAACAGCAGGTTTGCCGGTAGTTTTAAAGGATGCTTTAATTGTGACATCATTGGCCGGCATTTCAAATGTATATGTACCATCTTTTTGCTTTTTCAGTTTGATTGTCTGATTTTTAGAATCAACTGCAGTTATTTTATCCAGTTTATATCCTTTATCAGGAACAGCGGTTAAAATAACCTTGCTTCCGACAGTATAAGAGGTTTGAGGAACTGTAACCTTACCGTTTTTGCTGTCCTGAATTGTTACTTTATAAGTTGTTTCAGTTCCGCTTTCAGGCCTGAAAGTTGCATTTACAGTGATATCGCTTGCAGGCATAGTAAATGTATAGACGCCATTTCCCTGATCCGCAATTGAAACTGCTTGTCCGTCCAGTGTGTGAATCACAACATTTGCTACAACATAACCTTTAGCTGGTTTGACAATCAATTGAACAGTGCTGTTTTCTACAGCTGTTTTTGGTATTTCGATTGTTCCGTTTTTCATTTCCGGAACATGAATTGCGTAAGAAACTTCAACTGGAGTGTCTTCTTTAAAAGCAGCGGTTACAGTTACATCGCTAGATGGCATTACAAATGTATAAGAACCATCTTCCTGAGCTGTTGTCTCAACAGGGTTTCCAGATGCATCTGTTACGGTAATCGTATTCAGAATATATCCCTTTTCTGGTGAAGCAGATAAAGCGACAATACTTCCTTCGTTTGCAGTTGTTGGAACTGATACAGTACCGTTTTCTGCTTCTGCGATGCTGATATTGTATGTGGTAGCTTTACTGATTCGCCAATAAAGTCTCCACCATTGCGGGATGTAATCTTGAAGGATTCAGCAACACCGTCTGTCCATTTCATATCAACCACAAAGTTTCCACGTGCAACAATTCCGTTTACATATCCGGTATTCCATTGTTCCGGTAAAGCTGGAAGGAACTGTACATATCCTAATTGGCTTTGCAGCAGCATTTCATTTACGCCTGCAGTATAACCATAGTTTCCATCGATCTGGAAGATTGGGCTTTGTTTGTAATTAGCTCCGCTGCCATGTGAAGAAAACATATTGGTTAAGAATCCGGAGTTGCCTCCGCCTACAGCAGACTGTACAATTTGGAATGCTTCATCAGAATGTCCAGTACGTGCCCAGAGGTTTAATTTATGAGCTTTGGACCAGCCGGTTGCATCCAGACCACGTTTATTTAATGAAACCATAGCAGCATTCATAAATTCTGCATTATCTTTGTTGATCAGATTTCCAGGATACAGAGCCATCAAATGTGAAAGATGTCTGTGCGGTGGCTGCTGACCACCAGACTGAGCACCAAGACTTTCTCTCCACTGTGGAATATCGATTTCTTCTAAGTCACCGGCCTGAGCTTTTCCAAATGAAGTTTCTTCAAACCATTCTTTGACCTGTCCGTCATCTCCTACAATGACCGGATCTAATTTGGATTGTTTATCTTCCCACACAGTAATTAAATCTTCATCAACGCCGAGTGTTCTGGCCGCCTGGATAGTATTTTCAAAGTGCTGTCAAATAAATTGCTGGTCATAGGACGCTCCACTGACAATTGGACCGTTCTCAGGAGAATAGGATGGAGATGAAACATAACGCTGTTGGTATTCACTCCAGTATAATGCTTCGTTCCAGAAGTTTGCAACTTCTTTCATGGAAGGATACAGTTCGTTTCTTAAATATTCCAGATCTCCCGTATAGAGATAATATTCATAACAGTTAAGCAGTGCCCAGGCAGAACCAATCGGATTCCAGCCGGCGGCATTATTTTTTTGTCCCATTGTTGCGAACATATAAGGTGTACTGAAACATCCGACTAACCAACCATTTTCTTCCCCTTCATTACTCTTGATATCAAAAGCAGCTGCGGCTGCACCACGTCCGGCTTCGCGCAGGACTGCGAGGTAATCATTGTAAGGAATATGGCATTCACCTAAGTTACTTGCCATTGTAGGCCAGTAGTTCATCTGTATGTTGATGTTGAAGTGGTAGTCACCGCCCCATGCAAAGTGACCTTCACCCCAGACACCTTGCAGGTTGGTTGGCAGTGAACCTTCGCGGGAACCAGCGATGGTCAAGTAACGACCAAACTCGCCACCAGTGTTATCTACCATGTTTCGATATTTTTTTATTAGCTCATCTGTTGGAATCTGAGGAATTTCTTCGTTAAATCCAAGTTCCATACGTGAGAAAAGAGCAGAATGGTCATCTACATGTCTTTTCTTTAATGCATCGTAACCTTCGTTGGAGATTATATCTGCTGCGGAAGCAATGCGTGAAGTGATAGCTTCATGAGGATCCTCTCCGCGGAAGGAGGGCAGTTCCATTTTATAATCTGTACCGCATGCCAGTACTAAAATAGCGGAATCAGCTCCTGTAACTGTGACAGAAGTTCCGTTAGAAGTGAGTTCTCCTCCTTCAGGAATTACTTTTAATTGTGCTTCTGTTTTTAATTTGTTACTCCATAATGTACTTGTCATAGTAATTGTATCGCTAGAAGCAGTGATGGATCCGGCTCTGGTACAATCAGCTAAGTTTGTAGTAAATGTAATTTTACCGGATTTATCAGCTGTTAGTCTTACAACAAGTACATTGTCTGGATGGCTGTTAAAGTATTCTTTAGTATAATGAACCCCTTCATAATCATAGTTTACAGTAGAAAGTGCTGTACGCATATCCAAATCACGTACATAATTTTCTATTTTACTTTCATCGATAGTATCATTGGAAATATAGAGATTAGCAAAATCTTGCGGAGCATCATAACCTTTTAAATCTCCCATCAGTTTGTTCAGCCAGTTCATAGGCTCTCCATAGGTAGAAGTACCGCTGGATTCATAGGAATCTTCAGAGAAACCGAAAACATATTCTGATTTGTCATCTAATTTTTCGCGAATTGCAGTTAAATCATTTTTGATAGTCTGCAAGTTTTCTTCGGTTTCGGTAGGATTGGTATTTCCATAATTATATTCTGCGTAATCACTGGGGCCACCGTTCCATACTGTTTTTTCATTGATATGGATTTTGTCTTTTTTGACTCCGCCATATAATAACCCACCCATATATCCATTTCCAATGGCGAGGGCTTCGGTTTCCCATGCGTAACGGTAATTCTGATTAGCAGGTTCATCATACCAAAGCCTCAGTAAATTGTCATTTGCAAGTGGTGTAGGTTCTGCAGCAGGTTGTTCTGCCAATGCTGTTGTAGACAATAGAGAGACACTCATTACAGTGGCCATAGATATGACTACAAACTTTTTGAATGATATATGAAAAAATAACCATATATTCCACTGTAAATCCTTTTGTAACTATGGAATATTATATCGCTACAATAAAAAAGTCAATAAAAATTAGTGATAATTAATAAAAAAATAAATTTATTTTGTGGAATGTGAACAAAAAATAAAAGAGAAATAATTTCGTTATTTTAACGAGAATAAAATTGGATTAGACCTTGACAAATGATAAAAACTGAGTAAATATACAAATGAGAGTGTATAAAAGCAGACAGACTAGGGTGGATGAATCATGGATAGAAAAGAAATACTCAGTAAGAAAGAAAAAATTGTAGTTAAGGTCGGAACCACAACCATTACATATGAAGAAACAGGGAATATTAATTTAGATAAATTGGAAAAGTTTGTGCGTATTTTGATTAATCTCCGGAATCAGGGGAAACAGGTAATTGTAGTTTCTTCCGGGGCGGTAGGCGTTGGCAGAATGGCTCTTGGTATGCAGCATAGACCGGAAACAGAGGCAGAAAAGCAAGCATGCGCTGCAGTTGGACAAGGCAGACTGATGATGATTTATGAGAAGCTGTTTAATGAATATAGTCAGCTGACGGCACAGGTATTATTGACAAAAGAATCAATTACCAATGTTGAATGTCGAAAAAATGCCCGTCAGACATTTGATGCATTATTAAAGATGAACGTAGTTCCTATTGTAAATGAGAATGATGCAATTTCCGTAGATGAGCTGGCATACGGAAATTTTGGGGATAATGATACTCTGGCGGCAAATGTGGCAGAGTTAGTAGGCGCTGATCTTCTGGTGTTGCTTTCTGATATTGAAGGCATGTATACAGCGGATCCGAAAACGAATCCGAATGCGCGTTTTATCCATACAGTTGTAGAAATTGATGAGTCACTGGAGCGAATGGCAGGTGGTTCGGGCAGCGATTTCGGTACCGGTGGGATGGCAACAAAAGTAAATGCGGCAAAGGTAGTTACGGATGCCGGTGCAGATATGATTATTGCAAATGGAGATAATATTTATACAATCAATGATATTATGGCAGGAAAGAAAGTGGGCACCTTATTTTTGTCCAGACAGCATGGGAAGGAACTGGAAAATGAACTTGCACCGGAACGTGCGAAATTTCGGCGTCAGGTAAAACGTCTGAAAAAAGCAGAAGAAAAGGGACATGTAGAAAACGGTGACAAGGTACAGCTGAATAGTGGCAGTGGATACGGAACAAATGAGACGACTGCAGCACATTCATATAAGATGGAGGAAAGTCGATATGGAGAATTATATGGAAATACTTGGTAAACGTGCGAAGGATGCATCCCGGGAAAGTGCAAAGCTTGGAACAGATGAAAAAAATAAAGGGCTTTTTGCGGTAGCAGATGAACTTTGTAAACAGAGTGCATATTTGTTGAGTGAAAATGAAAAGGATGTGCAGGAGGCGGAATCGAAAGGCGTTAAGAAATCACTGATCGATCGTCTGCGTTTGACGGAACAGAGAATTGAGGATATGGCGGAAGGCTTGAGACAGATTGCAGGTTTGGAAGATCCAATTGGAGAAGTGCTGGAAATGAAAAATCGTCCAAATGGGCTGCGCATCGGGAAAAAGAGAGTTCCGTTAGGGGTAATTGGGATCATTTATGAATCCAGACCAAATGTAACAGCAGATGCATTTGGACTTTGTTTTAAAACAGGAAATGCTGTGATTCTTCGCGGAGGGAGCGATGCGATTCACTCCAATCTTGCAATTGTGCATACGATAAAAGAAGCACTTCGGAAGGAAAAATTGCCGCAGGATTTAATCTTATTGGTAGAAGATACCAGTCGCGAGACCGTGCAGCAGATGATGAAATTACATGATTATATCGATGTGTTGATTCCGCGGGGAGGCGCAGGGCTGATCTCGACTGTAGTTGAGAACAGTACAGTTCCGGTAATTGAAACCGGAACCGGAAATTGTCACATTTTTGTGGATGAGAGCGCCGATATTGAAATGGCAGTGGATATTATTGAAAATGCGAAAGCACAGCGTATGGGTGTATGCAATGCCTGTGAGTCTTTAGTTGTACATGAAGGGATTGCTAAAAAAGCCGTACCTGAGATTGTGAAAAGACTGAAACTGCATCAGGTGGAAATCAGAGGAGACGAGAGAGCGCAGGAACTTATGAGCGAGATTGTTCCGGCGACAGAAGAAGATTGGGGAACAGAGTATCTCGATGCGATCATTTCTTTGAAAATTGTAGATTCGATCGAGGATGCAATCCATCATATCAATCAATATAATACCGGACATTCGGAATCTATTATTACCAATGATTATGATCATGCATTAAAATTTCAGGATGAAGTCGATGCAGCAGCGGTTTATGTAAATGCCTCTACAAGATTTACAGATGGTTTTGAGTTTGGATTCGGAGCAGAAATTGGGATTAGTACGCAGAAACTTCATGCAAGAGGACCAATGGGGCTGCTTGCTCTGACAACAACGAAGTATATTATTTTTGGAAATGGACAGATTCGTAAATAAAAGGGTACCGTTGAAGTGTTTCATTTTGTAAATGAGATGCTTGCAACGGTATTTTTTTACAAAAAATAAAAAGAAGGGGTTGCATAATATGCATTATAGATGTATAATTATGCAAAATATTATTACAGAGTATGCTCTGGTATTGTATGAGAAGGGAAGGTTAATCAATCATGATCAAAGTGGGAATTATAGGAGCTACAGGTTATGCCGGCGGTGAATTGGTCAGAATATTGACTGCACATAAAGAAACTGAAATTGTATGGTATGGATCCAGAAGTTATATAGATCAGAAATATGCGTCTGTGTATCAGAACTTCTTTCAGATTGTAGATGCAAAGTGTATGGATGATAATATGCAGGAATTGGCAGACCAGGTGGATGTGATTTATACAGCAACGCCACAGGGATATTGTGCATCACTTGTAAATGAAGAGATTTTGGCAAAGACAAAAGTCATTGATTTAAGTGCTGATTTTCGGATAAAAGATGTTTCCGTCTATGAAAAATGGTATGGAATTGAGCATAAAAGTCCACAGTTTATCGAGGAAGCTGTTTATGGACTGTGTGAAGTGAATCGTGAACAGATAAAACAAGCGCGTTTGCTGGCGAATCCGGGATGTTATACAACTTGTTCCATTTTGACGGCATATCCGCTGGCAAAAGAAGGTCTGATTGACATGAATACGTTGATTATTGATGCAAAATCAGGAACATCCGGAGCAGGAAGAGGTGCAAAGGTTGCAAATCTTTTCTGTGAGGTGAATGAGAATATGAAAGCCTATGGGGTGGCAACACACAGACATACACCGGAGATTGAGGAGCAGCTTGGGTATGCGTCGGGACAGAACGTGGTACTGAACTTTACGCCGCATCTGGTGCCAATGAACAGAGGGATTTTGGCAACGGAATATGCAAAACTGAAAAAAGATGTAACTTATGAAGAAATTAAGGCTGTTTATGATGCATATTATGCGAAAGAAAAGTTCATCCGGGTGCTTGAAAAAGATGTTTGCCCGGAAACAAAATGGGTAGAAGGCAGCAATTATGTGGATATCAATTTTAAAATCGATGAGAGAACCGGAAGAATTATTATGATGGGGGCAATCGATAATCTTGTAAAAGGCGCAGCAGGTCAGGCAGTTCAGAATATGAATCTGATGTTTGGGTTGAAAGAATCCGAAGGACTGGATCTGATCCCGATGTTTCCGTAGAAACAAAAAGAGCAGGAGTATGACAATGAAGATTAGAACAATGACAATAGAAGACTACGATGGCGTGTATGAATTGTGGATGACAATCAAAGGGTTTGGAATTCGCAGCATAGATGATTCCAGAATCGGTGTGGAACGATTTCTGAAAAGAAATCCAACGACAAGCGTTGTGGCTGAGGAAGATGGAAAAATTGTTGGAAGTATTTTGTGTGGACATGACGGCAGACGAGGTTGTTTATATCATGTCTGTGTGCATGAGAAATATCGAAGACATGGCATAGGGAAAGCAATGGTTGTCCGCGCGATGGAACAGTTAAGGAAAGAGCAGATCAGCAAAGTTTCACTGATTGCTTTTACAGAAAATGATATTGGAAATGCATTTTGGAATACGATCGGCTGGACAGAACGGCTGGATCTGAACTATTACGATTTTGTCTTAAATGAAGCAAATATCACAGCTTTTAAT
>OMGQ01002037.1_pt1 | contig 9871 bp, 11 predicted proteins | sample 1646071 | NCBI WGS metagenome assembly OMGQ01 (sample SAMN05578585, study PRJEB25193) | human gut metagenome | biome: Human Microbiome; feature: human-associated habitat; material: feces | host: Homo sapiens | place: USA:Birmingham | reverse complement strand
CCTTGTTCGCCGGATTCACGCCATGCTCGAGCTTCTCATACGCGGCCTTGCTGAAGTACAGCGAATGCGCCTTCTCGCCGTGGATGAGCAGCGCCGGGTTCTCGATTTCGCCGATGTAGGTCATCAGCGGCATATTCATGAACGGCAGCGACGAGGTGACGTTCCAGCCGGCATTCGAGTTCACCGAGCGCGCATGGTAGCCGCGCGGGGTCTTGTAGTACGCGTGGTAGTCCCTGACGAACTGCGGGGCGTCGTCGGGCAGCGGGTCGATGACGCCGCCGGCGCGCGCATAGTCGCCGTTCGCGTAGTCCTCGGTGCGCTGCTTGGCCAGCTGTGTGCGCATCTCATTGCGTTTGGCGGCCGAGTCGTCGGCGTCGAAGTAGCCGTTCGCGGTGACGCGGCTCATGTCGTACATGGTGCTCGCCACGGTGGCCTTGATGCGCGGGTCGTTCGCGGCCGCGTTGAGTGCCAGGCCGCCGAAGCCGCAGATACCCACAATGCCGATGCCCTCCGGATCCACGTCGGTGCGGTTCGCCAGATAGTCCACGGCGGCGGAGAAATCCTCGGTGTTGATGTCGGGGGAGGCGACCGCGCGGGGCGAGCCGCCGGATTCGCCGGTGAACGACGGGTCGAACGCGATCGTGAGGAACCCGCGCTCGGCCAAGGTCTGCGCATACAGGCCGCTTGCCTGCTCCTTCACTGCGCCGAAGGGTCCCGAGACGGCGATCGCCTTGAATCTGCCGTTCGCCGGCACGCGCTTCGGCTTGTATACGTCGGCCGCCAGCTCGATGCCGTAACGGTTGTGGAAGGTGATCTTGCCGTGCTCCACCTTGTCGCTCTGAGGGAAGGTCTTGTCCCATACCGGGGTCAGTTCAAGTGCCGTCATTGCATTCACTCCTTGTTGGTATGCAGTTGGTGTTTGGTTGATGATGTCAGTATGAACGCAATGGCGATATAACGCAAATAGTTATTTGGTATAATCATTATTCTGTATGGGAATAATATTGGGAAAGGAAGCCGATGGAGATTCGCGAGCTGCGTGCATTCCTCGAAGTTGCGCGCGAGGAGAACATGACGCGCGCCGCGGGCAATCTGCATATGTCGCAACCGTCGCTGTCGAAGCTCATCAAATCGCTCGAACACGAACTCGGGGCGAAACTGTTCGTGCGGCGCAGCTTCGGCCTCACGCTCACCAAGGAGGGGCGCGTGCTGCGCGAGCGTGCGCGCGATCTGGTGGGCATGGCGAACCGCATCGAAGACGAATTCGCCTCGCTTGGCAACATCACCGGCGGCACGCTGTATTTCGGGCTCGCGGAGTCATACCAGATTCAATATCTCGCCCGGCAGATCAAGATTCTGCGCGAACAGGCCCCGGATTTGCGGTATCACGTGGAAAGCGGCGTCTCTGCGCAGGTGCTTGAGCATCTCGATCAGGGCTCGCTCGATTTCGCCGTGCTCGCGCAGGACCCCGATCTGACGAAGTATGAGGCGCTGACCTTCCCGGGCGTGGATCGGTGGGGCATCATTGTGCCCGCAGACCATCGGCTGGCATCGCGGTCTTACGTCGAACTCGACGACTTGGTGGGCGAGCCGCTGTTCTGCTCGCAACAGGGATGGAAGCATGAGATCGCGCGCTGGGCTGGCTCGCGCATGCCCGATCTGCGGCTTGAGGCGACCTTCGGACTCGCTTACAATGCGGCCGTCTTCGCGCGTGAAGGGCTCGGTGTGCTGCTCACTTTCGATAGGATCGTCGACACCAGCGCGGATTCCGGCATCGTGTTCCGCCCGCTCAAACCGGCCCTCGAGACCAAATTGCACCTCGTCTGGCGGCGTAACCGGCCGCTCAGCCCGATAGCCGAGCGGTTCCTGGACCAGCTGCGCCGCGCCTAGCCTGCGCGGCGCAGCTGGTGGGCGGTTCGGCCGTTCGTCGCTACTTGCGCTCCCAGCTTTTGGCGACGGCTGCGTTCTCCTTCGTGTTCTGTGCCATGACACCGACGATTGGATGCGGCTGGTATGGACGTTCGAGTGCGGCGATTTCGCTGTCGCTGAGCTCGAAATCGACGGCCGCGACAGCGCCGTCGAGATGATGTGGTTTCGTCGCGCCGATGATGGGCGCCGTCACTTTGGTGAGCAACCATGCGAGTGAGACCGTCGTCATCGTCACGCCACGGGCTTCGGCGATGCGTCTCACCTCGTCTATGATGTCGGCATCCATTGCGGCGGCGGCATCGTACTTACCGTGGGCGAAGGAATCCTCGCGCAGTCTGCGGCTCGTCTCGCCCGGCCTGCGGCTCAGGCGCCCGCTTGCGAGGGAGCTGTATGGGGTGAGCGCTATGCCCTCCTCCTGCGCGCAGGGCAGCATCTCGCGTTCGTCTTCACGGAACAGCAGATTCATGTGGTTCTGTACGGAGATGAACTGCGGCCAGCCATGTTCGCGGGCGATGGCGTTGGCCTTCTCCAGCTGCCACGCCGCGATGTTCGCCGCGCCGATGTACCGCGTCTTGCCGGCGGCCACGGCGTTCGCGAAGCCCTCCATGATCTCCTCGATCGGCGTGCGCCAATCCCACATGTGGTAGATGTACAGGTCCACGTGGTCCATACCGAGATGGCGCAGACTCATATCGAGATTGTCGCGGACGTGCTGCTGGCCGCTCACGCCGTTCTCGATCTCCTCGTCGGTGCGCGGCAGGAACTTCGTGGCCACCACCACATCGTCGCGTGCCGCCATGGAGGAGAGCGCGCGGCCGAGGTATTCCTCGGACGTGCCGTTCTGGTAGACGATTGCCGTGTCTAAGAAGTTGATGCCCGCGTCTAGCGCCTGCTGCACAATCGCGCGTGATGACTCCTCGTCGAGCGTCCAGCTGTGTTGACCGTTGCCTGCATCGCCGAAGCTCATGCATCCCAGGCAGATGCGTGAGACTTCGAGGTCGCTCGGGCCGAGTGTGGTGTATTGCATAGGTTCCTCTTTTCCAGTGTCGTATGCGTTATTCGTAGATGTGGGTTGGGTTCAGATTACCGGGCGAACACGGTGGTGAGCCATGGGGCGAAATACTGGTCGATCCAGCCGCCGTCGGCGCCGAAACCGTGCGGCCAGCCGTTCATCTCATGGGTTTCGACGCTCACGCCTGCGTCACGCAACGCCGCAATCGCAGCGATGGCGAGTCGTGTGAACAAATGGCCGTGGCGTATTCGCATGGCTTCCTCCGATACTCAATACTCGTCCAATAAGTGAATTGGTTATGCAGGGTCTACCGGGTGAACGGCTCGTAGAACATGCGCGAACCGGGCACACCGTGACGTAGCAGCATGCGGCGCACGTCGCGGATCATGCCGGAGGGGCCGGCGATCAGGTAGATCGCGCCATCGGTGATCTGTTCGGCGAGTTCCGTCTTGCTCCAGCGCCCCACCTGCATGTGCGGCGTGTGCGCCTCGCTTGCGCTCCACTTACGCAATTCGTCTGCATACAACAGGTCGTCGGCGCGTTTCGCCGTGTACATCACGGTGACCGGGCGATTGGTGCCGGACAGCGCCATGATCGTGGGTATGATCGGCGTGATGCCGACGCCGCCCGCGTATACGACGATCGGTGCATGCGCATCGTGGCGTGCGATGAACCGTTCATACATGCCGAACGGCCCGATGACGTCCACACGCATGCCGGCCCGCGCGGTGCGGTACAGCCGCTCGGTGAAGTCGCCGTTGATGCGCACGGCGAACCGCATCGCATCACCATGCTCGCCGGGCAGATTCGCAATCGAGAACGGGTGGGACCCGTGCATGCCGCGTTCGCGGGGGAGTCTGAGGAACACGAAGTCGCCGTATTCCCAGCTGTGCATCGCCGGGCAGTCCACGAGAATCTCCACGATGTCGTTTGAGACCCTGCGCGCGGAGACGACCTTGCCGCGGGCGGCGAACATGCGGTCGCGCAATTTCACCCACGCATACCAGGCGAGCACGAGCCCGGTGGTCACGTCCATCGTGACGATGAACGCCGTGAGGTCCTTGATATAGAAATGCAGGCAGGCAAGCACGACGGCGACGAGCACAATGCGGTGCAGCCACACGGTGAACTCATGGCGGAACACGCGTTCGAGCCAGCTGCGCACGGTGGCGAGCGGCGGAACCAGCGTATCGAGCCAGCCTGCCATCATGACGAGTGCGAGCGCGACAATGCCGACCAACGTCCAGAACGCGATCTCGCCCGTTGTTTTCGCCGGTCCGAACGACGGCAGCACGTATTGGTGGTAGACAACGAGCGCGAGCGCCCCGGTGCCGAGCACGCCGTGCAGCACGTAGATGCCGGGCAGTCCTATGATGCGGTCGAGCCAGCGGGGTCGGCAGCCGAGCCACACGCATTCAAGCATCCATATGTAGGCGTAGATGCCGGCGGTGATGGGCGTGAGCATCGAACGGTACATGGGTCCGAGCGTGGCCCATGGGATCGCCGTGAACGGCATGGGCACCACGACGAGCGCGGCGGCCCACACCAATACAGCCTGAATGGGGAATCGACGGATTGCAATGCGTTTCATGGGCATATGCGTCGGTTAGCGTAAGGAAACGGCAGGCTACTTGAGCACGCCGATCTTCTGCAGCCAGGGCTGAATCTCGTCGTTCGACGTGACGCGCAGGCCCTCGGTGACGTTGGCGCCCTTGGCGCTCGACCGAAGCATGTCGAGCGTGCCGTCGATGCCGCTGCTTGCGGACGTGGCGAAGGGGATCACCGTCTTGCCGTTGAGGTCATAGGATTCCAGGAACGTGAGCACGGGCATCGGCGGTTCCATCCACCAGATCGGGTAGCCCACGAAGATCGTGTCGTACTGGGCCATGTCATCGACCTTGCCTTTGACCTGCGTGCGCGCGTTCTGGTTGAGCTCGTCACGGGCGATCTCGGTGGTGCGCTGGTATTCCTCCGGGTAGGCCTGCACGGGTTCGATGCGGAACATGTCGGCTCCGGTGAGCTTCTGTATTTCCTCGGCGGCGCGCTGCGTGGTGCCTGTCTTCGAGAAGTAGGCGATGAGCGCCTTGCCGTTGCTGCCCTTCGTCACGGTCGGGGTGTCGCCGGAGGTGCCGGTGTTGTTCCCGGAATCGTTCGACGCCGTGGAGGATCCCGACGAGTTCGATGAGGAGCCCGAGGTCGAGCCGCATGCGGAGAAGCCGAGGACCATTGCCAAGGCAAGCAGCAGTGCGAGTAGGCCGCGTGAGCGGGTTGACGTGGTGTTCATGGTGTTCCTTTCCGGTTGTTCTCGTGGATTGGATGCGCTGTGGAATTGGTCACGGCTCGATGTGCTTGGCCCAGAACGCCGTGGCGTCATCGATCCAGCCTTCGGCGGTGGTTCCCACGCCGAGCCCGAAGCCGTGGCCGAGTTGTGGATAGTGGTGGAATTCGGTGTCGATGCCGGCGGCTTCGGTGCCAACAAATCTAGCGGGCGGGAGCGCTACCGGCGCGAATTGGTTTTCTCTCGGCTATGTGCCGGTAGCGGTACCGGTCAGCATCGGGCATACTGTCTGATGATCGTGAATGCTGTCGCGTACGGCACACGACGCGATCGGATGGGAGCGACCATGTACACGATGAAGCAGGCCTGTGAGCTCACCGGATTGAGCTACGAGACCCTGAAGTTCTATTGCCGGTCGGAGCTCGTGCCGCGTGTGCATCGTGACGCACGCAACCACAGGGTCTTCGACGACCACAACATCGCATGGATACGGTCGTTGGTGTGTCTGCGCCGCTGCGGCCTCGGCATCGCCGAGATGAAGCGGTGCGTGGCCCTATGCCTCGAGGGTGAGGCGTCCATTCCGCAGCGGCGGGAGATATTGGCGGAGAAACGTGAGGAGCTCCAGCATCGGTTGCAGGACATCGAGGATTCGATTGCCTACATCGATGCCAAGGAGCAGTTCTACGAGGCGGTGCTCGACGGCACCACGCCGTACGTGAGCAACGTGCTCGGGTTGGAGGAGTGAGTGCTGGGGCAGTGGATGGGCGCGGCATGCACGCCCATCCACCACCGTGCCGTCAGGCGATCGAATCCGCCCAGGTCTTGAGTTCGGCCTCGCTGGCATTCGCGGCGAAGCGACGCCCGTTCACCCAATGGGCGTCCGGTGCCGAATCGTGCAGTTGCTCGCCGAGTGCGCCGCGTGTGCTTGACGACGACGTGGCGAACGTGGTGATCGTCTTGCCGGTGAAATCATGCGATTCGAGCCAGGTGCGCACTTCGCGCGGTGCGGTGTCCCACCACAGCGGGTAGCCGACGAAGATCTCGTCGTAGCCGTCTGCGGAGGGGCTTGCGGAGATGGGTGGCCGCATTGCGCGGTCGGCGTGCTGGCGCGAAGCACGGCTCGTCGGATCGGTCCAGTCGATGTCCTGCGCGGTGAACGGCGGCACCGGGACGATCTCGGCGAGATCGGCGTCAATCGCCTTCGCGAGGTTCTGTGCCACCCGCCGCGTGGTGCCGGTGGCGGAGATGTATACGACCAATTGCTTGCTCATGGCGTTGCCTTCCTGTTTGTTTCAATGAGGTGAGGTGTGCTGTGGAACGTGCTTGGATCGCGGCCGCTCACTGTTCGGCGCGCATCGTCTCGATGCGTGCGATCTGCTCGCGTACGCGCTTGGGCTGGGTGCACTCGGGGAAGTTGTCGCGGTCCAGCACGCCGTCGAGTCCGGTGTCGGGTTGCAGTGCGGCGAACATCGACGCGAGTTCGGCGTCGGTTTGCGCCGTGCCGGCCACGTCGATGAGTTCGAGCGTCTTATGGTCCGCTTCCTTGCAGCCGAGTGCGTCGACGAGCGTCTGGGCGACCTGGCGGCGCGCCGCCGAGCCGTCCTGCGGCCCCATGGGGTCGCGCCGGTCTCCCTGCTCGAACTTCAGCTGGTGCTCGTCGGCGCCCTCCATGTCGAACCAGCCCGGCCGCACGATCGTGTACTCGTTGCCCGAGGCGCGCACCAGGCGTTCGCTGTGGCGCTTCCAATCATGGGCCTCGGTGGAGCGGTTGTAGTCGTTGTCCATGTTCGTCACGCCGATCGACGCGTTGCGCACGGCACCGTAATCGACGGTTTCGGTGAGCGTGGGCCCTCCGTTCGACCCGTGGGTGAACACAATGCCGTCAATGCCGTCAAGGGCCTGCCGCATTGACTCCACGCTCGTCAGGTCGCCTTGGACCACTTCGACCCCGCAGCCGAAATGGATGCGTGACGGGTCGCGCACGAGTGCGCGCACACGGTAGCCGGCCGCACGCGCCTTCTCCACGGCATGGCGCCCTATGCTTCCCGAGGCGCCCACGACCAGTACATGTGTTGGTTTCATGGGGCTCCGACCTTTCGTTACGCTTCGGCGATGTCGATCATCGACTTGATGGCACGGCGTCCGTCCATCGCCTCATAGGCCTGCTGCACATGGTCGAGGTCGAAGGAGGCGGTGAACACCTTGCCCGGGTTGATTTCGCCGTCGAGCACGGCCTTGAGCAGTGTGCTCTTGTCGTGCGTGGCCACCGAGGCGATGCCGCCGGTCAGCGATACATTGCGCCAGAACAGCGCGTTCACGTCGATGCTGTTGTCATGTGGCACGCCGACGCGGCTCACATAGGCACCCGGGCGTCCGCTGCGCACGGCGGATTCAATGCTCTGCTCGGAACCGACGCATTCGAGCACGCGGTCGGCGCCCGCGCCGTTCGTCATCTCCATGATGCGGGCCACCGCCTCGTCGCCGCGCTCGGGAACGATGTCGGTCGCGCCGAATTCACGGGCAAGTGCCGCACGATCCTCATGACGGCTCATCATGATGATCCTGCCAGCGCCAAGCAGCTTCGCACCGATCACCGCGCACAGGCCCACGGCGCCGTCCCCGTAGATCACCACGGTGTCGCCGGGTTCGATCCTCGAGCTCCACGCGGCGTGATAGCCGGTCGCCATGACGTCCGAGAGCGCCAGCAGCGAGGCGATCTGCTCGTCGGTGTAGTCGGCGGGCGTACCCGGAATCTTGATGAGCGCGGTGCCTGCCCAGGTGGCGCGCATGTATTCGGCCTGGTAGCCGGCATTGCCGCCGGGCTCCATGTTGAAGCAGTTGCCGTCGTATCCCTTCTCGCAGGCCTCGCAGTGCCCGCAGCAGTGGGTGAAGGGAACGATCACGAAGTCGCCGGGCTTCATGTCGTGCACGTCGGCGCCCACCTCGTCGATGATGCCGATCGCCTCGTGGCCCACGAGCGTGTTGTGCGGGCGCTCCGAGATGCCGCGGAACCACCACAGATCCGAGCCGCATACGCATGCCTTGAGCACGCGCACAATCGCGTCGGTGGGCTTCTCGATTCTCGGGCGCTCCACTTCGCGCACTCCGACGTGTTCGGGTTCCACGAACACCGCGGCTTTCATCATGTTCTCCGCCATAGTTGTCCTTTCGCGTTCCATTCGCTCCGGTCCGCACATCGGCGTGATTGGGAGTGCACGTGATTGGGAGTGCATGGGTATGCTGTTGCGTATGTGAACACGGTAAATCCGCGAAAAAGATATTACAAATACAAAGATTTGATATAATTGTATGCAAATGTTCGATGTAAATCTGTGAGGTGATATTCATATGGATATTCGCACCTTGCGGCACTTCGTCGCCGTCGTGCAGGAAGAGGGGATTTCCGCGGCGGCCGACGTGCTGCGCATGAGTCAGCCGGCGCTGTCGCGGCAGATGAAGGAGCTTGAGAACGAGCTCGGCGTGACGCTGTTCGAGCGAGGCAACCGCGGGCGCAGCATCTCGCTGACGAAAGAAGGGCGCGTGTTCTACCGGCGTGCACGGCAGATCATCGAACTCGCCGACCGTGCGCGCGCCGAAGTGCATATGCACGACGAGATCGCCGGCACCATACACATCACGGCGGCGGAAAGCAATCTGATGAACATCGTGGCGCTCGCCATCGCGCAGACGCGCCTGCTGTACCCGCGCATCACCTTCGACATCCACGACGACAACGGTCCGAACAATGTGGAACGCCTCAACAACGGCATCGCCGACTTCGCCGTGATCATGCAGCCGATCGACATGACGCGCTTCGACCACCTCTCATTGCCCGGAGCCAATCCGCTCGGCATCGGCATGCGCGCCGACGACCCGATCGCCGCCAACGAGACGATCACGAACGAGCTGATCCGCGATATGCCGCTCATCACGTCGACGGGCGCGAACCAGCGCCGCGATCTGTCCGGATGGCTCACGCAAGGCACGACGCTCAACATCGTCTCCCACGTGAATCTCGCATACAACGCGGCCTGCCTGGTGCGCAACGGCGTCGGCTACATGCTCACCGTGAACGATCTCACCGAGTTCAGCGACCCCGAACACGATCTCGTCTGGCGCCCGCTCGACCCGCCGCTCGACATTCGCCTGAGCGTCATCTGGCGCAAGGACCGCGACCTGTCTCGCGTCTGCCAACTGTTCCTGCAGCAGTTGCGCACGGTGATCACGCAGATCCGGACCGCGCAGTAGCGCTACCGGCTCGGCTCGGCGGCCTCGGGCAGCCCGGCCATCTTGCACAGCTCATCGATGGTGACGAACGAGTAGCCTTTCTTCTTGAGCTGCTTGATGATCTCCGGCAGCGCCTTGACGGTCTGGCTGCGGTCGCCGCCGCCCGAATGCATGAGCACCACGGCGCCGTTGTGCACGTAATCGACCACTTCCTTCGTGATCTGCTTCTCTCCCGGCCGCTTCCAGTCCAACGTGTCCACATCCCACAGCACATTCCTGTCGATCAGCGTGGCGTTGTTCTTCCACTCATCCACGCCGAACGCGCCGTCATCCTCACGGCGGGCGGCTTCTGCAACAACAAAGCCCTGTTGGAGCGCTACATCCCCACGGCGGCCATGGGCTGCGCCTCGAGCTACCTCACGGCG
>OMGQ01002027.1_pt1 | contig 9920 bp, 9 predicted proteins | sample 1646071 | NCBI WGS metagenome assembly OMGQ01 (sample SAMN05578585, study PRJEB25193) | human gut metagenome | biome: Human Microbiome; feature: human-associated habitat; material: feces | host: Homo sapiens | place: USA:Birmingham | reverse complement strand
GGCAGTAGGTGATATGAGGGTAGTGACTGGAAATGTCAGGATGTGGGGGATAGATTGAGGCGGCTCCTGAGGGTCAGGAGCCGAAGAGTTCGTTTAGGAGGGTGGCTATGAAGGTGCGGGGGAGGAGGATTGGGATGGGGAGGTGGTGTTCCAGTTCTTTTTTTAGGGAGATGCTGTAGCCCATGCAGTCGGGGAGGATCAGGGATAGGTTTTCATTTTGCAGGGATTGGGCTTTTTCCTGCAGGAGGGAGCTTTTTAGGTAGGGGGAGAGGGCTCGGACCCGGACCTGGATGTCGCTCTCTGAAAACCAGCTTTGGGCCTGGGGGATTTGGGATTCGTCCGGGACCAGGAGGCCGATGGGACGGTCGTCCGCCAGTTTTTGCAGGAGGCTGTGAATGAGGGGCTGGGGGATGATCAGCATCCTTTCGTGGCGGAGTTTGGGGAATTTGCCGGTGCAGAGGAGGACGGTGGCCTGACAGCCGTCGGTTTCTGCACGGGTGATGCAGGACTGGACCAGGGGAAGGATGTGTTCCTCACCGATGATGACCTGGGAGGCGTCGCGCATACGGGTGACCAGTACGGAGCTGTCCGGGCCGGGGGCGAAGTTTTGGTTGATGTAGTCTTTGTCAAAGGGGTCCAGGGCACCGTATTCCTCAAGGGATATGTTGGGAGCCAATAAAGGACAGATGTCCCCGGTAATATCGGTACGGGGACTCTGTCCTATAGTGACGGCTCCTATTTTTATCTGGGTCCGGGATGCCGGAGTTTGAATTGTATCAGATTTTTTCATAGTGAGCACCTTGTCTTTTTCTGTTGTGTAGCCGAGCTGGCTGCATAACAGTATTTTTTGTTCATGATGGCAGAGAGTCTGCCAAGGGGTTTTCTATTATTTGCCGAAGGTTTGGAAGACTTTCATTTCGCCGTAGAGTTCCAGAAGGTGAGCATATTCCTGTTCGTTGTAGAAGGAGATCTTGCCTTCCCCGTATCCTTTGGCTACCTCTACTGCAAATCTTGCTGCGGATTCAACATCCAGGGGATGGCTGGCGCCTGTGGCACAGCCGGCTACCGGCTGTTCGGTGGTGATGGCTACGCCTACAACCGGTGCGTCTGTAGCTGTTGCAGGCTGCAGGATGCTGTTTAAGTGGTGCAGGTCATTGCCGTAAGGGGTGATGTCCTGCTGGGAAACCGGGAATACGTGAGGCAGTTTTCCGGTCACGCGGGTCATTACGTCTAAGAGGTCATCGCTGACTTCCAGAATGTAGCCGCTCTTAATGGTGGGGGAAATGGCAAAGCCGTTGGTGTTGATGACTTTGTTGCCCTTTGTGGTGTCAATGGAAATAATGGCATCCATGCGGAGGTCCACTTCTTTTTCATTGTTGGTCTGCATGTCGATCGGAGAGTCCATAAATGGAACAGGGTAATGTTCCTGTGTAGGGGCATCCGGGCAGATGTGGGTGGCTACAAGAATGTCGCCTTTCAGCACATCGCCGTTTTTGTTCATCTCAGCAAGCTTCAAGCCTGCGGAGAGTGCTGCCAGGGCACCGTCGCCGTCGGAGACGAAGCCTGTCAGTTCCGGGCGTGCGCCCAGACCGCCCAGACGTCCAATAATGCCCAGAGTCGGGGTGCTGCCGCCGCTTGATCTGCCATCACTGCCTTTGATCAATACAGTGATGCAGTCTGTGCTGCCTTTTTCGCTGGTTACGGTTTCCACGGTCACTTCATGTGCGCCGCGCTCTTTTAATAACTCTGTGATCTGTTTTCCGTTTGCTGACGGTGTGTCAAGCATGTCAAATAATTCCAAAACCTGTCTTAAGATCATTACAAATTCCTCCCATAAATGTGCGTTTTTATCCAGTCTATAACAATGACTGTCGAAAATCAATAGGTTTTTTGCTTATTATGTCGAAAAAGGAGTTGCAATTTAAAGCACTAAAAGGTATAATACCTATAAAATTTGTCCCAGGTTATTTTTTGTTGAGGAAAAATTGATATAAATGGGGCAGATAAATAGCTTTATCCTAGTAAAGTGTTACAACGAAGCAGTAAAAGGAGGAAAATTATGAAAAGAAAGAGTTTAGCATTAGCTCTTGCCGCAGTGCTCTGCGTATCCTCCCTGACAGCGTGTGGAAGCTCAGGAAACGACAGCAAAAAAGACACGGCTGATAAGGGAACCGAAGCAGGAACAGAATCCGGCGGCGAAACTGAACAGGTGGAAAAAGAACAGATTGAAGTGCCTGACGAACCTACCAAGGGAGGAACCCTTACCGTATCCTTATCCTCTTCACCGAGGAATCTGGACCCGGCGAAATATACAGGTTCTTATGAGGGCCAGGTGATCAACAACGTATGTGACAGAGTTGTTGAGTACAACAAAGATTTATCAGAGATCGTACCTTCACTGGCAGAGGACTGGACAGTGAGCGATGACGGACTTACATACGTGTTCAAGATCCGCCAGGGTGTAAAATTCCAGAAAGGTGAATACCAGGACGGACGTGAGATGACAGCAGAAGATATCGCTTACTCCTTAAACCGTTCCGCAAAAGATTCATCCCTGAATCGTCTGGATATGCTGGAGAACGCAGAAGTGACAGGTGACTGGGAAGTGACATGTACACTGGCTGAGCCTAACGCAGCGTTCCTGACAGCTCTTACCGACGCAGGAAACTCCATTGTCCCGAAAGAGGAAGTTGAGGGATGGGGAGATGATTTCGGTGCACATCTGGTAGGTACAGGCCCGTTTGCAATGGAGTCCTTTGAGCTTGACCAGCAGTCTGTACTGGTGAAAAACCCGGATTACTGGGTAGCAGAACCAAACCTGGACAAATTGGTATTCAAAGTGATCACAGATTCCAACCAGGCAGCCAATGCCCTGAAGACAGGTGAAATTGATATAGCATCCAGTATCACAGGTGAGGCAGTTAAGTCCGTACGTGACGACTCCAAACTGCAGTTAATGGAGATGCCGGGTCTGCACGTAGCTTATATTTACTTCAACCAGGTAAATGAACCTACAGCTGACAAAAAAGTAAGAGAAGCATTGATCAAGGCCATCAACGTGGAAGAAATGACAGCCAGCATCTACCAGTACGGGGAAGCTGTTCCGGCTAAATTATCTCTGCCGCCGGGATCCTGGGGATATGATGCATCCTGTGAAGAACTGGTACCGGATTATGATCCGGAAGGCGCTAAGAAGCTCCTTACAGAAGCAGGATATCCGGATGGATTTGAATGCGACCTTTATATTTCAAATACAGCATTACGTGAAAAAATGGCAACTCTGGTACAGGCTTACTTAAAGACAAACCTGAATGTTACAGTAAACATCAACAAGAGCGAGTGGGGTACCTTCAGTGAGTCCGCAGCTTCAGGAAACGCTGATATGTACGGCATGTCCTGGACCTGGTATCCGGATCCTTACTTCTTCCTGAACAAGCTGTTCTCCAGCAAAGAGATCGGAGCTCTCGGCAATGGACAGGGATTCTCCAACGCAGAAGTTGATCAGCTGCTTGACGACGCATTGAAAGCGACAGACCAGAACGAACGTGCAGAAATGTATAAAAAAGCACTGAGGATCGTGACAGAAGAACTGCCGGGTATCTTCTACTCTAACGAGAATGTTATCCACGGCCTGAATCCGGAAGTACAGGATTTTGTACAGAAGGCAGACAACCAGATGTTCTTTGTGACACCGTGGACAAATGTCTGGAAAGTACAGTAATCAGTTAAGTTAAGAGTAAATGAGGTTGCAGGGGGTATTGCTGTTCGCGATGCCCCCTGCTTGTCAGATTAAAATGAAAAGGGCGGTAGAAATTCGTGTTAAAAACCATTTTGAAGAGAATCTTACAAAGTATTCCAACCCTCTTGATCGTAGTGACGGTAACCTTTATTCTGACCAGAATGATTCCAGGTAACCCAGCCCGAAGCTTACTCGGGCCTCAGGCATCTCCGGACGCTATTGAGGAACTGGAAGAGGAGATGGGACTGAATAAGAGTAAGGGAGAACAGTATGTGGATTATATGTTCAATGTCCTGAAAGGGGATTTCGGAAAATCCTATGTATACAACAAATCGGTGACAAGCCTGATCGCGGAGAGGATTCCGAATACACTTGTCATCACCCTTACAAGTCTTGTAATTGCATTGATCATCGGACTTGCCATAGGTGTTTTTTCTGCACTGCACCAGTATTCTATCCTGGATTATGTGTTCATGATCCTGGCTCTGGTGGGTGTGTCTATGCCTATCTTCTGGTTAGGTATGATGCTGGTTATGACGTTCAGCGTAAATCTGGGCTGGTTCCCGGCTCTGGGTATGGGTGATATGAGTCAGGGACTGGGGAATTTTATCAGCCATATGATCCTGCCCTGTTTCTGTCTGGCAACAATACCTACAGCTACATTTGCAAGGATCACCCGTTCCAGTATGCTGGAAGTTGTGAATAATGACTCTATAAAATCCCTCCGTGCAAGAGGTATCAAAGAGAGCGTAGTCATCTGGAAGCATGCACTGAAAAATGCACTGCCGCCAATCGTTACGGTTCTGGGTCTTCAGCTTGCCCAGGCATTTACCGGGGCTATCCTGACAGAGAGTATTTTCTCCTGGCCGGGAATGGGCACCATGATCGTAAGTGCCATTGACAACCGTGATTATCAGCTTATCCAGGGAACCGTCCTGTTCATTGCAGTGGTGTTCGTTGTGGTCAATTTGCTGGTGGACGTGGTCTACATGCTGATCAACCCGAGAGTAAGCTACGAAAGCGGAAAAGGAGGAAACTAAATGAGCGCACAGAATACAGAAGCCTTAGGCGTAAAAGCTCAGGAGGACATGCTGAAAAAAGAGCGCCGGGCCAATAATGTCTGGAATAAACTGAAAAGAAATAAGACTGCTATGATCGGTCTTTTCATCGTGCTGTTTATGGTGTTCATTGCCATTTTCGCTCCCATCATAACAAATGTGGACCCGGATGAGATCCATCCTCTGGACACCTTTCTGACTCCGGGGCAGAACGGTCATATCTTCGGAACAGATGAGTTCGGAAGGGACCTGTTTGCCAGGGTACTCTATGGTTCACGTGTCTCCATCATCGTTGCAGTGGGCGGCACCATTGTTGCAGGTATCATCGGGATCCTGCTGGGGCTGGTAGCCGGTTACATGGGCGGATTTATGGATGCTTTTATCATGCGTATTATGGATGGCCTTCTGGCTTTCCCGTTTGTCCTGCTGTCTATTATCCTGATGACAGTCCTGGGGCCGGGAATTGTCAACGTGATCATAGCCATCGGTGTGGGTAATGTGCCCAGTTTTGCCAGGGTTGTGCGCGGTGAAGTGCATATCGTGAAAAATGAAGAATATTGCAACGCGGGAAGAGTTATCGGTGTTTCCAATATGAGAATGCTGTTTTCACACATTCTGCCGAACATCCTCTCCCCGGTTATCGTTTACGCCACACTGGGCGTTGCAGGTGCCATTATTTCTGAGGCTGCCCTGAGCTTTTTAGGACTTGGTATCTCTACACCGACTTCATCTTGGGGAAGTATCCTGCGCCAGGGTAAGGACTGCCTGAACACGGCTCCTCATGTAGCCATGATCTCCGGTTTGTTCATCCTTGTCACAGTTCTTGGATTTAACCTTCTCGGTGATGGTATCCGTGACGTACTTGACCCGAAGATGAAGAAATAAGCAGGAGGTGCCAGATGAGCGATTTTAAAGAGAGAGTACAAAAGAGGGTGGAGGAGATTCTGCCTGAGTTGATCGGACTTTCCAACACGGTTTGGGAACATCCGGAATATAATTTTAATGAATTTCATGCCTGCAGATCCATGTCTGAACTTCTTAAGAAATTCGGCTTTCAGGTGACAACAGGTGTGGGCGGTGTTGAAACTTCCGTGAGAGCTGTGTATGACACAGGAAAGGAAGGACCAAATATCGGTATTTTCGGCGAATTTGACGCGGTTCCGGGAATGGGACATTCCTGCGGACATAATCTGATGTGTGCTATGGCAGTTGGAGCCGGCGAAGCGGTCCATTCTGTCATTGATGAGATTGGCGGTAAAGTCACCGTATTCGGAACCCCTGCAGAGGAAGGCGGCGGCGGAAAGATCATTATGCTCAACAACGGTGCCTTCAAGGGGCTGGATATTGCCATGATCCTTCACTCTGCCAGCGATACGGTGGTGAATGATATCTCTTATTCCAGGACAGATGTGATTGTGGATTACTATGGAAAAACATCCCACGCAGCCACATGGCCGGAGGAGGGGATCAGTGCCCTGAATCCTGTGCTGGACCTGTTCCAGATCGTAAATTCCATGCGTCTGGAGCTGGCTGACAAAGGCAAGATCCTTGGTGTCATCTCCAAAGGCGGGGAGGAGCCGATCTATATACCGGATCACTGTCAGGCCAAGTTTACCATTCGTTCCTTCAGCATGAAGTATAAGCTGGAGCTGCTGGAGCGTTTCAAGAAAATATGTGAGCACGTAGCTGCCATTACCAATACGAGACTGGAGTTTTCTTTTGATGGACTTTCCTATGAGGACATCCGCAACAACCAGTCCCTGGAAAATGCCCTGGAAAAGAATTTTACAGATCTGGGTGAGATTGTGAAGCCCAGGGAGAAAGCGCTGGGCATCGGCTGTACGGATATGGGAAATGTGACCCATGAGATACCGGGACTGCAGTCTTACGTGCTGGTAGTGCCGGAGACCAGAGGCCATACAAAAGAGTTTGAGGACGCCTGCTACAGCGAAGCCGGACACAAGACCATTGCAGTAGGTTCCAAAGCCATGGCTATGACGGCCGTGGATGTTCTGACAGATCCGGAGCTTTTGGAGGCGATCAGAAGAGACTTTAAGGAAATGAAGGAAAAATACGAATAGATGAGGAGTTATTATGAGTGATACCTTACTGACAGTAAAAGATTTAAAGACTTATTTTTTCCTTGCAAGCGGCGTGTCAAAAGCAGTGGATGGTGTCAGTTTTGAGTTGAAAAAGGGAGAGACCATGGGAATTGTGGGAGAATCCGGCTCAGGCAAGAGCGTAAGCTCCTCCTCCATTATACGTCTGCTTCCGCCGCGTACCGGAAAGATCGTAGGCGGCGAGATCGACTTTGACGGCAAAGATGTGCTGAAGCTTACCAAGAAAGAGCTTTTGGACTTCCGCGGCAAGGATATAGCGGTTATTTTCCAGGACCCCATGACAAGCCTGGACCCGGTATTTAAGATCGGAAACCAGATGGTTGAGATGATCTGCGCCCATCAGGATGTGGATAAGAAGACAGCCTGGAATATGGCAGTGGAAGCGCTGAAAAAGGTAGGGATCCCCCAGCCGGAAAAACGTATGGAGGCATATCCGTATGAGTTGTCCGGCGGTATGTGCCAGCGTGTTATCATAGCTATGGCAGTATGCTGTAAGCCCAAACTGGTCATTGCTGATGAACCGACAACCGCTCTTGACGTTACCGTTCAGGCCCAGGTGCTGGCGCTTCTGCAGGAACTGCAGGACGAGTATAATACTTCTATCCTGCTGATCACCCATAACCTGGGTGTTGTGTGGGAAATGTGTGATACCGTTATGGTACTCTATGCGGGCAATACGGTTGAGTATGCGACCACCAAAGAGCTGTATTCCAAACCCATGCATCCGTATACCTGGGGGCTTTTGGATTCCATGCCAAAGCTCTCTGATGAGAATAAAGGGATTCTGAACACCATACCCGGTACACCGCCTGACCTGCGTTTGACAGGAAAATGCTGTAACTTTTACAACCGCTGTCCTTATGTGACAGACAAATGCAGGGATGAAGTTCCGCCTCTGGTAGAAGTGGAGCCGGGACATTTTGTAGCCTGTCACAGGCAGAATCTGGAGAATAAATTAGTCAGAGGGGAAGTGAACGAAGAAAATGAAGGATGAGAAGAAAGTTCTTATGAAGGTCAGGAACCTGACCAAGGAATTTAAGATCAAAGCCAGCAAATTCGGTGAGCAGCCCCAGGTTCTCCATGCAGTAAACGATGTTTCCGTGGATATCTATGAGGGTGAGACATTGGGTATTATCGGTGAATCAGGATGCGGTAAATCTACATTTGGAAAAACTCTCATCCAGCTTCATAAGGCCACTTCCGGAAGTGTGGAGTACAACGGCAGGGATATTTTTTCCTTACAGGGAAAGGAACTGAAGGACTTAAAGAGGGATATCCAGATGGTATTTCAGGATCCATACTCCTCCCTGGACCCCAGAAAAACAGCGGCAAAGATCATCGCTGAACCTTTGGTGGTGCACAAACTGGAGCCTGACAAGAAGAAAAGAGATGACAAAGTGCTGGGACTCATGCGTGAGGTTGGCCTTGACGTACAGCATGTGAACCGTTTCCCTCATGAGTTTTCGGGGGGACAGAGACAGCGTATCAATGTTGCCCGGGCGCTTGCCCTGAATCCCAAGCTGATCATCTGTGATGAGCCGGTATCCGCGCTGGACGTATCCATCCAGGCGCAGGTACTGAACCTGTTTAACCGTCTGCAGAAGGAGTATAACCTGACTTATGTATTTATCTCCCATGACCTGGGCGTTATCAAACATGTAAGTGACAGGATCGCGATCATGTATCTGGGCAGGATCGTGGAGCTGTGTGATGCGGATAAGCTGTATGATAATCCGCTTCATCCGTACACAAAGGCACTGCTGTCCGCGATCCCAACGGAATCTCCTTTTGTAAAGAAAGAGAGAATCATCTTAAAAGGGGATATTCCCAGTCCTATCGGGGACCAGACAGGCTGTCCGCTGGCAGGAAGATGTCCGCAGTGCATGGAGCGCTGCCGTAAAGAAATGCCTAAGCTTATGAAGCAGGAGGAGGGTCATCAGGTGGCCTGCTTCCTGTATGATGAGAAATAAAAAATAACGGCTGCCGCCGGGTGCTGCAAAATGCATATCCGGCGGCTGTGTATTTATTCTATTAAGAAAGTGTGAGCGAAAATGAGTAATGTGACAAGAGAAGAAATCCTGAAACTGGCTGAGAGTCAGACAGAAGACTTTATTAAACTGGTATCTGATCTGATCAGGATCCCAAGTGAAAATCCTACCGGAACCCAGAGGGAAGTGGTGGATTTTGTTAAGAATTATCTGAAGGAGGCTGGCATTGCCAGTGAGGAAGTTGCGGCACATCCTGATTTCCCCTGTGTACTTGCAAAGATCGGTAAAGAGGATGGATTCAGTGTTATCTTAAACGGTCATGTGGACGTTGTCCCGGCCGGTGACAGAGAGCAGTGGGAGTTTGACCCGTTCTCCGGGGAAGTGACAGACAAACTGATCCTGGGAAGAGGAACTTCCGATATGAAAGCCGGCGTAGCCGGGCTTCTGTTCGCCATGAAGATCCTCACAGAGTCAAAAGCAGAGTTGAACGGCAATATCCGTCTCCACATTGTTTCCGATGAGGAGAGCGGCGGGGAATACGGTTCCAGATGGCTGTGTGACAATGGGTATGCCAAGGATGCAAATGCCTGCCTGATCGCGGAGCCAACATCAAACAATACCATCGAGATCGGCCAGAAAGGCGGCCTGACTTTGATCATGAAAGCCAACGGTAAATCCGCACATGGAAGTCTGGGCGGATTTAAAGGGGAAAATGCCATCATTAAGCTTTCCAAGGTACTGGATAAGCTGCAGGGCCTGACAAAGATCGAAGGCCATTTTAAGGACAGCCAGGCTCATGCACTGGAGAATTCCAAGCTCATTGCACAGCAGGAGATTGGTGAACCGGGAATCGGTGAGGTTATCAGCCATGTTTCCGCCAATGTTGGTGTGATCCAGGGCGGAACACGTCCCAATATGGTACCGGATTACTGTGAGGCGATTGTGGATGTACGTCTTCCGATCGGTGTGGACCATGAGGAGATTGAGGAGATGGTGCGCACCATAATCCGTGAGA
>OMGQ01002022.1_pt1 | contig 9931 bp, 9 predicted proteins | sample 1646071 | NCBI WGS metagenome assembly OMGQ01 (sample SAMN05578585, study PRJEB25193) | human gut metagenome | biome: Human Microbiome; feature: human-associated habitat; material: feces | host: Homo sapiens | place: USA:Birmingham | reverse complement strand
GGATAGTTCTCCACCAGAGGGGAGAAATTGATCTGCCCCCCTGGGGCGTCCCCCTCCAGCACCAGGACGCGCTTGCCCGCCCGGGCGGCATACATGGCGGCCGTCAGGCCGGCGGGACCTGCGCCCACCACAATAATATCTGTCATATCCACACCTCATTTTGATCTGTGTGCCGCCGCTGCACGGAAGGGCAGCGTCAGCACGCCGATATGCACACGGTTTTCCCCATTTTACCCCAGAACGGTGGAAAAAGCCAGAGGAGATCCCAAGCTTTCGGGCTCGGGGCAAAAAAATCCGGGGAGCCCCTGTGGGACTCCCCGGATCGATGTTTATTGCGTTGGATCAGTCAGTGACGTAGGGCAACAGGGCGACCTGGCGGGCGCGCTTGATGGCCTCGGTCAGCTGGCGCTGATGCATGGCGCAGGTGCCGGTTGTGCGGCGGGGCAGGATCTTGCCGCGCTCAGAGGTGTAGCGGCGCAGCTTGGCAGCATCCTTATAGTCGATGCACTCCACCTTGTCCACGCAGAAGGCGCAGACCTTGCGGCGCTTGCGGCCGCGGGGGGCGCGGTTTTCACGTTCCATAGCCATGAGAGAAACCTCCTTTTACGACCAGATACGGTCAAAGTTAGAACGGCAGTTCGCCGTCGTCATCAGAAAGCTCGGCAAACTGGTCGCCGCCGGAGGGGGCGCCATAGCCGGAGGGGGCCGCGGAAGGGGCGGGAGCCGAGGGGGCGGCATAGCCGCCGGAATAACCGCCGCCGGACGCATAGCCGGCATTGGAATAGCCTCCGCCGTCGCTGTCCCGCTTGGAGTCCCCGAAGTACACCTGGTCGGCGATCACCTCGGCGCTGCGGCGCTTGCCGCCCTCCTTGTCGGTCCAGTCGCGGATCTGAAGGCGGCCCTCCACCACGGCCATACGGCCCTTGGTGAAGTAGCGGCTGACAAACTCAGCCGTCTGCCGCCAGGCCACCACATCGATAAAATCGGTGCTGCGTTCGCCGGTGGCCTTGTCTTTAAAATCCCGGTCCACCGCCAGAGAGAAGGAGGCCACAGGGGTCCCCGTCTGCGTCCGGCGCAGCTCCGGGTCACGGGTCAGACGTCCCATGAGGAAAATCTTGTTGAGCATATCCGCCCTCTCCTTACTGGTCCTTACAGACGATCAGGGAACGCATCACGCCGTCGGTGATCCGGAAGATACGGTCCAGCTCGGCGGGGATGGCGGCGGTGGCGTTGAAGGTCATCAGCACATAGTAGCCCTCCATCAGATCGTTGATGGGATAGGCCAGACGACGCTTGCCCCACTCATCGACCTCAGAGACGGTACCATTCGCCTCCACCACGGCCTTGAACTTGGCCACCAGAGCGGCGACGGCCTCCTCATTCAGAGAGGGATCCAGGATATACATCGCCTCGTAGTTTGCGTTGATCTTTGCCATATTCTTGCACCTCCTTATGGTCTTGTGGCCCCCGGTCGCGCCGGGAGCAAGGATTCGGTCGCCGGGCAGAACCCGGTAACAGACTTTACTATTATATAAGGTTTTATGGAAAAGTCAAGACATTTTTTAAATCTTTTCTCCGCTTTTCCGGGGAATCTCCGTAGAAAATCCGCACCGGCGCTTTTCTCACGGGGCGGTCCATGGTACAATGGAGCAAACGCATGGAGGAGGGGAGGACCTTGGCAGATATAAAAAAGCAGGACCAGCCGGTGTGCGGACGCTTTGCCCCCAGCCCCAGCGGGCGGATGCACCTGGGAAACCTCTGGTCCGCACTGCTGGCCTGGCTGGCCACCCGGAGCCGGGACGGACGTATGGTTCTGCGGCTGGAGGACCTGGACCCGGACCGCTGCACGCAGGCCCGGTGCGATCAGGTGATGCGGGATCTGGAGTGGCTGGGGCTGGACTGGGACAACGAACCGGTGTATCAAAGCCGCCGGACCGACGCCTATCGGGCCGCCTTCGCCCGACTGGAGGAGGCTGGGTTGCTCTATCCCTGCTACTGCACCCGGGCGGAGCGGCTGGCCGCCTCCGCCCCCCACCGGTCTGACGGCATCCCGGTCTATGACGGGCGCTGCCGCCGCCTGCCGCTGGAAGAACTGGAACGCCTGGCCCAGAGCCGCCGCCCGGCCTGGCGGGTCCGGGTCCCGGAGGAGGTCCGGAGCTTCCATGACCTGCTCCAAGGGAACGTTTCCCAGGATCTGTCCCTGGACTGCGGCGACTTCATCCTCCGCCGGTCCGACGGAGTATACGCCTATCAGCTGGCAGTGGTGGTGGACGACGGGGCCATGGGGGTGACCCAGGTGGTGCGGGGCAGTGATCTGTTGGACTCCACCCCGCGGCAGCTGTGGCTTCAGGAGCAGCTGGGCCTGCCCCATCCGGAGTACGGCCATGTCCCCCTCCTCCTGGCGCCGGACGGCCGCCGCCTGGCCAAGCGGGATCGGGACCAGGAGTTGGGAGAACTCCAGAGGCGCTGCTCCGCCCGGGAATTGGTGGGAGAGCTGGCCCTGCTGGCCGGGCTGATCCCGGAGTACGCCCCCATCTCCCCCGCCGAGCTGATCCCCCTGTTCTCCTGGGAGAGGCTGCCCCGGGCGGACTGTACCGCCCCTCTGTCATAGACCTGGTTTGTAGATTTTTACAAAAGCAATCTGAAACCCTGTTCAAGCATGGGGTTTTCCTGTATAATAAAGCAGAGCGGTATCCTGCGGCCCACCCGCTCCGCCGTGGGAACGTCCACAGGAGAGAGACAAATTTAACAAAGAAAGTTGAGTGTGTGTATCGTGATCGACAAATTGATTGGCGACATCAGCACGGTGATGTACAGCTATGTGCTCATCATCCTGCTGCTGGCCACGGGTCTGTACTTTACCTTCCGGACCCGCTTCGTCCAGTTCCGTATGTTCCTGGAATCCATCCGTGTAGTAGGAGAAAAGCCGGAGAAGGCTGGGGCGACCTCTTCGTTCCAGGCGCTGATGGTATCCACTGCCTCCCGGGTGGGAACGGGCAACATCATCGGCATCTCCACCGCAATCTGTGCCGGCGGCTTCGGCGCGGTGTTCTGGATGTGGGTCATCGCCATCATCGGCGGTGCCTCCGCGTTCATCGAGTCCACCCTGGCCCAGATCTACAAGCGCCGTGACCCGGAGACGGGTGAGAGCTACGGCGGCCCCTCCTATTACATCGAGGCCGCCCTCCACAGCCGTCCCCTGGCCATCGTATTCGCCTTCTCCCTGATCCTGACCTATGCCGGCGGATTCAATATGCTGGCCTCCTATAACCTCCAGTCCACCTTTGCCGGGTACAGCTTCTATGACCCGGAGACCACCCCCTGGATCATCGGCGCCATTCTGGCCCTGCTGGTAGGCTACTGCGTCATGGGGGGCGGCAAGCGCATCGTGAAGGTCACCTCCACCGTCGTTCCCTTCATGGGCGGCCTGTATGTGCTGGTCTCCCTGATCGTCATTGTGATGAACATCGGCCTGCTGCCCCAAGTGCTGGGCCGGATCTTCTCCGAGGCCTTTGACTTCCAGGCCATCTTCGGCGGCCTGGCCGGCTCCTGCCTGATGTACGGCATCAAGCGCGGCCTCTACTCCAACGAGGCCGGCGTGGGCTCCGCCCCCAACGCGGCCGCCTCCGCCAACGTCAGCCACCCGGTGAAGCAGGGCCTGGTCCAGATGCTCTCCGTGTTCATTGACACCCTGCTGATCTGCACCGCCACCGCCTTCATGCTGCTGTGCTCCGGTGTGGAGCCCGACGCTACACTGGAGGGCGCCCCCTATGTCCAGGCGGCTCTGAGCGCGGTGTTCGGCCCCATCGGCCCCCTGTTCATCACGGTGGCCATGGTGCTCTTCGCCTTCACCACCCTCATCGGCAACCTCTACTATGTGGACAACTGCCTGAACTACATCGTCAAGAAGGTTCCCGCCAAGGAGTTCATGGTCCTCTTCCGCATCGACGCCATGATCCTGATCTTCATCGGCGCCGGGATGCAGATCGGCACCGTGTGGAACCTGGCGGACGTGCTCATGGGTGTGATGGCCCTGATCAACCTGCCGGTCATCATCATCCTCAGCCGCCCTGCCCTGCTGGCTCTGAAGGATTATGTCGCGCAGAAGAAAACCGGGCGCAACCCGGTGTTCAAGGCCGAGACCGTGGGTCTCAAGGGCAAGACAGAATACTGGAACTGATCCCAGCGGGATCTCAAAAAGGCTGGCCCCAACCGGGGCCAGCCTTTTCTGCCGGGTTCCGTCCTGCAGCGCGGACCACCGCTCATCTGCGTCCGCCGGATGCGCCCCCCTCCAAGGCCAGGCGGCGGCAGGCCAGGGCAGTGGCCAGGAAGTAGCCGCCATACACCGCCAGAAGGACCCCACCGGTGACCAGGGCGCTGTGGACTGTGTCCACCTTGGCCGCCATGGAGATCAGGTCGTTGGCCGCCTTCATGCCCACTGCGGTGTGGAGCAGGGCCAGGGCCAGGGGAAGCAGGAAGGCCAGAGCCACCTGCTGTACCGCAGACCGGGAAAGCATCCCCTCCTCTGCGCCCAGGCGGCGCAGGACGGCATACCGCGCGGCGTTGTCGGCGGCTTGGCTCAGCTGCTGGAGGGCAAGAACCGCGGCGGCGGCCAGCAGGAAGGTGAGCCCAAGGTACAGACCCAGAAACAGGGCCAGGAGCTTATTTCCCATGACCTCCTGGTAGAGGGTCAGGCGGCTCTCCACCCGCAGGGAGGCGGTATTCTTCTGATACTCCATCAGGGCAGCTTGGATCTGCTTTTCGGTCTCCTCCGGGTCCCCGGCGTAGTCGGCGGACCACACCTGACGCCGGAGAGACAGATTCTCCTCCATCCCGTCCGGGATGACCACGCAGGTCAGGCCCAGACCGCCGGTGGCCAGGGGCGCACTGCCCTCCGCTAGAAGGCCGGGCAGGGGCCCGGGATAGGCCGGCGCGCCCTGACGCGCCAGCAGACGGTTGCAGTCAAAAAGGCGAATGGCCGCAGAGGCGTCCTCCACCCCGGTGACTACGGGGTCGTTGTAGTAGACCGGGGTATCCTGCCGCCAGGCCAGGGCGTCAGGCTCCACGCCATGGGCGGACAGCAGGGCGTCAAAGTCCACACTGCCCAGGCGGTCGGCGTTCTGGTTCTGGACGGTGATGTCAAAGGGAGCCTGTCCGTCGGCGGCGGCCTCGATGGTGCGGTTTAGGCCGATGGAGCTGGCGGTGATGCCCATGGCCAGGAGCAGGAGAATACAGATCACCGTCTGGGACAGGTAGGTGGAGTGGACCCGGCTGATCCACTGGCGCAGGGTGAAGAGATGCAGATCCCGGAAGTAGAAGCTGGGGCGGCTCCGGGCCAGCCGCAGCACAAAGCCGGACAGGGAGCGAAAGACCAACAGAGTGCCCACCGTTCCCAGGGTCAGCATAGGGATGCACAGGAAGGGGAGCACCACGGCGAAGGCCATCCCGAAGGTGAGCAGAATGGCGTAGGCCGCCGCAAGGCACACCCCGCCCAGGACCAGCTGGAGCACAGATGTCCGGAGGGGGCGCTGGCGAAGCTCCTCATTTTTCCGCCCTCCCTGCATCAGATCCAGCAGCTTGGCACGGGAGATCTGGATGCCGCTGAAACCCATGACCAGCAGGAAGATCAGGCTGAAGTAGAGCACGGTGCGCACTGCTGCCCGGGGGGAGAAGGCCAGTCCGAAGGCGTCCACCCGGAGGGAGAACATGGACAGGGTGAGGGCGGACAGGCCCTGAGAGGCCGCCAGTCCCAGCAGCAGGCCCAGTGCCAGGGAGGCTGCACCGATCAGCCCCGTCTCCAGCACCAGCAGGAGGGACACCTGCCCCTGGCTCAGGCCGAAAAGCAGATAGGTGCCCAGTTCCCGCTTCCGCCTGCGCATGAGAAACCGGTCTGCGTACAGGATCAGACAGGCCAGCACCACGGCCACGAAGATGGAAAAGACGTCGATGCAGGACTGGATGACCTGGGCCATGGGGTTTTGGCTCTGGGCCAGGTAAATCATCGCCCCCTGGCCGTCCAGAGAACTGAAGGCATAGAACAGGCACACGCCAAAGGTGAGGGTGAGCAGATACACGCCGTAGTCCCGGAAGGAGCGGCGGACGTTGCGCAGGGCCAACTTACAGAACATCTTCCATCTCTCCTCCCAGCTGGGTGACCACCCGGATGATCTGCTGGAAAAAGGTCCGGCGGTCCCCGCCGCCCCGCTCCAGCTGCGCAAAGACCTTTCCGTCCCGGAGAAACACCACCCGGCGGCAGCAGCTGGCGGTGAAGGCGTCGTGGGTGACCATGAGAATCGTGGCCCCCCGCTCCCGGTTGAGCACCTCCAGCCGCTCCAGCAGCAGCTTGGAGGATCGGGAATCCAGGGCCCCGGTGGGCTCGTCGGCCAGCACCAGGGCGGGCCGGGTGACGATGGCCCGGGCGGCGGCGCATCGCTGCTGCTGTCCGCCGGACATCTGGTAGGGGTACTTGTCCAGACAGTCCCCAATGCCCAGCAGCTCCGCAGTCTCCTCCACCCGGTCCCGGATCTGGGCGGCCGGGGTGCGGAGGATGGACAGGGACAGGGCGATGTTTTCAAAGGCGGTGAGGGTATCCAGCAGGTTGCAGTCCTGGAAGATGAAGCCCAGGCGCTCCCGGCGGAAGCGGGTGAGGGCCCTGCCCCGCAGGCCGGTCAGCTCTTCCCCATCCACCCGGATGGAGCCGGAGGTGGGCCGGTCGATGGTGGAGATGCAATTGAGCAGGGTGGTCTTTCCGGAGCCGGAGGCTCCCATGATCCCCACATACTCCCCCGCCTCCAGGGACAGATCTACACCGTCCAGGGCGCGGGTGACCGCCCCCCGTTTTCCATATACCTTTGTCAAATCCTTCACGCACAGCAGCTCTGCCATGTGGGATTCCTCCTTTCGCCGGGCGTGGCCCGCCCGGATCAAACTGTATGACATCATAGCATACAGTTTTAAAAAATACCCGAAAGGAATTTCTTAAGTTATCCTAAAGACGTCCGGCAGCCGCCCCGCTTTTGACAAAGAGCGGCCCGCATGATAAAATATCCGCCGGAACGGCGGCTTGATCTGCCGGTCTTTTCAATAGAAATGAGGTTTTTGCCATGAAACACAACAAACTCACACGCTGGGCCGCTCTGATCCTGGCGGCCGCCCTGACCCTCTCCCTCGCTGCCTGCGGCGGGGCGGGCGGTGACTCCGCCTCCGCAGGCAGCGCATCTGCCAGCCAGAGTGCTCCCGTTTCCACCATCACCCTCACCGACCAGGCCGGCCGCCAGGTGGAGCTGGACGCCCCGGCAGAGACCCTGGTCAGCTGCTACTATGTGACCACCTATGCCACCATGGCCCTGGGGATCTCCGACCGGGTGGTAGGTCTGGAGAAAAAGGCGGACACCCGCCCCATCTACGCCATGGCCGCTCCGGACCTGCTGGAGAAGGAGCAGGTGGGTACCATGAAGGAGCTGGACCTGGAGGCGGTGGCCGCTCTTGAGCCCGACCTGGTGGTGATGCCCAAGAAGCTGATGGACTATGCCGGCTCCCTGGAGGAGCTGGGTATCCCCGTGCTGGTGGTCAATCCCGAATCCCATGAGGCCCTCACCGGGATGCTGGAACTGCTGGGTCAGGCCTGCGGCGTGGAGGACCGTGCCCAGGCCCTGACGGACTACTATGAGGAGCAGCTGGCCCGGGTGGCCCAGCTGGTGGACGGTCTGGAGCGTCCCACGGTCTACATGGGCGGCAACTCCTCCTACCTGACCGCCGCCCCCGGCGATATGTACCAGAGCAGCCTCATTGAGACCGCCGGAGGGGTGAACGCCGCCGGCGATCTGACGGGTGGCTATTGGACCGAGGTCTCCTATGAGTCCATCCTGGCCATGGCCCCGCAGGTCATCCTCATCCCCGCCGGCGCGGACTATACCGCCCAGGACATCCTGGGCGATCCCCAGCTGGCCGCAGTGCCCGCCGTCCAGTCTGGTGCGGTCTATGAGATGCCCGGCGGCATCGAGGAGTGGGACTCCCCCATTCCCTCCGGCATTCTGGGCACCCTTTGGATGACCAGCGTTCTCCATGGGGATGCCTATCCCTTCGACACCTTTACCACCGACGTCCAGGACTTTTACAAGACCTTCTACGGATTTGAGATCGACCCGGCGCTCATCACCAAATAAGAACAGGCCGGACGCCGCGGAGAGGGGGGAGGACCGGTGAGAGAGAAGGTGCGGGAACGGCTCGTCCTGGGGGCGGCCATCCTGCTGACGGCGTCCCTGGCCCTCCTGTCTGTCCGGGTGGGCAGCTACCCCCTCTCCACCGGGCAGATCCTGGACATCCTCTCCGGCGGGCTGGCGGGCACAACTCCCGCCCATGTGCTGTGGAGCCTCCGCCTGCCCCGGGTGGGGATGGGTCTGCTGGCGGGCTGGGCGCTGGGCATGGCCGGCGGCGTCTATCAGACCGTGTTCCGCAATCCCCTGGCCTCTCCCGACCTGACGGGGGTGGCCTCCGGTGCTTCCTTCGGCGCCGCCTGGGCCATTGTGCTGGGGGCGGGCACCTCCGTTCAGATCATGGGGGGCGCCTTTGTCATGGGTAGCTTGTCCCTGCTGCTGGTGCTGGCCTTGGTCCAATGGGCTGGTATGGAGCGCACTGGAGCCTATGTCCTGGCAGGGGTCATCGTCTCCTCAGCAGCGGATGCGGGCCTGATGGTGCTCAAAACCATCGCCGACCCGGAGGGGGAGCTGGCCGCCATCGAGTTCTGGACCATGGGCAGCTTGTCCGCCATGACCGGGGACAAGCTGCAGGGGGCCGCGCCTGCTATCCTGGTCCCGCTGACCCTGCTCCTGCTGTTCCGGCGGCAGGCCCTCACCCTCTCCCTTGGGGAGGAGGGGGCCCGCGCCCTGGGGCTGGAGCCCCGGCGGTGGCGGTGGCTGCTGCTGGGCCTGACCACCCTGATGGTGGCGGCGGTGGCCTCTGTGGCCGGGGTGATCGCCTTCCTGGGCCTGATCACCCCTCACATCGCCTTTCTGCTGCTGGGGCGGCGGGGCGGACCCTATCTGTCCCTGTGCGCTCTGGTGGGGGGAGATATTTTGCTGGCCGCCGACCTGCTGGCCCGGGGGCTTTCCCAGGGCGCGGAGCTCCCACTGAGCATCTGGACCGTACTGTTTGGGGCGCCGGTGCTCACCGTGCTGCTTCTGCGGGGAAGGGAGGCAAGCCTATGAGTGCGATGCTTGAGGTGCACAAGCTTACCGCCGGTTACCGCCGGCCGGTGATCCGTGACATCTCCTTTACTCTCCGGCCGGGTGAGGTCACCGCCGTGCTGGGCCGTAACGGCTGCGGCAAGACCACCCTGCTTCGGAGCCTCACCGGGGGGGCACGGATCCTGTCCGGCACAGTGCGGGCGGCGGGGGAGGACTGCCTGGCCTGGTCCGCCCGGAGGCGGGCCCGGACCATCGCCCTGCTGTCCCAGCACAGCCAGCTGCTCCCCGGACTGCGGGCGGAGGAGGTCATCGCCATGGGCCGCACCCCCTGGCTTGGGGCCCTCTCCGGGCCTGGGCCTGAGGACCGGGCTATGGTCCGGGCAGCGGCGGAGCGCTTCGGCGTGGCGGAGCTTCTGGGACGGGACTGTGCCCAGCTCAGTGAGGGACAGCGCCAGCTGGTCCACCTGGCCCGTCTGGCCGTCCAGGACGCCCCCATCCTGCTGCTGGATGAGCCCAACAGCGCCCTGGACTTTGACAACACCAGCCTACTGTTCCACAGGCTGCGGGAACTGGTGGAGACTGGGGAGCGGACCGCTCTGATCGTCCTCCACGACCCCGCTCTGGCCCTGCGCTGGTGCGGCCGGCTGCTCCTGCTGGACGGGGGGAGACTGGTGGAGGATGTCGCCACAGAAGGGATGGGACCGGAGGCCCTTCAGGCTGTCCTGGGTCGGCTGTACCCCACAATC
>OMGQ01002015.1_pt1 | contig 9959 bp, 8 predicted proteins | sample 1646071 | NCBI WGS metagenome assembly OMGQ01 (sample SAMN05578585, study PRJEB25193) | human gut metagenome | biome: Human Microbiome; feature: human-associated habitat; material: feces | host: Homo sapiens | place: USA:Birmingham | reverse complement strand
GAGAAGTCCAGCATCTCCGCCACCTCTGCTCCGCTGGGCAGGCTCCCGCCCCGCTCCATGAGGGTGGAGCCCTTTTTCAGGGCCAGGGTGTGAACAGTGACGTTCTCCGGCTCCATCTCCAGCACTCCCTCCAGGGAGCGGCGAAAGCCCTCACAGGAGTCCTGAGGCAGACCGGCGATCAGGTCCATGTTGATGCAGTCAAAGCCCACTGACCGGGCCAGGTCATTGGCCGCCCGGATGTCCCCGGCCCCGTGCCTGCGGCCGATGGCCCGGAGCACATGGTCCTCCAGAGTCTGGGGGTTGATGGAGATGCGGCCCACGCCGTGTCGTTTCAGCACCTCCAGCTTGGCCCGGTCGATGGTGTCCGGCCGGCCGGCCTCCACGGTATACTCGGTGCAGCCCTCCAGAGGCAGGACCTCCCGGCACCTGGTGAGCAGACGGTCCAGCTGGTCGGCAGACAGGGTGGTAGGTGTACCGCCCCCCATGTAGAAGGTGCGAATTCCCTTTCCAGTCCGCTCCAGGACCTGGCCCAAGGCATCGATTTCCTTCAAAAGCGCATCCAGATAGGGCTCTACCAGCTTCAGTGTCCGGCCCACATCGGCGGACACAAAGGAGCAGTAGGCACACCGGGTGGGACAGAAGGGAATGCCCACATAGAGAGAGACCTCGTCCTCCTTCAGGGCGCGCTGGGCATCCAGACTGGCCTGGGCGCAGTCCACCGCCAGCTTTGCCCGCTCCGGTGAGACATAGCAGTCCCGCTCCAGACTGGCCCGCGCTTGCTGCGGGGTGGCTCCGGCGGCCATCTCCCGGGTGGGCAGCTTCACCGGACGCACACCGGTGAGCATCCCCCAGGGGGGCGCAGTGCCGGTGACCGCATGGGCAGCCAGGAAAAAGCATCGGCCGATGGCCCGGCGGCGCAGGCCCTCCCGCTGGAATTCGTCCCCGGTCAGCGGGGCATCCAGCCGATGGGCGGCTGCCGTCCCCCGCCAGGACAGCTCCACCTCCACGGTGCAGCTGTCTGCCTCCTCCCGGAGAGAGACCCGGGCCCAGGTGTCATCCTCCGGTCCAATGGGCTCATAGACGGGCCGCTCACCAGGAAACAGGTTCAGCATCCCCTGTTCCACAACATATCGCTCATCGTGCCCCTTTAGCACTAATTTCATCGCTGTTCCTTCCTCAGCCCCGCTGTCCCATGGCCTCCCGCAGGAAGGGGTTGTACTGCCGCTCCCGCTCCAGCGTGGAGGTCTGGTCGTGGCCGGGACAGACATGATACTCTCCCTCCAGTCCGCCCAGCCGCTTCAAAGAGGCCATGATCTCCTCATAGCTGCCTCCCCGCAGATCCGTGCGGCCGCAGGAGCCGCAGAACAGGGTGTCTCCGGTAAACAGCACATCTCCCGCCTTCAGTGTAACAGAGCCCTTGGAGTGCCCTGGCGTATGGAGGACCTGAACATCTATGGATCCCACCAGGATGTGATCCCCCTCGTCATAGAAATTCAAACCGGCCACCTGCCCCGCCAGGGGAAACAGAGTGTTGCCCGCCCCGTTGGCGTCGTCATGGTGGATGTAGATGGCCGCATTGGGAAGGGCCTTCTCCAGCTCTGGGACGGCGGTGGTGTGATCATAGTGTCCGTGGGTGAGCAGGATGTGGGTCACCTCCGCCCCGTCCTCCTTCAGCGCGGCCAGGATCCGCTCCGCCTCGTCCCCGGGGTCAATAACGGCGGCCTTTCCGGCAGTCTCATCTTCTAAAATATAGCAGTTGGTTCCGATGGGCCCCACCTGCATGACTTTGACCTTCATTATTTGTCCTCCTTGCGTGTGTCAGAAATTAGGAATTATGGCGTTCCGCCTGCCGCAGGACGACTAAAACCAGCGCTCCGCGCCGTCACGGCTCACATGATGAAAGCGGGATATAGACAGCTTTTATCTAATTCCTAACTCCTAATTTCTCATTCCCAATTCATAATTCAAATAAGATAGTGACCGGCCCGTCGTTGACCGACGCCACCTGCATATCCGCCCCGAACTCCCCGTGCTCCACTCGGAAGCCCCGCTGGCGGCACTGGTCCATGAAACGCTCATAGAGGGGAATGGCCACATCGGGCTTAGCCGCCCCAGTGAAGCCGGGGCGGCGGCTCTTGGTGTCAGCGTAGAGGGTGAACTGGCTCACCACCAGAAGGGCGCCCCCCACCTGTTCTAAATTCAGGTTCATTTTTCCGTTTTCGTCCTCAAAGACCCGCAGATTGCAGATCTTTTCGGCCAGCTTATCACATACGGACTCATCATCCTGGGGCCCCACCCCCAGAAGGACCAGATAGCCCTTTTCAATGGCGCCCCGCACTGCCCCGTCGATGGTGACAGAGGCGGAGGACACCCGGGTAACAACTGCTCGCATAATATTCGACTCCGTTCAACTTAATAATATCAGTTTTATCTTATTTGCAAGACAACGAGAGACACCATCCCGCCCAAAATCACACTCAGAGATACCGAAGCCCACACACCGGGCCATAAGGAGGGTTTTTTCTCCATGTCATCCGGCGCTTGGACAGCCTGTTTGATGGCCGAAATCAGGCTGAATACAAACACAAACGACCAAATAGGCCAGGTCCAGCCGAACAGAACCCCTAAAAATTGAAATACCACTCTGACCTCCTGCCCCTATCATTTGCCAGACGCTCTGGCCACATGATAGACCCCATGAATATTGTTCAGCTTGTTGATGACGGAGGACAGTTCCTCCTTGTCCCGCACCTCCACCTCGATGCGGAGGATGGCGTGTCCATCCGGCATAGAGCGGGCGGACAGGGCGGTGACCTTTACCTTGGCCGCAGACAGGGCCATAGCCACATCCAGGGTCAGATTATCCCGGTCCTTAGAGGCCACCTCCAGGGCAGTGCGGTAATTGGGCAGCTTGCTGTCCACCCAGGACACCCGCACCCAGCGGGCAGCCTCCTCCGGCTTGCGGTTTTCCGGTGCGGCGTTGGGACAGTCTGCCCGGTGGACAGACACCCCATAGCCCCGGGTGATGAACCCAATCACCGGGTCGCCAGGGACGGGGGTGCAACACTTGGCAAATTTCACCAGACAGTTGCCCAACCCCTCCACGATGATACCCGAGTCGGTGTGCTTGTTTGAGCCCCTCAGCTGGCTGACATCCACCGGGGCGGTGGTGCCGGGGACAATGACGCTCTCTGCCGTCGTGCGGGAGGAGGCCGCAGCCTTCTCCGCCTTCAGCCGCCCCAGGCGGAGCAGCTCATCCTTGATGCGGGCCACGCTCTTCACCGCGGTGGTACCGCCATAGCCGATGGAGGCATACAGTTCGTCCAGCGTGCCGAAGCGGACCTTCCGCAGGATGCTGGGCAGCACATCCTCCGCCGTAATAGAACTCAGCGGGATCTTGGCGTGCTTCAGCTCTGACTCAAACAGGGCCCGGCCAGTGGCAACGTTCTCCTCCCTGCGCTCCCGCTTGAACCACTGGCGGATCTTGTTCCGGGCCTCGTTGCTCTTGGCGATCTTGAGCCAGTCCCGGCTGGGGCCCTTGGCCGCCTTGGAGGTGAGCACCTCCACAATGTCGCCGTTTTTCAGGTGGGTGTCATAGGGCACCATCCGCCCGTTCACCCTGGCCCCCACCATGCTGTTGCCCACAGCGGAGTGGATGTTGTAGGCAAAATCGATGGGGGTGGCCCCGGCAGGCAGGCTCTTGACGTCCCCGTTGGGAGTAAAGACAAACACCTCGTCGGAAAACATATCCACCTTCAGGGTGCGGACAAACTCCTCCGCGTCGGTGTCCTGCTGGCTCTCCAGCAGCTTGCGGACCCACTCGAAGTCCACCTCGCTGCCCAGTTTCTTGTTGGCCATCCCCTGCTTGTACTTCCAGTGGGCCGCGATGCCGTACTCTGCAGTCTGGTGCATCTCCCAGGTACGGATCTGCACCTCGAAGGGAATGCCCTCCCGGCCGATGACTGTGGTGTGGAGGGACTGGTACATATTGGGCTTAGGTGTGCCGATGTAGTCCTTGAACCGGCCCAGCACCGGCTTGAACATATCGTGGATGCAGCCCAGCACGTTATAGCACTCTGGGATGTCGTCCACGATCACCCGGAAGGCGTACAGGTCGAAGATCTCGTCCAGCGTCTTGTTCTGGGCAAACATTTTCCGGTAGATGGAGTAGGTATGCTTCACACGGCCGTACACCTTGCAGCGGATGCCCTCCTGCTCCATCCGCTGCTGGATACGCAGCTGGATAGACGCCAGGAACTCCTCATGGGCGGCGGAGCGGGCGGACATCTCATCCTCGATCTCCTTATAGCCCACCGGGTCCAGATAGCGCAGGGAGAGGTCCTCCAGTTCCCATTTCAGCTTCTGCATACCCAAGCGGTGTGCCAGCGGCGCATAGATCTCCATGGTCTCCAGGGACTTCTCCCGCTGTTTCCGTGGGGACTGATACTCCATGGTGCGCATATTGTGCAGCCGGTCGCAGATCTTAATGAGGATCACCCGGATGTCGTGGGCCATGGCCATGAGCATCTTGCGCAGGTTCTCCATCTGCTCCTCTTCCTTGGAGACATACTGCACCCGAGTCAGCTTGGTGACCCCTTCTACCAGTTCCGCCACAGGCTTACCGAATTTTTTGGCAATCTCCTCATGGGTGGCGGCGGTATCCTCAATGCAGTCGTGGAGCAGGGCGGCGATGACCGAGTCGACATCCAGCCCCAGATCGGCCACGATGTCGGCCACCGCCATGGGATGGATGATATAGGGCTCGCCGCTCTTGCGCAGCTGCCCATGGTGTTCCGCGTCCGCATAGGTAAACGCGTCGAACAGCCGCTTTGTATCTAAATTGGGCGTATAGGCGGCCACCTTGTCCTCAAGGGCCTGATAGCGCTCTAAAATTGGGTCCATACGATCACCTTCTCACGAATTAGAAACTAGGGCTGAGGAATTTATCGAAACAGGAGTCGGGACGTTCAATTCCTAATCCTTCTGTATGGCCTTCCGCAGCCTTTTCAGGATCTCCGAGGCGTCCAGATCCACCTTGTGCTCCAGCTGGTGCAGGGTGATCTCCAGCTGTCCGGACTGCCGGACCAGGGTGAGCAGCCCCCGCTCCTCCATTACCTCCAGGCACACCAGGGTGTGGGTGGGCAGCTCCGGCTGCCCGCCGGAGCGGGCGGCCCCCCGTGCGATGCGCGGGACAGTGTCCCGGAGGATGGGCTGTCCGGAACACTGGCGCTTCAAATACCGCCACAGGCATACAAATTCCGCCCGGGTGGGCAGCAGGGACTGGGCCTCAAGAGGTGTGAGGAACTCCCCCCGACGGTATTTTTCATAAATGGACTGCTCCAGCTGGGCCCGGGTCATAGCCCGGCGCAGGTCCACCACCTGAAGCTGGACCGAACGCAGCCCCCGGAACTCGTTGATTTGGGGATAGAAAGCCACATCCACCCGGCAGCCTGCCGTCAGGCCCAGCTCTCCGCCGTCAGCAGAGAAGAAGATGGCGTCCAGAGGAATCCCTCTGGCCTCCAGCCGCAGCTTCAGATGCCGGCCCCTGCCCACCTGAGCGGCGCTGAGCACATGGGCCCCGGTAAGGACCAGCACTGGCCTGGGATTTCCGGTGCCGCAGGGCTCCAGCCAGTCCAGCTGCTCCACCGCCTCCACCGTAAGGTCCTGAGGCAGCACCGCTGCGTCCACCTCCAGCACCGAGGGCAGTTCCTCCCCCCGGCGCTCCTCCATCACCAGCCGGCGCAGACGGGCGGACAGTTCCGGAAGCTTCTCCTCCCGTACGGTGAAGCCAGCGGCCAAGGCATGGCCCCCAAAGCCCTCCAGCAGGTCACTGCACCGTGCCAGAAGCTGGAAAAGATTGATCCCGCCCCAAGAGCGGCAGGACCCCTTGCCCACGCCCTGGTCAAGGCATACCATAAAGGCAGGACAGCCGTACTTCTCTGCCAGGCGGGAGGCCACGATGCCCACCACCCCCTGGTGCCAGCCCTCGTCCGCCAGCAGGATGACCCCCTCCTGGGGGGCCTCCTCCAGCTGCCGGACAGAGTCCTGGAAAATTTCTCCCTCCACAGCCTGCCGCTCCCGGTTCAGATCGCACAGCTCCCGGGCCAGCTCCGCCGCCCGGTCCGGTTTCCGGGTGAGGAGCAGCTCAACGGCCAGACCGGCCTTTCCCATCCGGCCGGCCGCGTTGATCCGGGGGGCCAGTGTATAGCCCACAGACACCGAGGTGAGGGGCCTGTCCCCCAGTCCGGCCTCCTGGATCAGCTGGGCAAGGCCCAGCCGCCGGGGATGGGCCAGGGCGGCCAGCCCGGTCTGAACGATGGTGCGGTTTTCGCCGGTCATGGGCATCACGTCGGCCACCGTTCCCACTGCGGCCAGATCGGCATATTCCAGGAAGATCCGCTCCGCCCGTTCCGGTCCTGCCACTGCCATGGCCAGCTTCAGGGCCACCCCCACCCCGGCCAGGCCCTTGAATGGATAAGGGCAGTCGGTGCGGCGGGGATCCACCACGGCGCAGGCGGTGGGCAGGCTCTCCTTGCACTCATGGTGGTCTGTCACCACCACATCCACCCCAAGGGCAGCGGCAGCGGCGGTCTCCGCCCCGGCGGTGATACCGCAGTCCACGGTGACGATCAGGGTGACCCCCCGGGCAGCCAGGGCGGACACCGCCTCGGAGTTGAGGCCGTACCCCTCCTCCAGGCGGTCCGGGATATAGGGCAGGACCCGTCCGCCCAGACGGCTCAGGCAGTCGGTGAGCAGGCAGGTAGAGGTGATCCCGTCCACATCATAGTCCCCGTAGACAGCCATGGTCTCCCCTGTCTCCAGGGCCCGGCGGATACGCCGGACCGCCCGGTCCATATCCCGCAGGCCCATAGGATCCTCCAGCGGCGTCTCCCCGGGTGCGAGGAGGGCCCGCGCCTCCTCCGGCGTCCGGATCCCCCGGGCGGACAGCACTGCCGCCAGCAGCGAAGGGATCCCTGTCCGCTCCAGTTCCTCTCGGGCGGTGCGGCTGGGCGCGGCGACCCGCCACTCCTGATAACGCATCGGGCATCCCTCCTCTCTCCCCAGCGCAGGCGGACGCACTGAGACAGTATTACAGGTTATTATACCATAGTTTTCAGAGGTGGCACAAGTAAATTTCACCATATCCCCCATCCGCTCCCCGTCCCCTCCCTTTCCTGAGTTCTCCTCCAAGCAGAAAGAAACCGGCCGGAGCCCTGCATTCCGCAGGCCCCGGCCGGTCTGATTTTTCCTTCTTATTCCACCAGGATTACCCGGCAGCTCTCGCTCCAGGGCTGCTCCGGCCGCTGGAAGGCCACGTCCGCCGCCTCCAGCGCCCCGCACAGGGCCTCCAGCGTCTGGGCGCTCACTGTACAGAAGCTGCGGCCCTGGCCGTCCAGTTCCCACTGGTCCAGAGCGGGCAGCAGTTCCGCCGCGCCCTCCGGCAGGGCGGTCAGCAGCAGCTCCGTTTCCTCCTGCTGTACGCTGTACAGCGCGGGTCCCCCCGCTTCCCTGTCCGCCTGGGCAGGCTCAGGGGCCGCTTCCACCGCATTTTGTCCCTGGATCTGGGTCGTGCGCGGCACAGCCGCGCCCTCCACTGCGCTCTCTCCGCCGGCGGCTCCGCCCTGCGGCGCACCGGCAGTCTCAGTTCCCTCCGGCGCTTCCGGCTGTACAGACAACTTGCCCTGTACCGGCGCCTCCACCTCGTCGGCCGCAGAGGCCGCTCCGGAGCGGGCGGCATCCTCCGACCACTGGGCAAGATCTGGTGCCGCCGCAATATTTCCGGACGCCCCCAAGCCGGACAGGTCCGCACCGTAATACAGCCCCACGCAGATCACCGCGCAGGCCGCCAATCCGGCCGCCGCCTTCCACTGGGGCCGCCGCCACAGGGGGACGACCTTGGCGGGGCGGGCTTCCTCCCGAATGCGTTCCATCACCCGGTCCACAAAGCCCTCGGGGGCCGGCGTCTCCCCCAGTTCCCCCATAGCCTGATGCAGCTCCCGCAGGGCCGCCCAGTCCGCCCGGCAGGCAGGGCAGCCGTTCAAATGGGCCTCCAGCTTTCCCTGCTCCTCTCCGGTCAGCGGACCATCCAGGGCCTGGCTCATCTGTTCCAGAGCCTCTTCACAGGACAGCACGCCAGGTCACCTCCTTTTTGTCTCATCTGATGGCTTAGACGCAGGCGGAGCGAAAAAGTTCCCATTCTCCAGCAATCTTTTTTTCAGGGCCAGCCGCGCCCGGGCCAGGCGGGACTTCACCGTCCCCAGGTCCAGGGACAGAAACTCCCCGATCTCTTGATAGGACAGTCCGGACACCTCCCGCATGACCAGGATCTCCCGCTGATGGTCCGGCAAGGCCCGGAGCTCCCGCTCCAGCGCCTGCCGCCGCTCCTTCCGCTCCAGTTCCTCCTCCGGCCCGACCTCTGGAGCCGCCGGCTCCGGCCACCCCGCCTCCTCATCATCCAGAGAGCGGGGGGCTTCCCCCTCCTGCCGCCGCTTCCGCTTCCGCAGCAGGTCGATACAGACGTTGGACGCCAGACGGTACAGCCAGGTGGAAAAGCTGCTGTCCCCCTGGAATGAGGCCAATCCCCGCCAGGCGTTGAGGAATGCCTCCTGGGCCGCGTCCTGGGCATCCTCCCGGTCCCCTGTCATCCGCAGGCACAGGGTGTAGATCCGGTCCTGATGGGTCGTCACCAGCTCCGCGAAGGCGTCCTGGTCGCCCCCCTTCGCCCGGAGCACGATCTCTTGTTCAGTCAAGCCGCTCCCTCCCCTCCTGTACGGCTCACGCGGCGCGGTCCGGTCCGGCTGGACCTCCTTACCGCTCCGCCCCGGCGGCTGTCGGCGCGTCCGCCAGATCCCTCTTGATCCCCCTGGTCACACGGTACACATCCTCCAGGGAGGTGATCCTCACGATCTGTTCCTTGTAGTACCCCGCATGGGGCACCCCCTTCAAATACCAGGCGTAGTGCCGTCTGGCCTCCAGACAGGCGATCTTCTCCCCCTTGTTGGCCGCCGACAGCTCGAACTGCCGCACAGCGGTGTCGCACCGCTCCGCCAGGGACGGCATAGGCGGGATCTCCCGTCCCTCCAGGGCCGCCCTGCACTGGGCGAACAGCCAGGGATTTCCAAAGACACCCCGGCCGATCATAGCCATGTCCGCCCCAGTGTATTTCAGGATCCGGGGCGCATCACTGGGCTTGAACACATCTCCATTGGCCAGAACGGGGATCTTCACCGCCTGCTTGACCTCCCGGATCCAGTCCCAGTTGGCCGTCCCGGCGTACATCTGGTTCCGGGTCCGGCCGTGGACAGCCACTGCGGCCGCGCCGGCCTCCTCCATGGCCCGGGCAAACTCCACACAGTTGATAGAGCCCTTGTCCCAGCCCAGCCGGAATTTCACGGTAACGGGACAGCCCGCCCCCCGGACCACCGCCTCCAGCACCCGGACCGCCTTGTCCGGATCCCGCATCAGGCCGGAACCGTCCCCGGAGTTGGCCACCTTGGGCACAGGGCAGCCCATGTTGTCCGCCCCGGACACCTCGTGGGCGATGGCGGCCGCCTCCTCCATGCACACCGGGTCACTGCCGAAGATCTGGGCGGCGGCGGGGTGTTCTCCCTCCCCCAGCTGGAGCAGAGGAATGGACTTTTTATCCTGAAAGCACAGGGCCTTGGCGCTGACCATCTCGGTACAGGTCAGCCCCGCCCCCTGCTCCCGGCAGATGGTACGGAACGCCAAGTCTGTCACCCCCGCCATAGGGGCCAGCGCCAGCGGGACATGGATCTTGATTCCTCCAATTTCAACCATGGGGACCTCCTGGAAATAAAACATACAGAATGGGCGGCGCACCGCCCTGACCGCAGTGTATTCTACCATATCGGCCACAGGTTGACAAGGCCGCCCGTTCCCATTAAAATAGGGGAAAACCGCGAAATCGGGGGGATCTGTATGGAATGGAAGGAACTGCG
>OMGQ01002014.1_pt1 | contig 9966 bp, 9 predicted proteins | sample 1646071 | NCBI WGS metagenome assembly OMGQ01 (sample SAMN05578585, study PRJEB25193) | human gut metagenome | biome: Human Microbiome; feature: human-associated habitat; material: feces | host: Homo sapiens | place: USA:Birmingham | reverse complement strand
CAGCCGCCTGTCGGGAGCTGAGATTTTTTGATCTGTGTTCAATAAGTTACGTCGGGATCCAGGCCAAAGTAGGCATAAAGCTTCATTAGAACAGATATTGTAACTATTAACTTGTAGTTCTTATTGACTACACCATTACTATACTAGGAGGATACAATGGCAAAACTGAATTTGACAATGGAACATCTGGAGGCCGCCGTGCTGGGCGGCTGCGTACTCGGCGGAGGCGGAGGCGGCTCCATGGAAAAAGGACTTAGGACGGCAAAACTGGGGCTTGAACTGGCGCCGGTTACGCTCGTGGACCCGGAGGATTTGGACGAAGATACGGTTCTTGTGAATGTATCCAATGTCGGAGCGCCGTCCGCAGCAGATGCCTGGGTGGAGCCGATGGATAACGGGCGCGTGGTCACAGTGCTCTGTGAAAAGATGGGAATCCGGGCCGGAGGGATTATTACAAATGAGGCGGGAGGAAGCGCCTCGGTCAACGGCTGGCTGCAAAGCGCTCTCCTCGGCCTTCCCGTCGTTGACGCACCCTGTAACGGCAGGGCGCATCCTACCGGTGTGATGGGATCTATGGGCCTGCATAAAATTCCGGATTACTATTCCTTTCAGGCGGCAGTCGGAGGCAAGAGGGAGAATGGACGCCGGATAGAGATGGCGGCCGGAGGCAGCCTGAGCAGGGTGGCAAGGCTTGTTCGCGAGACGGCGGTTGAGGCCGACGGCCTTGTGGCGGTTGCGAGAAATCCTGTAACCCTGGCATATGCGAAAGAGAATGGCGCCTGCGGCGCGGTGAAGCAGGCAATAGAACTGGGCCTTGCCATGATGGAAGCAAAAGCGCAGGGGGCCTGCGCGGTCCTTAACGCAGTCTGCAGTTTTCTGGGAGCCAACATCCTTGTAAACGCAAAGGTAGAGCAGGTTGATTTGCGCTGCGGCGGAGGCTTTGATACTGGGGTGATTAAGGTCGGTGATGTGGAGCTGACCTTCTGGAATGAATATATGACGGCTGAAAAGAATGGTGAGAGAATCGCCACCTTCCCGGATTTGATTATGACCTTTGACGCCGAGACGGGTACCCCGGTTACATCGGCAGAAATCAGAGAAGGAATGACGGCTGCTGTTATCGTAGCAGATAAATCAAAGATAAAGCTGGGAGCCGGGATGATGGATCCGGAATTATTTATTCCATGTGAGAAAGCGGTGGAAAAAGAGATGATTTCCTATGCCTTTCCTGAGGTCGGTGACAACAGAAAATAATTGAGAAAGAGGATGGTGGGTCAACAGTATGAGAGAAGAGAAAAAGAACGTTGCTACAGAAAAAAATGAGAATATATCCGCATTTGAGCCGCAGATTATTGGAATCGGTATATTGCTGGCAGTCCTTTCCGCAATCATCTGCATGCAGATAATCGGTAAAGTCGGAGTTACCCCTAACACTTCCCTGATTGGCGCGATTTTCGCCATGCTGCTCGCAAGAATACCTCTGGCGTCCATGACGAAGTTCCGATCCCTGGAAAGACAGAATCTGCTTCAGACAATCGTTTCAGGCGCCGGTTTCTCGGCGGCCAATTGCGGATTTATCGCAGTCGGCATACTGTACGGCATCGGCAAGGCGGAGTATATCATGCCGATGGCAGTCGGATGTATCGTAGGTACGGGAATATCGGTTATTGTGGTAGGACGGCTTTTCGACTCCAAGATTTTCCCGGCACACGGGGCATGGCCTTCGGGCGTTGCCACGGCCAGCGCTATCCAGGCCGGGGACGAGGGCGGAAAGAAGGGAAAACGACTGATTGAGGGTCTTGCGCTCGGCGTACTCGGAAGCTATTTGAAGATTCCGATGGCCGGTATCGGCATTGTGTTTATCGCAAATATTTTTTCCATGGCCGGCCTGGGCATCGGCCTGATTCTCAGAGGATATTCCACCGCGATTTTTAACGGCTTTGATATGGGGGCCTCCAATATTCCTCAGGGTATCATGATTGGAGCCGGAGGGGTTGCCCTTATCCAGTCCCTTTTCATTATATTTAAAGATAAGAAGAAAACGGCGGACGAGGAGAAAGCCGACGCGGGGATTACCGTCTCGGCGGGATCGGCTAAAAAGACTATTTTCACAAGCTTTGGGGCGTATGCGCTCGGGGCAGTGCTTACGGCAACGGTAACCGGTATCATGAGCGGAATGGACCCGGCTAAGATGGTTGTCTGGGTTCTCTGGGCGGCTTTCTCATCAACGGTTGCAATGATGCTTGTCGGAATGGCGGCCATGCATTCCGGCTGGTTTCCCGCATTTGCCATTACCACCATCTTTATGACGCTCGGTATCTTCATGGGATTTGAACCGCTTCCACTGGCAGTGCTGACCGGTTATATCGGTTCCTCAGGACCTTGCTTTGCCGATATGGGGTACGATTTGAAAACAGGATGGATTCTCCGCGGAAAGGGCGGCGACAGGGAGAGGGAGCTGTATGGAAGGAAACAGCAGGTTATCATAGAATTTATCGGTGTTGTGATCGGGATTCTGGTAGTGATGTTCTTTGCCCTATTGTTCATGAAACAGGATATCATGCCTCCGATCAGCAAGGTATTTGCTACGGCTGTTTCGGCTGGGGCGGATACAGCGATTCTCAAAGAACTTTTGGTTTGGGCTGTTCCGGGAGCGGCAATCCAGATTATATTCGGAAATAAAATGGTAGGCGTTCTTTTTGCCACGGGACTCCTCTTGAACAATCCTACATACGGTATCGCGGTCCTGATTGCAGTGGTGGTACGCATGATTTTCGGCACGAAATTCATGGAAGTAAGGGATGCAGGCTTCATTGCGGGAGACGGGTTATTCGGATTTTTCTCCAATGTCCTCAAAGCATTCTTTTAAAACGGACTATCATAAGGCAGCCGAAAGGAGAGAGAAATGTTATTAAAACAGCTGATTGAATTATACGACAGATTGGACAGCAGCACGGCCTGCGGAGCGACGGTGAAGGATTATCTTCTCGGTATTAATGAAAAAGCCGATGTCACCGTCTATGAGCTGAAAGGAAACGGCGGAAAGACGGATATGATTCGGATCCGGGTTCCCGGAATCAATGGGAAGGCGGCAGGAAAAGCGGCCCCCACAATGGGAATTCTCGGCAGGCTCGGAGGTTTGGGGGCCAGGCCGGAACGGATCGGCTTCGTGTCCGACGGAGACGGGGCGTTGATTGCCCTGGCGGTGGCAGCCAAGCTGCTCGACATGCAGAAAAAGGGCGATTATCTGGACGGTGATGTGGTGATATCCACCCATATCTGTCCGGATGCACCGACAAAGCCCCATAAGCCGGTGGCATTTATGGGGTCGCCGGTGGAGATGTCCCAGGTCAATAAGGAAGAGGTGGACGGGGAACTGGATGCCATTCTTTCCGTGGACACAACAAAGGGCAACAGGATTATCAACCACCGGGGATTTGCCATTTCCCCCACGGTAAAAGAGGGGTATATTTTAAAGGTGAGCGACGATCTTCTGGATCTGATGCAGATTACCACCGGGAAGCTTCCCCAGGTGTTCGCGCTGTCCATGCAGGACATCACGCCTTACGGCAATGGGCTATACCATCTGAACAGCATTTTGCAGCCCGCAACGGCAACGGATGCCCCGGTTGTGGGAGTTGCAGTTACGACGGAGACGGCAGTTCCGGGATGCGCCACCGGGGCCAGCCATATCATTGATCTTGAAGAGGCGGCCCGCTTTATGCTCGAGTCGGCCAAAGCGTTCGGGCGCGGGGAATGTAAACTGTTCGATGAGGAAGAGTACGGCAGGCTCAGGGAGTTTTACGGTTCCATGAACCGCCTTAAGACACTGGACGGAAAGGAGCCGGAGCAAGCGTGAAGATAGGGGCAATTACCATAGGCCAGGCTCCCAGGGAGGATGTGACATGCGATGTCCTCCCGTTCCTGGGTGAAGGGGTTATTTTGCTGCAGGCAGGCGGACTGGACGGACTATCGAAAGAGGAAATCGCGCAGTTTCAACCGGAGCAGGGAGACTATGTGCTGATATCAAAGCTTCAGGACGGAACCTCGGTCGTATTTGCGGAAAAATATATTCTTCCAAAGCTGCAGTCCTGTATCGGGCGATTGGAAGAGCAGGGGGCGCAGCTCATCCTGTTTTTCTGTACCGGCAGGTTTCCGGACTGCTTTAAAAGCCGTGTTCCGTTAATTTTTCCATATAAGCTTCTCAATGCGGTGGTGCCGCTTCTGACTCCAAACTCTAGTATCGGCGTAATAACGCCAAAGCCGGAGCAGATATTGCAGGCTGGGGAGAAGTGGGAAAAGCTGGTACGGAACGTAAAGGTCCTGGCCGCTTCTCCTTACGGTGATCCGAAGGAGCTTTTGCAGGCGGCCGAACAGATGAGGCGGGAGCCGGTCGATTTGATTGTGCTTGACTGTATCGGCTATAATGCGGCGATGAAAAAAGAGGTGGAGGCGCTGAGCGGGAAACCGGTGGTACTCTCCAGGACACTGCTCGCAAGAATCGCGGGAGAGATGACCGGCTGCGGCTGCCAGGCAGAAAATGCGGCCAGGGAACCGTAAGACAGCCGCATCTTAAGAGTATAAAGATATAGAGAGGCGAAAGGAGGACGGTGGAATGGATATCGTAAGCTGTGCAAAGAATATCCTGACCGGCTGCATGGATGTAAAGCCGGAGGAAAATGTACTGATAGTGACGGATGACAACAAACTTGCCATAGGGCAGGCGTTCTATGAGGCGGCAAAGGAACTGGGCTGCGAGGCGCTGCTCATGACGATGAAGGAGAGGAATTATTCGGGGCAGGAACCGCCGGGACCGGTGGCCGATGCGATGCAGAACGCCGACGTGGTGCTCTGCCCGACGGCAAAATCCCTGACGCATACGAATGCAAAGATAGCCGCGGCAAAGAACGGGGCGCGTATCGGGACCATGCCGAATATAGCGGAGGAGATGCTCAGCAGCGGAGCCATGACTGCCGACTACGCCTGTGTTGAGGCGCTGACCGGGCAGGTGACAAAGCTCCTGACAGATGCAAAGACGGCTCGGATTGAGAAGGACGGCTATGTGCTGACCATCGATTTGGAGGGCAGAAAGGGTGTTCCAAGCACAGGCGTTTACAGGACTAAAGGAGCAGCCGGGAATCTGCCGTCGGGGGAGGCCTACATTGCGCCTTTGGAGGACGGCTCCAACGGAGAGATGAAGATAGACGGTTCCATGGTCGGACTCGGAAAACTGGACGAGCCGCTCTATGTAAAAGTGGAGAACGGTAAGCTGAAGGAGATCCGGGGAAAGAGAAGTGAAGAGCTGTCCGTCCTGCTGGCAAATGAAAGGAATGCCACGCTGGGGGAGCTGGGAATCGGAACGAATGAGAAAGCGGTTCTCTGCGGAATCATCCTGGAGGATGAGAAGGTATACGGAACCGTCCACATCGCGTTCGGCACTAACGTATCCTTCGGTGGTACCGTGAAAGCGGACTGCCATATGGATGGCATCATATTGAAGCCGGATCTGTATCTGGATGACCAGTTGATTATCAAAGCCGGAGAGTTTCAGATTTAACTGTCCGCACAGTCATATTAAGACCTGGGACTGCCTTATGGCAGCCCCGGGTCTTTTGGCGATGGATGGAGTATAGTCCCTGGGGTCTTTTAAATTATCCTGAATTTGCCAGTAAACTATACCTTTTCTTACGTTTTTCTGAACTTTTTCAATATCATATTGATCTTGAAGTGATCCTTTGTCATACTTCGTTTATTATGGTAGAACACAAATAGTCGTAAAATAAATAAAAACGGGGAGCTGAATTATGTGGCATAAGAAAAAGAATAGTGATAATGAAGAATTAATCGTGACAAATGATGCGGTGGAAAGAAAACTGCCGGACAATAATGAAAAAGAGCAGCCGGACTTTGCAGAGGAAAAAGACGTGTCGGAAGTGGAACAGGAACTTTTGGACTACATGAACGAAGACCACAGCGGCGGCAAGAAGAAAAAGAAACGGTTTGCCCGCTGGACGAAAAAACAGAAGCTGATCGCGGGAGGCAGCACGCTCCTTCTTCTGTTTATTATAAGCCGAATTGCATGCGGGGGAAGTAAGCAGACAGCCCCTGTTGTGGCGGCGGCTCCTCTGGCAAAAGGAGATGTGACTGCGGTTTTAAGTCTTAGTGGGCCTGTTTCGGGCACGGAAAGCGCAGATGTGGTTTCCAATCTCCATGCAGAGGTGCTTCAGATTATGGTAAAGGAAGGCGACCGCGTGAAGAAGGGCCAGATTCTTGCCCTGATCGACAGCAGTGACGCCCAGAAAGCTGTGGATATTGCCCAGAACTCTTACGATCTGGCAGTCAGCGAGTATAATGAAAATATCAGGGATACACAGCATAAATATGAGAAGGCAGTCCAGGATTATAACACGGCGAAGCTGAATTACGACAGAAACAAAGTATTATTCGATGCCGGCGATATCTCCTCCGCAGATTTGGAGGCGGCCGGAAACACCCTGAAAGACGCGGCCAGGGAAAAGGATTCCTTTACTGTGGAGAAGGGGAAAGCGATGCCCGATAAATCTTATGAATTAAAGGTGAAGTCGGCTCAGTTCGAGCTGGAGCAGAAAAAGAAGGATCTGGAAAATGCCGAGGTGAAAAGCCCGATTACGGGTACGGTCGTACGTGTCAATTCGAAGGTTGGCCAGTTCGCGGATAAGCCTGAGGATGAGAAGCCAATGTTCATTGTGGAGAACCTGGATAATCTGGAGATGGAAATCGCCGTCAGCGAATATTCCATTTCGAAAGTCCGGGTAGGGCAGAAGGCGCAGATTGACGCCGATATTCTGAACGGAAAAAACGAGGAGGGCGAAGTTGTCTCCATTTCCCCGACAGGTGAGGAAAAGGGCGGCGGCTCCTCGGAGCGTGTAGTTCCTGCCACGATCCGGATTGCGGGAGGCGCTTCCAACGGCCTGATTGCCGGCATCACCGCCAAGGCGTCGCTTGTGACAGGGGAAGCGAAAGGTGTCTTTACGGTTCCTCAGACGGCTCTTGTGACAGGGGAGGACGGAAGTCTCAGCGTTGCAGTTGTCAACAGCTCAGATAATACGGTACATATGGTTCCTGTTACGACGGGAGTGGAGAGTGATCTTTCCGTGGAGGTGAATGCCGTGGAAGAAGGCGCACTGACGGAGGGAATGATGATTGTGACATCTCCGGCAGGACTCACGGAAGGGATGGCGGTGACGCTCCGATGAGAAATAAAGCGATGAGTAAAGCTTTGCAGGGAGCCGTTCACACAGTGACGGAGCAGAATGATTGACAGAAGAAACCTCCAGACCAGAATCAGGAAGAGGCTGGACCGCAAAGCCGAGCTTCCAGAGGTAGATACAGACGAGCTGATTAAGATTGTCAATCTCTGTAAGGTATATGATACGGGGGCGGTCAAAGTAATCGGCCTTAAAAATATAAACCTGACGATAAAAAAAGGTGAATTTGTTGCGATTATGGGCCAGTCCGGCTCGGGTAAATCCACGCTGATGAATATCCTGGGCTGTCTTGACAGGCCTGTGATGGGACATTATTATCTGGACGGAATTGACATCTCCGCATTAAACCAGGATCAGCTTTCCAGAATCAGAAACCAGAAGATTGGCTTTGTATTCCAGTCGTTTAACCTGATTTCCAGAACATCGGCGGCAAAGAATGTGGAGCTTCCGATGACCTATGCCCATATGCCGAAGAAACTGAGGCATGAACGTGCGGTAGAGCTTTTGGGCCGCGTGGGGCTGGGGGAGAGAACGGAGCATATGCCCAACGAGATGTCGGGAGGCCAGAGACAGAGGGTAGCCATTGCCAGGGCGCTGGCCAATGAGCCGCCGTTAATCCTGGCGGATGAGCCGACCGGTAACCTGGACACTGCTTCTTCGGTCGAGATTATGGATCTGTTCTCCAAGCTTCACGACGAAGGCGCCACCGTGGTTGTGGTTACCCACGAGGAAGATATTGCGGCATTCACGGATCGTGTTATCAAGTTCCGTGACGGGGAGATTGTCAGCGATGTGAGGAAAGACAGAGCCGGGGGGAAGAAGGTGGAGTCATGCTGATAGAAAATATGATTATGGCATTTTCCGCGCTCAGAGCCAACAAGATGAGGTCGTTCCTGACGATGCTGGGAATCATCATTGGTATCGGCTCGGTTATCTCGATAGTATCCATCGGCGACACGATGAGGGGGATGTTTTCCAGCCTTTACCAGGATATTGGCATTACCCAGGCGTATCTGGGAATTGGATACTGGATTGACGACACCAGGCAGAGCGATTATTTTACCATGGATGAGCTGAGCAGGATTAAATCGGTATTTGGAGATAAAATCAGCTACATTGACAGCGCCATGAGTACCTCCGCCGATGCGGTTGCCGGACGCAAAAAGGTAAAATTCGGTTTCAGCGGCCTGGATTATAATTATATCGACGTACAGCCTGTTGATATACTGTACGGCAGATATCTGAATGAGGCGGATGTGAAAGCGCGTAAAACAAACGCCGTTCTGGATGTGGACAGCGCAAAGATGCTGTTCGGGACGGAGGATGCGGTGGGGAAAACCTTCCGCACGGAGCTGTTTGGCAACGTAGCAGAGTTTACCGTTGTGGGTGTATATGAGAAGAAGATGAGCGCATTCCAGAAGCTGATGATGGGGACGCCAAGTGATAAGGGAACGGCCCATATTCCGTGGACGCTGCTGACCTGGCCCAATGATCACTTCTATTACTGTCATTTCTTTGCTGACACGTCGATGAGCGAGGCTGAGCTGAACACATTTTATGACGATCTGCTGAGTTATGTGGCAAAGCTGAAAGACCGTAAAAAGTCGGACTTCTATATGGAGACGGCGATCAGCCAGATGGGCCAGGTGGATTCCATGATGGCAGGGCTTTCCCTGGCGGTGGGCGGCATCGCGGCTATTTCGCTGATTGTAGGCGGGATTGGAATTATGAATATCATGCTGGTTTCGGTAACGGAGCGGACTAGAGAAATCGGAATCAGAAAAGCGCTGGGGGCCAGGACCCGGGATGTCCTGATCCAGTTCCTTACGGAATCTGCCATCCTTTCGGCCTGCGGAGGAATCATAGGGATTCTTCTGGGCGGCGGCCTGGTCACTCTGGTGGGGGCGGCCATCGGAGTCCCGACGATTGTCAAACCGGGAGTCATTCTGGTGGCGGTTACTTTTTCCGCTGTAGTCGGAATCTTCTTTGGACTTTATCCGGCCTCCAAGGCGGCGAAATCAGATCCGATTGACGCGCTGCGATATGAGTAAATGACAAAAATAATAGCGAATTTTCATTTTATTTACAATTTTATGAAAATTATTTAAGACACTCGCCATTTACCTGAACTTATGCTATAATAAATTGATACGTTTATGGTAAATGGGGAGTGAACTTATGCTCAATGAAGAGAAGATCAGGCTGATGGCCGACCTGGCTGTTTTCGAGAAAAAGAACGGCGGCAGGATGCAGGCGGTTACCAGTTACTTCAAAAGTGATTATATCAGCCGGAACATGATTCGCGGTTTTATCAGCTATACTCTCTGCTGCGTGATGATTCTGGCTATCTGGGTTTTATTTAATATGGATGTTTTCCTGAGCACCATAGGTATCGACGCTCTCACAGGGCTTGCCTGGAAGGGCGGGGCGGTTTACCTTGTGGGGCTTGTTCTGTATATGGCGCTAATCTGCGTTATTTACGGCAAACGATACGATTATCAGGCTAGAAAGAACCGTATTTATATTGCGAAATTAAAGCATCTGGACAAGCGCTATGATTACCACAGCCGTTCCAGGGAACTTGCGAGGGAGGGCAGACGCGTATGATGGGACTTCTGGTTTTTAAGGAGAGGCTCAAAGCATTTTACGGTAAAAACAGCGCATTTGTAATTCCTGTCCTGAAATTTATCGTAGGATTTACCGCCATCTTTCTGATTAA
>OMGQ01002008.1_pt1 | contig 9991 bp, 6 predicted proteins | sample 1646071 | NCBI WGS metagenome assembly OMGQ01 (sample SAMN05578585, study PRJEB25193) | human gut metagenome | biome: Human Microbiome; feature: human-associated habitat; material: feces | host: Homo sapiens | place: USA:Birmingham | reverse complement strand
TGGCCTCGATTGCTGCTGTTACAGAATTATACCCAAGCCCATATGGGTTCTGTGAAATCAGGGCATCCAGACTGCCGTCATAGATATTATTAATTAACTCCTCGGAAGAGTCGTATCCAACAGCAAGAACATCTGTACGTCCTTCATCCTTTAATATCTTGCTGACACCTGCTGAAGCCCCTTCATTACAGCAGAATACTGCAACTAAATCAGGGTGTTCGGATAATAAATCCTGCATTGTATTTGCGGCCTTTTCCCTGTCCCCTTCTGTGTGATAGATTCCTATCAGTTCAAATCCCTCGTGTTTCTTTAATTCGTTCTCAAAACCTCTGTCACGCTGTTGAATGACATCTGTCCCCGCCTCTGCTGATACCACAGCAACTTTCCCGCCATCCGGCAGTTTTTCTGCTATATAAGCAGCGCCTGCGCCTGCCGCCGCTTCATGGTTTACGGATACGGTAGTTAAACAAACAGATGGATCCATTTCATCATCAAATGTAATAACCGGCACATCCAGGGAGGCCATGGTATCATTAATAGCTTTTGCGTCAATAGACGAAATAACAAGTGCATCAATACCTGACATCATCATATCTTCTACAATATTCTGTTGTGTGGCCGTATCCGTAGAGGAATTGGTTCCCTGATAGTTAATGGTATAACCATGTTCGGCCGCTGCATCCTCAGCACCCTGGCGCACCATTTTGTAGAAATCAAACAGCGTGGATTTTGGAATTACCCCAATCACCTTTGTTGCCTCAGCTGCGGTTTTCTCCTCTGCCGGCGGCTCCTCCGTTTTCTCCGCCTCTGCTTTTTCTGCTTCTGTCTTAGCTGCCTCTGCCTGTGTCTGGGCCTGTGTCTCCGGAGCCGCGGTTGTCTCTCCCCCGCCTGCACATCCTGCAAGGCTCCCCGCCAACATAACTGCCGCCAATGTAACTGCTAGTCTTTTCTTCATATTCCTTCTCCTTTGAAATATATTATTTTTGCCGTATCGCTACAGCAAGTGTTACCGTTCCAAACCTTACTTTTTCAAACGCTCCCTTACAACTTCCAGGAACACGGCTGAGATGATGACCACGCCGATTGCCACCTGCTGCCAGAAATAATTCAGTCCAATCAGGTTTAATCCATTGCTGAGTACCCCGATGATGAACGCGCCCACGATGGTTCCTGCAATGCTCCCTTTTCCGCCTGATAATGTGGCGCCGCCGATAACGGAAGCTGCAATGGCGTTGGTTTCATATAAATCGCCGGCCGTAGGCGCTGCCGAGGATACCCTGGCCGCCAGCAGCATTCCGGCAAACGCAACCAAGGCGCCGCTGATTACATAGTTCATCAACTTAATCCGGTTAACCGGTATACCGGAAAGATACGCTGCCTGTTCATTGCTTCCAATGGCGTAGACATAACGCCCAAACTTGCTTTTTTTAAGCAGGATAGCCATGATGACTGCAATCACCGCCATGAAGATGACTGCCCACGGAAGCCATCCCCAAAGCTTCCCGGAGCCAATCCAGGTGAATTCTGATTTAAGGCCTGACATGGGGACTCCATCCATGATGACCAGTACAATCCCCCGGAATATGCTGTTGGTTCCCAAGGTTGCAATAAAAGGCACAATACCCAGTACCGTGATGACAAAGGCGTTAAATGCCCCCAATGCCATACCCGTCCCAAGTGCCATCAGCATGGCAACCCAGCCGCCTTTATGGCGCGTGCTGACAATCTTCAGCCCGCTGGCTGCGGCAGCCTGTTTAATATCGTCTTCACGTTCTTCTATAATGCCGCTGGCAAGGAACTTGCCGTCCGCTTTCAGCTTTTGCGCAACATCCGGCAGCAGCATAATAATAATATCGGCAATAATATTGGCAATAATCACGTCAGCCTTGCCTTCCGTACCGTGCAAAAGGTCGCCTTCTTTAACTGCAATAACTTCGCTCAGGCCGTTTCCGGCAATGTTTTCTTTGGCAATGCGCACGGCGTTGGCGTCAATATCTACGGCAACAATGCTTTTGGCGCCCAGTTTGGCAGCTGCAATGCTTAAAATACCGCTGCCGGTGCCAACGTCAAATACTTCCGCCTGCGGCGTAATAATTTCTTCCAAATATTCCATGCACATGCTTGTTGTATGGTGCGTGCCGGTGCCAAAGGCCATGCCGGGGTCAATTTCAATAACAAGGTCATCAGCCTTGGCATCGTATTTTTCCCACGAAGGCTTAATAACAAGGTGTTTGCCGATATGGGTTACGTGGAAATACTGCTTCCATTCGTTTGCCCAATCCTGCTCGCACAGTGTACGGAACAGCGGATTGCGGAAAACGCATTTTTGCCCGATACGTTCTTCAACGGCTTTAACCTCGCGCGAGATAAACTCCAAACGTTCGGAAAGTTTTTCATCGTCCGGGTAATAAGCCGTTACGGTAACAACCTCGGTATTCTGCTGTTCGGGAATATCGCACAGCTCCCATGTGCCGCTTGCGCGCAGCTGATTAATTAAAAGCGGGTCTTCCATGGCCACGCCCTGCGCACCGGCGCTGTATAAAATATCGGCAATCGTGTCTGCCTGTTCATGCGTTGTCTGTAAGCTGACTTCCGTCCACTGCATTACGTTTCACTCCTCAAAAAACTCATAGTAAAAAGATATAAATTTCCGCCTTTTATCTTATCATAACAAGGCCGAAATGTACATTATAAAATCAGTCAATTTATATTTATCACGCCGCGGCGGCTTTTATATTAAGCATTACTATATTTGACTTTTTGTGCCTGTTTGCTATAATAATTATAGAAAAACAAACGGCTGCCGATAGACGGTCAGCCCGCAAAAAAGTTTAAATCATCTAACGATAACCGTCACAGTTTTGGCTGGCTTGTGGCGGTTATCTGCTTTTACGCGAAAAATCTTTTCCGAGGGTATAACCAATGGAAAAGATAGTCACCGTATAGCCGATTACGGCTAACAACGATAATATATCCACGTTATCCCCTCCTTTAGCATATTTCCGCCACGCGGATTCTATGTTACCGGAGGGTCACAGTCCCTCCGCAGAGGGCTAACCGCCTACCGTTATGGCAGCACATTTGCCTGCATATTGTAACAGAAAAATATAAAACTGTAAAGATACTAAAAGCGCGCTTCCGAATTTACGGAAACGCGCTTTGTTGGTTATTTAAACAAATCTTTAATTTTGTTCAAAAAGCTTTTTTCTTCGGGGTTAATGTTGTCCTTGCTGATGTCGGCAAATTTACGCAGCGCGTCTTTTTGCTTTTCGCTCAGCTTTTTAGGAACAACAACTTTTATACGTACCAGCTGGTCGCCGCAGCTGCCTCCGCGCAGGCTGGGTATGCCTTTGCCTTTCAGGCGCAGCACCTGTCCCGGCTGGGTGCCTTCCGGAATCTTCATGGTTACCTGGCCGTCCAGCGTCGGTACTTTTATTTCATCGCCCAAAGTTGCCTGTACAATGTTAATAGGCACTTCGCATAATACAGTGCTGCCATCGCGTTCAAAGAACTTGTGCGGCTTCACATACAGATATACGTAAAGGTCGCCGCTCGGGCCGCCGCGCATACCTGCTTCGCCTTCTCCGCTTACGCGCAGGCGCGAACCGTCGTTAACACCGGCAGGGATTTTAACTTTAAGCTTTTTGGTTTTGCGTACGGTGCCTTTGCCCTTACATTCTTTGCACGGCTCTGTAATAATTTTTCCTTCGCCGTGGCACCTGCTGCACGGGCGTACGTTACGCATCTGTCCAAACATAGTGTTTTGCGTAAAGCTTACCTGGCCTGTGCCGTGACATTCGGGGCAGGTTTCCACCTTGCTGCCCGGTTCAGCGCCGCTGCCTTTACATTTTGGGCATTGCTCATCACGCGTCAGGTTAATTTCGCGTTCTACGCCGAAAGCCGCTTCTTCAAAGGTAATTTCCATATCGAAGCGCAAATCGCTGCCGCGCTGCGGGCCTGCCTGACGGCCGCCTCTGGAGCGCCCACCGCCGCCAAAGAACATATCAAAAATGTCCTCCATACCGCCGCCAGCGCCGCCGAAGCCGCTGAAATCAAACCCGCCGAAACCGCCTGCGCCGCCTGCGCCGGCAGCGCCGTCAAAGGCTGCATGGCCAAACTGGTCATACTGGGCACGTTTCTTTTCGTCGCTCAAAACACTGTATGCTTCGGAGCATTCTTTAAACTTTTCTGCAGCATCAGGATTATCCTTGTTGACATCAGGATGATACTGACGTGCCAGTTTACGATATGCTTTTTTTATCTCGTCTGCCGTTGCGCTTTTAGAAACGCCCAGCACGTCATAGTAATCTCTTTTTTCCAAGGTTTACACCATCCTAAGCTGATTATTTCTTGTCGTCGTCAACAACTTCGGCGTCAACTACATCGTCGTCGGCTTTTTTAGCGCCGCCTGCGTTTGCTGCTCCGGCACCTGCACCTGCTTCCGCACCTTTGGCTGCTTCGGTCTGTTTGTAAAGCTCAGCGCTCAGTTCATACAAAGGTTTGGTAAGTTCTTCGGTTGCTTTTTTAATTGCGTCAACGTCGTCGCCTTTCATTTTTTCTTTCAGGGCGTCCATTGCGGTTTTAACTTTAGCAATCAGTTCGTCGCTGCCTTTGCCTTCCATGTCTTTAATGGTTTTTTCTGCCTGATAGCAGAGGCTGTCAGCCTGGTTGCGCGCTTCAACTGCTTCTTTGCGTTTTTTATCTGCTTCAGCGTTGGCTTCGGCTTCTTTTACAAGACGGTCAACTTCGTCTTTATCAAGCGTGCCGGAAGAAGTAATGGTAATCTTCTGTTCTTTGCCGGTGCCGAGGTCTTTGGCTTTTACGTTTACAATGCCATTAGCGTCGATATCGAAGGTAACTTCAATTTTCGGTACTCCGCGCGGTGCAGCCGGAATGCCGGACAGTTCAAAACGTCCCAGAGTTTTGTTGTCGGCAGCCATATCGCGTTCGCCCTGCAGTACGTGGATATCAACGGAAGGTTGGTTATCGGAATAAGTGGAGAAAATCTGAGATTTGGAAGTAGGAATAGTCGTGTTGCGGTCAATCATTCTGGTGAAAATGCCGCCGGCGGTTTCAATGCCGAGGGACAGCGGAGTTACGTCCAGAAGCAGTACATCTTTAACTTCGCCTGCCAGTACGCCTGCCTGAATAGCAGCGCCTACTGCAACGCATTCGTCCGGGTTAATGCCGCGGTGCGGTTCTTTGCCCATGAATTTTTTAATGGCTTCCTGTACAGCAGGAATACGGGTGGAACCGCCAACCAGCAATACTTTGTTGATGTCGCTTGCGCTCATGCCTGCGTCGGCCATAGCCTGACGGGTCGGGCCCATGGTGCGTTCAACAAGGTCTGCGGTCATTTCTTCAAATTTAGCACGGGTTAAATCCATATCCAAATGTTTCGGGCCATCGGCGCCAGCGGTAATGAACGGCAGGTTGATGTTGGTGCTCATTACGCCGGACAGTTCGATTTTAGCTTTTTCTGCTGCTTCACGCAGACGCTGCATAGCCATGCGGTCGTTGGAAAGGTCAATGCCTTCGGCTTTCTTGAATTCGTCAACCATCCAGTCGATAATGCGCTGGTCAAAGTCATCGCCGCCGAGGTGAGTATCGCCATTGGTAGCTTTAACTTCAAATACGCCGTCGCCTACGTCAAGGATGGATACATCGAACGTGCCGCCGCCGAGGTCGTAAACCATAACGGTGTGGTCTTCGCTCTTGTCAATGCCGTAAGCAAGTGCTGCTGCGGTAGGTTCGTTGATAATACGCAGAACTTCAAGGCCTGCAATTTTGCCTGCGTCTTTGGTTGCCTGACGCTGGCTGTCGGAGAAGTAAGCCGGAACAGTAATTACGGCCTGATGTACGCTTTCGCCGAGATATTTTTCAGCGTCAGCTTTTAATTTTTGCAGAATCATTGCGGAAATTTCTTCCGGAGAGTATTTTTTGTCGTCAATTTCAACTCTGTAATTAGTGCCCATGTGGCGTTTAATGGAGCTGATGGTTCTGTCCGGGTTGGAAACAGCCTGGCGTTTTGCCAGCTGGCCTACCAGACGTTCGCCGTTTTTGGAAAAACCTACAACGGACGGGGTCAGCCTGCTGCCTTCCTGGTTAGTGATAACGGTCGGTTCGCCGCCTTCCATAACAGCTACTACAGAGTTAGTAGTACCTAAGTCAATACCAATTACTTTAGACATGATGTTTTTTCCTCCTCAAATTTACACTGTATAAAGAATGCAACTTAATCGTTGCTTATTACTTTAACTTTACTGTGGCGGATGATTTTATTGCGCAGCCTGTAACCTTTTTCAAAAACCTGCTCAATGCTTTCATCCTCTAAATCCGGATTCTGCCCGCGCATTACGGCTTCGTGCAGTTCCGGGTTAAATTTCTGCCCCTCTGCGGGGATTTCTTCAACTTCAAGCTCTTTAAAAGCCTGTTCAAACTGCCGTTTGATTTTTTCCATGCCGGCTACGATAGCAGACATATCGTTTGTAGTTTTTACGCTTTGCTCGGCTCTTTCAAAGTTATCGAGCACTTTTAAAAACTTGCCGACAACATCTGCCGTAACGAAGGTTGAAAGCTGTTCGCGTTCGGCAGCATTGCGTCTGCGGAAATTTTCAAAATCGGCCTGCAAACGCATCAGGCGGTTTTGCAGTTCTTCGATTTTTGCATCTTTTTCATCTTTCTGGGGTTCTTCCGGTTTTGCTTCTTCCGGTTGTGCGTTTTCTGCATTTCCGGCTGCGGCTTCACCGGCGTTTACCTTTTCTTCAGCGGGCGTTTCAGCATTTTCCGCTGCTCCTTCCGCAGGGTTCTGAGTATCTTTAATATCTTCTGCCTGCATACTGTCCCTCCTCAGCTGTTTAAAATCGTTTTTAAATATTTATGAAGATAATCCATTACGGCAATTACTTTGCCATACTGCATGCGCGTAGGCCCCAAAACAGCCATTGTACCGACTATTTTGCCGTTTAAGCGGTAGGTTGCCTGCACCATGCTGCAATCCTGAATGCCTTCAAATTTATTTTCGCTGCCTATCGTTATGCGCAGCCCGGATTCTTCGCCGGATTTTAGAATGTTGCGCACAACTTTTTCTTCTTCCAGCACGCCTAAAAGGTTTTTAACTTTTTCCATGTCGCGGAATTCAGGCTGGCTTAACAGCTGCCTTGTGCCGCCCATAAAGAAAGTTTCCTTTTCGGGGCGCGTCATGCGGCGCAGCACATGCAAAAGCGAACTTAAAAGCAGCCGGTCATCTTTAACCGCTGCCTGCACTTCATCCAGCAACGCCTTGTCGATATCCGTTACGGCTTTGCCTTCCAGCATTCTTGTAATGCGCCCGGCCATGTATTCCAGTTCTTTGGCAGACATGCCTGCCGGAATTTCAACCACGCAGTTGTTTACATTGCCGTCATCGGTAACAATGAACAAAATGGCATGGTTCGTATCAAGCGGCAAAAACTTTAAATAGCAGAAACGGCTGATGGAATGCTGGTTTGCCAGCACCATCGAAACGTTATGCGTCATCTGCGAAAGGATTTTGGCGGTTGACAGGAAAATATCGTCAATGCTGCGCTGGCGTTCGCGGTACAGGGTATTAATTAATGTACGGTCGTTATCGTCCAGCGTATCCGGCTCAATCATGGAATCTACATAAAACCTGTATGCCTGTGCCGAAGGCACACGGCCGGCTGAAGTGTGGGGCTGCTCCAGATAACCCAAAAGTTCCAAATCGCTCATTTCGTTACGGATGGTGGCCGGGCTCAATCCCAAATCATGTTTGCGCGCAATAGTGCGTGAACCTACCGGCTCTGCCGTAGAAATGTAATCTTCTATGATGATTTGCAGAATTTTCTTCTTTCTTTCGTTTAACATATCCCCACCTCCGAAGGGATTGTTAGCACTCGTTATAATAGAGTGCTAACATCTTGATATTAGAATAGCACTGCCTTCAGATATTGTCAATAAGTTTTTATATATTTTTTAAATAAAATTTAATCCGTCACAAAAATTTCAAAAATACGGTTGCCAACTTCCATACCAGCTTCGGTAAGGCAGATTTTCTGCCGCTCTTTATCAAAGCTAAGCAAATTATGCTCAATATACGGTTTCATTTCCGCCCCGTATTTTTCCATAACATCTATGCCGAAACGCTGCTCTGCTTCGCTTAAACTTACACCGCTTTTTTTGCGCAGGTTCATAAACATAAATTCTTCAAACTGTACCGGCACAGGCAGTTCTTCTTTATCATAAAGCTGCCCGCCGCTTTGTATAAGCTGTATGTAGTTTTGTACTTTTGCGGCGGCAGTAAAACGCGCGCTGCCGCTAAAACCGCAAGCACCCGCGCCAAATGCCGCATACGGGTAATAATGCCAGTACACAAGGTTATGGCGGCTGTACGCTTTGCCGCGCGCATAGTTAGATATTTCATAGCGTTCAAAGCCCTGCGTTTTTAAAAACTCCTGCACAAATTCGTACATATCGGCGGCTTCGTCCTCATCCGGCAAAATTATCTTTCCTGCTTCTGTCATTTTTTGCAGCGGCGTGCCGTCCTCAACAATCAGCCCATAAACGGATAAATGCTCAATGCCGGTACTGCAAAGCCGCGTAAGCGTTTCTTTTAAACTTGCCATAGTCTGCCCCGGCAGGCCGTAAATAACATCGGCATTAATGCGCTTAAAGCCTGCCTGTTTAGCAAGTTCTATTGCTTCCAATGCTTCGGCTGCATTATGCACGCGCCCTATTGCTTTTAATTCTGCATCGTTTAAACTCTGCACGCCAAAGCTGATGCGGTCAAACCCCAACTGCCGCAGTGCTTTCAGTTTCGGCAAATCAACAGTGCCGGGATTTGCCTCGATAGACGCCTCGCACGGATTTTGCCACCAGCCGTACTTTTTTAAAGCGTCCGTAATTTCTTTTATAGCTTCAGACGGTAAAAGGCTTGGCGTGCCGCCGCCAAAATAAATTGAAGCATTGGCGTTTACAAGTACATCTTTTCTGCGTCCGGCAATTTCCTTGCATACCGCCGCAGCGTATTTTGCCATTACTTCCGCCCCAAAACCGGCGTATGAATTAAAATCGCAGTACAGGCATTTTTGCCTGCAAAACGGTATATGCACGTAAATGCCCTGAACCTGCTGCCAGGGCTGTAAATTTTGTAACTTATCCATAATGTTCCTTCGCTTGCAAAGTAAAATTTTTTATTATTAAAACTCACAGCAAATGATTCATGCTGTTTCAGTTCAGCAAAAATGCTGCGGCTCCTCCGATTCCGGTCAGGCTGCGCGGCTGACCTCTCTTACTTATGTATTTTAATTTCAGCCGCCGCAGTTTTTGTTCTCACTTAACAGCATAAATCATTCGCCTCATATTTTACATAACTCTTTTAAAATAAAAATTGACTGCTTTTATATTTTATACAACTATAATATAAATACGCAAAGGGTAAACCTTTGAAAATTCAAGACAAAACAACGGCGGCTTCATTTTAAGTATTTACAAAAATGCGTGAACCGCAGCGCAGCCGTGTTCACGCACGTAGGAGCCGTTGCATTTTGCTGAATTTGAAAAGATTTATTCATTGCGTATTCAGCTTTACATAAAAATAATACCGCCCTCACCGTTTAAGCAAGGGCGGTAAAACATTTTAATGCTTATTTAAAATAATTTACGCCGCTGATAAAGATTTTCTGGTCTTTATTGCCGCTGATGTTTTTAAACAGGCCCGGTACAAAACGTTCGGTATGGCCCATTTTACCCAAAATTCTGCCGTCGGGGCTGGTAATGCCTTCAATAGCGTACAGCGAACCATTAGGGTTGTACGGCATTGCCATGGTGGGTTTGCCGTTTTCATCAACATACTGCGTTGCAACCTGACCATTGGCAAACAATGCTTTAATTGTTTCTTCCGGCGCATAGAAGCGGCCTTCGCCGTGAGATACGGCAACGGAGTGAATTTCGCCCGGTTCAACAGCGCTGAACCACGGAGATTTATTGGAAA
>OMGQ01002006.1_pt1 | contig 10015 bp, 5 predicted proteins | sample 1646071 | NCBI WGS metagenome assembly OMGQ01 (sample SAMN05578585, study PRJEB25193) | human gut metagenome | biome: Human Microbiome; feature: human-associated habitat; material: feces | host: Homo sapiens | place: USA:Birmingham | reverse complement strand
TCAGCAGCATCCTGTTTTCTCTGCTCTACACGGTATTCAGCGCGCCGCTGCTCGTTGTGCTCGGCGCGAGCGAGGAGACGGCGAAGGCGACCGGCGAATACCTCCTGTGGACCGTCAGCTTCGGCGCGGCCCCGGCGATCCTCAACGTGGTGATGGCATACCTCGTGCGCGCCGAGGGCGCGGCACTGCACGCAAGCATCGGCACAATGAGCGGCTGCTTTTTGAATATCATTCTCGACCCGATTTTCATCCTGCCGTGGGGCCTGAACCTCGGCGCGGCGGGCGCGGGCTGCGCGACGTTCCTCTCCAACTGCGTCGCCTGCCTGTACTTCTTCGTGCTGCTGTTCGTGCGGCGCGGGCGCACCTACGTGTGCATCAGCCCGCGGCAGTTCCGCCCCACGGTGCGCATTGTCCGCGGCGTCTGCGGCGTCGGCGTGCCGGCCTCGATCCAAAACCTGCTCAATGTGACGGGTATGACGGTGCTGAACAACTTTGCGGCCTCTTTCGGTTCAGACGCCGTCGCGGCGATGGGCATCGCGCAGAAGATCAACACGGTGCCGTTCCAGATCGCGCTCGGCATCTCGCAGGGCATCATGCCGCTGATCAGCTACAACTACGCGAGCGGCAACACGCGGCGCATGAAAAAGACATTTTTCTTCACCGCGCGGATCTCGCTCATGTTCCTGATTCTCGTGATGCTTGGCTACCTGTTCTTTGCCGACAGTCTCGTGCGCATGTTCATGCAGAACGAGGGGATTGTCGCCTACGGCACGGCGTTCCTGCGCGGCATGTGCCTTGCGATGCCGTTTCTGTGCATGGATTTCCTTGCGGTGGGCGTCTTTCAGGCGTGCGGTCTCGGAAAGAACGCGTTTGTCTTTGCTATTTTGCGCAAGATCGTGCTGGAGATCCCGGCGCTGTTTTTGCTCAACTGGCTTTTCCCGCTGTACGGCCTCGCGTATGCGCAGCTCGTGGCGGAGGTTATTCTAGCGGCCGCGGCGGTCATTGTCCTCGCGCGGCTGTTCCGGCGGCTGGAGCACCGCCAATACCCGGATTAACGGTGTGCGGCGGAGGACGGCTTTATGCGGCGCTGTCCGGGTATGGGCCGGATGCGGATACGGCTCCACGCAGAATAGAAAGGGCGGAGCGCCGATCCCCGGTGTGGGGGACGGGCGCTCCGACTTTCTTTAAATTTGCAGGGGCGCCGCAGGCATCGATTTGCCTGCGGCGCCCCTTATGCTGATTTTATGGAAGCGGGATCAGACCACACCCTGTGCGAGCATGGCGTCGGCGACCTTCACGAAGCCGGCGATGTTCGCGCCGACGACGTAGTTCTTCGCGTGGCCGTACTTCTCGGCCGCCGCATCGACATTCTTGAAGATGTTCTCCATGATGCCCTTGAGCTTTGCATCGACTTCCTCGAAGCTCCAGGAGAGGCGCTCGCTGTTCTGGCTCATCTCGAGCGCAGAGGTCGCAACGCCGCCGGCGTTTGCAGCCTTGCCCGGTGCGAAGAGCACGCCGGCCTTCTGGAACACCTCGGTGCCCTCGAGCGTCGTGGGCATGTTTGCGCCCTCGGCAACGGCCTGCACGCCGTTCTTGACGAGGATTTCCGCATCCTCCTTGTTGAGCTCGTTCTGCGTTGCGCAGGGGAGAGCGATGTCGCACTTGACGGTCCAAACGCCCTTGCCCTCGTGGTACTCGCTGTTCGGGCGGTAGGCCTTGTAGGCGGTCAGGCGCTCGCGCTTGACTTCCTTGATCTCCTTGACCGCCGCGAGGTCGATGCCCTCCGCGTCGTAGATCCAGCCGGTGGAATCGGACATCGTGACGACCTTTGCGCCCATCTCGATCGCCTTTTCCGCCGCGTAGATCGCAACGTTGCCGGCGCCGGAGATGACGACCGTCTTGCCCTTGAGCTCCATGCCGTTCTTCTTCAGCATCGCGTCCGTGAAATAGAGCAGGCCGTAGCCGGTCGCCTGCGTGCGGACGAGCGAGCCGCCGTAGGTGAGGCCCTTGCCGGTGAGCACGCCCTCATAGCAGTTGCGGATGCGCTTGTACTGGCCGTAGAGATAGCCGATCTCTCTTGCGCCGACGCCGATGTCGCCCGCCGGAACGTCCGTATCCGCGCCGATGTGGCGGTAGAGCTCCGTCATGAAGCTCTGGCAGAACGCCATGATCTCGCGGTCGCTCTTGCCCTTCGGGTCGAAATCGGAGCCGCCCTTGCCGCCGCCGATCGGCAGGCCTGTCAGGGAATTCTTGAAGATCTGCTCGAAGCCGAGGAACTTGATGACACCGAGGTTGACGGACGGGTGCAGGCGCAGGCCGCCCTTATACGGGCCGATTGCGGAGTTGAACTGCACGCGGTAGCCGCGGTTGACGTGCACCTTGCCGCTGTCGTCAACCCACGGCACGCGGAACTTGATCTGGCGCTCCGGCTCGGTGATACGCTCTAAAATGCCGGCGGCCTCGTACTGCGGGTTCGCTTCGATGACCGGCTCCAGCGAGGTGAGCACCTCTGTGGCGGCCTGGATGAATTCGGGTTCGCTTGCGTTGAGCCGCTTGAGCTCGGCAAGCTGTTCGCTGACATAAGACATACGAATCGCTCCTTGTACAAAATTTGAGGACATAAATCCCGGTGAAACGCAACTTCCGAAAGTGAATCCTGCAAACTGTGCGGAAACCGCTCCGCGGGAAATCTGGGGATATTCTATCACGTATGCGCCGAATTTGCAATATCTTTCGCGCAAAAAATTTAAAAGAGCAATGCGAATTCTGCATGAAGCTGTGTTGTTTCCTGCAAGTTTTGGCTGCTTTTCTATGAAAACAACAGTATTTGCCGCCCGCGGCAAAGGAAATTGTACGAATCCTTGCACCGTGCTTTTCGGAAAAATATTGACAATCGCTGCGGTTTTTTATAGAATTATCATGTATCCGAATGTGTTCCGGGTTCCGAGAATACGGACCGCTCCCGCCCGAGCGCGGCGCGCGGCTCCAGAGCAGAAAGGAAGATCGACCCCATGAGAGACACCTATGAATCCCCACTGTCCTCCCGCTATGCCGATCAGGAGATGAAATATCTTTTCTCTCCCGATATGAAGTTCAGGACATGGCGCCGCCTGTGGATCGCGCTGGCGGAGAGCGAGATGGAGCTGGGCCTGCCGGTCACGCAGGAGCAGGTTGACGAGCTCAAGGCGCATGCCGACGACATCAATTATGAGGTCGCCGAAGCGCGTGAGCGCCTCGTGCGCCACGACGTGATGAGCCACGTCTATGCCTACGGCCAGCAGTGCCCGAAGGCGGCCGGCATCATCCACCTCGGCGCGACGAGCTGCTACGTGGGCGACAATACCGATATCATCATCATGACCGAGGCGATGAAAATCGTCCGGAAGAAGCTCGTCAACGTCGTCCGCGTGCTTTCGAAGTTCGCGGCGGAGTACAAGGACCTGCCGACGCTCGCTTTCACGCACTTCCAGCCCGCCCAGCCGACGACCGTCGGCAAGCGCGCGACGCTCTGGATTCAGGAATTCCTGATGGATCTCGAGGACGTCGAGTATCAGATCGGCAAGGCGAAGCTGCTCGGCTCGAAGGGCACGACCGGCACGCAGGCGAGCTTCCTCGAGCTGTTCGACGGCGACGACGAGATGGCCGCGAAGATCGACGGCAAAATCGCCGAAAAGCTGGGCTATGAGACGTGCTTCGCCGTTTCCGGCCAAACCTACCCGCGCAAGCTCGACAGCCAGATGCTGAACGTGCTGAGCTGCATCGCGCAGAGCGCGGCGAAGTTCTCGAACGACATCCGCCTTCTGCAGCACCTCAAGGAGGTGGAGGAGCCGTTTGAAAAGAACCAGATAGGCTCCTCCGCGATGGCCTACAAGCGCAACCCGATGCGCAGCGAGCGCATCGCCTCCCTCGCACGCTATGTCGTGGTCGATGCGCTGAACCCGGCGATCACGGCTTCGACGCAGTGGTTTGAGCGCACGCTCGATGATTCGGCGAACAAGCGCATCAGCGTGCCGGAGGCGTTCCTCGCGACCGATGCGATTTTGAACCTCGTGATGAACGTGGCGGACGGCCTCGTCGTTTACCCGAAGGTCATCGAGCAGCGCCTCATGCGCGAGCTGCCGTTTATGGCGACCGAAAACATCATGATGGACGCCGCAAAGCGCGGTGCGGACCGGCAGGAGCTGCACGAGCACGTGCGCGTCCACTCGATGGCGGCCTCGAAGGTCATCAAGGAGGAGGGCGGCGAAAACGACCTGCTCGAGCGCATCGCGGGCGACCCGATCTTCGGCGTGACGCTCGAGCAGCTCAAAGGCATCGTGGACCCGCACAAGTATGTGGGCCGCGCGCCGCGCCAGACGGAGCTCTTCCTGCGCGACACGGTGCAGCCGGTGCTCAGCCGCTACGCCGACACGGAGACGGAGACCGCCGAAATCAACCTGTAAAACGGAATCCGCCCGCCGCATCTGCGGCATAGAAGGGCGGAGCAAAAAATATACATGTAGAGAAAGGCTTGAACGATTATGGTAAAGGCAATCGTCGGCGCCTGCTGGGGCGACGAGGGAAAGGGCAAGATCACCGATATGCTCGCGGAGACGTCGGACATCGTCGTGCGTTTTCAGGGCGGCAGCAACGCCGGCCACACGATCATCAACGAGTACGGCAAATTCGCGCTGCATCAGCTGCCCTCCGGCATTTTCAGAAAGAATATCATCAATGTCATCGGCAACGGCGTAGCGCTGTCTGTCGAGAACTTCATCGACGAGATCAAGGCCGTTACGGACCGCGGCGTACCCATGCCGAACCTCGTGGTCTCGAACCGCTGCCAGATCGTCATGCCCTACCACAAGGCGCTCGACGGCATGGAGGAGGCCCGCCTCGCGGCGAAATCCTTCGGCTCCACGAAGAGCGGCATCGCGCCGTTTTATTCCGACAAGTACGCGAAAATCGGCTTCCAGGTCAGCGAGCTGTTCGACGAGAAGGATGCGCTGATGGAGAAAATCGACCACGTGCTCGAGCTCAAGAACGTGCTCTACAAGGACCTCTACAAGACCGAGCCGCTCGACCGCGAGGAAATTTACGGGAAGCTCATGGAGTACAAGGCAGCGCTCGCACCGTATGTGGCGGATACGTTCACGCTGCTGCACGAGGCCGTGAAGGCCGGCAAAACGATTCTGCTCGAGGGCCAGCTCGGCTCCCTGAAGGATCCGGACCTCGGCATTTACCCGATGGTCACCTCCTCCTCGCCGCTCGCCGGCTTCGGCGCGATCGGCGCGGGCGGCGTCCCGCCGTACGCGATTCAGGAGATTGTCACGGTCGTCAAGGCGTATTCGAGCGCGGTCGGCGCGGGTGAATTCGTCTCCGAGATCTTTGGCGACGAGGCGGACGCGCTGCGCCGTCACGGCGGCGACGGCGGCGAGTACGGCGCGACGACGGGCCGACCGAGAAGAATGGGCTGGCTCGACCTTGTCGCGGCGCGCTACGGCTGCGAGGCGCAGGGCGCGACCAGCGTGGCCTTCACGGTGCTCGACGCGCTCGGCTACCTCGATGAGATCCCGGTCTGCGTGGCGTATGAGCTCGACGGCAAGCGCATCGATTATTTCCCGACGACGACGGAGCTCAAGCGCTGCAAGCCGGTTCTCGAGGTGCTTCCGGGCTGGAAGTGCGATATCGGCGGCATCCGCAACTATGCGGACCTGCCCGAGAACGCGCGCCGCTATGTGGAATTTGCGGAAAAGCACATCGGCGTGCCGATCACGATGGTCTCGAACGGCCCGGCGCGCGAGGACATCATCTACAAATAATTGGTTTTAGCTGGAAAGCGGGCGCGGTGTCGCCCGCTTTCCCTGATCTGCCGCAAATCGTGCGGCAGCGGAAAGGAAGGGATTTTGGTATGTGTGGTATTGTCGGCTATATCGGAAGCGAACAGGCGGCGCCGATTCTTCTGCAGGGGCTCGAGAAGCTCGAGTACCGCGGGTATGATTCCGCCGGCGTGGCGGTCTATTCGGAGGATGGCCTGCGCGTGGCGAAGGCGAAGGGCAGGCTCCGCGTGCTCAGCAACCTGATCGACGGCGGCAAAGCGGTGGCGGGCACGCTCGGCATCGGGCACACGCGCTGGGCGACGCACGGCGCGCCGAGCGACGTCAATTCGCACCCGCAGACGAGCGAGGGCGGCAAATTTGCCGTCGTGCACAACGGCATCATCGAAAATTACCTGTACCTCAAAAACCACCTGATGCGCCGCGGCGTGCAGTTCGTTTCGGAAACGGATACCGAGGTCGTCGCGCAGATGCTCGAATACTACGACCACGGCGACATCATGGAGACGATCGCGAAGGTTATCTCGAAGGTGGAGGGAAGCTACGCGCTCGGCATCATCAGCGCCGAATACCCGGACCGCCTGTTCTGCGTGCGCAAGGACAGCCCGCTGATCATCGGCGTGGGGCAGGGGGAGAACTTCATCGCCTCCGACATCCCGGCGATCCTCTCGCGCACGCGCGACATCTACCGCTTAAAGGACAACGAGATCGCGGTGCTCACGCGCGACACAGTGGCGTTCTTCAACCCGGACGCCGAGCCGGTCGAAAAGACGGCGGAGCACATCGAGTGGGATATTGAGGCGGCGGAAAAGGGCGGCTACGAGCACTTTATGATGAAGGAGATCTGCGAGCAGCCGAAGGCCGTGCGGGATACGATCGCGCCGCGCATCCGCGGCGGGCGCGTCGTGCTCGACGACATCACGCTGACAGCGGAGCAGCTTCAGAGCTTCACGAAGATCTGTATCGTCGCCTGCGGCACGGCGTACCACGTCGGCGTCGTCGCAAAGTACGCGTTTGAGGAGCTGCTGCGCATCTCGGTCGAGGTGGACGTTGCCTCGGAATTCCGCTACAGAAAGCCGATTATCGACGAGCACACGCTGATGATCATCATCAGCCAGTCCGGCGAAACGGCTGATACGCTGGCCGCGCTGCGCGAGGCAAAGCGCGCGGGCTGCCGCGTGCTCTCGATCGTCAACGTCGTTGGCAGCACGATCGCGAATGAATCGGACGACGTGCTGTACACGTGGGCGGGGCCGGAGATTTCGGTTGCCTCCACGAAGGCGTACAGCACGCAGCTCGCGGTCGTCTACCTGCTGGCGCTCTACATCGGCGAGAAGCTCGGCCGCCTGACTGCGGAAGAGCTCGACCGTTATATCGCAGAGCTCGAGCAGATTCCCGACCAGATCGAGCGCATGCTCGCGCACAAGGAGAACATCCAGTTCTTCGCCTCGCAGTATTTTAACGCCGGCGACATGTACTTCATCGGGCGCAACGTCGATTACGCGGCGTCGCTGGAGGCCTCGCTCAAGCTCAAGGAGATCTCCTACATCCACTCGGAGGCGTACGCCGCGGGCGAGCTGAAGCACGGGCCGATTTCCCTGATTGAGGAGGGGACGCTCGTGATCGCGCTCGCGACGGACGGGCGGCTGTTCGACAAAATGATGTCGAATATCCGCGAGGTGAAGGCGCGCGGCGCCGTGGTGCTCGGCCTCACGACCGAGGACCGCGCCGAGATCGAGGGGCAGACGGACATGGTGTTCTATATCCCGAAGATCAGCCCGTTCATGCTGCCCTCGCTTTCGGTGATTCCGATGCAGCTTTTTGCTTACTACGTGGCCTCCATGAAGGGCTGCGATATTGATAAGCCGCGGAACCTTGCAAAATCCGTGACGGTTGAATAATTCCCAGAAAAGGAAATGATCCATATGGCCAAGAATGAAAAAGTTTTGGTCGTCGATTTCGGCGGCCAGTATAATCAGCTTGTCGCCCGTCGGGTGCGCGAGTGCGGCGTCTACTGCGAGATCGTCTCCTACCGCGTCGGTCTTGAGGCGATCCGCGCGGAAAATCCGAAGGGCATCATTTTCACCGGCGGCCCGAACAGCGTCTATACGGACGGCGCGCCGACGATCGACCCGGCTGTTTTCGAGCTGGGCATCCCAGTGCTCGGCCTGTGCTACGGCTGCCAGCTCATGATGCATCTGCTCGGCGGCCATGTGTGCACGGCGCCGGAGCGCGAATACGGCAAAACGCTCGTGCACGTCGATACGAATTCCGAGATTTTCCACAACGTCAGCCCGGAGACGGTCTGCTGGATGAGCCATAACGATTACGTCGAGACGATCGCGCCGGGCTTCACGGCTTCGGCCTATACCGGCAACTGCCCGGTCGCGGCGGCGGAAAAGCCCGAGAAGAAGCTCTATGCGCTGCAGTTCCACCCCGAGGTGCTCCACACGCAGGAGGGCAAGGCGATGCTTTCGAACTTCGTCTACCGCGTCTGCGGCTGCAAGGGCGACTGGAAGATGGACTCTTTCGTCGAGACGAGCGTCAGGGCGCTGCGCGAGAAGATCGGCAGCGGCAAGGTGCTCTGCGCGCTTTCCGGCGGCGTCGATTCGTCCGTTGCGGCGGCGATGCTCTCGAAGGCGGTCGGCAGGCAGCTCACCTGTGTGTTCGTGGATCACGGTCTGCTGCGCAAGAACGAGGCCGAGGAGGTCTGCACAGTGTTCGGGCCGAACGGGCGGTTTGATATGAATTTTATCTGCGTCAACGCGCGCGAGCGGTTCTACAAGAAGCTGGCCGGCGTTGCGGAGCCGGAGGAGAAGCGCAGGATTATCGGCGAGGAGTTCATCCGCGTGTTCGAGGAGGAGGCGCGGAAGCTCGGCGCCGTCGATTTCCTCGCGCAGGGCACGATCTACCCCGACGTCGTGGAAAGCGGCCTTGGCGGCGAGAGCACGGTCATCAAATCGCACCACAACGTGGGCGGCCTGCCGGATTACGTCGATTTCAAAGAGATCATCGAGCCGCTGCGCGACCTGTTCAAGGACGAAACGCGGCAGGCGGGGCGCGAGCTCGGGCTGCCGGAATACCTTGTCGGCCGCCAGCCGTTCCCGGGGCCGGGCCTCGCGGTGCGCATCATCGGCGAGGTGACGCCGGAGAAGGTCGCTATGGTGCAGGATGCCGACGCGATCTGGCGCGAGGAAATCGCGAAGGCCGGGCTGGACAGGAGCATCAGCCAGTATTATGCGGCGCTGACGAACATGCGCAGCGTGGGCGTGATGGGCGACGAGCGCACCTACGACTACGCGGTCGCCCTGCGCGCCGTAACGACGACAGACTTCATGACGGCGGAAGCGGCGGAGATCCCGTGGAGCTTGATCCAGACGGTCACAAGCCGCATCGTCAACGAGGTCAAGCACGTGAACCGCGTGCTCTACGACTGCACGGGAAAGCCCCCGGCGACCATAGAGTTTGAGTGAGTTTGAGCAATTTGTAAGCGGGAAGCACGCCTAGAGCTGGGCTTCACGCAGTTTGCGGTAATGCCGCAGCGTGTCCGAGCGCCGTGCTGGAGGCTTCCGTTGCCTTTTTTGCCGGGAAAGTTTAAAGTGACCGGTTCAATCGGCGGGTATGTCTGTCTGGTACATGTGGAGGCGCACGGGTAAAAGGGCGCGGGGAAAGGCCGGCCGGCGGAGTGCTGCGGTTGCAGGACTGCGCTTTATGCAGTCTGCACAAAGAAAAAGGCGGCACTTGCATTGACGAATCGCCTCGGATTTGATAAGATAAAGGCAAGAAAACTGTAACCCGGAGGTACTTTATGGAAAACAATAAACGGCCCGAAACGATGGAGCGCATCACGACGGCTGCGCTGGCGGATGCTTTTGTTGCGGAGCAGGTGGCGGAGATCCGCGCGCAGGTCGGGGATAAGAAGGTACTGCTCGCGCTTTCCGGCGGTGTGGATTCCTCGGTCGTCGCGGCGCTTTTGATCAAGGCGATCGGCAAGCAGCTCGTCTGCGTACACGTCAACCACGGCCTGCTGCGCAAGGGTGAGCCAGAGCAGGTGGTCGAGGTTTTCCGCAACCAGATGGATGCAAACCTCGTGTATGTCGATGCGGTCGACCGCTTCCTCGATAAGCTGGCCGGTGTCGCCGAGCCGGAAAAGAAGCGCAAGATCATCGGCGCGGAGTTCATCCGCGTGTTCGAGGAGG
>OMGQ01002003.1_pt1 | contig 10020 bp, 7 predicted proteins | sample 1646071 | NCBI WGS metagenome assembly OMGQ01 (sample SAMN05578585, study PRJEB25193) | human gut metagenome | biome: Human Microbiome; feature: human-associated habitat; material: feces | host: Homo sapiens | place: USA:Birmingham | reverse complement strand
TGTCACATCAACCTGAAGCGGTGTATTGGACATAGAGCGAAGGATCTGAAGTTCTGTGTCTTGCTTCAGCGGCATCAGATTCAAAAGTCCAATTTGGATCGGACGGATGTCCTGATGTACCGCCCGATATTCATCCATAACAAATATATTTTCCCGCTCCAATATTTCCTTGGCAGGAAGTTCATTTTGTACCCGAATCGGCATCTTTACTTTTCCTCCTCTTTTTCACAATCTTCTTTTCCTCGCACCTGTGCTTCTCCGATATTCTGCTCATCGTTGTTTCCATGGATAAACTCTCCGGATTCTGCATCTACATAGCTAGTATCATCGTAGACAGCAGAGTCTGTCGGCAAATGCTTTTTCTCCAGATTCTGGTTGATAAACATTTGGAACAGATAATAGATCACTGCAAATGTTGGCACTCCCATAATCATACCGGCAAATCCGAACAGTCCTCCTCCAAGTAAAATCGAAAAGACTACCCAGAACGCAGACAGTCCGGTAGAATCTCCAAGAATCTTCGGCCCGATGATATTTCCATCCAACTGCTGCAAGAAGATAATGAACACTAAAAAGTAAAGTCCTTTGATCGGATCTGTCAACAAAAGCAGTATCGCACTTGGAATCGCACCGATGTACGGTCCAAAAAACGGAATCACATTTGTTACACCTACGATCACACTGACCAAAACTGTATACGGCATGTCTAAAATGGATAATCCGATAAAACAAAGCACCCCTATGATTGCCGAATCAATAATTTTTCCTATGATAAAGCCTCCGAAAATAGTATTGCTCTTGATCGACAAATGCAAAATCATATTTGCATGTGATGGTTTAAAAAGTGCATAGATAATCTTTTTGCTCTGCATAGAAAACTTTTCTTTGCTATATAATACATAGACAGAAACAATGATGCCGATCACTGCATTCATAACCTCATTCACTACATTGAACACACCTTCTGTAAGATGAGACATAAAATCATTGACTTGGGACAATAAATCTGTACGCATCCAGTTTTGAAAAAATGTTGTTGCTTCTGTTAAAAATGTCGTGAAAAATTTCCCCAGAGTTGTATCCTGTGACATCAATACCGTCAGATTACGCAGAGCCTCATTGATCTGCCCGGGCAAGGTTAACGCCAGATTACGGATACTTCTGTACAATTCCGGAATCAACATATTAAATAATGCACTAATAACTGCAAGCATCACAACAAGAGCTGCAACGATCCCTATTCCTCTGCATAATTTCTGTGTTTTCTTGAAATTTGGAAACCGTTTTTCTACCCATGGTTTCAGATAGCGTTCCACCGTTTTTACAATAGGATTCAGCAAATACGCGATCGCCAACCCATAAATAATCGGCCTTAATATATTAAAAATCAGTTTCAATACTTTTGAGATATCATCCATTCTGAGCAGTACAAAAAAACAGAGCATACATAAAATGATGACAACAAATGCCGTCATGCCTCTGTTTAACTGCTGTCGCAGTTTGGAAGGTCCTTGATCTCCAAAATTCGGCTGATTGATATAATAGCCACTTTTCTTTTCCGATGAAGTTTCTTTATTTTGATTCTGTTCTAACTCTTCCTGCATTTTCTTCTATGCCTTTCCTTACATATTCCGTTATAGATTATACGCTTTTTCGTATCCTTGCGTCAACCTGAAAACAGAACTTCTATATATTATACTTTTCTATATTGTAACTCAATATATCACTCAAAATATAGCACTTATAAATTTCAAAGATCCGTTCATGATTATCTGTCAGACATCTGGATATGGCATTGATTTCTAAAAGTGGTTTCTTTTCCGTGTTTTCCAGTAGTGTATTAATCTCCTCCGTCCCTGTTATTGCAGCTACTTTTTGCTGTACTCGTGTCATCGAAAGATCATAGAAAGACTTCAGTATTTCATATAATGAGTTCTTTGAAAAATCAAAAAATTCCAACTTAGGGAACAATGCCACCGGCATAATTGAAGAATTCACACAATATGGATGTCCGTCCGCCAGATAAAGGCATTTCAATATATATACTTCGTCTCCTTCCTTTATTCCCATCTTTTCTGCAAGTTCTTTATCGGCTTTCTTTATCAGAAACGAAAGCTGTTTCTTAGATGGGGTTTTCCCCTGATGTAAGATTGCCTCTGTAAAACTATAAATCTGAGATAATTTATCCTTTGGACATTCCCTTACAAAACATCCCTTGCCTTTAATCCGATACAATACCCCCTCATGCACAAGTTCATCCACGGCACGACGTACCGTTATCCGACTAATCCCATACTGCTCACATAATTTGCTTTCTGATGGAATCACCTGATTTTCCGTCCATTCATGCGTATCTATTTTTTCTCGAATATTCCGCTTTAGCTGCTCATATTTTGATATCTTTTCACCCATAATAATGACTCCTGTTTATTTTAGATATATTTGTTATATTATAACTTATTTCATAATAAAAAAACAGTGTCTGACATTACAATTTTATCTTGTAATATCGGACACCTTTTTCATTCTATCTAAACTACTCTACATTTTTCTTTGCAATTTTTCTCCAGTTCCAATAGCCATATGATGCGTTACACAAATTCACACATTTCATAATGATAATAAGCAATGCAGAAGAATCTCCTGATATAAACACCATAATCCACATTATAATCGACAAGGCATTTACAATCACCCACATCAGCCACTGTTCTGAATACCGAAGAAGATACAACATACTTGCGATTACAGAAACAACTGTTGTCAGTGAATCCATAAATGCGAAGTTCCCTCCCAGAACCTTCAACACTTGTTCATATACAAATACACCTAAAATCGTAATTGTTACAGTTCCCATCAAAAATTTTGGAGTCATAGTACGGAATTTTACTTCTCCGCCTTCTGCTGTATTCTTCTTCCACAAAACAATTGCAGTTGCGCTGACCGGAATACTGTAAAGCACATTGTACATTACTTCCCCGTACAGCGGAATACTTATACAACTGTATGCATACATAGCACTGTTTATAATCGCAAAATAAAGACCTAATACCTTTCCCTTTGCCCCCAACACAAGATTCAAACTAGAAGTCAATGTCATGATCAGCATGAACCACGTCTCATTATTAATCGCCCATGCTGCTGTCTGAAATATAAGAACAAACGCAAGCCATAATTTCTCTTTAAAGCTCCAATCACTAAAAAAATCTTTTACTTTATTCATAATCCATTCCCTCTCATTCTTTTTTCAAATTCTTCCTTATCCATTACCGGACCTTGTATTTCTACTATGTTTGCCGCCACTTCATTTGCCAGGATCATACTATCCTTCAAATTTTTCCCCATTGTCATCCCTGCCATAACAGCTGCAACATGACTGTCTCCTGCTCCGATCGTGTCTGTCACATTTGCATTTCTTCCGGGTACTTCTTCCATTTGCTGTCCATCAAAATAGGCAACTCCCTTTTTTCCAGTTGTTACAATTACAAGATTCTCACTCTGCATATATAAATTGCTCAAACCTTCCGCAACAGAAGCCTCACCGGTGAAATCCAGCAATTCTTTTTCATTAATATGTAAGATTGGATGAAGAGATAAAATTTCTTTCATTAATCCTTTATCAATTTCGCAAATCACAGGCCCCGGTGCAAAATACACCGTCTGCTTTTTCAAACCTTTCAGCCAGTTTACAATTGTTCTTCCGCTCTTTCCACACACCTGATAGCCTGCCACATAAACCTTATCATACAGATCCATATCAAGCCTATCAAACCATTCTTCTTTAAACTCCGTCTCTGCGCCCTGTGCTGTTATAAATGTCCGTTCTCCGTCGCTTTCTACAAGACATAAACAATAGCCATTGTCCTGTTCAAAATCTTCAAACATCACCGGATATTTCTTTTTAGAAAGTTCTTCTCTGACGATATTTGCATACGGTCCTGTTCCTACAGGAACACATAAGTCATGCTCACATTCCAGATTTCTCAACGTAGAAGCAACATTATAAGCACATCCGCCCACCATCACTTTATTTTCTTTGCACAAAACATCTTCTCCGCTTTTGGGAATCCTATCAATAAGCATTAACATATCAATCATAGCTGAACCTACTACTAATGTTTTCATTTAAGGTGCTCCCTTCCTCTTTCCAGAATTTCAATATATTGTTCAAAATCCACTTCATTCTGTTTCTGCAAAGTAGAAATATATTCAGGATTAAATGTTTCAATTCCTGTATAAGCTCCACAGATTGCAGTTGCCATTGCGCCGATCGTATCGGTATCTCCTCCTAAATTTGCACATAGCAGACAGCACTTATTCGGTTCCTGTGCATAATATGCAATCGCTACAGCTGCCGGAACAGATTCAATAATTCCTACGCCTGCGCCAATAACATTATAAATCTGCTCCATAAATTCTTCATCATTTCCTTGACACTTTCTGGCAATTTCTAATCCGATTTCGCATCTCGCCTTCAGTCTTGGACTAAATGTTTCACATCCACGCTCATACCCCAGTTCTTCAATATCCAGAATATCTTCTATTATTTTCTCAAAGTCATCGTTTACCAATGCAGAACTTACTCCCATAGCAATCATTGCCGCTCCTGCAATCGTTACATCACTTGTGTGCGTTGCCTGAGAGACTCCATAAACATAATTCACAAGTTCCTGTTTCTTATCCGGGGTAAATAAACATCCTATCGGCGGAATTCGCATAGCACTTCCATTTGACAACGCTTTATTGGTAATCACTGATGCATCTATTCCATCTCTAAAATTTGCCAATGCAAGTTTGGACGTGGGACCAAGAATATTGTTTTCAAACGCATTTTCCTTTTCTGCCCATTCCAACATCCGTTTTGCAATATCCCTTACGTCCGGAACATACTCTGTTGTTGAAATAGAATCCAATAAAACCAGCGCCTGTCCCGTATCATCTGTAAATTGTCCTTTTTTATAATTAAATGCTACATCATTTTCCTTAGGACCATCAAGCAATTCTGTAATCGGACCACCAAAGAACTTTCTCGCTCTGTTTCTTCCCCAAAGTTCCGCCGGCATTCCCATAGCATCTCCCAAAGCCATCCCATATAATGCTCCTGCGATCTTATTTCTCATTTCAATACCTCCAATTATATTTCATTGTTATAACAACTTGTATTGTGATTTCATTGTATATTCACACTCTATAATTGTCAATAATTACTTTTATCTTCTACATATTACACAATATCATTACAAATTGTTATATATTTTCTTTTCCTATTTTTGGTTATTTTGCATAAAATATTTAAAAACAAGACATACACATAAAAAGGCATCAAATGATTCTTCAACCATTTAACACCTTTTCAATTCCTTCTTCATGTTATATCAAAAAGATACTCTTTTCCTTCTAACACTCACATTCAAAAGTCGCACACTCAGTCTCTCTGCAGTGACAGGCATTGCTGCCTTCTACACTGATCTTACCTGCATGGCATTTGCAGTTATCATTATATTTACACTCTTCAGCCTTACAGTCAATATCCGAAAGTTCAGATGCATTTCCTGTTACATTTGAATAAGAATCACCTTTGCGCTCTTCAAAGCTGTCACAGAAAGTCTCTTTCGAATCCTTTGCATGATTTCCCCCTACTTCAATCGTATCCAGATCACATAAAAACTGTTTGTTGTGTACACATGTCTGTACCGTACATTTTAATTGTGGCATAATGATTACCTCCTCGTATATTCCGATATAATAAATAGCGCCAGAATCTACTGACGCTATCATTATGCCCTATATAAAATTATCTATACCTATTTTTCATCGGTATGCTTTACTTCTCTTGCAATTTTTTCTGCAATCTCGTTCTCAATAGAGGAGATAAATTCGCCAAGCGGTTTCTGTCCTTCGTCTCCTTCAAAACGACTTCTCACAGATACCAATCCGCTTTCTTCCTCTTTTGCTCCTACAACAAGCATATACGGGATCTTCTGCATCTGTGCTTCACGAATCTTATATCCGATTTTCTCGGCACGTGAGTCTAATTCCGCACGAATTCCGGCTTCTTTCAACTCAGCCAGCACATTTTCAGCATAATCCATATATTTATCGGAAATCGGAAGTACCTTTACCTGTACCGGAGACAGCCAGGTAGGAAAGGCTCCTGCAAAGTGCTCGATCAAAATACCGATAAAACGTTCAATAGATCCAAATGCCACACGATGGATCATGATCGGACGATGTTTTTCTCCATCTGCCCCTGTATACTCCAATTCAAAACGAAGCGGGAGCTGGAAATCCAACTGAATTGTTCCACACTGCCATGTTCTTCCAATGGAATCCTGCAAATGGAAGTCGATCTTAGGTCCATAAAATGCGCCGTCACCTTCATTTACAACGTACAGAAGTCCCAAGTCATCCAATGCGCCACGAAGTGCATCTGTTGCCAATTCCCAATCCTCATCACTTCCCATACTATCTTCCGGACGTGTGGAAAGTTCAACATGATACTTAAATCCAAATAAACTATAAACTTCATCAATAAGTTTTGCAACTCCTTTGATTTCATCTCGGATCTGCTCCGGCATCATAAAAATATGGGCATCATCCTGTGTAAAGCAGCGTACGCGCATCAATCCATGAAGCTGTCCTGATTTTTCATGTCGATGTACCAATCCCAATTCTCCCATACGCAGCGGAAGATCACGATAGGAACGTGGTTCTGACTGGTATACAAGAATACCTCCCGGACAGTTCATCGGTTTGATCGCAAAATCTTCTTCATCAATCACAGTTGTATACATATTCTCTTTATAATGTCCCCAATGACCTGAAGTCTCCCACAAGTGTCTGCTCAACATAATTGGGGTGCTGATTTCTACATAATCATTTTTTCTATGAATCTCTCTCCAATAATCAAGCAATGTGTTCTTCAACACCATTCCCTTTGGAAGGAAAAATGGAAATCCCGGACCTTCGTCACGCATCATGAAAAGTCCAAGTTCCTTTCCAAGTCGTCTGTGGTCACGTTTCTTAGCCTCTTCGATCATAGCAAGATGCTCTTCTAATTCCGCTTTCTTTGGGAACGCAGTTCCATAAATTCTCTGAAGCATTTTATTTTTTTCACTGCCTCTCCAGTAAGCACCTGCAAGACTTGTCAGTTTTACAGCTTTCACCGGCTTTGTAGTCATCAAATGCGGTCCTGCACAAAGATCTGTAAATTCACCCTGCTTATAAAAACTGATCACTGAATCTTCCGGAAGATCTTCAATCAATTCTACTTTATAAATTTCCTCTTTTTCTTTAAAATATGCAATTGCTTCGTTTCTCGGCATTGTAAACTGTTCGATTGAAAGAGCTTCTTTCACAATCTTTTTCATTTCTGCCTCAATTTTTTCTAAATCTGCTTCTGTAAACGGAGTTTCACGATCAATATCATAATAGAATCCATCTTCAATAGATGGTCCGATTGCGAGCTTTGTATCCGGATACAGACGTTTGATTGCTTGAGCCATGATATGAGAAGCTGTATGACGGAAAGCTCCCTTTCCCTTCTCATCATTAAATGTAAGAATATTCAATTCACAATCATGATCTACAACTGTTCGCAAATCAACAACTTCCCCATTCAATTCTCCGGCAGTTGCCATTCTTGCCAATCCTTCACTGATATCAGATGCAATCTCAATTACACTTTTACTCTCTGCATATTCAATAACAGAGCCATCTTTCAATGTGATTTTCATACTTTCTCTCCTTTTCTTGTTTTATTTATTTTGCCCTGCAGTAATAAAACGGAGGGATTCTTTTATTGTTTATAAAGAATAAAAAAGTCCCTTTCTGCATCACTGCAGAAAGGGACGAGTACTCTTCTCGCGGTTCCACCCTAATTGTACCGGACTGTGCCGGAACCACTTCATTCTGATGATAACGGAATCACCGGACTGTTTTGCAGCCACTCAGAGGTAGTTTTCAAATGGTTCTGTAATAGGAAGCTTCCAGCCAACGACTTCCCTCTCTGTATTCTTTCCACATTCTACTCTTCTCTTCAACGTGTTTTGAATCTTTAACCATTATAACATCGCTCTATTTTTTGTCAAGATGATTGCAAAACTTTACGCTCTAATTTCCTCTCTTTTTTTGCAATACAGACACGACTGCCACACCAGCTACAGCCACAACCATCACAAGAGCTCCCGGCAATGCGCGGTCTCCGGTAACCGGAACCACTGTTGGTTTCTTAGAATCTGATGGCTTTGTCGGTTTCGATGGTTTTGTCGAATCTGATGGTTCGGACGGATTTGATGGTTTATCACTCTTCGTTTTAACCTGAATATTGGAAATTTCCGATTCATTTCCTTCCGCATCCACCGCAGAAACACCAACTGTATAAGAAGTTCCCTGATCCAGGTTTTCAATCACTACTCCCAGTGTCTCTTCATCTACTTCTTGTAAGAAGATTCCATCTACATAAATCTTATATCCTGTCACCTGAACATTATCTTTCGATGCTTTCCACGTAATCGTAACGGATGTTTTTTCAACATCTGAGACTTTCAATCCCTCTGGTTTTGTCGGAGTTTCTATATCATTATCTCCTTCTACCGTAACAACACACGATGCTTTCAATCCGGCTGCATTTGAAATGGATATCGTTGTCTTTCCCTTTTTCAATGCTTTTACAAGTCCGTTCTGACCAACTGTTGCTACCTTTTCATCAGAAGAAGTCCATACGAGTCCGGTCAACATGGTACCATTAACCGGTACCGGTTCTAATACTTTCTTTTCTCCTGCGTTCAAGGTTACATCTTCCAGTGTTGCACCTTCCGCTACTGTTTTCACTGCAAACGGTACAACTTCTGCAATTGCCGCAAAACCTCCCTGACCGCTTTCCACTGAAATCTCAATTATCTTTGCCTGTTCCAGAATCTGCTCTGTTTGTACAACAATCCACGCACCGCCTCTTCTTTCCGCGTCTGTTGTCTCAATTGAACTTCCTGATGCCAGAACTGTTCCGGATCCATCCAGTATTCGATAACTATATTGTTGCACAATTCCATTATTTGCAGATGGTCTTTGCTGGAATTTAAAGCCTCCGATGGCCATTTCTTTTCCAAGGTCTACTGTCAAAACTGCAGGATGATCTGCGCTGACATTAAACTTACCACCTGTATATGCGGAATGCCAGAATGTAGAAGAATCACCATCTGTAGCCTTATCAGCCCCTGCCGGCTCACCCTCTTTTTCTTCTGTATTTGCACTGGAAGTAATATCTTCATATTCCACTCTCGGAATCTCTGTTATAACTTCATCCGCAACCGAAATCACGAATTCTGCAATTGTCTCTCCTTTTGCTGTTGCAGTCAGTGTTGCAATTCCTTTTGACAATGCATTCACTTTACCGGCCTTAACATCAACAGTTGCTACAGCCTCATCACTGGAAGTCCAAGTTATTTGATCTAATCCGCTTCCGTAAATATCTGCCGTTTCTCCTTTATAAAGATTCGTCTTTGAAAGAGAAACTGCAACCGCATTTTTATCCTCTGTAATTTTCAGATTATCCAGAACAAAATCCGTTTCGCCTATGTTCGTCTTTCCGGCAGGTCCATTAGAATACAGTCCAATCCAAGTCTGTCCGCTTCCGCTTCCAACTACTTGCATTTCTACATGTCCTGTACCCTCTGAACCACGTGCCTGCGGAAGACAATCTTCTGTTGCCGGTACTGTATACTTTTCACCGTCACCAACTACCATTGCATATGCTTTATCCGGTCCGGACTGATAATCAAACTCAACCTTATAGACCTTTCCACGTTCAAAGCGGAAATTCTGTGGAATCGTCTGATAAATAATTCCCCTATTGGAACTGTGATGTTTTACAGACCACTCATTAGATATTACATCATCAATTACCCGGTCTCCCCATCCAGCCTGTGTATAAGGCTCATTCAACTGTGATAAATGGGTGCTCGGATCAGATATTCCCTGAGCAGAACTTAATACAAACGGATATAATCCCTGTACAACAGT
>OMGQ01002001.1_pt1 | contig 10032 bp, 10 predicted proteins | sample 1646071 | NCBI WGS metagenome assembly OMGQ01 (sample SAMN05578585, study PRJEB25193) | human gut metagenome | biome: Human Microbiome; feature: human-associated habitat; material: feces | host: Homo sapiens | place: USA:Birmingham | reverse complement strand
ACTGCGATACGTATCTCAGGTATAGGAAGGAATTCTGCTCTTCACACAGGGTGGAGGAGCGTATCATGGAGGAACTCATCACCAAGGAGCTGATCCAAACCAAGGAAATGTATGAGGAAAACTTCCAGGCTATGGAGAATCTGATTGACCAATGGCAGCCCAAGTCCAGTGCCGCCACCACGCAGATTAAAAAGCAGCAGGAACGAATTGCCATGCTGGAGGAAGAAATGGAGGCCATCTTGATGGAGCGGATTCGGGACAAAGCCAATGCCGAGCGCTATGGCCGGATGATTCAGAAGCGGGAAGCAGAGATTGCAGCTGCCCGAAAGCAGATCGAAGAACTGCAGAATATTGAGGCAACTCTGCGCAGCCGGCAGGCCAAGCTGAAGCGGGATATCACTATGATGGATGACATCCTGAAAGAGGGGCATCTGACCGAAGCCCATCTGCGTCTGCTGGTGGATAAAATCTATGTCCACGACGAAGATGGAAAACTCTCGCTGACCATCTGCCTGAAGGCTCCCTTCCGGGATCATCTGGATATCTATGAAAATGGGGAGCAAACAGACTGTTATCTCTCTCAAAACTACGACTTTGAGCGGCTGGGCCGCATCATTATGAGTGACTTCTGGGAAAACGGGGGAGAAGAATGAGAGTGTGGATTTATTCCAGGTTATCCAATGACGACGACTGCGAGATGAACTCCCTACTGAATCAGCAGGAGATCTGCCGAGCCTTCGCGGAGCGGCAGGGGCACCAAATCATAGGATTATCCTCTGATGATAATGTCAGCGGTATGAATTTCAGCCGCCGTGGGCTAAATGAGCTCACGGCGGCTGTGGATACTGGCAGGCTGGATGCTGTCCTCGTCAAGGACCTCTCCCGTCTGGGGCGTCACAGGACGCAGACGGCCCTGTTTATCGACTACCTGCGGGAACGCGGTGTTCGGGTGATCTCTGTCACAGAAGGGCTGGACACCGCCGCAGATGAGGATGATCTGGTCATCGGCGTCCGTGGCCTGATGAACGACTACTACGCCAGAGATATTGGGAAAAAGATTCGGTCTGGTTACCGGCAGAAGCAGAGGGAAGGCATTGTGATCACCCCTCCCTTTGGCTACTGGAAAGATCGCAACACCAACATGGTTAATTTCCACCCAGAGGCAGCAGAAACCGTCCGGATGATCTATTCTCTGTACTTACAGGGCTTTGGACAAAAAGAGATCGCCCGCAGGCTCAATGATTTGGGACGAAAGACCCCGGCGCAGCTACGGGCTGAACAATGCGGACGAGAAGTGCGGGCTGCGTATAAAACCAGAGATAATCGCTATCTCTGGACATATGCCAGTGTGAAAAATGTGCTGACCGAAGAGGCCTATACTGGTGTTCTTATCAACCATCGGTCCGAGACCCATGGTGGCAAGGCGAAGCGATTGGAGCAGAAGGAATGGTATCGCCATGAAAGCTTCTTCCCGGTCATCGTGGAGCCGGATATATGGAAACTCGTTCAGCAACAGCTGAAAGCGCAGGCCCGGCCATCCAACGGAAACCGCTCCAAGCACCGCTATGCAGGGCTGCTCCGGTGCCAGGAGTGCGGCAATGTATTCGTCCCCATGATCCGGTACTGGAACGGTGATCGGCGTGTGGAGTATGTCTGTAAGGGCTACCACCGGAGTGGAAAAAGCTATTGCAGCTCCCACCGCATCCACGAGGAAAAGCTGGACGCCTTGGTGTGGGAGTACCTCACGGCAGTTCGGGACAGTCGTATTAAAGAGCGGGAGAAATTTGTAAAACTGCAAAAAATGTGGGCGTTGAGGAAACCGGTCCTCGACGCCCACATTTCTATATTGAAGAAAAAAGTTGCAGATCTAGAATATGAGCTGGATTCACTCATTATAGAGCAAATAAGGATTGGAAGACCCAGCAACTAAGGTGATGTCACCTATCTGTACTGTGAACAATTCTGTTCTTTCTGATTTTGTTTCTAAAAAACTTTAGAGCAAGGATTTCTGACATGAAACCTTGCTCTAAAGTTATGTCTTTTGTTGCCGAAAAAGATACAGCCCGGAAAGCCTTGCGGCTCAATGGATTCAGGGTTTTGCACAACTTGTATTTTTGTTTTTCTGCGCTTTTTTCAAGCCATTTCCGAACCCCCATATTGACATACTGACAAAGCCATGTGCAAACAGGATACGAAAAAAGGGCCATGCGTCAGCACAGCCCTCTTTCTTACTTCAGTCTTATGATCTGCTCATATAGCATAGCATACTTTTTCTCGATCACCATGTTGCTGTGGTAGTGGCCGAAGAACCAATACCGGAAGGTACATCTCTGACACACTTCATCGAAGAACTCGGTCAGTGCGTCTTTCTTGAACATTCCTCCGCTGAACACATCCTGTATGCTGGAGGGGCAGCAGTGGCTGATGATGTAATCCACATTCCAGTGGACACGCTCCAGATTTGCTCTGGCTTCCAGATATTCCGCTTCGCTGGGCAGTTCCTCGGCCCACCAGGAACGATGGTTCACACGAAACAGCGCACCGCGTTGTTCGAGTTGCTGAAACTTTTCCTCGAAGTCTGGATCGTCCGGCTCCAGAATGCCATCCTGGATATCATGGGAGGATGCGCCGCCCATGGTAAAAAACTTCCTGCCGTTGAGCTCATATACCTGGCCCCGCATGAGATGCAGGACGGAGGGACGTATCCTCTGGATCTGTCCGCCATGCCACTCCTCTTTGGGATAACCTTTGTAGGCGTCATAGTTTTCATGGTTCCCGAGCACGAAGGCCGTGGTGTAGGGCAGACTATCCAGCCAGTCCAGTCCTGCATCATCCCGTGGATCACCGTACCAGATTCCACCAAAGTCTCCACAGACCAGAACCAAATCCTCCTTGGACATGTGTTCCTGCTCATAGAAGATGTCGGGCCGGAACCGGCAGAAATCTCCATGTGTATCTCCTGTTATAAAAATTTCCATAAGTAAATCGCTCCTTGTCTCTATTTTAGCATACGGACTGTTCAATCTCCAAATCGCTGTATCGGAACTTGACCCGGATTGTTTCCGCATCGACTACAGTGACCCGTTCAATCATCTTGCGAACGACCTCGTCATCATAGTGAGGAAAGCCATTGAGATGTTCCTCCAGATAAGTTGCGTATGACAGTAAAAGAATGGGTCGCTTTCTGACAAAAAACTATGACGCACCGAGTGTGAGGCATACGACCTGCGAAGAGCATCGCTATGTATTGAAAAATCATATTCTGCCTTGGATAGGGGATTGTCCGCTGGAATCCCTGACGACGCAAAAGATAGAGGAGTTTCTGGAAGAGCATCAACTGCATGGAAACAAACGGAATGGGAAACCACTATCCCAGCAGACTATGCGGCATATTCAAAATCTACTCTCAAAGGTGCTAAGCCAGGCAGTAAACCGTGGCTTGATTGAAAGAAATCCAGTACAAGGAATCTGTCGCTCGGCTCCAAAGCAAGTAAAGGCTACGATTCTAGCTGACAATGAAATCCGCGACTACTTATCCGCTGCAAAAGATTTTCATAAGCTGACCGAGCGTGTTCTGATGGAGGACCTGTATGACAGAACGCCCCATATTTTAGACCATGCAATCACGATACTGCTGGAGTGAGACAGGAAGCGTTTCGGAAATACAGACCTTCTTTCTGGCGGGAGCCGGAGGTCCTGATGAGGGAACCTCCGGCTCCCACCGTTTCTGTATTTGTACCTTAGCTGCTGGCAGAGGGCGGCCGGTTTAGAAAAACGGCACCCCGTCGGACCAACCGGTGAGGCTGGACCAACGGGGTGCCGTTGTGTGTTGTTGTTTTTGTCCAATCATGCCATCGTGCAAAGTGCCGGGGGAAGGGCAGCGAAGCGCTGCCCGCTGGGTTACTCCGCCTTGCGCTTGCGGATTTCTTCGATCATGGCAGGCAGAACCTTCATCACGTCGCCTACGATGCCCACATCGGCCACATCAAAGATGGGGGCGTCCTCGTCCTTGTTGATGGCCACCACATAGCCGGAACCGGTCATGCCGGACACGTGCTGGGTGGCGCCGGACACGCCGCAGGCGATGTACAGGGCGGGGGAGACAATCTTGCCGGACTGGCCTACCTGGTGGGCACGGGACACCCAGCCCTCCTCGATGGCAGGACGGGTGGCGCCCACCACGCCGCCCAGCAGCTGGGCCAGCTCCTCCACCAGGGCGAAGTTCTCCTGGCTGCCCATACCACGGCCGCCGGTGACGATGACCTTGGCCTCCTCCAGGTTCACGGACTCGGAGATCTCCTTCACCGCTTCCACTACCTTGGTCTTGATGGCGTCGGCGGGCACCTCCACCGCCTCAGCGGTGACAGGGGCGGCTTCGCCGGCCTCAGGCTTGGAGAAGGCGCCGGAGCGGACGGTGGCCACTACAGGCAGGGTGTCCACCACCACGTCGTTGAGCACCGTGCCACCGTAGAGGGGAACGGTCCATACGGGGGTGCCGTTGTCGATCTTCAGCGCGGTGGCGTCCTGCACACTGCCCAGGCCCTTCCGGGCGTCCAGCCGGGCGGTGAGCTCCCGGCCCAGGGGGGTGTTGCCGGCCAGCACCGCGGCGGGCGCATACTTGTTGACCATGGCCTCCAGCGCGCAGACCATGGCGTCGCTGCAGCCGTCGCTGAAGGCAGCACCCTCTACCGAGAGTACGCCGTCACACAGCGGAGCAGCCTTTTCTGCGGCGGCGGCATTGTCCGTGCCCACTGCCAAAGCCAGCACCTTACCGCCGGTGAGACCGGCCAGGGTGCGGGCGGGAGTCAGAGCCTCCAGGCTCACATTTACCACTTTGCCTTCCTTTTGCTCCAGGAAGACCAGAATATCTTTGCAATTGCCCCAATCCATGTCTGTCTCTCCTTTACAGCAGCTTGGCGGCGGCCATCATGTCAACAGCCTTGATGGCGGATTCCGCAGCAGTTTCCTCGTCGATTTTCACACCGGCCTGGCGCTTGGCGGGCTCAAAGACCTTGACCACGTGGGCGGTGGGCTTGCCGGGCTCCACAGAGTCCAGATCGGCGGCGGAGAGCACGGGGATGGCCATCTTCCGGGCGGCCATCTTGCTCTTGATGGTGGGGTAACGGGGGTCATAGGCGGGCTTGTTCACCGTGACCACGCAGGGGAGCGCGGACTCTACCTTGCGGTAGCCCTCCTCAGTCTCCTGCTTGGCGCAGATGCCGGCGTCCGTCTGCTCGATGTCCACCAGGTCCACGATCACGCCGGTGCCCAGGGCCTCAGCCAGCTGGGGCCCCAGCTGGCCGCTGGCCCGGTCGGTGGCCTCGCGGCCGCAGAAAATCAGGTCAAAGGGCTTGCCGGCGTCCGCCTCCAGCTTCCGGATGGCGGCGGCCAGGATCTTGCTGCGGCCCAGGGTGTCCGCGTCCTCAAAAGTGGGGTCGCTGATGACATAGCCCTGGTTGGCGCCCACGGCCAGGCAGGTCTTCACCGCGTCCCGGGCTTTCTCCGGGCCCACGGTGATGGCGGTGATGCTGCCACCCACGGCTTCTTTGAGGCGGGTGGCCATCTCCAGCGCATAGGTATCAAAGGCGTTGACCACGGGGGTGACGCCGTCCAGATTCACTTCCTCGGTGCCGGGCTTCAGGTGGATTTCCACCGAGTCATCGGGCACCTGCTTCAGGCAGACCAGAATCTCCATATCACTCGAGCTCCTTCAATTAGAATTTTCCAATGGTGTTGTTGGCAACCACAATGCGCTGCACCTCGTTGGTGCCCTCAAAGATCTGGAAGATCTTAGCGTCGCGGAGCAGCTTTTCCACCGGGTACTCCCGGCTGTAACCGTAACCGCCGAACATCTGGATGGCCTCGGAGGCCACCTCCATGGCGATATCGGAAGCATAGCACTTAGCGATGGCGGACTCCTTGGAGCAGGGCAGGCCCTGATCCATCAGAGTCAGGACGTGGGCCACCATCTGACGGGCGGTCTCAATCTTGATGGCCATGTCGGCCACCTTGAACTGGAGGGCCTGGTTCTTCAGAATGGGCTTGCCGAACTGGACACGCTCCTTGCCGTAGGCAATGGCCTCTTCCATGGCCCGCTGGGCGATGCCGGTGGCGATGCAGCCCATCCAGGCACGGGCCTGGTCCAGAGTCTTCATGGCGATGGTGAAGCCCTGCCCCTCAGCGCCCAGCAGATTGGAGGCAGGAATACGGCAGTCGTCCAGCACCACGTCGCAGGTGTTGGAGGTGCGGATACCCATCTTGTCCTCCTCGTGGCCGGTGGAGAGACCGGGGGTGCCGGCCTCGATGAAGAACATGGACATGCCCTTCACGCCGGCGGACTTGTCGGTCATGGCGGTAACGCAGTAGAAGGAGGCCACGCCGCCGTTGGTAATGAAGCACTTGCGGCCGTTGAGGATGTAGCTGTCCCCGTCCTTCACAGCGGTGGTCTTGCCGGCGCTGGCGTCAGAGCCAGCCCCGGGCTCGGTGAGGCAGAAGGCGCCGAAGCCGCCGTCCATGATCAGCTGGCAGGCGCGCTTCTTCTGGGCCTCGTTGCCGGCGATGAGCACCGGCTTCATGCCCAGGCCGCTGGCGGAGATGGTGGTGGCAAAGCCGGCGTCGGCCTTGGCCATCTCCTCAAACAGGGCGGCCACATCCACCCGGCTCAGACCGGGGCCGCCGTACTCCTCGGGGACCTCCAGGGTCTGCAGCTGCATCTCGATGGCCTGGTCGTAGATCTCCTTGGGCCACTCGCCGCTGCGGTCAAACTCCTTGCAGGGCTCCTTGACCTCGTTTTCACAAAAATCCTTCACATCGCCCAGCAGATCCTGGGCAGCCTCTGAAATCAAATAGGACATGAGTTTTTCCTCCGCTCGATTTTCTGTCTTTTCCAGTATGTTTACAGGGTGTAGCAGACCTTGCCGGGATTCAGGATCATGTTGGGGTCAAAGGTGTGCTTGATGCCCTCCATCAGGCGCATGTTCACCGGGCCCACCATCTCGGCCAGATACTCCATCTTGCCCCGGCCGATGCCGTGCTCGCCGGAGATGAGACCGCCCAGCTCAGTGGCCTTGCCGTAGGCCCGCTTCATGAAGGCGGCCACCTGGCGCTTGAACTCCTCCGGGTCCATATCGTTGGAGCAGTTGTAGATGTGCAGGTTGCCGTCGCCGGCGTGGCCGAAGCTCTTGACCTCGAAGTCGTAGTCTTTGGCGATCTCGTTGATGAAGTTCACATAGTGGGCGATCTCGTTGACGGGCACCACCACGTCGCTCTCGTCCAGCAGCTTGGTGTTGGCCTCAATGGCCTCCAGGAAGGTGGAACGGGCGGCCCAGGCGTCCTTCTTCAGCTGGGGAGTGTCGGCTACCAGGATGTCCAGAGCGCCGGCCTCCAGCAGGACCTCGGAGGCCTGCTCGATCATCTCGTCCAGCTGCTCCTCGCTGTCCCCGTCGAAGGTGATGAGCAGGTAGGCGTTCACGTCGCTGCCCTCAAAGGTCTGAGGGAAGGTGCTCTTGCCCAGGTAGGACTCGCTGAGGCGGACGATCTCCCGCTCCATGAACTCCAGGGCCTGGGGGTGGAGGTTGGCCTTCATCATCTTGGGCACGGTGGCGATGCAGTCCTCCAGGTTCTCATAGAGGGCCACCAGGCTGATGACAGCCTTGGGGGCGGGGATCAGCTTCAGGGTCAGCTCGGTGATGATGCCCAGAGTGCCCTCAGAGCCGATCATCAGGTTGAGCAGGGAGTAGCCGGAGCTGGTCTTGGACACGCTGGCGCCCATGTTTACGATCTCGCCGGTGGGCAGTACCACGGTCATGGCCCGCACGTAGTCCCGGGTGGTGCCGTACTTGACCGCCCGCATGCCGCCGGCGTTGGTGGACACGTTGCCGCCCAGGGTGGCGAACTTCTCACCGGGATCGGGGGGATAGAGGAAGCCCTTCTTGGCTGCGTCCTCGGCCAGGTCGTTGAGGAGCACGCCGGCCTGGACCCGGACCACCATGTTATCGGTGTCATAGGAGAGAATCTTGTTCATCTTGGTGATGGACAGCACCACACCGCCGCAGACGGGGACAGCGCCGCCGGTCAGACCGGTGCCGGCGCCGCGGGGAGTGACGGGGACGTGATGCTCGTTGCACAGCTTCATCACTGCGGCCACCTCTTCGGTGGAGACAGCCTCCACCACCACCTCGGGCATGGCCTTGCCGTAGATGGGCATCTCGTCGTGGGAGAAGTCGTCGTTGATGTCCCCGTCCACGCTGACCCGGCCGGGCACCGCAGCCTGCAGCGCCTGGATCAGTTCGGGGGTCACTTTTTCATACTGACTCATAGCGGATTCCTCTTTTCTTTCCTTCTCATTAAGTAATTTATTTCTTTACAATCACCGACACGCCGTCGGGGATTACCGTGATGGGGCTGTCCGCCCGGCCCAGCAGCCGGTCGGCCAGGTCGATGGCCGCCGAAAGATCGGGGGCCCAGTGCATGTGCATGGCCTCCACCATCTCCCGGGGGGCCTGGGTGACCATGATCACCGGGTGCTTTAAGAGAATACGGCAGAGAATCTGAGCTTCCCACTGGTCGGGAATGGTGCGGTCGCTGGGGGTGGCCAGGAAGGAGGCCATGATTTTTTCCTCGTCGGGTTCCTGAGCGAAGGTGTCGTAGAACGACTGGCCGCCGTGTCCGTCGCTGCAGGCGGAGACCATAATGATCACGCCCCCGGGGGCGCAGGTGGCCTCGGCAGCGGTCATTCCCTTCACCGATTGGTAGATGTTCTGGTCCAGGGGATAGCCGCCGTTGGTGGAGATGACAATGGGGGCGGGGACAGCTGAGACACCGGAGAGCTGCTCTACAAAAGCGCAGCCAGCCCGGTGGGCCTCATTGAAGTGGCCGGCGAAAGCGGCAATCACTTCTTTTTTCTCGTCAATGACTACATTGCAGATGAAAGCCAGCTTGGCCTGCTGGGCGGCGTAGATCATATCCCGGTGAATGGGGTTGCCGTCCAGGATGCCGGTGCGGGCAAAGGGGCTGTCAATGAAAGTGGAGCAGTGATTGGCCAGTACGGTGGTCCGGCTGGCGACTCCGGGGAGCACACTCTTGCGCCCGCCGGAGAAACCGGCAAAGAAGTGGGGCTCAATGAAGCCCTCAGCCACCAGCAGGTCCGCCTGGGCGGCCAGCTTGTTGATGAGCAGCTTGCCTCCGGAGGGCAGGGTGCCCAGAGATACCATGTCCTCATCCTTGCCGCTGAGATGGACGGCAAAGTGCAGGCCGGACCGGAGGAAAAGCTCCTGGCCGTATTTGGCCAGCATCTCTTCCCGGGTGGTGGGGCGGTGGAAGCCGGTGGCCACCAGCACGGTGATCTCTGCAGAAGGGGAACCGGCCCGGATCTCATCTACCAACTGGGGCAAAATAACCTTGCTGGGGACCGGGCGGGTGTGATCGCTGCTGATAATGACAACCTGATGCTTGCCTTTGGCCAATTCCCGGAGCGGGGGCGTGCCGATGGGGTTCTTCAGAGCCTGCCTCACCAGCTGAGCCTGGTCGGCCTGAGGCCGATAGCTCTGTGCGCCGGAGCGGAGGACCGCCGCCAGGCGCTGGTCCGGGATCTGAGCCTCAACCCGGTCCCGTCCGTAAGGAAGGGAAATCGTCTGCATAGATGATAACCTCCTGTTTCAGTGGTTGACCTATTTCTTAAATTGGTTCTACCATATAAAATAAAAAACGCGCAACAATACAAGGAATTTTTAGAACATTTATATATTATTCCTGATACTTCTAGATGTCAAGGCGATAATTGGACAATATTACGAAAAAGTTTGCAATTATCAGCTTTTTTAAAAACGTGTTGGTCCTACCAGTTAGAATGAGTTGGTCGCACCTTTACAGTGGCCTTCTCCCTGTGCTATACTATTTGCATGTACATCATGCCAAGGAGGAAGATTTCCATGGCGGAACAGCCCAAATCCTATGAAAAAGTGCTCACCTATCTGGAGGATTCCTTGCGCAGCGGACAGCTGTCCCTGGGGGATCCCTTGCCTCCGGAGCGGG
>OMGQ01001995.1_pt1 | contig 10056 bp, 7 predicted proteins | sample 1646071 | NCBI WGS metagenome assembly OMGQ01 (sample SAMN05578585, study PRJEB25193) | human gut metagenome | biome: Human Microbiome; feature: human-associated habitat; material: feces | host: Homo sapiens | place: USA:Birmingham | reverse complement strand
ACACCGGTGCGGACGATCTGGTGAAACAGGAAATAGTCCGTGTAGCGGGTCATCTTTATTCTTTGGGCGAGCGCCTGATACAAGGCGTGATGCTTTGCGGAGAATACGCCGTCGGCTTGGAACCGCACCAGCTCGCGCACCGGAAGCATGCGCAGGGAGACCTGCGAAAGCCCGGCGGCCGGGTCGTCCCGCATGACGGAAAGAAACTGCTGGTCCCGGATGAACGGCGCGCAGCAGATGCCCTCCTTTTCGACGTTTTGAGCCGTGACGAGCAGATCGAACCGACCGCTCTCCAGAAGTGCGGCCTCCGGCTCCTGCGGGGGATATATCTCGGTCTCAAGCACAGCGTCGGGAAAGAGCATCGAAAATTTTGGGGTGCAGTACCATCTGGGGCCGGGGTCGCAGAAGCCGACACGGAAGACCTTGGCCCGCTGCGAAAACGCGAGCAGGTCGGCCTTCATCTGCTCGGCCTGCTCGAGCAGGCGCTTGGCGTGGCGCAGGGCAAGCGCCCCCGCCTCGTTTAAAACGATCCGGTTTTTTGTGCGGTCAAAAAGCTGCACGTGCAGCTCTGCTTCAAGTTTTTTCAGCATGGCGCTGAGCGCGGGCTGCGAGGTATGCAGCCGTGCGGCGGCCTGGCTGACGCTCTCGCATTCGGCGATTTCCCGGAACTGGGCAAGCTGGTAGAGCTCCACAGCCGCACCTCCTTCTCAGTATAATTTGTATTTATAATAACATAAACAGAAAGTCTTGTACATAGGGAGCTTTTTGCGGTAAGATATAAACAGAAAATATAAGGGAGGAACCGTGAAATGAAAACAAGAAGGATCGGGGCGCTGGAGGTTTCGGAGATCGGTATGGGCTGCATGGGGTTTTCGCACGGCTACGGCAAGGTGCCGGAGGAGGCGTACAGTCTAGAGGCGATCCGTAAGGCGTACGCGGCGGGCTGCACCTTTTTTGATACGGCGGAATCGTATGGGCGCGAGGTATTTTACCCCGGCCACAACGAGCAGCTTGTCGGAAAGGCCGTCGCCGATTTTAGAAAGGAGATCGTCCTCGCCACAAAGCTGCACGTGCGGGCGGAGGAAATGGAGGGCGGGGAGACACTGTACGGCGCCGTGCGCCGCCATCTCGAGCGCTCGATGCAGAATCTGCAGACCGATTACATCGACCTGTACTACCTGCACCGCATCAACAGCAGCGTTTCCTTCGAGGCGGTCGCACAGGTGATGGGGCGGCTGATTCAGGAGGGGCTGATCCGCGGCTGGGGCATGTCGCAGGTATCGGCGGAAACGCTCGCAAAGGCGCACGCGGTCACGCCTGTCACGGCGGTGCAGAACCTGTACAACATGCTTGAGCGCGACTGTGAGGCGGATATTTTCCCGTTCTGCCTCGAGCACGGCATTGGCGTCGTACCGTTTTCCCCGGTAGCGAGCGGCTTCCTTTCCGGAAAGATCACCGCAGACACGCAGTTTGAAAAGATAGACGACGTGCGCAACTGGGTGCCGCAGCTCTCTAAGGAGAATATAAAAGCGAATCAGCCGGTGCTGAAGGTCATCTCGTCGTTTGCGGCGCAGAAGAACGCGACGAACGCCCAGATCTCTCTGGCATGGATGCTGCACAAGTATCCGAACGTCGTGCCGATTCCCGGCTCAAAGAATCAGGGGCGCATTCTGGAAAACCTCGGCGCGGCGGAGGTCGCGCTGACGGACGGCGAGTTGGCGGCGCTGGAAGCGGCGCTCGGCCGGTGCGAGATCCACGGCCACCGCGGACATGTGGAGAGCGAGCAGAACAGCTTCAGCAAAAATTGGGCGGAGAAATGATGCGGTTGCGGAAGCGCCGGCACGAAGCTGTAAAAGATGCCGGCACGGGCGAGCGCAGAAGGACATGACAAAAAATCACAGGCTGTGCGTGTCAAAACCACCTATTTTCTTTACAAACTTCTGGTAATATGGTAAACTTTTCATATAAACCGAGCTGTATCGAATAGAAAGCGAGATGGACAGAATGGATGTAAGGAAAAAAGACGGCATTTGCCGTGTCGCGCAGGAAAACGGGAGGACGCTGGCGTGGTCGGAAACCTCCGGCGTCGGGCTTATCGAACAGGACGGCCTGTATTTCAAGGATCTCGAGCGCTGCGGAGCGCTTCTGCCGTACGAGGACTGGCGGCTTTCCGACGAGGTGCGCGCAGAGGATCTCGCAAAGCGCCTGACGCTCGAGGAGATCGCGGGCCTCATGCTGTATTCGCCGCATCAGGCTGTGCCGCCGATGCCGTTCGGGCCGTTCCGCGGCACATACGGCGGGAAAGCCTACGAGGAATCGGGCGAGCCGCCGCACGCGCTCTCCGACCAGCAGAAGAAATTCATGGAGGAGGAGCACATCCGCCATATTTTGATGATCACGGTGCAGAACGCCGAGACGGCCGCGAAGTGGAGCAACGCGCTGCAGGCGCGCGCCGAGGCGCTGCCGCACGGCATCCCGGTGAACATCTCCTCCGACCCGCGCAACGGCGCGCGCGGCAACACCGGCATGGAATTTAAGACCGGCGGCAGCGATGTGAGCAAGTGGCCCGAGGGCGTCGGCTTCGCGGCCTGCTTCGACCCGGCGGTCGTCCGGCAGTTTGCCGAGGACGCCTCCCGCGAATACCGCGCGCTCGGCATCACGACGGCGCTCGGCCCGCAGATCGACCTGTGCACCGAGCCGCGCTGGATGCGCTTTGTCGACACGCTCGGCGAAAATCTCGAGATGACGAAGAAGCTCGTCAAGGCGTACTGCGACGGCATGCAGACAACGCAGGGCAGCGGGACCGGCTGGGGGCGCGACAGCGTCAACACAATGGTCAAGCACTGGCCGGGCGGCGGCACCGGCGAGGGCGGCCGCGACGCGCACTACGCGTTCGGCAAATACGCGGTCTACCCGACCGGCAACGCCGCCGAGCACAGGAAGCCGTTTACGGAGGCGGCCTTCCAGCTCGACGGCCCGACCGGCGCGGCTGCGGCCGTCATGCCGTATTACACGGTTTCGTGGGGGCTAGACACGAAGAACGGCAAAAACGTCGGCAATTCCTACAGCGAATACCTCATCAAGGACCTGCTGCGCGAGAAGTACGGCTTCAAGGGCGTCGTCTGCACGGACTGGGGCATCACGCAGGACCCCGCGCCGGTCATCGACACGTTCGGCAGCCGGTGCTTCAACATGGAGGGCAAGACGGAGGCCGAGCGCTGCCTCACCGCAATTTTGAACGGCGTCGATCAGTTCGGCGGCAATTCGGAGATCGCGCCGATTGTGGAGGCGTATAAAATTGGCTGCGAAAAATTCGGCGAGCCCTTTATGCGCGCGCGCATGGAGCTTTCCGCCGCGCGCCTGCTGAAAAACATCTTCCAGTGCGGCCTGTTCGAGGATCCGTACCTCGACCCCGCGCAGTCCGCGGAAATCGTCGGCTGCAAGGCGTTCTGCGACCACGGCTTCGAGGCGCAGCACAAGTCCGTCGTGCTGCTGAAGAACCGTGCGGGCTGCCTGCCGCTGAAAAAGGGCCTGAAAATTTACACGCCGGTGCGCCATATCCGCGACGCAAAGGGCTTCATGCGCAACGACATCCCGGCGCACGACGAGGATCCCGTCACGGCGGCGCTTCTCGCGCCGTACGGCGTGCGCGTCGGAACGCCGGAGGAGGCGGACGTTGCGGTCGTGTTCGTTGAAAGCCCGGCCTGCAACCCGTATTCGGCGGCGGACGCCGAAAGCGGCGGCAACGGCTATCTGCCGATCACGCTGCAATACCGCCCGTACACGGCGGATACCGCGCGCGCCGAGAGCATCGCGGGCGGCGATTTCCGCGAGGGTTTCACAAACCGCAGCTACCGCGGCAAGACGAACATCGCCTACAACGAGTCGGATCTCGACAACATCCTCGCCTGCCGCAGGGCGATGGGTGACAAGCCCGTCGTCGTCTGCGCGACGCTCAACAACCCGATGGTCATGCGCGAATTTGAGCGCGACGCGGACGCGATCGTCGTCGAATTCGGCGTTTCGCGCGCGGCGGTGCTCGACGTCGTGTTCGGCGATTACGAGCCGACGGGCCGCCTGCCGATCCAGATCCCGAAGGATATGGAGACGGTGGAGGCGCAGAGCGAGGACCGCGCGCTCGACATGGAGCCGCACGTGGACGAAGCCGGGAACAGCTACGACTACGGCTTCGGCCTGAATTACGGCGGCGTGATTAAAAGCTGAACTGCGCGCCGAAATTTCCGCCCATTGCGGCGCGGGCTTTTACAGCGCGGAAAAACGGATGAGAGACGCTTGCTTGACATAACTCGACATAAGTCGTACAATGTACGCAGTACAGAGTGAAAGGAAGCGATTGCATTGGCAAACCGAAGCCGGCGCACGGCAGGTGCGTCACGCGCGCCGAAAAAGAAAAAAAGGCCGAACCGGTTTCGGATTGCGGTGATCACGGCTGGGATCGTGCTGGCGGCGGCCGCCGCAGTCATCGTCGTTTACGCGGCGAACGCTTCCAAATCGAAGGACAACGCGTTTTTCGGCGTCGCGGACGGGCAGCCCGAGTTTTTCTCCACGATCCGGCCGGACGGCGGCGAAGCGTCCGGTACATCGGATACGGGGGATGATGCGGCGGCGAGCGCCGCGCCGGCCTCCGAATTTGACGGCGCCCTGTTCGTGGGCGACAGCCTGACGGCGCAGCTTGCGGACTACGTGCAGGAGGGGGCGGGCAGCTCGACGATCCTGCACGACGCGGTTTTCCTGACGTCGGACGATTACGCGTGGGGCGACGTTGTGGACGAGCTGGACGGCGGCGAGGGCTCGCTCTATCTCAGCGCGGAGGAGGGCACTTCCGCCGTGACGCTCAGCGAGGCTGTCCAGCAGACCGGCGCGCGCAAGCTGTATATTCAGCTTGGCAAGGAGGATCTCATCTATAACGATGTTTCGACCGTGATGGATCGCGCCAAAACCGTGCTTTCCGCGCTGAAAAGCGCATTCCCGTCTCTGGAGATCACGGTGCAGTCGGTCACGCCGATGCTGGAGTGGATCGATTATGAGGGCCTGAGCAGCAGTACGATTGCGGAATACAATGCGGAGATGAAGGCGTACTGCGCGTCGAACGGCTTCGGCTTTGCAGACGTGGCGGCGTTTTTCACGGACGGCTATTTGCCCGAGGAATACTGTGCCGACCCGGGCCAGCTCTGCATCCACCTGAACGACGCAGGCTGCGCGCTTTGGACCTCTTACCTGCTGGGAGAGATTGAGCCCGAGCCGACGCCTTCCCCGGAGCCGTCTCCGGATGCTGCGGACGGCGGGGACACGAGCGCGGACAGCGTGGCAGCGGCAGAGGCGACAGCTACGCCGATGCCGGCAGATGGTGCGGGCGACAGCCCGGCCGGCACGGAGACGGGCGGCGCAGGCCGTGCGGATGCGGTGGACTGATATACCGTAAATTGTGTTTTTAAAAGCAAAAGACACAATATATTCCCAAAACAAAAATATTTCAAAAAAATTGAAAAAAAGGCTTGCAATTTTCGGAGCAGTGTGGTATCATAACTAAGCCGTCAGATGAGGCGGCAACAAATAGTTGGTGTTGATTACAGCGAGGGTCCACCTGTTCCCATTCCGAACACAGAAGTTAAGCTCGTTTGTGCCGACGATACTTGGCTGGAAACGGCCCGGGACAATAGGTTGATGCCAACACAAAAAGAACCGCATTTGCGGTTCTTTTTTATTTTTCGCAAAACCTTGTTATTTATTGGTTTCCATGCTATAATCGGAGCAATTATTTCCGAGAGGGTGTGCGCACATGGATATTCGGATGGCTGTGACGGATTTGGACGGCACGCTGCTGCGGGGCGATAAATCCCTATCCACCTACACGCTGCGGATGATAGAGCGTGTTCGGGCGTACGGCATTCTGTTTGTGGTTGCCACAGCGCGCCCGATACGCACGGTAAAGAGTATTTCCGCGCTGCGGTTCGACGCTGGAATTTTCCACAACGGCGCCGTGGTTTATGACGGTGCGGCGTGCGTCGGCAAAGCGGGGATAGAAAACCCGCGCGAGATTGCGCTGCGTATCCTGCGGGACAGGCCGGACTGCGGCATAGGCATCGAGGCGGAAGATGTACTGTACGAGAATTTTGATGCGGGCAGTATTTGGCCCGGTCTTTCGTATACGTATACGCGGGATTTTTCAGAGCTCTCGGGCAAAACGGCGGATAAGATTTTGGTGCGGGCCGGCTCTGCGGCGGAGCTGGAATCGTTTCGCGCGTATCTTCCGGAGAACCTGTACATCCAGCTTTCGGAAAATGCGGTCGGCATGGTGATGAACCGGGCGGCTACAAAGCTGAACGGTATACGGTGCTTGGCGGCGCGCCATGGAATCGCCATGGAAGAAATCGTCGCATTCGGAGACGATTTAAACGATGTGGAGATGCTGCGCGGCTGCGGCTGCGGCGTTGCGGTTGTAAACGCGCCGCCGCAGGTAAAGGAAGCCGCCAATACCGTTTGTGCAGAAGGCGATGCGGACGGTGTGGCGCGGTGGCTGGAAAAAAACTGCGTTAGGGTAAAAGCAGGGCGACTTGCCGGCGGTTTGGCGGCGCGCCGTGCAGAATGAGAGAGGTGCTGAAATGCAGGAAATGTTAATCAGTCTGGCGGTGGCGCTGATCGCCGGCCTGCTCATGTCCCGTCTGGCAAAGCTGCTGCGGCTGCCTGCGGTCACGGCGTATCTGATCGGCGGGCTTTTGCTCGGGCCGTTCTGCATCGGCGCGCTGCAAATCAAGGGCGTCGGCTTCAACTCCCTCGAGCAGGTAGAGGGCCTGAGCATTGTCACGCAGACGGCGCTCGGCTTTATTGCGTTTGCAATCGGCAACGAATTCCGCATCAGCCAGCTCAAAACGATGGGGCGGCAGGCGATCACGGTCGGCATCCTGCAGGCCGTCATCACGACGGCGCTCGTCGATGTCGTGCTCATTGCGGTGCACCTGATCAATCCCGCGCTGATCTCGCTGCCCGCGGCGATCACGCTCGGCGCGATTGCCGCGGCGACTGCGCCGGCGGCCACGCTGATGGTCGTCCGCCAGTATAAGGCGAACGGCCCGATGACAAAGCTGCTTTTGATGGTCGTCGCGATCGACGATGCGGTCGGCCTCGTGCTGTTTTCCGCGTCGTTCGGCGTTGCGATGGCGCTCGAGCACGGCAGCGTCAGCGTGGTCAGCGTCGTGCTTGAGCCGGTCATCGAGATCGTCCTCTCGCTGGTGCTCGGCGCCGTCGCGGGCGTGCTTTTGAACTGGCTCGAGACGTATTTCCATTCGCGCAGTAAGCGGCTTTCGCTTTCGGTGGCGTTCGTGCTCCTGATGGTCGGCCTTTCGCAGGTGCACTTTGAGGTCGGCGGCGTCTACGTCGGCTTCTCTCTGCTGCTCGTCTGCATGATGACCGGCACGGTTTTCTGCAATGTCTGCACGGCTTCCGAGGAGCTGATGGAGCGGCTCGACCGGTGGACCGGTCCGATCGGCATTTTGTTTTTCGTGATTTCCGGCGCGGAGCTGGATCTGAATATCCTGAGCGACCCGCTGGTGCTTTTGATCGGCGTGATCTACATCGTGTTCCGCTCCCTCGGCAAGATCAGCGGCTCGTATTGGAGCTGTGCGCTGACGCATTGCAGCGAGCGGATAAAAAAGCATCTGGGCATCACGCTGCTGCCGCAGGCCGGCGTTGCGCTCGGCATGGCGCTGACCGCAACCTCGCTCGCCGACGGCGCCATCGTGCGCAACGTGGTGCTTTTTTCCGTGCTGGTTTACGAGCTTGTCGGCCCGACGCTCACGAAGCATTCGCTGCTGAAGGCCGGTGAGATCAAGCCCGAGGGCAGGGTGAGCGCCAGAACGGAAAATAAGCCGCAGTCGCATTTCACACTGCACAGCTGATTTAAAAGACAAAGCGCGGAGCCGACAGGTTCCGTGCTTTTTCATAAAATTCCTTACGAAATCATTTCAGCTTTGTAAGATTACTTGACATAACGCTCCGCCCTGCGGTATAGTATGCTTAGGAGAACATACCCTCAAATCCGTGACAAGGGGGATTCACGATGAAAAAGACAGGCAGGCTTAAAAGGCTGTTTTCGGTTGTTCTGGCGGTCCTGCTGTTCGGCGGCGTACCGTTTGCCGCAGCGGCAGAGGAGATGCAGACGGTGCAGGTATCCGTGCAGGGTACGTATGCACCGGGTGAGGCCGACGCGGTTCTGGAGCGAATCAATGCCATCCGCGAGGAAGAGCAGGGCGAAAGCTACGTGCCGCTGGAGTGGTCCGGCGACCTCGAGCAAATCGCGCGCCTCCGCGCGGCGGAGGCCTCGGTGTCGTTTGGTGACGTGCGCCCGAATGGAAAAGCATGGTCAACGGTGGTTCAAGGCGGCGTGAGCAGCAGTATGGAAAACCTCGCGCAGACCACAGAGAATGCGGAACAAAAGCAGAGCGCGATGCTGGCGGCCGTCGAACAGTGGTATGCGGAAAAGGACGCTTATACGCAAGACTCGGAGAGTAAGGATGCGGTTCGTTACGCTGCGTTGGTCGATCCGGCGTACCGGTTTATCGGCCTTGCTGCGTTTCAGAAGGACGGGCAGACCGGCGCGGTAACTGCGGCGGAGTTCTCCGCAAAGGAGGGCCTAAAAACCGATGCAGCCGCGGAGAGCAAGGAAACGGCGGCCACCGTAGAGGTGTCGGCTGAAAGCCTGCGTCTTTCGATTGCGCCGGGGGAATCCGACGGCGCGGCGCTCGAAAAGGGAGAAACACGCGCGCTTTCGATCTCGGCCGCCGTTGTTTTCGGCAAGGTCGAGACGCCCTGCACACTGGTATCGCCGGTCGTATGGAAATCGTCGAATGAGGGTGTCGCACTGGTCGACGAAAACGGCACGGTGACGGCGGTCGACGGCGGTGGAGCGGAGATCACGGCGGAGGTTGGCGGAAAAACAGTTTCTGTGTTCCTGTCGGTACAAGCGGCAACACCGACAGCCACGCCAACGGCAACACCGACGGCTACGCCAACGGCAACACCGACGGCCACGCCAACGGCTACGCCAACGGCAACACCGACGGCCACGCCAACGGCAACACCGACAGCCACGCCAACGGCAACACCGACGGCCACGCCAACGGCAACACCAACGGCCACGCCGACAGCCACGCCTGTAAAGACGGACCCTGCCTACACCCTGCGCATCGACCGGGATGGACTGACGATCACGGACGCCATGAAGAAGGCCGGTCTGGACAGTGAAGAAAAGGTGAAGGCCGCCTTTGAAAAGCAGTGGGCGGATCAGAAAATCAACGGCGTGCAGTATCTGGACGTCAAGCTGCAGGTCAGCACGGACGGAAAGGTGACTTGGACGGCGGCCGGCGCGGATGTTTACGCGGACGGCGGCGAGTTCATCGGCCGGCGACATCGAGGTCTTTGAGGGCGAAAAGCTCTCAAAGGGTGAGGATCTGCTTTTGCTCACGGTGAGCGGCTTTTCGCCGTTTGCGATCGTGTGGAAGGATCCGCCGCCTGCGACGCCGACGCCCGCGCCGACCGCGGCCCCGAAAACGGAGCCGACCGCGACGCCCGCTCCGGCGGTAACAGCAGACGCAACGCCTGCGCCGACGGCGGCCCCCTCGCCGTCTCCGAATCCGGATCTGAAGGTTCCGCCGACCGGTGACGGCACGCCGATCACGGCGCTGTATACGGCTGCCTCCGCTTCAGCGGCAGGTCTTGTGGTTCTGCGCCCGCGCAGGAGAAAAAAGCGTTAGTAGAATAAACAGAGGCGCTGCCCGGCGATAATCGTTCGGGCGGCGCCTTTTTCTCTGCAATTTCAGTAACAGCCGCAGGCTGCGGCGAAGTAATCGGCAGAAGCGGCGCAAGTGTGAAGCGAGAAGGCGCGGCATCGCATGGCCGCAGGCCGTAAGGGGGAGAAAGCATAATGAGGGTTTTAATCGCAGTGGATTCGTTCAAGGGCAGCCTGTCATCGCTCGAGGCGGGCGAGGCGGTGCGCGCCGGCCTGCTTCGCGCGGTGCCGGGCGCGGTGGCCGAGGTCTG
>OMGQ01001994.1_pt1 | contig 10059 bp, 8 predicted proteins | sample 1646071 | NCBI WGS metagenome assembly OMGQ01 (sample SAMN05578585, study PRJEB25193) | human gut metagenome | biome: Human Microbiome; feature: human-associated habitat; material: feces | host: Homo sapiens | place: USA:Birmingham | reverse complement strand
CTCTCCAGCTACCACCGGCTCTACGAGCACAAGACCCGCATCCTCCGGGACTGGCCGGACAACCCCTCCCTGCTGGAGACGCTGGAGGACTTCAACGTGCGCATGGCTCAGATGGGGGCGCTGGTGATCCGATACCGGGCATATTTCGTCCGGCGGCTCCAGGAGGCGGCTCCGGCGGTGCACCGGGACTTCTCCGGCGGACGGGAGGAGCTCTCCCTGACCTATCAGACGGTGTCCTCTGTATCCGACCCAACAGCCGCACCACAGAAGATCCTGGAGCAGCTGCGGGACCACCAGGAGCGCCACCGTCAGGCGGAGCTGGATTCCAGGCAGTGCCTGTCCGGTCCCCACAAGGACGACCTTTTGGTGGAACTGGACGGCCGCTCTGCCAAGACCTATGGCTCTCAGGGGCAGACCCGGACGGCGGCCCTGTCCCTCAAGCTGGCCCAGCGGGACATCTTCTTTCAGGAGACCGGAGAGTATCCCGTGCTGCTGCTGGATGATGTGCTCTCAGAGCTGGATGTCCGGCGTCAGGCCTTTGTCCTCAACCACATTCAGGGGGGACAGATCTTCATCACCTGCTGTGAGGAGGAGAAGCTGGAGGGCCTGGAGGGGGGCGCGGCCTTCCACATCCATGGGGGCGCCCTGGTGTAACAACCGAACAGGAGCAAATCTGCGGTGTCGGACAGACATTCGAGGCCGCGGAGCAACCGGACGGCTCACGCCGTCAAAAGGAGTTTTTATGCCCATTGTGATCGGAATGTTTTTCCTGCTCCCACTGCTGCTGGGGCTGGTGCTGGAGTATCTGTGCTGCCGCCTGCCCCGGCGGCGGATCTGGCGTGCTATCCCCCCTGCCCTGGGGATCCTCCTCACCGCTCTGGTTGGGGTGGGCCGGTGGAGCCTGTGGGAATCGGAGACGGTCTCTCCGGTGACACAGCTTCTGATCTTCCCCGGTGTGCCCGGGGCGGCCCTTCTGCTGGGCTGCTGGCTGGGCTGGCGGCTGTGGCGGCGGATCTGGAGGCCCAGGGTGGTGGACGGGCCGTGACGTGGTTTTTTTCCACATCAGACGGGGAAAATGTGGAAAGAGGATGGAGAGGAGGCGGGAGCCGTGTATCTGCACCTGGGCCAGTCGGTGGTGGTGCCCCACAGTCAGATCCTGGGGGTGTTCGACCTGGACAATGCCAGCTGGGCCTATAAGACCCGGGAGTATCTGGAGCGCGCGGAGCAGGCCGGAAGAGTGGTCTGGCTGGGCGACGACCTGCCCCGCTCCTTTGTGGTGGTGGGCGGAGAGGCCGGCCCTCCCATGATCTATATTTCCCAGCTCTCCCCCGCGACCCTTCTGAAGCGGGCGGAGGAGAACCGGTTTGAATGATATGCGGCCTGCGGGCCGTACCGGGGACGGCAGACTCATTGGCGTTCCCATTGAAACAAGACAGAAAGAGGGGCCGGACCGGATCATCTGGATGCTTCGGGCCCCCATGACCAAACGGAGGTTACTATGGCTGAAGAACTGGAACTGAACTCCACCCAGGTGGAGCATGAATACGGCGGCTCTGAGATCCAGGTGCTGGAGGGGCTGGAAGCGGTGCGGAAGCGCCCGGGAATGTACATCGGATCCACCTCGGAGTCCGGCCTGCACCACCTGGTGTATGAGATCGTGGACAACTCCATCGACGAGGCGCTGGCCGGCCACTGCACCGACATTACGGTGACCATCAACCCTGGCGATACCATCACCGTCACCGACAACGGCCGCGGTATCCCGGTGGACATCCAGCCCCAGACCGGAAAGCCCGCCCTGGAGGTGGTGTTCACCATCCTCCATGCCGGCGGCAAGTTCGGCGGCGGCGGGTACAAGGTCTCCGGCGGCCTCCACGGCGTGGGTGCTTCAGTAGTGAACGCCCTGAGCGAGTGGCTGGAGGTCCAGGTCCATAAGAACGGCCAGATCTATGAGATGAAATTCTCCCGGGGCAAGATCACCCAGGAGATGAAGGTGGTGGGCCGCACTGACCACACTGGCACCACAGTCACCTTCAAGCCTGATCCAGAGATGTTCGACACCCTTGTGTACAGCTATGAGACCCTCCATACCCGGATGCGGGAGGAGGCTTTCCTCAATGCCGGACTGCGGATCCAGACTGTGGACCTGCGCCCCGGACAGGAGCAGGAGGATGATATGTGCTATGAGGGGGGCATCCGGGAGTTCGTCTCCTTCCTCAACAAGAGCAAGGACCCCCTGCACAGCGACGTGATCTATATGTCCGGCGCCCGGGAGGACAGCATGGCTGAGGTGGCTATGCAGTACAACGACGGGTACAGCGAGGTCATGGTCTCCTTTGCCAACAACGTCCACACTCCGGAGGGCGGGATGCATGAGGAGGGCTTCAAGCGGGCTCTGACCAACGCCTTGAACGCCTATGGCCGGAAAATCAAGCTGCTCAAGGATGACGAGAAGGTGTCCGGTGAGGACTGCCGGGAGGGTCTGACCGTGGTCATCTCCGTCAAGCTTACCGATGCCCAGTTCGAGGGTCAGACCAAGGCCAAGCTGGGCAACAGTGCGATCCGCACCCTGGTGAACAACATCGTCAGCGAAAAGCTGGAGATCTATCTGGAGGAGAATCCCGCTGTGGGCCGGGCCATTCTGGACAAGGCACTCACCGCAAACCGGGCCCGGGAGGCCGCAAAGCGGGCCCGGGAGTCCATCCGCCGCAAGACGGCCCTGGGCGGGGCGGCCATGCCGGACAAGCTGCGGGACTGCAACGAGGCCAACCCGGAGCTGACAGAGCTCTACATCGTCGAAGGTGACTCCGCCGGCGGCTCGGCCACCCAGGGCCGTGACAGCCGCTTCCAGGCCATCCTCCCCCTGTGGGGCAAGATGCTCAATGTGGAAAAGGCCCGGGCGGACAAGGTATACGGCAACGATAAGCTTACACCAGTCATTACCGCACTAGGCGCGGGCATCGGGGACGACTTCGACCTGAATAAGCTGCGCTATCACAAGGTCATTATTATGGCCGATGCCGACGTGGACGGCGCCCATATCCGCACCCTGCTGCTCACCTTCTTCTTCCGCTTTATGCGGCCCCTCATTGAGCATGGCTATGTGTACTCCGCAGTTCCTCCCCTGTTCAAGCTCACTCGGGGCAAGACCACACGCCTGGCCTTCTCTGAGGAGGAGCGGGACGCCATCTCCGCTGAGATGCGTGGGGGCAATCCCAATGTAAAAATCGACATCAGCCGCTTCAAGGGCCTGGGCGAGATGAATCCCCACGAACTGTGGGAGACCACCATGGACCCGGAGAAGCGCACCCTGCGCCGCATCGAACTGGACGACGCCGTCCGGGCGGACGAGACCTTCACCATCCTCATGGGTGAGAAGGTGGAACCCCGGAAGGAGTTCATCGAGAAGAACGCCAAGTACGCCGTCAACCTGGATTATTGATGTATTGATGTGTAGGGGCGGATGTCCTCATCCGCCCGCCTGATCAATGCCTTTCCGGGCCGGTGAGGACACCGGCCCCTACAAGGAGGAAAAACACGTATGTCTAAAAAACCCCAATACGATCCTGAGGAGATCCGTTACCCGAACCAGAAGATCGAAATATCCCCTCTGGTTCCGGAGATGGAGCAATCCTATATTGAATATGCCATGTCCGTCATTGTGGGCCGGGCCCTGCCCGACGTGCGGGATGGACTGAAGCCAGTTCACCGCCGTATCCTCTACGCCATGTATGAGGACAACCTGACCTCAGACAAGCCCTTCAAAAAGTCGGCCACCTGCGTGGGCGACGTGCTGGGCCGCTACCACCCCCACGGCGACCAGTCCGTCTACGACGCCCTGGTACGCCTGGCCCAGGACTTCTCCATGCGGTATATGCTGGTGGACGGCCACGGCAACTTCGGCTCCGTGGATGGCGATCCCCCCGCCGCCTACCGTTACACCGAGGCCCGGCTGTCCAAGCTGTCTGATGAAATGTTGCGGGACATTGAGAAGGACACCGTAGACTGGGACCCCAACTTCGACGAGACCCGGAAGGAGCCCAAGGTGCTCCCCTCCCGCTTCCCAAACCTGCTGGTCAACGGCTCCAGCGGCATCGCCGTGGGTATGGCCACCAACATCCCGCCCCACAACCTCACCGAGGTCATTAACGCCGTGATCTGTGTACTGGATGACCCGGAGTGCACGCTCCCCGACCTGATGGAGCACATCCACGGCCCCGACTTCCCCACCCGGGGCATCATCATGGGCCGCAGCGGCATCCGGGCGGCCTACGCCACCGGCCGGGGGCGGATCACCGTCCGGGCCCGTCACGAGTTCGAGGAATTCGGCAAGGACCGTACCCGCATCATCATTACTGAGATCCCATATCAGGTGAATAAGCGGATGCTCATCAAGAATATGGCCGACCAGGTGGAGGACAAGCGGCTGGAGGGCATCTCCGACATCCGGGACGAGACTGACCGGAATGGTATGCGCATCGTCATTGAACTGAAGCGGGACGCCAATCCCCAGGTGGTGCTCAACCGCCTGTTTGCCCAGACTCAGCTCCAGACCACCTTTGCCATCAATATGCTGGCCCTGGTGGAGGTCAATGGGAAGCTTCAGCCCAAGATCCTCTCCCTACGGCACATTTTGGACGAGTACATCGCCTATCAGGAGCAGATCATCATCCGCCGCACCCGGTTCGATCTGAAAAAGGCCCAGGAGCGGGCCCACCTGCTGGAGGGCCTGTTGGTGGCCCAGGACAACATCGACGAGGTCATCCATATCATCCGCACCAGCTATGACGACGCCAGGCAGCGACTGTGCCAGCGCTTCGACCTGGATGAGATCCAGGCCCAGGCCATTCTGGATATGCGCCTGAAGGCCCTCCAGGGCCTGGACCGGGAGAAGCTGGAGAAGGAGTATCAGGAGTTGGAGGAGCGCATTGCCTACTTCAACCAGCTGCTCTCCAGCGAGGAGATGCTTCGGGGTGTGTTGAAGGAAGAACTTACCGCCATCCGGGACAAGTACGGCGACCAGCGGTACACTGAGATCCAGGATGTGGAGGACGAGATCGACATCGAGGACCTCATTGAGGAGGAGCAGTGCGTCTTTACCCTGACTCAGGCCGGCTACATCAAGCGCACCCCGGTGAGCGAGTACGCCGCCCAGTCCAAGGGCGGTATGGGCAAGAAGGGCATCACCACCCGGGAGGAGGACACCGTGGTGGATGTGTTCACCGCCTCCACCCATGACTACCTGCTGTTCTTTACCGACACTGGTAAGGTGTATCGGAAAAAGGGCTATCAGATCCCGGAGAGCGGAAAGACTGCCAAGGGGACCAACCTGGTGAATATCCTCCAGGTGGAGCCGGGAGAGCGGGTCCAGACCATGCTCCACTTCCGGGAGACCGGGGAGGAAGAGCTCTATCTGTTCATGGTCACCCGTCAGGGCACGGTCAAGCGCCTGGCGGTCTCCGCCCTGAAGAACATCCGGGCCAGCGGTATTCGTGCCCTGACCCTGGACGATGGCGACGAGTTGGTCTGTGTCCTGGAGACCGACGGGACCCAGAAGATCCTGATCGCCACCCACGACGGAATGGCTGTGTGCTTTGATGAGCAGGACGTCCGGCCCATGGGCCGGACCGCTGTGGGCGTCCGGGGGATTCGCCTGCGGGAGGGCGACTATGTGGTGGGGGCCGGCCGGGCTGCAGAGGGCCGGACCGTGCTGTCCATCACAGAAAATGGCTACGGCAAGCGCACCCCCGTGGAGGAATACCGGATCACAAACCGGGGCGGCCTGGGCATCAAGAACTATATGGTCACCGAAAAGACCGGCCCAGTGGTGGGCATCAAGGTGGTGGACGGCGGCGAGGACCTGTTGCTGGTTACCCAGGCGGGTATTTTGATCCGCACCCATGTGGACACCATCCGCACCGCCGGCCGGGCCACCCAGGGCGTCATTGTCATGCGCTTCAAAGAGGAGGCTGACAGAGTGATCTCCCTGGCCCTGGCTGACCGGGAGGAGGAATCCACAAATTCAGAGGAAAGTGTGGAAAACCAGGCATCAACAGAGCCGGAGACTGAATCCAATCTGGAATCATAACCACAGAACACTCCAAATAGGATAGGATGGAGGGTGCCTGGATGAAAAAGAGTAACCATAACAGCCGTGCGGTGTGGAAACTTTCTGGGACCTTCATGCTGGTGGTCAGCATCGTATCTTTATCCTTCAGCGTGGTTTTGATCCCGAGCATGAAGAGGTTTGGGGTACTGTGGGCGGTCCTTTCTCTGCTCTTTTTGGTGGCCTCCCTCCTGGTGCTTGACAAAGGCAGAAGAAGAGGCGATGGGGGACGGAAGCTGCCTGCTTCTGCAGCGCCCTCTGCCCCGGTAAAACGAAAGCGGGAAAAACACGACCACATCCCCTCCATGGCTCTGGATGCAAAGGGGATGATGGAGCAGCTGGAGACCTTGAGGTCTGCCGGACTCCTGACTGACCGGGAGTATCAGGAGAGGCAGAAGGAGATTTTACAGGATCACTGACCTGGAACGAGAAAGGAGAACGCCATGAAACTGGCAAATGCACTCTCACAGCGCGCTGAACTTCAGACCCGCATCCGGCAGCTGGAGGAGCGATTGAACAACAATGCGCAGGTCCAGGAGGGAGAGGAGCCCGCGGAGGACCCCATGGAGCTTCTCCGGGAGCTGGATGAGGATTACGCCCAGCTGGAGGCTCTGATCGCCCGGATCAACCGGACCAACAGCGCCACCCTGGTGGACGGGGTCCCGCTGTCCGACCTGCTGGCCCGCCGGGACTGCATGACCGGCCGACTGGGGATCCTCCGCGGTTTTTTGAGCAGCGCCAGCAGCCTGGTCAGCCGCCGGACGGTGGGCGAGATCCGGATCCGCAGCACCGTCAACGTCCGGGAGCTGCAAAAGCAGGTGGATCAGCAGTCCAAAAGCCTGCGGGAGCTGGACGCTGTCATTCAGGAGACAAACTGGACCACAGAGCTGATGGAGCACTGAGAGAAGAAAACGCTTTGGGGCGGGGATCCATGTCCCCACCCCAAAGCTTTGGCAGCACAGAAGGCGGGCGTCAAGCTCCCTGTGCCGGAGCAGATAGGCACACAGTTATGGTAACGCGCGGGACCATGCGCTGGGTTCGACTCCCAGGTATTGTTACGTCCGGTACAGTGACACGGGCATCGTGATCAATGACAGTTATGACCAGACGCCGATTTTGTGCGGGTGGGTTAGGGGATCAAAAAAGCCTTCCCCCCACAGGGGGGAAGGTGGCACGGCCAAAGGCCGTGACGGATGAGGGGGCGAAGAGATATGAAACCAGAGCAAAAAAACTTTGCCCAACATCTTAGGAAAGAAGCGACACCGGAAGAGCGGCATCTGTGGTATGATTTTTTAAAGTCATACCCGATTCAATTTCGCCGTCAAGTTCCGTTTGGTCCGTATTTTTTTGACTTTTATTGTGCAAAAGCAAAATTAGCTGTGGAACTTGACAGCGCTCAACATTACGAAGAAGAAAAACAGCAACATGATCGAATCAGAACTGTATTTTTATAAAAAACTACCAGATCAAAGTTATTCGTTTCACAAATCTGGAAGTAGCACAGCAGTTTGAAGGGGTATGCACAACGATTCATAGAGAAGCGATACAGAGGGCCCCCTCATCCGCCCCCTGCGGGGGCACCTTCCCCCCACAGGGGGGAAGGCTTTTTAATCAGGAGGCAGTCATGAAAACAGTCACTATTTATACTGATGGGGCCTGCTCTGGCAATCCGGGACCCGGAGGCTGGGGCGCCATCCTGATGTACGGCCCCCACAAGAAGGAGATGTCCGGCGGAGAGGCGCAGACCACCAACAACCGCATGGAGCTCACCGGGGCGATTTCCGCCCTCCGGGCTCTGAAGGAGCCCTGTCAGGTGGAATTGTACTCCGACTCCAAGTATGTCATCGACGCCCTGGAGAAGGGCTGGGCCAAGGGATGGCGGGCCAGAGGCTGGGTCAAGGGGGACAAGAAGCCTGCCCTCAACCCCGACCTGTGGCAGCAGCTGCTGGAGCTGTGTGAATATCACACCGTCAACCTCCACTGGGTAAAGGGACACGCAAGCAACCCATACAACAACCGCTGTGACGAACTGGCGGTGGCGGAGAGCAGAAAATTCCGGTGATTTATCCACATTCTGTTCGGAAAATGTGGATAAAATCCGGCTTCCGGCGGGAAAGCGGCCCTTGACAACCCAGGCTTTGTATATTACAATGTCACTCAAAGCAGAGACAGAGAACAGTACCCCCCGCCGGGGCGCAAGAGAGAGGATGGACGGTGTGAATCCTCCGAGGGCGGGATGGGAAGGCCCTCTGGAGCGCGGGCAGGAAATGGCCCGCCGGTCCCCCGCCGTTACCGGGAACGAAGTGCGTGTCAGCCAGACACGAATTCAGGTGGAACCACGGACAGCTTTGTTCGCCCTGAGCCGATACAGCCGGCTCAGGGCGTTTTGATTTTGGTGTACCGAGGTGTGAAGGACAAATACCTTGAGCCAAACAATCTGAACAAAAAGGAGTTTGGAACATGAAGAACAGCGAAAAGACCATGGAAAAGATCGTCGCTCTGTGTAAGGGACGGGGATTTATCTTCTCTGGCTCTGAGATCTATGGCGGCCTGGCCAACACCTGGGACTACGGCCCTCTGGGTGTAGAACTGAAAAACAACGTGAAGAAGGCCTGGTGGAAGAAGTTTGTCCAGGAGAACCCCTATAACGTGGGTCTGGACGCCGCCATCCTGATGAATCCCCAGGTTTGGGTGGCCTCCGGCCATGTGGGCGGCTTCTCCGACCCCCTGATGGACTGCAAGGACTGCAAAACCCGCCACCGGGCTGACAAGCTCATTGAGGACTTTACCGGCGAGAGCGCCGACGGCTGGTCCAACGAGAAGATGATGGACTTCATCAAGGAGCACCACATCCAGTGCCCCAGCTGCGGCAGCGAGAACTTTACGGAGATCCGCCAGTTTAACCTGATGTTCAAGACCTTCCAGGGCGTTACCGAAGACGCCAAGAGCGAGATCTACCTGCGGCCCGAGACTGCCCAGGGCATCTTTGTCAACTTCCCCAGCGTGCAGCGCACCACCCGGAAGAAGCTGCCCTTTGGTATTGCCCAGGTGGGCAAGAGCTTCCGCAACGAGATCACCCCCGGCAACTTCACCTTCCGCACCCGGGAGTTCGAGCAGATGGAGCTGGAGTTCTTCTGCAAGCCCGGCACCGACCTGGAGTGGTTCCAGTATTGGAAAGACTACTGTAAGCAGTGGCTCTTCTCCCTGGGCATGACTGAGGAGAACCTCCGCTTCCGGGACCACCGGCCCGAGGAGCTGGCCTTCTACTCCAAGGCCACCACGGACGTGGAGTACCTGTTCCCCTTTGGCTGGGGCGAGCTGTGGGGCATTGCCGACCGCACCGACTACGACTTAAAGCGCCACCAGGAGCACTCCGGCAAGGATTTGACCTACTTCGACCAGGAGACCGGGGAGCACTACATCCCCTATGTCATCGAGCCCAGCCTGGGCGCCGACCGCATGGCGTTGGCGTTCCTGTGCGACGCCTACGACGAGGAAGTGGTGGGCCAGGACAAAAACGGCAAGGACGACATCCGTGTGGTGCTGCACCTGCACCCGGCCCTGGCCCCCTTTAAGGCCGCCGTGCTGCCCCTCTCCAAAAAGCTGGCGCCCAAGGCCCAGGAGGTCCACGACATGCTCTCCAAGCATTTCATGGTGGACTACGACGAGGCCGGGTCCATCGGCAAGCGCTACCGCCGCCAGGACGAGGTGGGCACGCCCCTGTGCGTCACCGTGGACTTCGACACCGTGGGCGACGAGCAGGAGGGCAAGCCCGCCGACAACTGCGTCACCATTCGGGACCGGGATACGATGGAGCAGGTGCGCCTGCCCATTGAAAAGCTGAAGGATTACATCGAGGAAAAGACCGCCTTTTAAGGGCGAAATAGGGGGAGAAAGCGGGGCAATGCCCCGCTTTTTTCGTTTTGTGCCGCTCTGGGAAGGAAAACCATTGA
>OMGQ01001991.1_pt1 | contig 10081 bp, 7 predicted proteins | sample 1646071 | NCBI WGS metagenome assembly OMGQ01 (sample SAMN05578585, study PRJEB25193) | human gut metagenome | biome: Human Microbiome; feature: human-associated habitat; material: feces | host: Homo sapiens | place: USA:Birmingham | reverse complement strand
GGGAGACCGGCTATACACCGCTGACGGCGGCAGTGCTGTCGGCGCGCGGCATCGACACACCGCAGGCTGCGGCGGATTACCTGAGCTGCGATGTGCGCGGACTGCATGATCCGTTCGGTCTGACCGATATGGATAAGGCAGTCGAGGTCGTCCGCGAGGTAATAGATCGCGGAGAGAAAATGGTGGTCTACGGTGATTACGACGTGGACGGCATCACGGCAACGTGCACACTGGTGGATTATCTGCGCAGCAAGGGCGCAAAATGTGAATATTACATTCCCAACCGTCTGACGGACGGCTACGGTCTGACCCGTCCGGCGATGGAGCAGCTGTATGAGCAGGGCACGCGCCTGCTCATCACGGTGGACTCGGGCATTACAGCCAACGAGGAGATTGCCGTCGCACGCGAGCTCGGCATGCAGGTCGTCATTACCGACCACCACGAGTGCCACGAAAACCTGCCGGACGCGCAGGCGGTCGTGGACTGCAAGCGGACGGACGATACCTATCCGTTTTCCAGCCTGGCGGGTGTCGGTGTGGCATTCAAGCTGATCTGCGCGCTCGAGGGCGACACGCTTTCCATGCTCGACCGGTACGCCGACCTTGTAGCGCTCGGCACGGTGGCCGATGTCATGCCGATTGTCGGTGAAAACCGCATTATTGTGGCGGAAGGGCTGAAAAAGCTGTCCGTGACGGCGAATATCGGTCTGGAGATGCTGCTGCGGGAGGCCGGTATGAAGAACCGGCGCCTGACCTCCTCGACCATCAGCTATGTGCTCGCGCCGCGCATCAACGCGGCGGGCCGCATGGGAAAGGCCGAGCTTGCCGCCGAGCTGTTCCTCACCAAGGACCCGGTACGCGCACAGGCGCTTGCCGCTGAGCTTTGTGAGCAAAACAAGCTGCGCCAGAACGAGGAGAACAAGATACTCGAGCAGACGCTCACGCGTTTGCGCCGGGAATACAACCCGCTTGAGGATAAGATCATCGTGCTGGCCGGAGAGGGCTGGCATCAGGGCGTGATCGGCATCGTGTGCTCGCGGCTGTGCGACCGCTACGGCTGTCCGGTCGTGCTCATCTCGGTGGACGAGGACGGCGTAGGCAAGGGCTCCGGCCGCTCGATCGGCAGCTTCAATCTGTTTGAGGCGCTCACCTCGTGCGAGGATTTGTTCGAGCGCTACGGCGGTCATGCGCTTGCCGCAGGACTGACCGTGCAGGCGGACAGGATCGACGAACTCCGCACGCGCCTGCGTAAGTACGCGGAAACGCATGTCACCATGGCGGAGCTCGTTCCGCAGCTGCACATCGACTGCATGGTGCAGTCGGAGTGGCTGACGCAGGAGAACATCGAATCTCTGAGCGTACTCGAGCCGTACGGCATGAAAAATGCGGAGCCTGTGTTCTGCATGAAGAACATGACCGTTGAGGAGATTACGCCGCTGTCCAGCGACCGGCATGTTCGTCTGTCGCTCATCAAGGACGGCAAGCGGTTTTCCGCGATCTGGTTCGGCATCGGTGCGGGCGGTCTCGGCTTTGTCGAGGGCAACACCGTGGATGCCGCCTTTCATCTGGAGATCAACGAATTTCGAGGCCGCCGTTCGGTGCAGCTGACCATCTGCGATGTGCAGCTGAGTGACTGTGAGCATCTGGCGGATCAGAAGATTCTCAATCTGTATAATACACTCATGCAGGACGGCCCGCTCACCGCAAGGGAAGCGCGTCTGCTCCTGCCCGACCGCAAGGATCTGGTCGCTGTCTGGCGGCATGTGACCTGCCGCGCGGAGGACGGACGGCTTTCCGTACCGGACGGGGCGCTTTCCCGCCGGGTTGCATGGGAAAGCCGACGCGACATTAACATCGGCAAGCTGTTTGTCTGTCTGGACGTTTTTCAGGAGTCCGGACTCATCAGCTATCATTTCAAGGAAGGTATGCTCAACATTTTGCTCAAACCCTACGAGGGCAAGGCCGATATTTCCGGATCGGTTGTCCTTGCCACATTGCAAAGCATGGCGGGGTGACACGAATGGGGGAAGGATCTATGCAAACGAAACTGGATTTTTTGATCGAACGCGTACAAAAACAAAACCCGCAGGCGAATATCAAGAAGATTCGCGCGGCATACGAATGTGCGGCCAAGGCACATGAGGGACAGAAGCGCCGCAACGGTGAGCCGTATATCATTCATCCGGTCGCTGTCGCCGAGATCGTTGTGGAGATGGGTCTGGATACGGATTCCATCTGTGCAGCGCTGCTGCATGACTGCATTGAGGACACCGAGTTCGGCTACAAGGAGATCGAAAACAAATTCGGCACGCCGGTCGCGGAGCTGGTGGACGGCGTAACCCGACTGGGCATGCTGCGCTACTCCAAGGAGCAGGAGCAGTTCGAGGACCTGCGCAAGATGTTCCTCGCCATGGCGAAGGATATCCGCGTTATCCTCATCAAGCTGGCTGACCGCCTGCACAATGCCCGCACCTTCCAGTTCCTGCCTGAGCGCAAACAGCGCGACAAGGCACTGGAAACCATGGAGATTTACGCACCGATCGCGCACCGTCTCGGCATGAGTCGCATCAAGTGGGAGCTTGAGGATCTGTCGCTGAAGGTTCTCGACCCCATCGGCTACAACGAGATTGTGGAAGGCTTAAAGGCCCAGAGTGAGCAGCACGAGGAATTCCTGCAGGGCATTCAGGACCGCATCAGCACCAAGCTGAAGGAAGCGAACATCCACAACGCGATTTCGGCCCGCGTCAAGCATATTTACTCGATCTACCGCAAAATGTATGCCCAGCACAAGACCATCAACGAGATCTATGATATCTGCGCCGTGCGCGTCATTGTCGATACCGTGGCGGACTGCTACAACGTGCTCGGCTACGTCCACGACCTGTACAAGCCGATTCCGGGCCGCTTTAAGGACTATATCTCCACACCGAAGCCGAACGGCTATCAGTCGCTGCATACGACGGTCATCGGCCGAGCGGGCATCCCGTTTGAGGTGCAGATTCGTACCGTAGAGATGCATAAAATGGCGGAATACGGTGTAGCGGCGCACTGGAAGTACAAGCAGGGTCTGGATAAGAAGGGCAACGAGGAAGCGTTCGCGTGGATTCGCCAGCTGCTTGAAGCCCAGCAGGACACCGAGGCCGAGGACTTTATCAAAAACATCAAGGTTGACCTGTTCGCGGACGAGGTATTTGTCTTTACGCCCAAGGGCGATGTGGTCAATATGCCGGCAGGTGCAACGCCGATCGACCTTGCGTATGCAATTCACTCCGCAGTCGGCAACCGCATGACCGGCTGCAAGCTGAACGGCCGTATCGCACCGATCGACAGTCAGCTGAAAAACGGCGATATCGTTGAGATCCTGACCTCCAAGGAGGCACACGGTCCGAGCCGTGACTGGGTGAAGATCGTCAAGACCACCGAGGCGCGCAACAAGATCAAGCAGTGGTTCAAGAAGGAATGCCGCGAGGAAAATATCGTCAACGGCAAGGAGGATCTCGACCGCGAGCTGCGTGCCAACCTGCTGTATAACGGCTTCTATGAGAACGAAGAGGTGCAGAAGAACACACTCAACAAGTTCTCGTTCAACACGGTCGATGAGCTGTACGCGGCCATCGGCTACGGCGGCATTATGCTGACCAAGGTCATCAATAAGGTTAAGGACGATGTCGGCAAGCTGCGCCGCCAGCGCGAGCAGGCCGAGCGTGCCGCACATCCGCAGAATGAGCAGCAGCAGCGCCGCCAGAATAAATCCAGCGACGGCGTTGTTGTCGAAGGCATTGATAACTGTCTGGTCAAGTTTGCCCGCTGCTGTACGCCGATTCCGGGCGATGAGATCGTCGGCTTTGTCACCCGTGGCTATGGTGTTTCCATCCATCGCCGTGACTGCGTGAATGTCCATATCGAGGAAGAACCCGACCGCTGGGTCCGTGCCTGGTGGGATGAGGATATGGCGGCCAATGCCGGTCATGTCAATAAGTTCTCCACCGGTCTGCAGATTTCCACGCGCAACCGTATCGGCGTGCTGAGTGATGTAACGCTGGCGTTTGCCTCGAGTAAGATCAACGTTCATGAGATTTCCGCACGCGACCTCAACGACGGCTACGGCGTTATCAACGCCATGGTTGACGTCACGAGCGTCCATCAGCTGGATAATATGATCAGCCGCCTGCGCTCCATCAAGGGCGTTGTCGATGTGACCAGAACGGTGGATACGAATTGATAATTGATGATTGAGAATGGAGAATGGAAAATGAGACGCGGAAAGCGCTTGTGCCTGCGCGTTTCAGGCTCCCCTAAAAGGGGGAGGCATTGGCTGGTGCAGAAGGTTTAAAAAGGCTCGATGGGTCATCGAGCCCCACGATGTATCTAACTGGTATCATCAAAGGAGTTGCGCGGCACTGCTATGCCGCGCCCAGCGTAGACCCCAATTGGATGTAGCAGTACGGTATCCGAAATGCGAATAAGTGGATACCATGCGGAAGAAAAAATCCTCTGCCGTTCCTTTCCTGCTTACGAAGTCTACCATCTGCACTCAAGGTATCCCAAAAAGGAAACGGGAGTCCCAAGAGGGTAGAAACCATTGGTGTCTACCCTTTTGGAACCCCAGCCAAGGTTTGGCACCCATTCCAAATCAAAAAAATCAACAGATTAAATTCAAAACTTACTACGAAAAGAGGAAATAACTATGCGGGCGCTGGTACAGCGAGTCTCCCACGCGTCGGTGACGATCGACGGCAGGATTCACGGACAGATCGGACAGGGCTTCCTTGTCCTGCTCGGTATCACAGACGGTGATACCGTGGACGATGCGGTTTATCTGGCCGATAAAACGGTTAAAATGCGGGTGTTCACGGACGAAAACGACAAAATGAACCGCTCGCTCGCGGATGTCGGCGGCGGCTTGCTCATCGTGTCGCAGTTCACGCTCTACGGTGACTGCCGCAAGGGCAACCGCCCGAGTTTCACGAACGCTGCCCGTCCGGAGACCGCCATCCCGCTGTATGAGGCGTTCATTGCGCGCTGCCGCGAGAGCGGCCTGCCGGTCGAGACCGGCGAGTTCGGCGCGGATATGAAGGTCGATCTATTGAATGACGGCCCGGTAACGCTGTGGATGGACACCAAGGACATGCGGCGATAATGCCGCATTTAGAGTGAAGAGTGCAGAGTTGAGAGTGAAGAGAAACGCACATCTCCACTCTCCACTCTTCACTCTCCAATCTTATAACATGGGAAAGGATAACAAATACCTATGAAATTGATGCAACTCTGTGTGGGCATGGTCCGCACGAATTGTTATATTGTATATGACGAAGCAACCCGCGAAGCCGCGGTGATCGATCCGGGCGACAATGCCAAGTCGATTTTGCACGCGGTAAACGAGGAACAGCTGAATGTCAAGTATGTGCTGCTGACGCACGCGCATTTTGACCACATTTTAGCGGCGCACGAGGTACTCGAAGCCACCGGCGCACAGTATGTTGTGCCGGAGAAGGACACCTGGCTGCTGAGCCGGGACAACATGGGACAGTTCCGCGGGCTGGCGCGCAATTATGTGCAGGATACGCCGGATATTCTCGCGAACGAGGGCACCGAGGTGATGTTCGGCGGCATGACCGCCTGTTCACCGGCGATACGCTGTTCCGTCACGAGTGCGGCCGCTGCGACCTTGAGGGCGGCGATTTCTCTGCCATGCTGCGCTCTTTGAAGCGTCTGCATGACCTTGACGGCGATTACAAGGTATTCCCCGGCCACGAGGGCATTTCTACGCTGAACGAGGAACGCGCATACAATCCATATATGCTGCAGGCGATGGGAAAATGATCTATACACTGGAAAATCACGAACTGAAACACGCGGTAGAGGAAATGCTGTTTCATCTGCTGCCGACTGAAACGCTGAGCAGGGCGGACACCGCCGAGCAGATCACCGAGCCGTACTGCCGCAGCATTTTGACCGAGGAGAACGGCGAAGCCGCCGCGCGTGCGATCGTCTGCATGGACGGCGCAGTGCATGAGGCGGAAAAGCGCGCGTCCGTCACCGGACTGGAAACGCTGGACTACAAGCGCACCATCACCGAACTGGTGAAAACGACCGTGTACGACGCGGTCGTGCCGTTTCTGCCGCAGGCTCCGGTCTGGGGAAGCCTGACCGGCGTGCGTCCGGCCAAGCTGGCGCGCGGCATGATCGAGCGCGGTATGACGCGCGGTGAGGCGGCGGTCGAGCTGCGCGAGCACTTTCACGTTTCGCCCGAGCGCACGGCGCTGACCATCCGCGCAGCCGCAACCGCGATGGAGATGGACAAGACCATCGGTGAAAACGATATTTCGCTGTACGTCGGCATTCCGTTCTGTCCGTCGAGGTGCTATTACTGCTCGTTCGTATCGGCAACCACGGCGCAGTCCGGTAAACTCATCGAGCCGTATCTGGACACGCTCTGCCGCGAGATCGAGGAGACAGCCGCGCTTGTCCGCGCAGCGGGCAAGCAGGTGCAGAGCGTCTACATCGGCGGCGGCACACCGACTACGCTGGACGAACATCAGCTGGCACGGCTGCTGTCGGCGCTTGAAAATCACTTTGATTTTTCACATTTGCGCGAATATACTGTAGAAGCGGGCCGTCCGGATACCATCACACCGGAAAAGCTGCGCGTGCTCAAAAGCGCGGGCGTTGGCCGCGTGAGCATCAACCCGCAGAGCATGAATGACGCCGTTCTGGCCGCAATCGGCAGAAAACACGGCTCGGCAGACGTGCTCCGCGCGTTTGACGAGGCGCGGCAGGCGGGCTTTGACGAGATCAACATGGACCTCATTGCGGGTCTGACCGGAGACACTGCCGAGACTTTTGCACAGACTGTGGATACTTTGCTGAATCTTTCGCCGGAGAATATCACGGTGCACACGCTCGCCATCAAGCGCGGCGCTGATCTGACCGATAAGGCGGCTGCCGCCGCACAGCGCGAGACCGTTTCTCAAATGCTGGACGGTGCCGCACATGCGCTGCAGAACGCAGGCTACGGTCCGTATTATCTTTACCGGCAGAAATTTATGGCAGGCGGCTTTGAGAACGTCGGCTGGTGCAAGCCGGGCACCGAATGCTTCTACAACGTGAGCATGATGGAGGAGCTGCAGACCATTCTGTCGCTCGGTGCGGGCGGTGTCTCCAAGCGTGTCGTGCGCGAGACTGGCTGGATCGAGCGCGCGAACAATCCGAAATATCCGCTTGAGTACATTCAGGCGGCGGACAGACTGGCCAACGGCAAGAAAAAGCTGCTGTTCCCCAAGAAATGATCAGGATAAGGAAATGAGTGAGTAATTCCGTAAGAAGGGACTGGCTATGGCAGAATACACACTGAAATACATCAATCACCGTGCCGAATGCGACGCGGAAGCCTTTGTGAACGACTGCGAGGAGCATTATCATCGTCAGCTGCATCTGGTGGCTGACCAGATCGCCGCGAACTGCAAGCGCAAGCCGGTCGTGCTGCTCAACGGTCCGTCCTCATCGGGCAAGACCACCACGAACGACCGTCTGGGCCGCATTCTCGAGCTGGCGGGTATTCACGCGCACATGATCTCGATGGACGACTATTACCGTACCTCGGGCACCTACGACATTCCGTTTGACGAGGAAAACGGCGTCAACGACCTCGAAAGCCCGGAGTGCATGGATTTGGATCTGCTGCGCGACCACCTGACCCGTCTGGTGGCGGGCGAGGAGATCATGGTGCCGCGCTTTGATTTTGAAACACGCACCTCGCATCGCAACGAGCGTGCGGTGCAGCTGCACAAGGACGAAATTGTGATGATCGAGGGCATTCACGCGTTTAATCCAGTCATCATGGGCGATCTGGAGAAGCATGCGACAAGCGTCTATCTTTCGGTAGCGAGCGTGCTGCTGACCGACCATAACATCCGCGTTGAGCCACACATGCTGCGTTTCCTGCGCCGCGCCATGCGCGACAGCCTGTTCCGCAGCTCGCCGGTGGAGCACACCTTAAAGCAGTGGAACTCGGTGCGGAGAGGCGAGAGACTGTATATTTCGCCGTACCGCGGGCAGGCTGACCTTACGGTGGACACCTATCTGCCGTACGAGACCAACATCCTCATGCAGTACCTGAGCGAAAAGCTGCAGGGTGAGGAGCGCATGCTCGAGCAGGCTGACCTTGCACCGCTCAGCGCGATTTTGGATCGGGTTTCGCCGATCGACTACAAGCCGTATATGTCGGAGGATTCGGTTCTGCATGAGTTTATCGGCTGAAAAGTGTCCGGATTCTTGCTTTTTGGCAGGGTATGAAGTATAATGGCAATACCACATAATTGAAACTGCGGCGTTTTGCGGAAATTTTCCTGCAAATCGCCCTTGTTCCATTACGCAATATTACCATGAGACCGGAAACGGAGACATTCCGTCGGAAGGAGCGACAAGCTATGGATATGAAAATGCAGGCTTTTCTGGATAAGGTAAAGGACATGGCGGATAAAACCGGCAAGGTCTCCCGTCATGCGGCAGGCGTAGCCGGCAAAAAGGCGAACGACCTTGCACTGGCGACCCGCATCAACCTGCAGATTTTCGATCTGAACACCGAGTGCGAAGCACTGTACAAGGAAATCGGCAAGCTGGTGTACGATCTGCACCGCGGCGCAGAGGTCACCAACGAGGAAATGGACGAAAAGATGGCGCAGGTCGATGCCAAGCAGGAAAAGCTGGCTGCGCTGCGCGACAAGCTGGCGGAAATGCGCTCGGTAACGGCGTGCCCGCACTGCGGCAAACCGTGCGGCAAGGATGACGCATACTGCTCGTCCTGCGGCGCAGAGCTGTAACATAATACGGTTTGATGCATCATATTGTAATATCGGGCAAGGGCAGCTATGCCCATTCTGATCAAAGGAAGGGGCGTACGGCGTTTGCAGCGTAAAAAACAGAATTTCATTCAAGGTGCGTTCATTTTGATGCTGGCCAGTCTGCTTGTCAAGGTGATTGGCGCATTCTTCCAGATACCGCTGCTCAACATGATCGGCGGCAAGGATTCGCCGGCGTTCGGCATGTTCAGTGCGGCGTACCGCGTGTACACGGCGATGCTGATGATCTCGACCGTCGGTGTTCCGGCGGCGCTGGCGAAAATGGTCGCGGAGGCCACAGCCCGCGGCAGAGAGCATGAGGTGCGGCGTACCGTCCGTGTGGCGGGAAGCATTTTCATTCCGCTCGGTGCGGTCTGCTCGGTCGTGCTGTTCCTCGGCGCGGGCACGTTTGCATCCTGGATCAAGAGCGCGGATTCCCGGCTGGCGGTTATGGCCATCGCACCGAGCGTTCTGATGGTTGCTGTTCTGGCGGTGTTCCGCGGCTACTATCAGGGCCGCTCGAACATGGTGCCGACGGCGGTTTCGCAGGTGATTGAGTCACTCGGCAAGCTGTTTATCGGTCTTGGACTGGCGTATTATGCAGTTCAGCATAACTTTTCCGATCAGGCAGTCGCGGCAATGACCGTCCTCGGCGTTACCATCGGCGAGGTGGCTGCCGCTGTTTACATGCTCATTCAGGGAGCGATCACGCATCGCAGCAGCTCGGCAGTGCACGCGCTGGACGACAGTGTGCGTCCGGCGGGCCAGCTGGCGAAAACGCTGCTCAGTCTGTCCATTCCGATCACGATCAGCTCAGCGGTTATGAGTCTGACCGACCTGATCGACGTGGCACTGATCTCCACGCGTCTGCAAAGTCCGGCGGTCGGCATGACGGCAAGAGAAGCAATGTCCACCTACGGCATTTACACCGGTCAGGCCATCAACTTCTTCAACCTGCCGCAGACGCTCATCACCGCACTGGCGGTCATGCCAAGGTCTCCAAAACACTGGGTACCACGCTGCGCATGACGGTTATCATCACCCTGCCGGCTGGCGCGGGCTTCATCATGCTCGCCGGACCGATTCTGCGCATGCTGTACTCGCAGGGAACGGAGCTTGGCGGTGTGCTGATGGGTCTGCTCGGCTTTGCCGTACCGGCGGCGGCACTTGTGGCTGTCACCAACTCGACGCTGCAGGCGTTCGGCCGCATTGACCTGCCGCTTGTCTCGATGTTTGCAGGC
>OMGQ01001984.1_pt1 | contig 10106 bp, 10 predicted proteins | sample 1646071 | NCBI WGS metagenome assembly OMGQ01 (sample SAMN05578585, study PRJEB25193) | human gut metagenome | biome: Human Microbiome; feature: human-associated habitat; material: feces | host: Homo sapiens | place: USA:Birmingham | reverse complement strand
TAGTTGTAAAATATACTTATAAGAAATATTTAATTTGGTGGTTTGTTATTGGTCTAATTTTTAGTATTGCTTATAAAATTAGAGTACCTGTCGTTATTTATCTTATAGCATTAATCATTGTTGTTATATATCAATTGGTCTTTTCGCCTGAAAAAATAAAAAAAAGAAAATTAGTCAATAAAACTGTCGTTTTGTTTAGTGGAATACTAATAACAATCATCGGAATTAATTATTATGCTCATCATCAAAAAATAACAGAATATGATACAAAATATAGCAGGAATTTTATGTATTTCATTGATTTAGGACTAACAGATACAGGAGCAAACCATTCTCAATTACCTACTGAAATTCTAATTCCAGAAAAAAATGGAAAAATTCAAACAAGAACACAACTAGAATCTAAACTAAACAAAGATATAAAAAACAGAATTAAAAACTATGGTATATTAGGTCTTATTAAACATCAAAATACAAAATTTAAGTATTTTGTTCAAGACGGTACTCTTGGTTGGACAACCGAGGCTGTGTTAGTAGAAAGTAATGTTGTAAAAACAAAATTTACTGAATCAACAATTGGTCATAAAATAAGAGATATTATTTATGTTCATAGACCGTATTACCCCAAATATGCGATATACATGCAAATAAGTTGGATTTTTGTTGTGCTAGGACTAGTCCTTTACTTTAAAAAATATAAAAAAGTTACCTATACTGAATTAGTTTTTCAACTTGTTTTATTAGGAGGGATTCTATTCTTATCATTATTTGAAGCAGGAAGAAGTCGGTATCTAATACAATTTTTACCAGCCATTATACTATTATCATCAATAGGTTATTTTAAAATGAATAGCTCCAAAAGCTCATAATTTAAGTTTTAAGCACGATCAACCCTTAATCGGATAAATTTATAACTCACTCATTTAAACAGGATCTAACGTTCAAAAAATGCTATTCTCGTGTCTTTTATCCGAAAAGCCTTTCCTGCGTTCGTTCTTTCAGAAAATAATGTTCTCTTTTTTAATCGAGGAGTACAAGCGGAGCGACAAAAGCAAACAGGGAATCTTGAACTTGTCGCTCACTTTTGCTATACTAAAGCCCTTAAACATAAGTAAAAGCGCTAATTTAGCGCTTTTTTTGTTGATTTTTTGGAAAACTTTGCAACAGAACCGTTTAACCTTAGATATTTGGTTACGAAAGAAACGGGATATGCAAGCAGCCTATGTTTTCTTAAAAAGTATTCATAAACAGTTTGGTCAACATAGAGTCATCGTAACAGATAAAGCACCTTCTCTTGGCTCCGCCTTTTGAAAGTTACAGAGTGTGGGTTTATATACTAAGACAGAGCACCGAACTGTGAAGTATCTTAACAATTTAATAGAACAAGACCATCGACCTATTAAACGACGGAATAAATTTTATCAAAGTCTCCGTACAGCCTCTTCCACGATTAAGGGCATGGAGACCCTTCGAGGAATATATAAAAAGAACCGAAGAAATGGAACGCTCTTCGGCTTTTCGGTGTCTACTGAAATCAAGGTATTAATGGGAATACCAGCCTAAGATATTTGGAGTTCAGAGAGGGCGCGTTTGATTTTCAAACTTCGCAACAGAACCAATTTGTCCAAGATATTGACCCAAATACATATTATCTGCAATATTTACTTAATAACTGTAATTGAGATTGGAGAATTTTTAACCATATAAGTAGCATGCGAACCAAAATATCCTTTAATTCCATGCATTGATCGCGATCCAATGATTAAGATATCTGCAGATGTTGCTGGCAAAATCGTCTTAGTAATTTCCTCGGCCGGATCACCTTCTCCACTGTACAGCTGAATGTTTTTTACACCGCTATTTTCTGCATATTGTTTGTACTTTTCTAAATTAAGTGACAATTGACTTTGTTTCTGGCTCAAGTACTCAGGGTCTAACGCTTCATAAACATTCAGCTCTTCAATTTCTAAAATTGAGGCAATCAGTAATGCGGCTCCAGTTTTACTCGCTTGCTTTACAGCATATTGAAAGGCTTTTTGAGCTCCTTCTGATTCATCTACCCCAACTAAAATATTTTTAAATTCATCAAATCCTTCCATAGTGCATCTTACCTTTCATTAATTAATTGATTATATTTTTTATTTCCTTTATACAGTTCAATAATTGTCCACGCTAACAGTAGTAATACTGCGACGATAATGACATAAGCAATAGAATCAGCTATTACAAGTTGGGTTGATGTCACCTTTTCACCAAAAAAACCTTCAATTTGGCCGGGCAATCCAATCAAATTTAAATATGTCAATCCAATTACTGAACCCCATCCTAGTATCCGAATAACTATCGAATTTCTAAACCGGCTTCCCATTTCCACCTCACTATTGGTCATCATTAATAATGGTACCATCGAAAATGGTAACGCAAAAGCTAAGAAGACTTGTGAATTAATCATTAGTGTATTTAACGCTGTGTGCTCCCGAATCGTTCCTTGCCTGCTTGTAATAATTACACAGATTAACACTGGGATAACTGAAATCAAACGCGTAATTAAACGTCTTAGCCAAATTGGCATTCTCATATGAATGAATCCCTCCATAATTACTTGTCCAGTTAAAGTTCCGGTAATCGTTGAATTTTGTCCAGAAGCTAGTAACGCGACTGCGAATAATGTAGAAAGAAGACCTGATTTTGCAACGGTGATTAAAATTCCGTTACTCAATGTATCCGAATTTGATAAAGCCTCATACAACCCAAAGAATGATGGATCTTTCACTGCCCCTGTTTTAAAAACAGCAACTCCCATTATGAGCAATAAGGAGTTAACAAAAAAAGCGAGAGTCAATTGAATGTTAGAATCCCATGTTGAAAATCGTACAGCATTGGCGATTTCATCTTCATCCGTACGATTTATCTTTCGAGTCTGAGACACAGCCGAATGTAGATATAAATTATGAGGCATAACGGTTGCACCAATAATTCCTAATGCACCAGTTAAAGGCGTTTGACCACCAATTGAATGTGTAGAGGAGAACGTTTCACCAGTCGGAACCAATCCTTTAAGTACATCCCCCCAATTAGGATCAGACAACGCTACTTGATAAACAAACACAAAAAGAATTACAAAAATCAAACAGACAACTATTGCTTCAATTTTTCTAAAACCAACTTTCGTTAACAACAATAATAATAAAACATCAAATACCGTAATAAAGACTGCGACGACAAGAGGAATATTAAAAAGTAAATAAAGAGCAATTGATGCGCCAATTACTTCCGCAATATCTGTTGCCATAATCGCTAATTCCGTTAAAATCCATAAAATGATTCCTAGTTTTTTACTCGTTCTCGCTCGAATTGCTTGAGCTAAATCCATTTGACTAACAATTCCCAATTTAGCAGCCATATACTGTAATAGCATTGCAATTAAACTAGACATTAAAATGACCGACATTAATAAATACTGGAAGTTTTGCCCACCCGTAATCGAAGTAGACCAGTTGCCTGGATCCATATATCCCACAGCAACTAATGCTCCCGGTCCAGAATAGGCGAACAGGGTTTTCCAAAAGCCTTTGCCTTTGGGTACCTCGACAGTTCCGTTAATTTCCTCTAAAGAGGGACCATTCGCATGCTGAATTAATCGAGGTTTGTGCTCTTTACCAGACTGACTTGTTGTATCTTTCAAAATATTTCCACCTTCCTTTAAGAATATTATAAGTATACACCTCTTTTTTATAAAATTAAAGCAAAATATTAGGCAAACCTAAAAAAAAATAAACATCGCCTAATTTAATATTATTTGCCTTCATTTCATTTGTATCGGAATGAATCAATTGTACACTGGATCAATGTCAAATATTTAGACACAAAATGAGCTATATTTTCTTAAAATAATTTTCTTCTTTCTGATTTGGAGTTAAACCCTTGTTGGCGGAATGAGGATTATAATTGTTATAAAATTGTTCGATGTATTCAAAGCAAGAGAGTTGAACTTCTTGAATGGAGTGATAAGTTCTGCGATTAATTTCTCGTTGTTTAAGATACTTGAAAAAGACCTCAGTGACGGCATTATCATAAGGATATCCAGGCTTGGAGTAAGAAGCAAGCAATTGATGCTCATCTAATAACTTTCTAAAGGAAGCTGATTTAAATTGGCTTCCTTGATCCGAATGAAAGATAATTGGTTCCTTAGGCTTCCTCTTATTTATAGCTATCTCTAAGGTGTCACAGGCGAGTTTGGCATCAATTCGATCACTTACTTTCCACGCAATACATTTCCTTGAGTAGAGGTCAAGAATAGCACAGAGATAAACATGTCGTTTAGGTCCTATAGAGATATAAGTGAAATCTGTTGTCCAAACTTGACTTGGGGAGTTCGGGTTAAATTCTTGTTTAAGCAGATTATCAGAAGAAAATACAGGAGCTTTCTTTGATTTAAAACGAGGTTTGATGGTTGACATTTTAGGGAGTGTCATAGACTTGAGAAGTCTTAAGATACGGCCTTCAGAAATATTAACGCCATAATCACGCAGGAGAATGATTTTAAAAGCTCTCGTTCCAATTCTTTTCTTGGCTTTCATATAAATCTCAAGGAGTAATTTTCTCAAGCGTTGATTTTCTACTTCACGCTTCGAAGGCCTCTTGTTTATGAAGTTATAGTAGGTGGAACGATTGACATGTAAAACACGACAGAGCATAACTGTCGTGTGTTCAAATCTGAGTCGATAGATGGCTTTCAATCTTACTTGGAGTTTTGCATGAATATGGCACTCGCTTTTTTTAAGATCAGATTTTCTTCCTCTAGTTGGGCATTCCTTTTTTGTAATTTTTGAATCTGTTTAGCAGTCAACACCGTATTATCTTCAAGACGCACTTGAGAGTACTGCTTAATCCATTTTGCAAGTGCAGAAGAAGATACCCCATAATCTTTACAGAGTTCAGTTTGTGTTTTACCAGTTTGATAGAGATTAACGAGCGATTGTTTGAAATCCTCGTCGTAACGTTTAAAACCTGACATAAAAGTCCTTTCATTTTTGTGTCTTAATAGACAGATTATAACACACAATTTTCTGTCCACTTTTATAGTATAGCTCCATGGCACGTGTTGGTGATCTTTTAGGAATCAACTATCTAGGGACGCATACCATGCGTAAAACAGGCGCTTATCGGGTCTATACGCAGTCAAACTATAATATTGGTTTAGTGATGCATTTATTAAACCATTCAAGTGAAGCTATGACCTTAACGTATCTTGGATTAGATCAAGCTAGTCGAGAAACGATGTTAGACCAAATTGATTTTGGGTAATGAATGTTTAGAACTTAGTAGTCGTCCAAAAACAACTACTTTTTTTGTTGAATCGTCCTTGGACGATTCAATGCTTTTGACTTGTAAGAACAGGATTGAATGAAGCCATACTGTTCGCATATTTTTAGTGGATGAACAAACAAAATACGAGAGATTTTTTGTTCGTTCATCCATGGTTTTAGAAAAAAGAGGGACGATTTCGGAAGAAGAAAATCGTCTCTTTTTTTTCTTCTTTTTGTATGACAAAAAGAAAGATCTTTTGCCCATTTTATTTTTATAAAATGGGTAGGTGGCGTTTGCGTAAAGCAAATCGACACAATCCAAAGGGGATAAAAGGGGAAAGTGAAACTTCCCCCTTTTCAAGCCACATTGTAATACAAGAACGAAGTGCTTTGTATTACAATGTGATAGCTTGCAGTATTTATGGGTTTATATTTTCTATTTTGTTGTGAGGATTGTAACCGAATAGGGCGCAATGCTTATTACAAAATCAATGACAAAGGGCGATTGAGGAATGAGTGCTGGGGCATTTTATCTTTGAGGAGGCTATTTATGGATCAGAAAGAAGTATCACAAAATCAAACAAAGTACATTCAATTTAGATTATCTGAAGAACAATACAATAAGCTGAAAATTTCAGGAGAAACATATGGACTCTCTCCGAATCTTTATGCGAAAAAATTAGCACAAAAATCTCATTTAAAAAAACCTTATCTCGAACATGACCAAGCGAAATCTTTATTATTAGAACTCTCAAAACAAGGAACCAATTTAAATCAAATCGCCAAGAAACTCAATCAATTCGATCGGATGGACAACCAAGATAAAGAGCTGATCGAGGCTTTACGCTATACATACGGAGTACTCGCTCAAGCTCAAAAGGGATATAAAGAGTTATGGCAACAATTGCAAAAATAAGCAATGGCGCAAGTGCAGCGAGCGCCCTTAATTATGCTTTAGGTCAAGACAGACCCATGCATGAAAAAACTGAACAGTGGCTACAAGACCATCAATTGGAACGTCCTGTGGAGCTGACAAATTGTCGGGCAGTTGCCGTGGGTGGAACCAACGGGATTGATCCCTTTATCGCCAAAGAACAATTCGATGTCGTTCGACAACTTCATAACCAAACCAAAGAATCCAATCAAGTCTTGCGTATTACCCAATCTTTCGCCTTAGATGAACTGAATCCGAAAGTTCAAAAAGACTGGCAAAAAGCCAATGATTTAGGCGTTGAATTAGCAGAAAACCTTTATCCTAACCATCAAAGCGCTGTTTATACGCATTTAGACGGAAAAAATCACGTCTTACACAACCATATCATTGTCAATAAGGTCAATTTAGAGACAGGAAAGAAATTAAGAGAACAAAAAGGAGAAAGCGTTCAACGAGCACGAGAAATGAATGATCGACTCGCTTCTCGAGAAAACTGGCACATTTTAGAGCCACCAAAAGAGCGTCAAACAGAGACAGAAAAAGAACTAATCGCCAAAAATGAGTATTCTTACATGGATGATTTGAGAGAAAGAATCAATAAATCGCTTCAAGATGTCTCTGTGAGCTCATATGAGACGTTTAAAGAGCGTTTATCAGATAATGGTGTAATTCTATCAGAAAGAGGCCAAACGTTCTCATACGCCTTTTTAGACGCCAATAATAAGCAAAGACGAGCACGAGAGACCCGATTGGGTTCTGATTTTGGAAGGGAGACCATTTTACATGAGTTGGAAAACCGAGCAAGACAAAACGAATTTAGAGCTGTTGAACAACGAGAACCAGCGATTACTCCGCTTGAGCGAGACACTCAACAAAGAGAATCAGAAATTGTTAGCCTTGAACAAGCAATTGAACCAAGAAAATCAGAAGCTCTCAAGCGAGAATCAAAAATTAATCGATTTATTGACACAATCAAACAGTTTGCAGGACGAGTACCAGAACTTACTCAACGCGTTACAAGAAAATTAAAGCAAACAAAAGAGAAAATCCTCGATGATTTTGAACGTCGCTTTTCAAAGGACATGAAAAATTACGAGCAAGAACAACAGAAAAGCCTAGAAAAACAAGCGAATAGAGACGTACAGTCCGAAAAGAAACCAACAAAAGATCATGATCGGGGGATGAGTCGATGAATAAAGATGAACAACTCGTTGTTCAAGTATTAAATGCTTATAAAAATGGCAAAATTGATTTCAGTCACGTTCCAGAACTAGAAACCTTAGTCCGTCAAGAGGTTAATAAAGAGTTTCGGGACTACCAAGAAAAAATAGAAGCTGTTGCGAGTCAAAAAATGGAATCTGCCATTCAAGAACAACTCCATCGTTTAGAGGCAGAAAACTTAAAAGCGACCATACTGAAAGACATTCAAGTTGAAAAACAAGCATTACTCGCTTTGAAAAAAGAACTGAATGAACAAAAAGAGCAGATAAAAGCAGATCGCAAACGTGAGATTGTCGAACGTTACGGTATTCTGATTGCGAATATTATCTGCCTGTTCTGTTTCTTAGTTGTCGGTATTCTCATCGGACGATGGATTTATAAAGGGATCTGGGACGGTTGGGGCTTACATATTTTGTATGACACAGTGATGGAAATACACCCTAAACATCCTTATGGGGCAGTCGTTCTTGGATTAGGTGGTTTTGGTTTAATCGGTGCTGGAATTTATGGCAGTTTTCGATTAATGTATACCGCTTCAACATGGTTTGATCAACGTCCAAAAATTTTCAAAAGAATCTTTCCGAAAAAATAGAGAGTGAGGGGATATTTTGGTTTTAGATAATAAATTAGGCTTAACAAATTCAGCAGAATTAGCTAAACAAGAAGAGTTATTAACGAAAAAAAGAGCCAAAGAATTGTTTGAGTCTGGCAAAATAGAGGATCTGGAAATTGGGACGTTTCAAGGCTTATCTGATATTCATCAGTTTTTATTCCAAGATATTTACGACTTTGCAGGAAAAATTCGAGAAGTGAATATTGCGAAAGGAAACTTTCAATTTGCGCCACGTATTTTTTTAGCGCAAACACTTGAATATATTGATAAATTACCTCAAGAAACATTTGATGAAATTATTGATAAGTACTCGGATATGAATGTAGCCCATCCGTTTAGAGAAGGCAATGGACGAGCCACTCGTATCTGGTTGGATTTAATTCTTAAAAATAAACTACACAAAATTGTCGATTGGAATCAAATTGATAAGGATGAATATTTAAATGCCATGATCCGTAGTACAGTCAGCACCAATGAGTTAAAATATTTGATTCAAAAGGCTTTAACCGATGATTTAGGAAAAGAACAATTCTTTAAAGGAATTGATGCGAGTTATTATTACGAGGGCTATTACGAAATTAAAACAGAAGATCTATAAACACGATTTAAAGAAACAGACTGCTCAATATAAAACTTGAGCAGTCTGTTTCTTTTTTTGGATGATTTTGACTTTTGATTTTAAATTTTTGAAAAAAATAAAAAAAGGCGAAGCCTATATTAATTTATCATATATATTTTAATCTTTTCTTCTTTTGCGTCAAAAAAAAGTGAGTGTTTTCAAGGGGTTAAAGAATAATATGTGGAGAAAAAACTGTTTATATATGGAGAAAAAACTGTTTATATATGGAGAAAAAACTGTTTATACATGGAGAATGTCTATTATCTTCTCCATGTATTATGGTATAATAAAAGCATGAAGAAACACTTTTCGTCGAGAGAATCTTCATGCGTATCTAAAAACACTCAAAGGAGCGTATTTCTATGTCTAGTATACCAAAAAATGAACAAAATCAGAAGCAGGTGCAAATCTTGAACGAATTATCAAAACGAAAAGTAGTGGAGCATAATTCTTTAATTACCAGCATTGCCAAAATGGATAAAACCCCACTCAAAATGTTTGAGTTAGCCGTATCGTGCATTGATACCGAAGAACCGCCTAAAGATCATACAGTCTATCTCTCAAAAGAAGAACTTTTTACGTTTTTTAAAGTTTCTGATAATGACAAACATAGTCGTTTCAAGCAGGCAGTTGAGAATATGCAGAAACAAGCTTTTTTCAAAATTAAAGAAAAAAAAGAACATGGGTTTGAGTTTGAAAATATCGTCCCTATTCCCTATGTAAAGTGGACCGATTATCATGATGAAGTTACTATTCGATTTAGTCCTGAAATCATGCCTTATCTAATCAATCTTAAAAAGAATTTCACACAACATGCCTTGTCCGATATTTCAGAACTCAATAGTAAACATTCTATCATCTTGTATCGTTGGTTATCCATGAATTATAACCAATACGAGCATTATAGTTATAAGGGTGGACGGAGAGAAGAACAAGTGGAAGCCTACCGCAATCCTTCAATTTCAATCCGAGAATTACGAGAAATGACGGATATAGTCAATGAATATAAACTTTTTGCAGATTTAGAAAAATGGATATTAAAAAAACCTTTGGAAGAAATCAATGATCATACTTCTTTTACCGTGACGTATGACAAAGTCAAAAAGGGGCGCTCGATTGATTCTATCGTCTTTCATATTACGAAAAAACGTCGAGCAGACGATAACAGCTACAAGTTGGAAGATAAAGTCTACCAAGAAGATAAAGCACGTAAAGCAGAAACCGAAGACATGCTGACGGTACAAGCCCTAAAAAGTCCGTATACCAAGCTGCTTATGGAACATTTCTTATTGTCTTATCTAGACTTGACGGATACTAAAATTCTTTCAGGCTTACAAGCACACGTGTACCCTCTCTATGACGAACTGAAAGACTTACGAGGTTTGAATGGTGTCAAAGACCACCTAAGTT
>OMGQ01001982.1_pt1 | contig 10108 bp, 10 predicted proteins | sample 1646071 | NCBI WGS metagenome assembly OMGQ01 (sample SAMN05578585, study PRJEB25193) | human gut metagenome | biome: Human Microbiome; feature: human-associated habitat; material: feces | host: Homo sapiens | place: USA:Birmingham | reverse complement strand
CTGTCTGGAACCGGCGTTATTGATGCCCAGCATTTCCATCTCCAGGTCATTGCACCAGCCGTTTACCACCTCATGGACCTTATCGCTGTGGCAGAACGCCAGCAGGTCGTCTGAATTAGGGAACAGAAACGGAAGCCAGAAGGAATAAAACTTCTTATCATAATTGGCAATGTTTGGCGGTGCGCAGGAATGGATGTCAATGTTGCCGGCCTGTACCAGCTCAATGGCCTTAGTCAAGTCTCCCCCTGACAGTCCGCAGTTGGAATAAATATTGACCTCAATCCTTCCGCCGCTTTTCTCCTCCACCAGCTTCTTAAACTCCTGGGCAGTCAGGTCACTGATAGACCCAGGACTCTGTGTATGGGTAAAATGAAGCACGACCTTCTTATCCCCGGCAGAACCGCAGGCCGTCATGGACAATACCATGGCCGCAGCGCATATGCCGGCTGCCGCCTTTCTTAACCTTTTAAACATACTTCCCTCTCCCTTCGTTGCGTGCACCCGGCCTATGTGCTTCAGGTGCCTGTGCGCCATATGTTCTTTATTACATTAGTCCCTTCTTAACAAGAGCGTCCTTCAGTGCAGCTGCGCCGAATCTCGGGCTGGATAATACTACTTTACCATACTTTTCATGAATATACTCCTCACAGTAGGCCATGGATCCCTGGGCAAAGAGAATCACATCCACCTTGTCCGCAATGGTTCCCGCATATTCACTCATAAGGGCCTTAAACTGTTCCTGGTCCAGGCCAAAGCCGCCGTCCACCAGCGCGTCCACCAGCTCCACCTGGCGGTTCATCTCCCTGGCAACCCTTAAGATGGTGTTCTTCGTGGGATTCAGTGTGGTGGGAAGAGTTGCCATGACCCCGATTCTCTTTCCCTGTCTCACTGCTTCCCGGCACATCTCCTCATCCACACGCACAATGGGGATTCCCGTATATCTGGCTATATCCTGGGCAGCGTCCGCCACCTCGCCTACGGAGGAACAAAGATTTAAAATAGCGTCCGCTCCTTCTGAAACAGCTGTCATATACATGCCCACCAGCCTGGCCGCCAAAGGAGCCGTCACATAACCTGCGTCCCTGACCTCTGCCAGAATGGAAGGATCCTGGTAACTGGCCACCTCAGTCTCCCGGGGAAGGACATCCCCCACTTCCTTTTCTACTAATTCAATCAACTCTGGTGTGGTGCTTGTGTAAACCAATGCTACTTTCATGAATTATCCTCCTGTTATGCTTCCATTAGAACCAACGTTCAACATCCTATGTTTTATGTTTAAAATATACTACATCCTACGTTGGTTGTAAATTGTGAAAATGCACATGATTATAACACCTCTTTTATGCAGTTTTACTTATTAAAAATGAAAAAAACATGGAAAGAACCTGCAACTCAGGATCTCTTCCATGTTTTTTCAACCTACAATGTGTTTACCAATCATGCATTAAGATATTTTTTAAGCACTGCTCTCACTGCTCCCGGCCCTGCGGCCTCCTCCCTGAACATTTCCTCTACCGTCTCTCCGATTCCTGCCTCATAAAGGTCGATTCCAAAAATATTAGCATTGGACAGGATACTCTTTAACTGTCCCCTGTATGTTTCCGGCCGGCCTACCACAATTCCCTCCAAAGCTTTTGTCAGCTCCGGCACCATGGGATCCGCCGAGAGTTCAAATTTCTTTCCCTCATCATCCACAGCCAGAAGGTACCTGCACCAGCCGGCAATGGCAAGCGGAATAGCCGTAAGCTTCCCGGCATCTCCATACTTCGACACATAAGCCTTGATGGTCTCTCCATAGCGAATTCCTACCTTCTGGGACGTGTCTGTGGCAATCCTTTGCGGCGTGTCAGGCATGAAGGGGTTCGGTATCCTCACATCTATAACCTCGTTCACAAAATTCTCCGGGGATAGTATACCCGGATCAGTCACAACCGGCATCCCCTCTCCGGGACCAATCAGGCGCACCAGTTTATTCAGCAGCGGATCCTTCATTTCATCCGCAATCAGGGTATATCCCAATACACATCCATATACTGCCAGGGCGGTATGAAGCGGATTCAGACATGTGGTAACCTTCATTCGTTCCACCTTATTGACCGTATCCCGATCCGTCATATAGACCCCTGCCTTCTCCAGAGCCGGCCTTCCATTGGGGAAACAGTCTTCTATGACAAGGTACTGGGGACCCTCTGCATTTACAAAGGGCGCAATATACGTGTTTCTGGAAGTAATGACCGGAGTCATATCTTCCACTCCTGCGTTCTCCAATTCAGCCTGAACGGAATCAGCCGGGCGCGGCGTGATTTTATCAATCATGGACCACGGAAAGGATACCTGCTCGCGATCGGACAAATATGCGATAAACCCGTCCTCCACATACTCTCTCCTGTTCCATTCCTTTGCCATGGTGATAACGGACTCCTGAAGCTTTTCTCCGTTGTGGGAGCAATTGTCCATGGATACCACTGCCAGAGGCGCTTTTCCGGCTTTATATCTTTCGTATAAAAGGCTGCACATGACAGCCATGGCCGATATGGCATTTTCCGGCCCATTGTCAATATCCGCCTGGATAAATGGAAAATATGCTCCATCCGCCCCCTTTAAAGCGTATCCCTTTTCCGTAATGGTAAAAGAAGCAATCTGAAGCCCCGGATCAGCAAAAATATCCTTCAGCCGCTTCCAGTCCCGCGTCTCCCCAGCCTGGGCTTTCAGGGCCTCTGTAAGAGAGCCGATGACCTTCTTGTCCGTGGAACCGTCCGCCTTCAATGTAACCCCCAGCACAAGGTTGTCATATGGCTTGTAAATTTTTTCGATGACGTCAAAGTCAAAGGTTTCGGCACATGTAATTCCTTTGCCGCTCATCCCTTCTGAAATCAGCACATCCGCTATGCCGCCGATAAAAATGCGGAAAATGTTGCCCGCACCAAAGTGCACCCACACAGGTTTTTCGCGAGTCGCTTCTGCCACAGCCTCCACATCATAGGAGGGGAGGCTGATGCCGGCCTCCTCCCACACCTTCCTGTCCTTAATTCCTTCCAATGTCAGCTTCATGAGCATATCCTCCTTTCTGTTATTTCCCTAAGAAAAATGCAGCCGGTACTGTTACCAAAGGCGGGAACAGTATCAAAAGAAGAAGGATGATAACCTCCGCCAGCAGAAACGGCCACACTGCCTTTACGATCCTCTCCATATTAATCTTTCCGGCACTGCACGCCACATTCAGCACAGTCCCTACAGGAGGGGTAAGAAGTCCCATAACAGTATTCAATATGAACACCACTCCGAAATATACTACGTCAATGCCTGCTGCCCTAACCGCCGGCAGCAGAACCGGGGTCAATATCATAATAGTGGGTGTCACGTCCATAGATGTGCCTACCAGCAGGACAATTCCTGCAATAACCAACATAAGAAGGGTTGGGTGGGCTATAAATGGAGCCAGGATTCCTGTCACGATAGACGGTATATTTCCCACTGTCATAAGCCAGGAGGATACCATGGCTGCAGCGGCCAGGAACATAATCACGGAAGAGGACTTAGCCGCGGATACCAAACAGTCCATCAGCATGGATAACTTCAGTTCCCTGTACACAAACAGTCCTATAATCAGGGCATACACTGCTGTTATGACTCCTGCCTCTGTAGGCGTAAACTTACCGCTCCTCAATCCAACCAAAATGAATACGGGAAGAAGCAGAGCCCAGAATCCGTCTGTCAGGGATTTTACTACCTGCCTCCGGCTCTGCCTGGGAGCTGTTGGCAGTTTATCCTTCTTAGCAACGAAAAACCACAAAATGCACAGTGAAGCAGACAGATAGACTGCCGGTGCTATGCCTGCCATAAAAAGGCTTGTCACTGATACACTGGCCTGTACACCAAAGATAATCATGGGAACAGAGGGCGGCATGATAGGAGATAAAATATTACCTGCTGCGATAAGCCCGGTGCTCTTATCCCTGTTATATCCGGCCCTTACCATCATAGGAATGAGTATAGCACCAAGCGCAGCCGTGGAGGCCACGGCAGACCCAACCATGCTGGCAAAGAGAAGGATGGCCAGAATGGATACATATCCAAGTCCGCCTCTTACGTGTCCTACCATAGCATTGGCGGCATTGACAATACGTTTGGTAATCCCTCCCCTGTTCATAAATTCTCCTGCCAATATGAAGAAAGGAACTGCCATCATGGAAAATGAATCAGCACCTGAGAACAGGTTCTGGGACAGAATCTGAGAATTAAAGCCGTTCATGAACAGCATCATGCAGACGCCGCTGAACAATAATGAAAAACAAATGGGCAGGCCGATTGCCATGGACCCAACCAGTGATGCCAGAAATACAACCAAAGTCATGTTTATTTACCTCCCTGCTCATTAAGACGCTTCACATATTCTTCATCAGACAGTTCCTCCGCCTGTTCCATTGCCTCGGTGGCAATATCATCGTCATCATTGTGCATGGTAACGATGTCTGTTATCTCCTCAGGATGCTTCAGGGCATACACTATATTAGTGGCCGCCAGGATGGCAATAGAAATACCGGTTATGATGCCTCCAAAGTAAAGTACAGAATAGGGAATACCAAGAGCTGCGGTCCTGGACTGTGTATTCTGGAGAACCATCTTAAATGCCCCATGAACCAGAATGCACATGATAGCAGCAATCAGGAGCCTGGACACAAGATACAAGGCCAGCTGAACCTTTGGGCTGACCCTGGACAGCAGGGTATCCACTCCCAAATGTGCATTGGAATGCATGGCGCTGATAGCGCCAATATATGTAACATATACAAAAAGGTATCTTGCCAGCTCTTCCGACCATGTAAGTCCGGAGTTAAAAAAAGTCCTCAGTACCACGTTCAGGAATACAAACAGCACCATAAGGCCGGTCAGAATCCCTGTAAAGCAGTCAATCGCGTGAAACAGCTTATCAATTAATCGGTTCATAATCCTCTCCTTACTCGATTTCTTCAATCATTTTTCTTATAGCTCCGGCCCATTCGTACTTTTCGTCCAGATAATCATATACCGGCTGTATCTTTATCTTCATGGCCTCCCGGTACTCATCTGACAGGTCTGTCACCGTCAGACCATTGTCCTTCATGAATTGCTTATCGCCAGCCAGCTGATCTATGTAAAGATCCCATGCGTAGTCCGACGCCTCATCTGCTACCTGCCGGAATATCTCCCTGTCAGCCTCATCTATACTGTCCCAGAACTGGTCCCCTGCAAAAAGCTCCAAAGATGCCACTATGTGATTGGTATCATAGATATAATCCTGAACCTCATACCAACCTTCATTCTTAACCGTTGACAGAGGATTGTCCTGTCCATCCGCAACTCCCTGTTCCAGAGCTGTAAACACCTCTCCCATATCCATGATAACCACATTGGCCCCCAGGCTCTCAGCCAGCTTCACATGAATAGGATTATTCGGCATTCTCAGCTTCTGTCCCTTGAAATCATCCAGTCCTGCCAGCTTCTTATTTGAAGAAAATGCCCTTGCCCCGTTTGGGAACCACGACATCAGAGTCACCGGCTGATCTGCCTCCAGCTCTTCTGCAATATAACTTCCCAGCTGCCCCTGGTAACATCTTCTGGCATGCTCCACATCCCGAAACACAAACGGAAAATCAGGGATAGCCATTACAGGGGTTTCAGACCACATTGGCGTCCCCACCACGCACATCTCGATGATTCCGCTTCTGGTATAGTCGTAGGTGACTTTTTCACTCCCCAGTACTCCGGAGTCATATATCTGAATATCATATTTTCCATCTGTCAGTTCCTCCAGTCTTGGTTTAAATACCTCCCTCATCGCCATGGAAGCCGGTGTCTGGCTGGAAACGCAGACTGCAATTTTTACCAGTTTTCCTTTATTCATACTTCCAGCCTGACCGCCGCAGCCCGCCAGGGTACCCATGACTGCTATAGAAGTAAAGATACACAATCCATGCTTCACAAACTTAGCAAGCTTCATAAATGAAACCCTCCTGAATATAATTAATTAAAGTTTCCGCACACGTCATTTGATAATTATACTAGTAATTCTGATGTTGCGGGATACGATATCTTTACATATCGCCCCTTACTTGTATGGTAGTATATAAGTCAGTTTCTTGCAATATGTAAATTTGTCCAATATTTATCCTTGATTTTTGTGCATACTTTATATCATGATTCTATTTTCACAAAGCACTTGACATTTCGTCTGCATTAAACTAGTATACAAGTATGTAAGTTCTCCGCACACGTCAACCAAAAAGGAGAATAAGCAACTATGAAAGCAGTACAGATTTTTAAACCTAAGTCATTACATATAATTGATATTGAAAAACCATTCCTAACGGAGGAGAACAATGTATTGGTACGTATGACGGCCGCTGGTATCTGCGGTTCAGATATGGGCATCTACCACGGTACAAATGCGGCGGCAACCTACCCCAGAATCATCGGACATGAGATGGTCGGCGTAGTAGAAGAGACAGTTTCTTCTGTCACCTCTCTGCGTCCGGGTGACCGTGTTATTGTTAATCAGGTTACAAGCTGCGGTCACTGTTATCCCTGCCGCATGGGAAGAGGAAATGTCTGCGACAGCCTGGCTGTAAGGGGCGTGCATATAGACGGGGGATACCAGGAATATATTGCTGTGCCGCAGGAAGACTGCTATCTGCTTCCTGACTCCATCTCAGATACGGATGCGGTGATGATCGAACCCGCCACCATTGCCATCCAGTCCTGCACCAGAGCAGAGCTTAGAAAGGATGATATGCTTCTTATCTATGGATGCGGCGCTTTAGGGAGCTCCATCTTAAAAATTGCCCGGCTGCTCTGTGACTATATCATAGTGGCAGATGTGATAGATGAGAAATTAGAAGGAGCGAAATCCGCAGGAGCAGCCCACACCATCAACGTATTAAAAGAGGATTTGGAAGAGAAGATAAAGGAATACACACATGGGCACGGCGCCACTGTATCCATTGACGCGGTCTGCGGAAATGATTCCCTGATTCGCCTGCTGAAAGCCACCGGCAATGCAGGCCGGGTTATCACTATGGGCTTTTCCACATCTCCCACCGAAATCAACCAATTCCTTATCACCTCAAAGGAACTGGATGTACGGGGTTCCCGCCTTCAGAACAAGATGTTTGGCAGAGCCATTGAATTAATCAATGAAAGAAAACTTGACCTGACAGGAAGTGTTTCCCATACCTTCCCCCTGTTAAAAGCTCAGGAGGCCTTTGATTTCGTTGGCTCTCACGATCCATCCATCCGCAAGGTGGTTCTGACTTTTGACTTTTAGCAGTATACTGAATAAATAATAAAATGATAGTTTTCAAATAAATAATGATAGCCTATCCGTTCTTTCGGTAGTATACTAGTACATAATATATAGTTTGCTGGTATATAAGGAGATTTTAAAAACAAGGAGGAACATATGAAAGTACTGGACAGGCTGTCTGCTGAAAATGCCCGCACCTATGCCCTGAGGGTTCTTCAATATAATATCATTAATCTGGAACTGGTACCGGGAAGCACGGTAAGCGAGAATGAGCTTTCCGCCATTCTGAATCTTTCCCGCACTCCGGTACGTGAAGCCCTCATTGAACTGAGCAAAGTAGGTTTGGTGGAGATCCAGCCCCAAAGAGGAAGTTATATCGCAAAGATTGACTATGAACTGATTGAAGAATCCCGATTCATGCGCCTGGTGCTGGAGAATGCCGTGTTAAAGCTGGCCTGCGAAGGTATTTCACAGGAATATATGGACAAACTAAAAGAAAATCTCAGGATGGAGGACAATATACTGAAAAAAGAGAACGCAGAACGGCTCTTTGAGCTGGACAACGAGTTCCACAAACTTCTCTTCCATTCCGTTGACAAGGCACGCACTTATGAAATTATTCGTTCCCAGATGGTTCACTTCGACCGTCTCAGGGCTCTTTCGCTAAAAACCGTTAAGCCTGATAAGACCGTGGAGGACCACGAAAATATTCTCTATGCCATTGAGCGCCGCGACGCAGAGCTGGCAGAGATGTTAATGACCCGGCATTTGACCCGGCACAGGGTGGAGAAGTCGGAGCTGGTAAAGGCATATCCTGAATACTTTGTGAAATAAAGAAGATTTCTCCCCAGGAGATACGGATGAAATATACCGGTATTTCCTGGGGATATTTTTATTTTTTTCCTCCCCTCTATGTACATCCAGGTACTACAAACCATTATAATGTAATAGAACATTATGTTATATTCTTATTGACTATTTTTATATAACGTTATATAATGTATTTATAAGACAAATAAAAACTACATATCTCTCAAAGGAGGCCCTATTTTTATGGAACTAAAAAAAATTATCGAGGAAATCAAAGCAGAGCGCCCGGAAATCACCTCAGTCATCTTTGTAGGATGCGGCGCATCCCAGGCAGAGCTTTATCCAGCCAAGTACTTCTTAGAGGGCAATGCAAAAAAGCTGAGGACCAGTCTTTACACAGCCAATGAATTTGTACATGCCACTCCTGCGTGCGTGGGCAAAGAAAGTATTATCATTACCTGCTCCCTTGGCGGCAATACCCCCGAGACAGTGGAAGCCTCCAAAAAAGCCATGAATATGGACGCTAAGGTAATAGCCATCACACATACCCCCGGTTCACCACTGGCTAACAGCGCACACTATGTGGTACTTCACGGATTTGAGAAGAATTATGCGGCCAAACTGGAAAAAATGACCTTCTGTCTGCAGCTGGCAGCTGAAATTCTCAATCAGTATGAAGGGTATGAACATTACGAAGATATGATGACCGGTTTTGGTAAGATCTTTGACTTAATAGAAGACGCAGTTTCCTTCGTAGTCCCTTCCGCAAAAAAGTTTGCAGAAAACTACAAGGATGCTCCTGTTATTTACGTTATGAGCTCCGGAGCTACCCATATGGTGGCCTATTCCTTCTCCATATGCCTTCTGATGGAAATGCAGTGGATCAATTCAGGCTCCTTCCATGACGGCGAATTTTTCCATGGTCCATTTGAAATCGTAGATAAAGATGTGCCCTTCCTTCTGCTGATGAACGACGGCAGTACCAGAGCATTGGATTCCAGAGCCCTGGACTTCCTGAACCGTTTCCAGGCCAAGACCACCCTGATTGATGCAAAGGATTTTGGATTAGGGTCCGTAATACCGGCCACGGTCAAAGATTACTTCAACCCGATGCTGATTACCGCAGTGCTGCGGGTATATGCAGAGCAGCTGGCAATCCTCAGGAATCATCCCTTGACCCAGAGAAGATACATGTGGAAACTGGAATACTAATTATCTTTCACATTCAAAAGGGCTTCCGGCTGCTGATGCTTTGCCGGAAGCCCTTTTTATGGAGGTAGGACTATGTCTAAATTATCCGGAAGGAATACTCTCTTATCCATGGCCGGTGCCACCGCGGGGGTATTCCTTTTTGCATTTTCATTCTGTGTGTTTCTGCGGCCTCTGGGGCTTTACAGCGGAGGTTTCACAGGCATTGCCCAAATCATACATCTGGTCTTTCAGGACATTCTCAAAATCCCGCTTCCCGGAGGAATCGACTGGACCGGAATCATTTTCTGGATGCTTAATATCCCCCTGTTCCTGTTATCCTATGTACTCATCAGCCATAGCTTTTTCTATAAGACAATTGTATGTGTATGCCTGCAGTCCCTCTTCATTGCGTTTATCCCATCGCCGGAGATTCCTGTGTTCACAGATCCACTTGCATCGGTCCTTGTGGGAGGTGCCATATCCGGCTTTGGGTCTGACCCTGACCTGCGGCGGTTCAGGCGGTGGTGTGGATATAGTTGGAATCTACTGTACCAAGCGATTTCCCAGGTTCAGCGTAGGCAGGATATCCATTTTGATTAATGTACTGATTTATCTGTTCTGCGCATTCCGGTACAATCTGGCCACAGCCGCATACTCTGCCCTCTTTGCCATCATTGCAGGGGTAGCCACAGATAAAATTCATTATCAGAACATCAAAGCCTGTGTCACAATCATCTCCCGGCATCCAGACATCCAGAATATAATACTTAACAATCTGCACCGTGGTGTCACAATCTGGAATGCCTCCGGCGGCTATACCGGCCA
>OMGQ01001977.1_pt1 | contig 10130 bp, 9 predicted proteins | sample 1646071 | NCBI WGS metagenome assembly OMGQ01 (sample SAMN05578585, study PRJEB25193) | human gut metagenome | biome: Human Microbiome; feature: human-associated habitat; material: feces | host: Homo sapiens | place: USA:Birmingham | reverse complement strand
CGCAAGGTGCGGCAGTGGCCGAGCGCTACGACATACCCGCCTACGCCACGCTGCCAATCGACCCCAGCTTCGCGCGCCTGTGCGACGCCGGAAAGGTGGAGGACTACGACGTAGCCGGCGCGCTTGACCCCATCATCGCGCAAATCGAGGCCGCGAAGCAGGACTAGCGCCGCATCGGGTGCAGCCGTCAAGCAAACCGCCCGCAGTTGAAAGCCTCTCCGGAACCCCGGAGAGGCTTTTTCACGCCGGGAGGCCTTACGGATGCGCGTCGAAGTAACCCGTCTGACCGCGCACTTGCCAAGCGCACACGGCTAGCGCGATGACGAACAGGCCGCTCACAAGCGAGGTGAGGTCGCACGTGCCCGCGGACACGCTGCTGGCCAGCGCCCACGCCGTCAACATCGCATCGACGAACGTGATCCAGAAGAACAGGGTGATCTTGCGCGGATTCCGCGCTCCGCGAAGGCCGAGAAATCCGATGGCCAGGTTGAGGCACGCTCCCGCCATCGCCATCGCGCCCACAACGGGCTCGGCCAGCACCGAGGGCTCGACGTCAAGCACCATGCGCGCGAACAGGTAAGCACCCCACAACGCAGCGCCCAACAGCACTTCCGCGATAGCCCACACGATCACGAACAGGCAGAGACGTCGAAGCCACACCTGCCAAATCGTCATAGGAGCGCCGTTTTCGCCCACCGACTGAGGTTCCGCACGGCTATCTGCCGCCTCGACCATATCCTTCACCCCGCTTGCCGTCATCGGACGCAATGCGTGCACAATAAAAAAACGACGGATGCATCGCATCCGTCGTAGCAAATATGGTGGAGCCTAGGGGGATCGAACCCCTGACCTCATGGCTGCCAGCCATGCGCTCTCCCAGCTGAGCTAAGGCCCCGAAAAAGTGCGAGGACTATATTAACACAACGGCTTGGCGGCGCAAGAACTTTTTTGAAAAAATTTCTCGGCTGCGCTCAATCCGCTGAGAAACGTCCGTCGCTACGCGCTACTCGGCCTGGTCAGCGGCAGCGGCGGCGGCTTCGATCTGGTCGATGATGCCGTCCAGCGCGCCTTCCACGTTGTAGGCCTCCACCTTGCCCTCGTCTACCAGACGAGCGAAGTTCGGATCCATGGGCAGCGTGGCCACGGCGGGAATCTGGTACTTCTCGGCCACGGCGGCACCCTGGGGCTCGCCGAAAATGTGGTGTTCCTTACCGCAGTCGTCGCACTTGAAGTAGGCCATGTTCTCGACCAGGCCCAGCACCGGCACGTCCATGGAGCGGGCCAGGTTCACGGCCTTGCCCACGATCATGGCCACCAGCTCCTGCGGGGCCGACACGGTAACGATGCCGTCCACCGGCAGCGACTGGAACACCGTGAGGAACACGTCGGAGGTTCCCGGAGGCATGTCGACGAACATGTAGTCCACGTCGCCCCAGTTCACTTCCTGCCAGAACTGCTTGATGGCGCCGGACACCACCGGGCCGCGCCACGCCACGGGCATGTCGCCCTCGGGCAGCATGAGGTTCACGGACATGACCTCGATGCCACTTTCGGTTTTGGCCGGGTTGATGCCGTCGGCGTCGGCCGTCAGGCGGCTGTCCACGCCGAAGGACTTCGGGATGGACGGGCCGGTGATGTCGGCATCGAGGATGGCCACCTTGTGGCCGCGCTTCTGCATCTCAGAAGCCAGCAAGCTGGTGACCAGCGACTTTCCCACGCCGCCCTTGCCCGACACCACGCCGATGACGTGCTTGATGTGAGAGCGCTTGTTGGCCTCCAGGGTGCTGGGGCCCGCCTCGGCGGTACGGTCGCCGCAGCCGGCAACGCCGCAGCTGGAGCACTCGTGGGAGCATTCTTCTGCCATGGATATCCCCTCTTTCTACTGGTTGGCGGATTCTCCTCCGCCCTAGATAATTCGACGGCATCATAGCACAACCCCCGAGGCACCGTCAGCGGCATCCTCGGGGGAAGAGAGAGTCACACAATTGGAGCCCGCTTCAGCGCGAAGCGGCAGACCCTAGAAATCCTCGGGCATGTCCTTGCCGTCGCCGGAGGCGTAGAAGGTGGCCTCGGCGAACAGGTCCTTCACCGAACGGCCCTCGGAGAACGGCAGCTCGAGGAACTCGGTGATAGTGGGCACCAGGGGGCTGCAGTCGACGTAATGGCCCTTCTCGTTGAACTGGTTGGTGTCTTGGGCGCGCCAGTACCGGTCGTTCACGTCGGTCAGATAGTAAAGCCCATCAGCCACCTCCATGTACACGGCATGGTTGGTGTGCAGGTAGGTGGGCAGCTCGTCGAAGGTGATCTCAAGGGCTTCTACGTCCTTTTTCCCCATGGGGACTCCTATTCTCGCAATGAGGTTGGATACGCGATGCCTCTATAATAGCAAGACGGTAACCAAATAGGCGGAATTCGGGAATAACCGCATACCTTCGGGCCTTTGAGCCCTTCAAACCCTCGCACCCTCGGGAAGGCAGGCACTATGACGCGCATCGGTATTCTTTCGGACACGCACGGCAGCTTGGATCCGCGGGCCTACGCGGCCCTGGCCGACTGCGACCATATTATCCACGCCGGCGACATCTGCAGCCCGGCCATCCTGCGCGAGCTGGAAACCCTGGCGCCGGTAACCGCCGTGCTAGGCAACAACGACTTCGACGAGTACGGCAGCGGCGTCTCTCACTTCGCGCACCCGGTCATCGACGGCGTGCGCTTCCTGGTGGGCCATAAGCCCGGCGACGTGCGCATCAGCTTCTCGGGCTCGGCGGCGCTGGCCCCCGGCGACCCGCTGCCCGACGTTATCGTGCACGGCCACACCCACGTGCCCCGTCTGGCAACGGGCCCCGACGCGCGCCCGGCCAGCATCCTCTTGTGCCCCGGAGCCGTCTACCGTCCCCGCAGCGAGTTCGGACGCACCCTGGCGAAGATGGACGTGGAAGACGGCCTCATCCTGCGAACCACCATCGAAACCCTCGACGGCAAAGTGGTGATGGAGAAGTAGGACGCCCCGTAGACGCGACACGCCGGGCACCCGCGGGCGGCGACATGGAGCGCGCACAAACCCGCTAGACGCCCAGACCTACGGTGAGGTGGCTCATGTAGAAGGTGAAGCGCATGACGAAGATGCCGGCCAGCACGAGGGCGCTGGCGACCGCGGCAGGCTTCACCGCCAGGCCGTGGCGGACGTTGCGCCACGCCAGAACCAAGCCGGCCGCTGCCAGCATTGTGAAGGCCGCCACGCACAGCCAGTAAGGCGGCACCAGCTGCATAGCGGTGACCAGCTGGTTCTCCAAGGCGCCCAGCTGCAGACCCATGACCACGTACACAACCACGTTGGCCGCGAACGCCACCACCGACAGCACCTGCAGGGCGCGGCTGCCGGCCAGGCGCTTTTCGCGGTAGCCGGCCGCGGCGAAGCCCAGCAGGGCGATGACCGGGCCTCCCATCAGCGCATTCAACACCAAGGCCACGGGCACCAGCGGCAAGTTCCACGTAAGGATGGTGTCGACCTGGTAGGCTAGCGCCATGGACACCAGAAACGCCGCCACCGACAGATCGATGGCCACGGCCAGCACGCGCTGCAGGCGCCGGCGCGGGGTTTCAGCGAAAGAGTATAGCCAGTACACGCCCGCCAACGCCAAGAAGATGACGGCGCAGAACACCTCGGTGGACAGCGGGCTGCGGCCCACGCCGGTGAACACGTACAGCGCGTTGGACGGATTCCCCAAATGGGTGGCCGAGGCGATGAGCCCCACCATGGCGATGCCCAAGGGCAGGCACGAGAACTGGTCGAGCCGCCGGTGCTCGCCCTCGGTAGCGCGGCCCAACACCACGGGCAGGCTCATCAGGGCGTAGCCCACCGCGCCAGCCGGAGCCAGGGTGGTGAACAGCACCAGGGTGATTTCGCTTAGGGCGATGGAGAAGCCGTCCAAGGCCGCCGCCTAACGGTAGAACCGCGGCAGCGTCACCGTTAGGCCGCGCTCCTGCTGCATGCCCTGCAGGCTGGCCCGGGTAAGACGAGCAAGCCCCTGGTAGAAGGGGTGTTCAGCGGCCTGCTCGAGCTGCTCCAGGTAGTGGGGCGCCCAGGTAAGCACGTGCTCGGTTAGGAACGGATCCACCAGCTCGGGGCGCTCGGCGACCAGATAGGCTGCCAGAGCCAGCAGCAGGCCGATGTGATCCTCGGGCGTGCGCTCGTCGCTTTCGCGTTGAATGCCCTGGGTGCGCATCCAGGCGCGCAGGGCCAGAGTGCTCTCGCCGAAGATGACGCACTCGTGGTCGGTGTACACCGAGCCCCAGGGCGGCGCGGGCAGGTGGCCCGGCCCCACGAACAGGCGGCGGTACTCCCACATAAGCGCCTCGTCGTCGGCACCGGCGGCCAGACCCTGCTGCATAAGCGCCAGGGCCTCACGGGCCTCGTCGTCGGCCACGAAGGGCCAATCGACCGCTGCCGCGGGCACATCGAGGGCGGCCATGGCCGCGAAGGACTCGCCGGCCTCGCCCGTGTGCGGGTCCTCCAGGAAGAACGGCGCCAGGGCCGTTCCGATGAACTGCACGTTTTCCATAGTGGTGTCTTCCACAGGTTCCTCCCTTGTCTCTGCTCGCCGCGAGCCGTTGAGCTACGGCCCCTTCTTGCAGCGTAAACCAGGTATTCCACCGGGCTCATGGCCCAACGGATCGCCGCGAGCAGCCTCTATACTATTTCGCGAATATTCAGCACCCGGCCGTCGGCCTCCACACGCTCGAGGTTGTCCTTGACCTGGGCGGGCAGGGTGAGCACCAGGTGCGGCGCTGTGGCCGTAGCTGGGGGCAGCGGGGGCACCGAGGCTTCGTCGCCGAAGCGCTCGGCCAGCGTATCCGCAGGCCCGAAATCTAAAGCGCGGCGGGGGCAGGCCTCGACGCACAGGGGGCTCTGACCGGCGGCCACGCGATCGGCGCAGCCGTCGCACTTCACGCTGTGTCCCACCTTGCGATCCACCTTCGGCGCCCGATAGGGGCAGGACAGCGCACAGTAGCCGCACCCGATGCACCGTTGGGCGTCGACCGTCACCAGGCCGTTCTCGTCCTTGTGCATGGCACCGGTGGGGCACACCCGCAGACAGGCGGGGTTGGCGCAGTGATTGCAGGCCACCGACACGTAGTAGGCGAAGGCGTCCGAGGACACCGTGCCGTCGTCGTGGCGCTCCCACGAGCCGCCGCCGTACTCGTACACCTGGCGAAAGGCCGTCTCGGGCCCAAGATCGTGAGCGTCTTTGCATGCCAGGACGCAGGCCTTGCAGCCAGTGCAGCGCGCTACGTTGCTATGAAAGGCGTACGGCATGAGCTCACCCCCTTGCGCTTCCTTGCCCTCCGCTTCCACGCCTTCCCAAAAGGCGTCGGCGACCAAAGAGCCTTGGGCTCCTCGGTCGCCGACAATCCTACCATGGGAGGGATGGTCTTACGGGTGGGGCTGTACCAGCCTACAGAATCTCGCGCTCGTTCAGCTCGGCGACCGAGGTATCGCCGACCGGCTTGCCGTCGCGCGGCATGGTGATGACCAGATTCGGCTCCGTCTCGCTGGCCGCGGGCAGCGGCGCGATGTCGGCCAGGTCGCCGTAGGTGGCGCGCAGCTCCTCGATGTCGCCGAAGTCGAGGGCGCGACGGGGGCAGGCTGCCACGCAGATGGGCAGGTTGCCCTCTTTCACCTGGTCGGCGCACATGTCGCACTTCACGCTCTTCATCTGTTCCGTGTCCACCTTCGGCGCGCCGTAGGGGCAGGAGTTCATGCAGGTGCCGCAGCCGATGCACTTCTCGGGATCGGACCATACCTGGCCGGTCTCGTCGTCCTTCGAGATGGCGCCCTGGGGGCAGTTTGCCATGCAGATGGGCTTGGAGCAGTGGTTGCAGGCGATGGACACCGGGTAGGCGAAGGTGTCGCTCACCCAGCAGCCCGCCTCGTCCTTCGTCCAGGAACCGCCGCCGTACTCGTGCACGTTGCGGAAGTTGATGTCCTCGGGCAGGTCGTTCTTATCTTTGCAGGCCATGACGCAGGCTTTGCAGCCGGTGCAGCGCTGGCCGTTGAAATGAAATCCGTACTGAGTCATGATTTCTCCTTCAATCCGGGCCGAGTCTTAGGCCTTCGCCACTTCGACAAGGTTGGTGTGCTGGGGGTTGGCCTTCGCGTAGGGCGACGGACGATGGCTGGTAAGCGTGTTGATGCAGCCGCCGCGGTCCACCTTGTCGCCGTTCATGTCGGCGTCGTGCCAAGCGCCCTGGCCCATGGCCACCGTGCCCGGGATGATACGGGGCGTAACCTTCGCCACAATTTCCACGATGCCGCGGTCGTTGGTGACGCGCACGGTGTCGCCGTCGGCGATGTTGCGCTCCTGGGCATCGAGCGGGTTGATCCACAGCTCCTGCGGGTTGGCCTTCTTCAGCACCTCGATGCAGCCGTAGCTGGAGTGCGTGCGGCCCTTGAAGTGGAAGCCAGTCAGCTGCAGCGGGTACTTCTCGGCCAGCGGGTCGGCGTAGCCCTCCACCTCGGGGCAGTACACCGGCAGCGGGTGGATGAGGTCGCCCTCGGGAAGCTCCCAGTCGGCCACAGCATCCATGAGGGCCTGGGAGTAGATCTCGATCTTGCCAGACGGGGTGTCCAGCGGGTTAGCCTCAGGATCGTCGCGGAAGTCCTTGAAGGCCACGGCCTCTCCGTCGGGGCACTGCTTCTTGTAGATGTGCTGCTCCATCATCTGCTCGAAGGTGGGAGCATCCGGGTCGTCCGGCAGCGCCTGCTCTTCGTAGATGCGCTGCAGCCAGCCCATCTCATCGAGACCCTCGGTGAAGGCCTCCTTCTGGCCCAGCTTGTCAGCCACGTCGGTCAGCACCGAGTACAGCGTGCGGCGCTCGAACTTCGGCGAGGTGATGGCGTCGCCGGCAATGTAGTAGGCCATGTTGCCCGCATACTCGCTCTGGATGATGTTGGGCTGCTCGACGGGCATAAGGTCGGGCAGGAGGATGTCGGCGTACTTGGCCGAGTCGGTGAGGAAGGTGTCCCACACCACGATGAACTCGCACTTGGTGTCGTCCTGCAGCACCTCGTGGGCGTGGTTGATGTCGCCGTGCTGATTGGTCAGGCAGTTGCCGGCGTAGTTCCAGATCATCTTGATGGGCACGTTCAGCTTGTCAGCACCGCGCACACCATCCTTAGTGGCGGTCATTGACTCGCCGTGATCGATGGCATCGGTCCAGGTGAAGGTAGCGATGGACACTTCCACCGGGTTGTCGTCGGACGGAACGCCGAACCAGGCGGGCATGTAGTAGCCGTCCAGGTCGGAGCCGGTGTTGCCGCCGTTGATGCCCACGTTGCCGGTGAGCACGGCCATCATGCAGATGGCGCGGGCCGTCTGCTCGCCGTTGCCGCGGCGCTGCGGGCCCTTGCCCTGGTACACAGCGCAGGGCTTCGTGGTGGCGATATCGCGAGCCAGCTGGGTGATGGTGTCGGCGGGGATGAGGGTGATGGCGGAGGCCCACTCGGGGGTCTTCGGCGTCTTGTCCTCGCCCTTGCCGGTGATGTAGTCGCTGTAGGACAGGCCCTTGCCCTGCTTATCCTTGGGCATGGTGCTGTCGTCGTAGCCGATGCAGTACTTCTCTAGGAAGTCGTGGTCCACCAGATCCTCGGTGATCATCACGTAGGCGCAGGCATCGGCCAGGGCGGCATCGGTGCCGGGGCGAATGGGAATCCACTGGTCGGCGTGGGCAGCGGCAGTGTCGGAGTAGCGCGGGTCGATGACGATCACCTTCGCGCCGCTCTTCTCCAAACCCTGCATATAGTGATAGGTAGGGCCGCCGCCGGACTGCTTGGTCTCGCAGCTGTTGTCGCCCCACAGCACCACCAGCTTGGAATTGGCCACGTCGGAGTTGCCGTTGGCGGCACGGCCGCCGTAGAGCCAGGGCAGCGCCTGGGAGATCTGGGCCGAGCTGTAGGAGCCGTAACGGCCCAGGCTGCCGCCGTTCATGTTCACGAGGCGGTTCACGAAGCCGCCGATGTTGCCGGCGTTCACGCCCGAGGCGTACTGAATGTGCACCGACTCGGGGCCGTAGGCGCCCAGGATGCGCTGGTACTCGGAGGCGATGGTGTCGATGGCCTCGTCCCAGGAGATCTCCTCGAACTTGCCCTCGCCGCGCTTGCCCGTGCGCTTCATGGGGGTCTTCAGGCGGTCGGGATGGTTGATCCAGCGGCGGATGGAACGACCGCGCTGGCAGGCACGCAGCTGGTGGTCGCCGTACTCGTCGTTGCCGGTGTTGTCGGTTTCCACCCACTTCACCTCGTCGTCCACCACGTGGAAGCGCAGCGCGCAGCGGGTCTCGCAGTTCACCGAGCAGTGACCCCAGCAGATCTTCTCCTCGACGGCCGGCGCCTCGGCGCCCTCGCCCGTGGCGGCCAGCTCGTCCTCGGCCCCCGGCGCGCAGCCGAACAGCGACGTGGTGCCAAGAGCCGCGGCCCCCAGCCCTGCGAGTGCCGAGCCCTTCACGAACGTGCGGCGCGAAAGAGCGCTCTTCTCAGAGTTCGTCATGGTCCCTCCCTCTCTTTTCAAGTCCTCTTCGTTGGCGACGCGGCGCCTTGGCCGCGGCTCGCCCTCCTCTTGCACGACCCCTCGGCGCCTGGGGCGCCGAGAGCCGGCGTCCTCTCGCCAGCCCCGCTTTGTGCGGTGTCGATGGCGCCTATTGTAGGCGCGATCGACCGCTCCCCGTGTCACATAATGCGTGTGAATTTCGGGTTTTCCCAGTTCATTGGTGGGCGATTTCGCGGGGTTGCCCCGGGAGTCCGCCCCTGTACCACCAGGGCAACAGGGTATACTTATACGAGAGGAGAAGCGTACGAACGAGGGGAACCGTGAGCGCATCCACACTACTTGCCTTGCTTAGGCCGAACGTGGCGTCGCTCGGCTACGGCCTGTTTCTGGCTATCAACGCCGCCAGCGTGTGGGGCGGCTCGTTCCCGTTTCTGCCCATGGACTTCCAAACGCCCTCGGTGTTGTTCTGGTTCTTTCTGGCGCAGTCGCTGGTGTTCGCCCTCAGCTTCTTCGCCAGCGCCCTGGGTACTTATTTCTTCCCCGAGCTGACCCGCCGCTTTCTGGTGAAGCTGGTGGTGGCCCCCTACCTGCTGGGCTGGTGCCTGCTTATCGCCGGCATCTACTTCCCTGCCGCGGCGCTGCCCTTGGCCTGCGTGGGCGGCGGCCTGCTGGGCCTGGGGTCGGCGGGCTTCTACATGCTGTGGCAGCGCCTGTTCGCCAGCCAGGAAGCCGAGGTGGGCAACCGCACGCTGATTGTGGGCACGGCCTGGGCAGCGCTGCTGTACTTCGCGCTGTACCTCATTCCCGTGGCGGTGACCGCCTATCTTATTCCCCTGGTATTCCTGCCGCTGTTCGGCCTGGCCGTGGTGCTGCAGAGCCGCACCATCAACCTGGATCAGCCCATGTTCGAGGACGCGCCTCGCGCCCATCCGCGCACCTACCGCCACGTGACCTCGCATTTGTGGCGACCGGCCTTGGCCATGGGGGCGCTGGGGCTGTGCACGGGCATCATGCGGTCGTTGGCCGTGGTGGACCCGTCGGTGGGCTCGCTGGTGAACGTGCTGTCGATGATGGCCACCCTGGTGGCGGCCGTCACGCTTCTGGTGGCTTGGGCCGCGAAGAACCTGCGGTTCAACGTGGGCACGGCCTACCGCCTGTTCTTCCCTCTGGTAACCACGGCGCTGCTGGTGCTGCCCCTGGCGGGGCCCTTGTACGCCCGGGTGCTGGCCGCCGTGCTGTACGCGCTGTGGAGCGTGGCCATCATGCTGATGATGATCCAGTGCGCCCAGCTGTCGCGCGATGGCGGCATTAACCCGGTGTTCGTGTACGGCCTGTTCGGAGGCATTGTGTACGCGCTGCACGACGTGGGCTTCGTGGGCGGCCACTACGTGGAGTCGCTGGAGCTGTTCGGCGTGCCCTCGGTGGTGCTGGTGGTAGTTGTGGCCATCTGGCTGCTGGGGATCATGTACTTCATCGGCCAGGGCGGCTTCCGCTCGGCCATGGGCATGAGCACCGCCGACGACATCGAGCTGATGGCCGTGCGCCGCCCCGCGGGCGGCGTCGGCGAGGCCGCGACCAGCGCCA
>OMGQ01001976.1_pt1 | contig 10131 bp, 9 predicted proteins | sample 1646071 | NCBI WGS metagenome assembly OMGQ01 (sample SAMN05578585, study PRJEB25193) | human gut metagenome | biome: Human Microbiome; feature: human-associated habitat; material: feces | host: Homo sapiens | place: USA:Birmingham | reverse complement strand
GCCTGCCGGACTGACCGCGTGGAAAGTGTGTCGAAAAAGCGGCTGTGCCGCTTTTTCGACACACTCGGGCGCGCCCTTCCAAAAGGGCGTGCCTTTTATTGTCAATCGGACAGAACAATGCTATAATTCAAATCAGATCATGTTGGCTGTTGGGCCAACCAGACAGGAGGGAGCAGCTTTGCTGACCATCGACCAGTATGTGAGGGCCGAAAGCCTGGAACAGGCCTATGAGCTGTGTCAAAAACGAAACAATGTGGTGCTGGGCGGGATGCTCTGGCTGAAGATGCAGGATCGGAAGGTAGGGACTGCCATCGACCTGTGCGGCCTGGAGCTGGACCGGATCACTGAGACGGAACACGCCTTCGAGCTGGGGGCCATGGTCCCCCTGCGCACCCTGGAGACCCACGAGGGGCTCAATGCCATGACCCAGGGGGCCTTCGCCCGCAGCGTGGAGCATATTGTAGGGGTGCAGTTCCGCAACTGTGCCACCGTGGGGGGAAGCGTCTTTGGCCGCTTTGGCTTCTCCGATGTGCTCACTTTGCTGCTGGCCCTGGACGCCCGGGTGGTATTCCAGGGGGCTGGGGAGCTGAGCCTGGAGGAATTCTGCACCCGTCCGCCATTCCGGGACATCCTGGTACAAGTTATCGTTCCCAAGGGGACGGAGGGGACAGTCTATCTGTCCCAGCGGAACAGCGCCACGGACTTCCCTGTCCTCACCTGTGCCATCGCCCGCCGGGAGGGTGCGTTCCGCTTTGCCATCGGGGCCCGCCCGGGGCGGGCCAGGGTCTACCGGGATGAGAAGGGGCTGCTGGCCGGCGGAATCACCCGGGACAGCGCCCAGGCCATGGCGGAGGATCTGTCCCGCCGGGTCCCCATGGGAGACAACCTGCGTGCCGGGGCGGAGTACCGAACGAAGATCTGCCAGGTCCTGGTGCGCCGGGGTCTGCTGAAGCTGGAGGAGGCGCGCTGATATGGAGATCCATCTGAATTTGAACGGAAAGCCCCTGGACGCCGCGGTCCAGGCTGACACCCTGCTGCTGGACTTTCTTCGGGCCCACGGCTGCCTCAGCGTCAAGCGGGGGTGCGAGACCGCCAACTGCGGCCTGTGCACCGTCCTGCTGGACGGGACTCCTGTGCTGTCCTGCAGCCTGCTGGCCGCCCGGGTGGACGGCCGCTGCGTCCAGACCCTGGAGGGCCTTCAGGAGGCGGCGGGCGACTTTGTTACCTTCATTGCCGACCAGGGGGCAGAGCAGTGCGGCTTCTGCAATCCCGGCTTTGTGATGAACACCGTCGCCCTGCTCCGGGAATATCCCGACCCCACCGACGACCAGATCCGGGCCTATCTGGCGGGCAACCTGTGTCGGTGCTCCGGCTATGAGGGGCAGCTCCGGGGCATCCGGGCCTATCTGGACCACAAAAAAGCAGAGGAGGCACAGTGATGGCACAGCAGGATTGGAGCACTGTTGGCAAGCCGGTGCGGAAGAAGGACGCGATGGCCCTTCTGTTGGGCAAGCCCGCCTATCTGGACGATCTGACCCCCAGGGACTGCCTGGTGGTCAAGGTGCTGCGAAGCCCCCACGCCCACGCCCTCATTGAGGAGATCGATACCGAAAACGCCGAGCAGATCCCTGGCATTGCTGCCATCTTCACCTACAAGGACGTCCCCCAGAAGCGGTTCACCATGGCGGGACAGACCTATCCGGAGCCATCCCCCTATGACCGGCTCATTCTGGACCGGCGGGTCCGCTTCGTGGGGGACGCGGTGGCCATCGTGGCCGGCGAGAACGAGGCGGCGGTGGACCGGGCGCTGAAGCGCATCCGGGTCCGGTACCAGGTCCTGGAGCCGGTACTGGACTTCCACACCGCCAAGGACAACCTGATCCTGGTCCACCCGGAGGAGAGCTGGCAGTCCCTGTGCCCTGTGGGTGCGGACAACCGCCGCAACCTGTGTGCCAGCGAGACCTGTCAGGACGGGGATGTGGACCAGATCCTGGCCGGCTGCGACCAGGTGGTGGAGGGGGTCTACCACACCAAGGCCTGCCAGCAGGCTATGATGGAGACCTTCCGCACCTATACGGAGATGGATCCCTATGGCCGCCTCCATGTCGTCAGTTCCACCCAGATCGTCTTTCATGTCCGGCGGATCCTGGCCAACGCCCTGGACATCCCAAAATCCAAGGTCCATGTGGAAAAGTTCCGCATCGGCGGAGGCTTTGGCGCCAAACAAACGGTGGTGGCTGAGGTCTATCCCGCTTTGGTCACCTGGAAGACCGGCCGCCCCGCCAAGATGATCTACACCCGGCAGGAGTGCCAGACCGCCGGAACCCCCCGGCACGAGATGGAGGTCCGGGTGCGCCTGGGCGCCTCCAATGACGGCACCATCCGGGTCCTGGATGTATATACTCTGTCCAACACCGGGGCCTACGGCGAGCACGGCCCCACCACGGTGGGCCTGTCGGGCCACAAATCCATTCCCCTGTACACCCACAGTCTGGAGGCCTTCCGCTTTGCCTATGATGTGGTGTACACCAACCACCAGTCCGCCGGGGCCTACCGGGGCTACGGCGCCACCCAGGGCATCTTCGCTGTGGAGACGGCAGTGAATGAACTGGCCGACCGCCTGGGCATGGACCCGGTGGCCCTTCGGGAGAAAAACATGGTCCGGGAGGGGCAGGTCATGCCTGCCTATTACAACGAGCGTGCGGACGCCTGTGCCCTGGACCGGTGCATGGCCCGTTGCAAGGAGCTCTTCCGCTGGGAGGAGAAATTCCCCGTTCGGGACATGGGCAACGGAAAGGTGCGGGCCGCAGGGGTGGCCATGGCCATGCAGGGCTCCGGCATCTCCGGCGTGGACGTTGGCTCCGCCACCATCAAGCTCAGCGACGAGGGCTTCTTCAACCTCTCCATCGGCGCAGCCGATATGGGTACCGGCTGTGACACCATTTTGGCCCAGATGGCCGCTGAGTGCATGGAGTGCGATCTGGACGACGTGGCTGTCTTTGGCGCAGACTCTGACGCCTCCCCCTACGACTCCGGCTCCTATGCCTCCAGTACCACCTACGTCACCGGAAAGGCGGTGGAGAAGGCCTGTGAGGATCTGAAGGACCGCCTGTGTCAGATCGGGGCAGAGCTGCTGGACTGCCCCCGTGAGGAGGTGGAGTACGCCCGGAAGGCGGTGCGCCGCCTGGACGGCTCCGCCCAGGTCTCCCTGGCCGACATTGCCACCAAGTCCATGTGCGGCAGCGGCACCGCCGTTCAGGCCACCTGCTCCCACACCTCCCCCATCTCTCCGCCCCCCTTCATGGTGGGCATGGCAGAGGTGGAGGTGGACCGTGAGACCGGCTCCGTCCAGGTGCTGGACTACACTGCCGTGGTGGACTGCGGCACCCCCATCAATCCCAACCTGGCCCGGGTGCAGACTGAGGGCGGCATCGTCCAGGGCATCGGCATGACCCTGTTCGAGGACGTGACTTATACCCCGGAGGGGCGCATCCTGGAGGACTCTCTGATGCAGTATAAGCTTCCCACCCGGCTGGATATGGGACATCTCCGGGTAGAGTTTGAATCCAGCTATGAAAAGACTGGTCCGTTTGGGGCCAAGTCCATCGGCGAGATCGTCATCAACACCCCCGCCCCCGCTTTGGCACAGGCCATCTTCCGGGCCACCGGAACGTGGCACCGGAATCTCCCCATCACCCCGGAGAAGGTCCTGCTGGGCCGGGATGAATAAGCACATCCTCTATCTGGCGGCGGGAAGCGGCAGCCGCTTTGGGAGCAACAAGCTGCTGTGCCCACTGGAGGGAAAGCCCCTCTTCCGCCACGGACTGGACACCCTGGCCGCCCTGGTCCAGGGCCGGAAGGACTGCGATCTAACTGTTGTGTCCCGCTATGGCCCTGTTCTTGAGTCCGCCCGGGCGGCGGGGGCCCGGGCGGTGGACAGCCCGGACAGCGCCCAGGGCCTGTCCTTCACCATCCGGGCGGGGCTTTCCGCCCTGTCTCCCATCCCCCCGGAGGATTTTCTCCTGTTTGTGGCAGCCGACCAGCCCCGCCTGGGGAGCGGGACGGCGGCCCGGCTGCTGGACGCCGCCTGCCCGGGGGTCCTCATAGCAGCGGCCTGCTGGGAGGGTCAGCCGGGCAACCCGGTCCTGTTCTCCGCCGCCCTGCTCCCGGAACTGAAGGCCCTTGACGGCGATCAGGGCGGACGGGTCGTGCTGCGCCGCCACTGGGACCGCTGTATCCTCCTCCCGGTGGAGGACCCCCTGGAACTGGCGGATGCGGATACCCCAGAGGCACTGCTGGCCCTCCGGCAGGGGGGAGCAGAACACATTGAAATCATATTGAGCCATCATAAACAGACACCCGGCCTGCCGTAAAAGCGGTAGGCCGGGTGTCTGTTTGGCAAAAATCAAGCTTGGGGCTCCGGTCAGCCGTCCAGATAGACGGTCCGGTCCCCGCCGGCCTGGGCCAGGCGGCGGTTGACCTCATTGAGTGGGCCGAACTCCCGCAGACAGCAGAGCACCTGTCTGCATTCCTCCAAAACAGACAGGGCCCGCAGGAAGGTATCCTCACCGATGGGGTGATAGGCCCGCTGAACGATCACCTCTGCGGCCAGGGCGGAGGCCACCGGATGATCCACATCATTCTCCGGGAGGATCCCAGCGGCGAAGGACACCCCCTGCCGCTGGAGTCTGCGGTAAACCGGGATCCCGCTGCCGTTTCCTCCGATCACAAAGACCTGAGGCTTGCCCCGGACGGGCTCCAGTTCCGGACAGCCGAAGGACTCACAGTAGCTGCCCCGCTCTACACCGTACAGCCGCTGGATATAGCCCCCGGAGAAGATCTCCTCCGGCGTACCGCACCGGTCGATCCTCTCGCCCCGGATACACAGGAGCCGGTCAGAGATCCGCTGGGCCAGGTCCAGTTCGTGGAGGGAGAGGATGACGGCCACCCGGCGCTCCCGCACCAGTTCCTTCAAAATGGCCAGCAGCTCCAGCTTGCCGCGCAGGTCCAGGAAGGAGGTGGGCTCATCCAAGACCAGGACCTCCGGCTCCTGACAGATGGCCCGGGCCAGCAGCACCCTCTGCCGCTGACCATCGCTGATCTGGTCAAAGGGTGCGTCCCGCAGCTCCAGGGCGTGGACACGCTCCAGGGCGGCCCGTACCGCCGCCCGATCCCCGGGACCGAGGATCCCCAGCCGCCCGGTGTAGGGATAGCGGCCGGCAGCGGCCACCTCCCAGCAGGTCATCCGCTCCGGCTGCACCCGGCTGGTCATCATGACCGACAGGCTGCGGGCAATCTCCCGCTCGCTCAGCTGGACCATATCCCGGCCCAGCAGACTGACTTGCCCGCCCAGCAGGCGCAGCTGCCCGATCAGACTTTTCAGGATGGTGGATTTTCCCGCGCCGTTTGGCCCGATGAGGGTCAGGATCTCTCCCGGATGCACTTGGAACTCGATCTCCCGGAGCAGAGGGCGTCCGTGGTAACCCACTGCCAAATCCCGGGCGGACAGCTGGACGTCATTCATAGGGCGTGTCCTCCTCTCATTCACCAGGGCGGAGCCGCCGGCGCAGCATGATCCAGATCACGATGGGCGCGCCCAGCACGGCAGTCACAGCGCTGATGCTCAGCTCGGTGGGGGCAAATACCGTCCGGGCCAGCCCATCACAGAACAGACAGAAGGCCGCCCCGCCCAGAAAACAGGCTGGGATCATCAGAATGGGCCGCGCTGTGCCAAACAGCCCCTTTGCCAAGTGAGGAACCGCGATACCCACAAAGGAGATGGGGCCTGCAAAGGCGGTCACGCTGGCGGACAGCACGCTGGACAGCAGAATCAGTGCTGTGCGAAAGACCCGGATGTTTACCCCCATGCTCCGGGCACAGCCCTCCCCCAGCTGATAGGCTCCCATAGGCTTGGACAGCAGGAAACTCCCCGCCAGCGCCGCCCCTATAACCGGAAGAAGCACCCGCAGATTGGCCCAGGACACCCCGGAAAAACTGCCCATGGACCAGTTGTGCAGGTTGACGATGTTGGCGTCGCTGGCGAAGGTGACCACAAACTCAGTGACTGCGGAGCAGAGATACCCGATCATCACCCCGCTCACCACCAGCAGGGACATCTGATACAGCCACTTGGACAGGAGCAGCACAAAGCCCATGGACAGCATGGCTCCCGCAAAGGCGGCCAGGATCATCCCCCCGGAGCTCATCACCACCCCACGGGAGAGCAGGACCACCATAGCCAGGGAGACGGTCAGCTTGGCCCCGGAGGAGATCCCCAGTACAAAGGGGCTGGCGATGGGGTTGGCAAAGAAGGTCTGGAGGAGAAAGCCAGACACCGACAGGGCTCCCCCCAGCAGGGCGGCGGCCAGTGTCCGGGGCAGACGGAGCTTCCAGATCACGGCGGCGTACTCCCCCTCCCGCCGGACCAGAACGCTCCACACCTCGCCCGCCGTCATGGGGATGCTGCCGGCATTCAGGCTCCAGAGAAACAGGCCGGCCAGCAGCAGGGCCAGCAGCAGAAAGGCCAGGCACCAGCGCCGGACACGGGGCTCCTCCATCGGTTATCCCTCCTTCATCAAGCGATACAGATAGGTCAGCGATCCCGGCTCTGGATCCTCCTGGGTCAGGACAGTGTGGATGTCCAGCAGCAGGTCCCCCAATCCCATGGAGGACTGGAATAGATCCTGCCCGGTGCACCAGACGTTCCCCTCCTGTACCGCCCGGAACTCAGCCAGCACCTCATTTTTCTCCAGCAGCTCGTCCAGGGTGCGCAGGCCGCCGTCCACGGCGCTGTTATAGATCAGAAGGTCCGCGTCCTTCGCCCCGGCGTAAAACGCCTCCATCTGGAGATTCATGGTGGACAGGGCATTTTCCTCCCCACCCAGATCCTGGAACACATACTCCCCGCCGGCCATCCCGATCAGCTTGGAGATATAGTCCCCCGGTTTGCGTACATTGACCCCTCCATTGGAGGTGATATAGAAAAACGCCACGGTTTTTCCGGTGCTCTCCTGGTCCAGAACGGGAACCAGGCGGTCCAGGGTCTGCTGGAAGTGCTCCTGCGCCTGGTCCTCCTTTCCTAAGAGAACTCCATAAAGCTTCAGCCACTCCATGCGCCCCAGGGGGTGGCTCTCATAGCTGGAGCGCTCCACCAGCACCGGAACGCCTAGTGCCTCCAGCTGCTCCTTCACCTCCGGGGTGTGGTGGATCATGGTGGACTCTACCGCCAGGTCGCACCCCTCGGCATAGATCCGCTCATAGTCCGGGGCGCTGTACTTCCCGGCATACAGGATCTCGCCTGCCTCCATGGCTGCCCGGGCTTCCTCCACATACCAGCTCTGGGCCTCCGTTCCGGACAGCCGGATGGTATCCAGGCCGTCCAGTTCCCGGAACAGGTCCATGGCTGAGGTGGCCGCCAGATAAATCCGGTCCAGGGGCTGTCGGAGGACCGTGACCCCCTCGTCCAGCCCGGAGGGCACGCCTGCCTCCGGCGGGACCACCAGATAGGTCCCGCCCTCCCGGATCTCCACCAGGGCATACCCGCCCTGATAGTAGTCCACGGAGAACTGCTGGGCGTATTGCAGCTCCAGGCTGCGGTCATACTCCAGATCCTCCCAGCTGGGGCCCTCCACACCGACAGAACTGTCTCCCGCCGGGCTGCAGGCCATCAGCAGCTGGGCCGCCAGAGCCGCTGGGAGGAGGGCCGCCCCCAGCCGCCGGAGGGGGCTCACCCCTCCGCCTCCTTTAAAGAGTCAGAATCAAATGTCAGAGTATACTCGATTTCATGGGGGGTGCTCATGGCGGTGGTATTTGCCTGGACCGGCAGGGCGCGGTCAAAGCAGTACACTGGAATCACGAAGCGTGAGCGGCCCTCCGCCATCTCCGCGTCATACTGTATCCCATCCACCTTCATGTAGTCATAGTTCCCGCTGCTCCACAACAGCTCCGCCTCCGCCTGACAGTCCCGGACGGTCAGCTTTACCGGAGAATCCACACCGGCACGGCCGGAGCCCCCCTCCAGGGCCACATCCACCCAGTAGCTTCCATCCGCCAGGCCCAGACTGTCCGGGGTGGCCACGGCGTCCGCCTTCCACGCCTCCAGTGGGAGGGAGTCCGCCCGGAACAGCAGGGTCCGATCGTACCACTTCTCCTTTTTCTTGCTGAAGGCCGCGCAAGGGAGTCCCTGATCCAGCGCCTCTACTGGTACGGTAAAGACATGGCTTCCGTCCGTCTGCTGGGTATAGGGGATCCAGTCTGTCTCTGGCGCCGCAGCGGCTTCCTCGCCAGTTCCCGGAAAGACCCGGAGGTAGCCAGTGCCTCCCATGGTCATTTCTGCCGTCATCTCCCCGTTCAAAACGGTCAGCTTACAGCGGACCACCCGGAACATGGAGGAACTGGATTCCACAGTAATTGGATAAGTCCCATTCTCCAGGCTTTCCCCAGGGATGGGGACCATTCCCTCCTCCACCACATCGGTTGCACCAGCTAGTTCACTGCCGGAAGCGACCGGACTGCTCTCCCCCGGAACGGAGGGCACTCCAGCAGAGGGTTCCTGACTGCATCCCACAGTGAGCAGCAGCCAGGTACCCAGCAGCAGGGCCATCCCCTTTTTTCTCATCTCAGACATCCTTTCTTCTCTCTTGTGGATAGGCGGGACCGCCCCGGAGTACCGCCCCGGTCCGTTCCCGCCTGTGTATTTTCCTCAGTTTTCCAGGGTATCCATGGCCGCCTGGGCGTGGGCCACAAAAAGCTGCTGGATGCCCCTCAGCTCCCCCAGACCCTTCAGGACACACTCCACTTCATAGCCGGCATCCTGGAAGGCCCGCTTCCAGGAGCCCTCCTCGTCCCCCGCCATGTCGTTGTTGGCATGGTCACCGGCCACAATCATCAGCGGCTGAAGCACTACTTTATGTGCCCCGCTGTCCTTCACTCCGGCCAGGACATCATCCAGTGTAGGCTCTGCTTCCACGGTTCCTACATAATAGTGATTGTGTCCGCCTGCGGTCAGCACCTGCTGCATCTCCCCATAAATGCGGTTAGACTCCGCCTCGGTCCCGTGACCCATGAAGCAGATGGCGGTGTCGCCGTCATCATGCTGGGCAGTCGCTTGCGTGATGGCTTCGGCCACCGCTTGAAAGTCTCCGTCACTGGTCAGCAGGGGCGCGCCTACCGCGATATGCTCAAAGGCGTCAGCGTATTGGGCCAACTCGTCCACCAAATCCGTATACTCCAGGCCGTCCATCAGGTGGGTGGGCTGGACCACCAATGTCTTGACCCCGTTGTCCACTGCCCGGTCCAGAGCCGCCTTGACATTGTCGATCTCCACCCCGTCCCGGTCCCGCACCCGGTCAATGATGATCTGACTGGTGAAGGCTCGACGAACCGACCAGTCCGGGAAAGCTTCCGCAAGGGCCGCCTCAATGGCGCCGATGGTCAGGCGGCGGCTGTCGTTGTAGCTGGTGCCAAAGCTGACCACCAGCAGTTCTTTTTCCCCGATTTCGTCCTGATTGCGGGGGTCGTCCAGGCCGGCGTCCCCGGTGTCCACACCCTCTGCATCCTGGGACTGATCTGGGGCTGTGCTGCTTTCAACACCGGACTCAGTACCGCTTCCAGAAGTGGAAGAAGTTCCGGTGCCGCAGGCGGCCAGCGGGGTCATCAGCAGCGCCGCGGAAAGCAGCAGGGACAGCAGTTTCTTGATTTTCATGATTTTTCCTCCTTTTTGCTCGACATGGTAAAACTGGAACCTTTGTTTGTATGTAAAACACCTGTTTTCAGCAAAAGGACAGGAAAAGCAAGATCCTTTTCCCTCTCAAAAAGGGCAAAAGGATCACCGAAGCAGATGGCCGCATCAGTACAATCAATTCCTCGTGATCTGGAAGTCTCTTCCCGTACCCACAGACGGCAGGTCTCCTGGCTCACAGATCCTCACATATCGCCGCCTTCCCAATTTTCATCAGTGGCCGCACCTTGCGTTGGCGATATACTCCCTGCTTACAGTGACGAGATCGCACAGGTTTTGCACCTGTTTCCCTTTTAACCTCCGCCCACAGGATCTGTCTCCAGCTCCCGGGGCGTCGGCACCGGCTGTTTGCCTGATTCAGTTGTGCTTATATAGTGTAACTCGTCTCATAA
>OMGQ01001974.1_pt1 | contig 10143 bp, 7 predicted proteins | sample 1646071 | NCBI WGS metagenome assembly OMGQ01 (sample SAMN05578585, study PRJEB25193) | human gut metagenome | biome: Human Microbiome; feature: human-associated habitat; material: feces | host: Homo sapiens | place: USA:Birmingham | reverse complement strand
GCAACGAAAATTACACCGCTGAATGTTACGGACCGTATAGTATGAAAGATGCTGAAAATATTAACTTTGTTAATACCGTAAGCACGATAGAGCGCATACTCGATAAGCAAACCGGAACTGCATCTTTGCAGGTTATGTCTGAAAGAGCCATTTTAATTGGCATGGAGTGGGGAAGAAACGATTCGCTGTGGACGGTTGACGATTCACTTGAAGAATTAAAACAACTTGCCGATACGGCAGGTGCAACTGTAATAAAGAAGTTTATACAAAAACGCCCCAAACCTGACCCGGCATTTTTTATAGGCAGAGGCAAAGTGCAGGAGCTTGCTTTATATGCCCAGCAGGAAAATATCGACTTATGTATTTTTGATGACGAACTTTCCCCGGCACAGCAGCGTAATATTGAAAGCGTTATGGGCATCAGAATTTTGGACAGAACAGCGCTCATTCTTGATATTTTTGCCCAGCGCGCCCGTACCAACGAAGGCAAATTACAGGTTGAACTGGCACAGCTGCAATATACGCTGCCGCGTATTATGGGCAAAGGCCTTATGCTTTCAAGGCTCGGCGGCGGCATTGGTACGCGCGGCCCTGGTGAAACGAAACTTGAAGTTGACCGCCGCAGAATCCGCGACCGCATTGCTTTTATTAAGGACCAGATTGAAAAGGTTAAAGCCGTACGTTCCCTGCACCGCAGCAAGCGTAAAAAGAACAATGTATTTGAAGTGAGCCTTGTAGGTTATACCAATGCCGGAAAATCAACGCTTCTTAATACACTTACAAATTCAGATATTTATGCCAAAGACCAGCTTTTTGCAACGTTAGACCCAACTACACGCCAACTGACGCTTCCCAACAAGCAGGAAATAATCATAACCGATACGGTTGGTTTTATTCAGCGCCTGCCGCATCAGCTGATTGCCGCTTTCCGTTCTACGCTTGAAGTTGTAACGGAAGCTGATTTACTGGTGCATGTTATCGATGTAAGCCACGAGCTTTACAAAGAACAGGCCGCGGCGGTACACGAAGTTTTAAAGGAAATCGGCGCAGAAACAAAGCCGGTTATTACGGTTTATAATAAAATAGATAAACTGCCTCCGGACAGCAAACTGGCTGACAGATTAGCACTGGAAGAAGATACCGTTTGTATATCGGCAGCTAAAAAGTTAAACCTTGAAACTTTGCAGCAGATGATAGAATCACATCTTAAAAGCAAGGCCGTGGAAGTTACTTTGTGTATTCCTTATGCGGAAACAGCCAAAGCTGCCCAGCTTCATGAAACAGCCAACGTTTTAGAGCAGGAATATACAGAAAATGGCGCAGTAATGAAAGTTATTCTGCCGGTAGAAGATTTGGAAGCATACAATGAATATATTTTAAAAAGCGAGTGAATGATTTAAATGGTAGACTTTGCAGAAATTGAAAAAACAGCACTTAATGATGTAGAGAAATATTCTAAAATATATGAAGAAGCGGCCTTATTTAACACAGAAAAAGTAATGAAGGCTTTCCGCAACCATATGGTTTCAGATTATTATTTAAAACCTACAACCGGTTATGCTTATTCCGATGTTGGGCGAGAGAACCTTGATGCTATTTACGCAGAAATTTTCCATACAGAAGCAGCGCTGGTGCGTTCGCAGTTTGTAAGCGGCACGCATGCGCTGGCAGTGGCTCTTTTGGGTGTACTGAGAGCAGGTGATGAGATGATAGCTGCAACAGGAACTCCGTATGATACCATGCAGACCATTATCGGCAGCCCCGTAAAAACACTGGGTTCGCTTGTAGATTTAGGCGTTATTTATAAAGAAATTCCTATGCAGGACGACAAGCCGGATTTAGAAGCGATTTGCAGTGCTATTACAGATAAAACGCGCTTAATACATATTCAGCGTTCCTGCGGTTACAGCAGTGTACGCAAAACGCTTAATGTAGCGCAGATAGGCGAAATATGCGCAGCCGTAAAAAAGGTTAAGCCTGATGTTATCTGCTTTGTAGATAACTGCTACGGCGAATTTATTGAAAAACAGGAACCTACCGAAGTCGGCGCAGATTTAATTGCAGGTTCTCTTATTAAAAATATGGGCGGCGGTTTTGCTCCTACCGGCGGCTATATAGCCGGACGTGCCGATTTGGTAGAACTTGCTTCATACCGTCTTACAGCTCCGGGATTAGGCGGCGAAATGGGTGCAACGTTGGGTGATACGGCACGCGAATTTTATCAGGGCTTGTTTATTGCGCCTCATGTTGTAACGCAGGCCGTAAAAACTGCAATTTTTGCTTCGGCTGTTTTTAAAAACCTTGGTTATGAGGTAAAACCGCTGCCGGAAGAAGTACGCAGCGATATTATTCAGGCTATACGTTTGGAAACACGTGAAAAATTATGCAATTTCTGTGTTGCAATCCAGACAAACTCGCCGGTTGACGCACATGTAGAGCCTGTTCCTGCCATGATTCCTGGTTATCAGGATGAAATTATTATGGCCGCAGGAACATTCGTACAGGGCGCTTCTATCGAATTAAGTGCTGACGGCCCGTGCCGTGAGCCATATAATGTGTATTTCCAGGGCGGGCTGACTTTTGAACATGGCCGTATTGCCATTATGAGCGCAGCGCGTATGGTAGGCCCCAAAGAATAAATTGTACCGGCAGGGAGGTAAAGTTAATGAGCGCAAAAGAAGAATATACGCAAATTATCAAAGATGTATATAGTATTAATAGTTTTGTTAAACTGTGCGGCATGGAGCTTGTTGACGTTGAATGCGGCAAGGTAACACTTGCAATGCCTATTGACGCAGCCAAGCACACCAATTTATATGAAGTTGCCCACGGCGGTTCTCTGGCAGCACTTGCAGATACTGCGCTGGGGATGGCAAGCGCAAGTGTAGGGGCCAGAGTAGTAACTATTAATTACACGATAAACTTTATAAAAAACCTCCATGCCGGAGATGTGGCTACTGCTGTTGGCACGGTAATTCAGCGCGGGCACAAAATAATTATTATAAAAGTAGAAACCTTTAATAATGAAGGCACGCTGCTTACGGAAATGCTTGGCACAATGTATGTCATAGGGAAGTTTGAAACTATACCTGAAAAATGGTAAATTTTTATGGGAAGAGTTATTTGTTATGAAGAAGTTTTTTAGAATTTTAAGGTTTTTTATAATATTTGCAATCGTGCTTGTAATAGCTGTAGTTCTGTCAAATACTATTTACAGCATTGTTTTAAATTAACTGCAATAGCAACAGCGCAAAATTGCATATAAAAAGGACTTGTTCTGTATCAGAGCAAGTCCTTTAATTTTTATTTTTAGAATTATTATGATGTCATACAGACGTTAATATAACGTTTTCTAAGCACTTATATGAAACTGAAATAATTTTAGAATATCACAGCATTCTAAAAACGGCAATTACTTTGCCGATAACCTGAATATTATCTCCGCCAACAATAGGCTGATAAGCATCGTTTTCAGGCTGTAAGCGTACACAGCGGAGTTCGCGGAAATAACGTTTTACCGTGGTTTCTTCGCCATCGATTAAAGCAACAACTATATCGCCGTTGTTGGCAAAATTTTGCTTGCGCACAACAATATAGTCATGGTCTAAAATACCGGCCTTAATCATGCTGTCGCCGCTCACGGAAAGCATGAAAACATCATCAGAGCAGCCCAATAAATCAAGCGGAATAGGGTATGTTTCTTCAATATTTTCAACAGCCAGAATAGGAACGCCCGCTGTTACACGGCCAACAAGCGGAACAGGCACAACGGTTTTCTGACGCCATTCAGCGTCTTGGGTCAGTTCAAGTGCACGCGGCTTGGAAGGGTCACGCTGCAAAAAGCCGTATTCTTCTAATTTGTGCAGGTGATTATGAACGCTGGCGCTTGAAGATAATCCTACAGCTTTGCCGATTTCGCGCACAGCTGGAGGATAACCTTTATCTTTAACACATTTGCGAATATATTCTAAAATCTGACGCTGACGGTCAGTAAGCATTTCTTCGGTAATTTGTCCTTCAAAATTAGAAAAGCGTTTATGTCTGGCCATTAATAAAAGCCTCCTGAAATAGATTTTATATAATTCTATTATAACAGCTAATTAAGAAGGAGTCAAAACATTTGTTTGCTGTTCGCTGTATTAGTTTAATTTTGATTTTAGTATTGGAAGATGAGATAAAACAGAAGTTTAAGGGAAAGATAAATATATAAAAATAACGTCCGATAATATATATTATGTAAAATTTGCAAAAGGGAGCCGAACGCAAAACCAGCTAAAATATCTGATATGGTTTTGCATGAGTTTATATTCACCAATTTACTTAACAAATTATACCGGACGATAAATTCTATATTTATTTTTAAATAATCTTACCTCTTTTTATCAATACTCTTATTGATTTTAGCTGAAATGTAATCATCTTTTATTCACGCCTTCATATTTGCGTTTTGAGGCGTTTTTATAATAAACACGTTAATTTTATATGCGCAAGCGTTCTAAAATTTGTTACAGCCAATTTATGAAGGTGATTTTTACAACATTATTACAAAAATATAAGAGGCTCAGGCATTTTCTGCATAAGCCTCTTGATCCTTTATTATTATAACACAAATCAGTAAAGATATAAATCGGTTGTATTAAACTGCTTCATAATTTGCTGGTTGGCAACTGCCTTATCGCCTTTTGTAAAATATAACAGGTTATTAAAGCGCTGGCTTCTGTCAAAATAAAGCTGGTTTTTAAAATAGCAGTTAAACGGTACCAGGTTGGTATCCAGCATTGCAAAAACTTTATCTTTACTCAAGCTGCTGCGCACTTCATCTGCGTCAGCGGCATTTCCGGCAATAATATTTGCTTCCTGCAGCACTTTAAATATGTCCGGTATGTGAGCCTTTAAGTCAGCATCACAATTAAAGCGTGCATTGTAATTATTGATGTCAAAAGTATAGTTAAAGTTTTCTGCTTTCAGGTATTTTTCTACGGCTGCGATATCTTCCGGGCGCAGGCTGTAAAAAAGCTGGTTCATGCTATTGTGGAAGATAAATTTAGTTAGTTCCGGATTATTGAAAATAGTTTTATATTCGTTTACATACTTGCTGAAATCCGGTTCAATTTGCGCAATATTATTAAAATTACCACTAGCCATAACAATACCTTCATCAAACAAATTCAGTAAATCAGGCATTGTAAACTGCGACAAATCCATTTTCAAGGTATTTGTGCGGTTATCAAAACTAATACCAAAGGTTTTAATGGCGTTATTTGCAGCATCAAGTGAAGTTTCCGGCAAAGCGCTGTAAGCAGTAAGCCCAAAGCCGCCTTTATTAATACCGTAAATACTGCTGAAATCAGTTCTTGTGTACAGCCATTTTTTCGGCAATTGCAGTTTGCGTCCGCTGATATTATCATTGATTGTAAGCGGTTTATTGCCGTTTTTATGAGGTTCTGTAAATTTTAAACTGTTAACCAACAGTTTGCTTAATTTATTAAAGCCTTTATTATCAAGTTTATAAAGGCTGTCGACATTGTCAGGCAATTCGTTAGTTGAAGCAAACAGGCTCGTTACCGTATACAGATTGTCATTGGCCGATAACAAATAAGTTTTTTCTGTAATATTATATAAATTTGCTATTTTAGTAACTAAATAGCCGTCATCAGCAAATTCAAATTTAAAGCCCTGGTCTTTCAGGTTTTCTTCATCAACTGATTCTTGCGGCAACAATTCCGATTTTTTCAGCGGCAGCTTTAACTCAAAAGTTATATTTTTAATATCCGATTCTATCATTAAAGCATCTTTGCCTTTAATATTTTCAACGGATGCCTTTTTTATGTTCGCCATACCGGCAAATTGTTTGTTTAATTCCAATAAACCGGCAAGGTCTTCGCTTTCACCGCTGTAATTTACATAGGCACCAGCCGCAGCTTCGGTAAGGTATTTATAGTTGCTGCCTTGCAAAACGTCAGCAGCAGTGCCACTTTTTAAAGCTTTTTTAATATTATTGAGGTCAGCAGTAAATTTTTCCGTTGTAAAAGCGGTATTAAAATTTTGTTCAAGCTGTTCCTGGTTAAGCCCGGTAACAAAGTGCATGCCGTTGGTTTTTACAAGTTTTTTGTCAAGGTCAAAAACACGGTTTTCGGCAGCGAACATATTTTCGCCTATCAGCATAATGTTCTGATCCGGAATGTTAACGGAAAAACCTGCTTCGCTGCTTACATATTCAAAGGCATTAGCCGTAAGAGCAGCGCTGCACAGCAAACCTGTCATTAAAATATCAGCATATAATTTTTTCATTATCAGTACCCTCTTTTACTTTAAGTACGAATGTAGACATTAATCTTTTAAAAGTGTTTTGCCGTTCCAAAATTTAAGTGCCGTATTTTCATCATCACCGTTACGGTCAAATACAAAAGCCAGATAAGCAGCTTTGCCAATAACTTTACCTTCGGCAACTAAAGTGTAATAAAAATCAGTTTCAGCAGGCTTCAATTCAGTTTGCAGGCTAAAGCTCCCCTGCCCGTCTTTAAAATCCGTATTATAAGCAAAGGTTTTAAATTCCGTTCCCTGCTCAATAAGGGCGGCTTTTATATCTTCCAACGCTTCATTTACGCCGTAAGCAGTTTTATTGGGGTTATCAAATATAAATTCCGAAAAACTTTTATCGTTGGCTTTAACAGATAATATTATGATGCCATGACGGAAAATATCCATTATATCATCTTTTTTATCTGTTAATTCAGCGCTTATGCTTTTATCAGCCGCCGCAGCCTGTGATGCAATAACTGCCGATTCTATATCGGTAACGCCAATATCAAGCGCTTCTTTAAGAATCAGCGCCATAGCTTCCTGCGGCATGGCAACCGTTACACCAACAGCTTCTTCATTATATCTGCTGTCTGCTAACTGCACGTAAAACCAATCATTCGGAAGGGTTACTTTTACGTTGGCTGTTTTTTCGCCAAAGGTAAACGCGGTGTTTTTATTAACCGGCTTAACGGTTTTAAACTTTTTCAGAAATGTTTTGTTGGCTTCTTTAGGCAAAACATTATCTTTAACGTAAATGTCTGTCGGGCCATCGGCACCGCCAATAACGCCAATGGTATTTTCCGGCCGGTTTTCAACAGCGTTAGAAACAGCCGTTTGCTGTTCTGCCATAAGCATATAAAGCTTATCATTAGCGGAGGTATAATATATTGTTACCGGTTCAGTTTCCGGATTTACGTTAAAAGTAACGGCAATATACTTGTTTGAGCCAAACTTTTGCGCAGAAACCAGGTAATCAGGTTCTTCATTTTCTGCAAAAGCAAAAAGCAGTGAAACAACAGGTTCAGCTATAAGCTGATTAATACGTTCGTTGCTGATGTCGTTACGCTGTAAAAGTAAAATATTGCTGTAAGTTTTATCAAATGCTGCCGTGCTGAACGGGGTTCCTAAAAATTTTGAAGCCTGTTCACTGCTTAAACATTCGGTATACCCTGCCGCAGCACCGTTATCGTCAATAAAACCGTAAAAATGTTTGCCAACAGCCTCTACGTAATTAGCAGAGGACGGACTTTGTGTTTTAAACCCGTCCTCTTTATTGGTATACGCAAACGCCGTTGCCGCGGTAAGATGCACTAACAACAGCATAAAAAACAATATTTTGCGCATTGTTCTTCCTCAATAACAATTAAAGCCTGGTTACAATATCAACCAAAGCGCCGTTTTCAAGTCCGCATGCATTGCCCTCGTCAGTATCGATATGAATTTCGTCCGCATGTTCCGGGCCGGTTCTTACATAAACGTGCTCAAAACGCAGCGCACGTGAGCCTGTGGTTTCCATAGCAACAATATCATGGTTCTTTAAATGATATTTGGCGGCAGTTTCCGGGCACAAATGAATATGGCGCTGTACAAGCATAATGCCCTCTTTTAAAATAACTTCGCCTTCAGGGCCAACGATTTTGCCGCCAAGTGAGCCGTCAAGATAACCGGAGAAGCAAATCGGCGGGTTCAGCCCAAGCTGACGGGCATCCGTTTTGGCAAGCTCGATTTGCGTATAAGGACGCAGCGGCCCGATAACGCGCAGCGGCATTTCGCCTTTATCCGTTACCAGAATAATTTTTTCTTCGCAGGTAAACTGACCGGGCTGCACAATCGGTTTTATCGGGTGCAGCTCGCTGCCTTTACCGAACAAAATATCCATATCTTCTCTTTTTAAATGGCAATGACGTCCTGAAACGCCCATTCTTAATTTAAAACGCATATAATTCACCTCGTAAAATTTTAATTATTGTAAACCATATCATTATTTATTATACACCAAATACAGGCAGATGTCATTTCGTTTTGGTTGTATACAATTATAATGATATCCGAAACGTATAAGCTGTTTTTATAAATAAAAAGCAGTTTACCCGTAAGTATACAAGTAAACTGCTGTAATTTACAATAAATTATTTATTCTTCAAATAATCGTCAATTGCCTGAGCAGCTTTTTTGCCTGCGCCCATGGCAGAAATTACGGTTGCGGCACCGGTTACAATGTCGCCGCCCGCAAATACGCCGGGGATGGAGGTTGCGCCGGTTTCGTCAGCAACGATGTTGCCGCGTTTGTTGGTTTCCAAATCGTGCGTGGTTTGCTTTAACAGAGGATTAGGCCCCTGCCCTATCGCCATTACAACCATGTCAACATCAAGCACGTATTCGCTGCCTTTAATGGCTATCGGGCTGCGGCGTCCGCTGGCATCAGGTTCGCCAAGCTCCATTTTAATGCATTCCATGCCGTTAACCCAGCCTTTTTCGTTGCCTAAAATACGTACAGGGTTGTTTAAAAGACGGAGTTCAATCCCTTCTTCTCTTGCATGGCCGATTTCTTCCTTGCGGGCAGGCATTTCTTCTTCGCTGCGGCGGTAAACAATATAAACCTGTTCTGCACCGAGGCGTTTTGCGGTACGTGCTGCGTCCATAGCAACATTGCCCGCGCCGACAACGGCAACTTTTTTACCGATGTAAACCGGAGTTGCAACTTTGGGGAACTGATAAGCACGCATTAAGTTAACGCGCGTTAAAAATTCGTTGGCAGAATATACGCCGTTAAGGTTTTCGCCTTCAATATTCATAAAGTGTGGCAGGCCTGCGCCTGTGCCTACATAAATGGCGTCGAAGCCTTCTTCTTCAAAAAGTTCCTGAATGGTAAACAAACGGCCGATAACGGCGTCTACCATAATTTTAACGCCCAGCTTTTTCAGTGCGTCAATTTCGTGCTGCACAATTTCTTTCGGCAGGCGGAATTCCGGAATGCCGTACATTAAAACGCCACCCGGTGCGTGCAGTGCTTCAAAAATGGTAACGTCATAACCCATTTTGGCAAGGTCACCTGCTGCGGTAAGGCCGGAAGGGCCGCTGCCGATCACAGCCACCTTCTTACCTGTCCTCACCTTTGGAACCTGTGGTTTTACCCATCCTCTCTCAAAAGCAGTCTCAATAATGGCATGTTCATTTTCCTTGGTTCCCACAGGCTCCCCGTTTAAGTTACAGGTACATGCTGCTTCGCAGAGTGCAGGGCACACCCTTGCTGTAAATTCCGGAAAACTGTGTGTTTTTGAGAGACGCAGATATGCCTGTTCCCAGTTTCCCGTGTATACCAGATCATTTGTCTCCGGTACCAGATTATGCAGCGGGCACCCCGAAACCATGCCCCCCAGCACATCCCCTGACTGGCAGAACGGAACGCCGCACTCCATGCAGCGTGCTCCCTGTTTCTGCTGTTCTTCTATGGGCAGATATTTTTTAAATTCTCTGAAATGTTTGATCCTTTCTTTCGGTTCCTCCATTTGGGCACTTACTCTGTTATATTCTAAAAATCCTGTCGGCTTTCCCATCTCCTACTCTGCCCCTTTCTGACTAAAATTCTCATTAAACGCTTCCAATTGTGCCTGCTCCGGCGACATTCCCTGCTCCTCCAGCCTTGCAGCAAGTGTGGTCATCCTCTTATAGTCATCCGGAATAATCTTCTTGAACTTGGGCAGATATTCCTGAAATCCTGCAAGCACTTCCTGTCCCTTCCGGGAACCGGTAGCTTCCACATGGGCTTGGATCATATGGTGCAATTCCTGGATATCAGGCTTTGTCTCCACCTTCTCTATAGAGATCATTTCCTTATTC
>OMGQ01001972.1_pt1 | contig 10153 bp, 10 predicted proteins | sample 1646071 | NCBI WGS metagenome assembly OMGQ01 (sample SAMN05578585, study PRJEB25193) | human gut metagenome | biome: Human Microbiome; feature: human-associated habitat; material: feces | host: Homo sapiens | place: USA:Birmingham | reverse complement strand
GGATTTGTGTAAAATTTTCAAGGTACTATAGTAGGGCTTTTGACCCTAACATCATGATTCATAGTATATCATAATCTTTCCGCAAGCGCAAGAAAACAGAGTATGCTCTGTATTATGAAAGTTCGCAGCTATTTTCTTTCAATATATGCTTCAAATGCCGATGGAATTGAATACTTTTGATCAATCTCTTCCCGACCTGCAAAGATCATCTTTTCACTGCAATTTTTTTCCAGTTCATCCACCAATACTTCATATCCGATCATGTGCCATTCCACATGACTGAAAATATGTTTGGCAGATACCAGTTTTTTTACCCGTATCGGAGTTAAACCAATCATTTTTCCATATTCAATTACTTCTTTTCTTGTCAAATGACCTTCCACGTTTGGCAATTCGTACAATCCTGCCAACAGCCCTTTTGCCGGGCGCTTTCGAATCGCAATCGTTTCATTGTCTCGGAAAATCAAAACTGTACGTTTCTCAATCCGGCGTGCTTTTGCCTTCGTTTTCACAGGCAGTTCCATTTGTATATTCTGTTCCTTCGCCTTACACAAATGCGCCACCGGACAGATTTCGCACTTAGGCTCTCCGTTCGGCACACAGACGATTGCTCCCAGTTCGATCAATCCCTGATTAAAATCTGCTGCCGCATCTGCCGGAATGACTTCTTCAATTATATTTTCTATCTGTGTCCGCGTACTCGCTTTCATAATATCTGAACCACTTGCCAGAAGTCGGGATACTACACGCAGCACATTTCCATCTACTGCAGGTTTTGCGATTCCATACGCAAACGAACTGATTGCTCCTGCCGTATAATTTCCAATTCCCGATAATTTCAAGATTTCATCGTATTCGCAAGGAAATTGTCCATCATGTTCTGTCATAATCTGCCGCGCCGCCTTCTGCATATTACGGACTCGATTATAATAGCCCAATCCTTCCCACATTTTCATCAACTTATCTTCCTCTGCCGCCGCCAGCGCCTCTACATCCGGAAATGCCTTTAAAAACCTATCATAATACGGCTTTACTGCTTCTACCCTTGTCTGCTGCAGCATAATTTCCGATACCCATACACGATATGCATCCGGATGCTCTCTCCAAGGCAGATCCCGCCGATGTTCCCGATACCAGGCAACCAACGGTTCTACGCTTTCTTTCAGTAAAGGACTCCCCAGCACCACCGGAACTTCCTTATGAATTGTAATGCTGTCCGAATCCACAACACAATCATAAGCCAGCACCCTTACTCCCGCCGCACGCGCACGCTTCAACGCATCACAAAACGCCGGATGAGTCTCTCTGTTTGGTGTAAAATAACGTACATCTTTCATCTGGATCACAAAAAATACATACGCCTCATATCCTTCTTTTACCGCCTGCATCAATTCTCCCAAATGTTTCACAGCGCGTTCGCTCGGAGCATCCGGGAAACGAACCACCCCATCTTCTTCCAAAGTTACTCCCTTAATCTCAATAAAAATCTTTCTATTATCACCGGTTTCTACATACAGATCAAATCGCGAATTACCATAGACAGTCTCGGGTTTCACCAACCGCACATCCTCAAATAAATTTCCTGCTTCGATCCATTCCTGAACTACCCGATTGGGTATCTGAGAATCCATATTGACAAGTCTGTCACCTTTTTCCACAGCAATCAAATCCCATTTTGTCTTTCGTTCCGGATTATCACTCTCCTGTACATAAATCACTGCCCCCGGGGTTAGAAGTTCTGCACATCTTCCGGTATTCTTTACATGAACCACTTCCCTCTTCCCAGCCAACTCTGCGTATGCAAGAAAGCGATTCGGTCTCTCCAAAAAACTCCCTTGCGTAATTCTCTCATATTTCATTTTGAAAACTCCATTTAATTTCTATAAAGCAATTTTATCTTTTCTATATCTTAACATCCTGAATACGTTCTGTAAACTTTCTTCTAAATTGCTCAAATTCTCTTTTTTTAAATGTTCTCTCCGGAAAATTTCAAAAGGCAGTTTCCCATCAACATCGGAAACTGCCTTTTCTTTCTACCTGCACATTATAATATTTTGGATAAAAATTCTTTTAACCTCTCATTTTTCGGATGTTCAAAGAATTCTTGCGGAGCTGCCTCTTCGCAGATCTGTCCATTATCCATAAAGATAACCCGAGATGCCACTTCGCGGGCAAATCCCATCTCATGTGTCACTACAACCATCGTCATGCCTTCGCGGGCAAGTTCTTTCATCAATTCCAGTACTTCTCCTACCATTTCCGGATCCAGAGCAGATGTCGGTTCATCAAAAAGAATTACATCCGGATTCATTGCCAGAGAACGAATAATCGCAACACGCTGTTTCTGTCCGCCGGACAACGTTGACGGATACACATCCGCCTTATCTTCCAAACCAATTCGTTTCAACAGATTCATTGCATTTTCTTTTGCCTCTGCTTTAATCTTCTCTTTTGTCGTTGTAACCGGAATCAACTCTTCTTTCTGGCTTCGGAACATATTCTTAAAGCGAATCTTACGATTCTGGTTTTTGACCTTCTTCAAGTCTTTGCACTGCAAGTATGCCGGCGCCATCATAACATTTTGAAGTACTGTTTTGTTGTTAAACAGATTAAAATGTTGGAACACCATTCCCATATGCCGGCGGTGTACATTGATATCAACTTTCATATCTGCAATATCGACACCATTAAAAATAATACTTCCCGATGTAGGATCTTCCATACAGTTCAAGCAACGAAGAAATGTACTTTTACCGGAACCTGATGGTCCGAGTACTGCAACGATATCGCCTTTATTGATGGTAATATTGATTCCTTTTAAGATTTCAAGATCACCAAAACTTTTTCTAAGATTAATTACGTCTATCACTCTTGTTCAGGCTCCTTTCCAAGATTCTTACTAACAATGTAATAATTAGTACAAGTACAATATAAATCAATGCCATTACCAGATATGGCACCATAAACTCATAACTATTGGTTCCAATGTAATTAAATGCCATATAGAGGTCCGCTACAGCGATAAAACTTACGACGGATGTCTCTTTAATCAAGGCAATAAACTCATTTCCGAGTGTCGGAAGAATATTCTTTACTGCCTGAGGAATCACAATCTTTATCATACTTGTTCCAAAGCTCAGACCTACTGCACGTCCCGCTTCCATCTGACCGCTGTCTACAGACTGAATTCCACTTCGCATAATTTCAGAAATATAAGCGCCGCTGTTCATACCGAACACAATCATGGCAACCTGCAGCCCCGGAAGCTTTGCACCGATCATCGGCATCAATGCATAATAGGCAACCAGCAACTGAACTACAATTGGTGTTCCTCGGAACAATGCCACATAAAAACTACAGATTCCATTTAATATTCTTGGAAGTCTTTTGTATTTGGGCAAAACACGAACCGTTGCGATCACTGTACCGATTAAAATACCAATGATCAGACCGGTCACTGCAATCAGAACCGTATTCTGTAATCCTTCGATTACTTTTACATAGCCGTTCTGCTGAATAAATATTTCAATAAACTTATCAACTTTCAGACCAAAATTTCCCATGGTTATCCTTTCTTAAATGCGCCAAGAACGGAAAATACAATCCGTATTTTCCGTTCTGACCTACTTATGTACTTTTATGTTTCGATCGACTTACTGCATTTCGTTGATTGACTCTGTGATTGCAGAAGCCGGAGCTGCATCAATGATCACATACTTGATATTTCCATTGAGCATATCCTGTACTGCCAGAGATCCACTCTTATATGGCTGACATGTTGCCGGAAGTCCTGCAAATCCGAAGTCTTCACTTCCTTCGATGTAACTCTGAGCAGTTGTTCCCTGCTGAACTCCGATCTTATCATCTTTTGTCAGTTCATTTAACTTTTCTTCGATTTCCTTTGCATCTTTCATTCCATCAAATGTTGTATCATCACTCCGCACGATCAAACGCTGAGATGCACGATAATAAGAATCTGTAAATGTTACATGTTCTTTTCTGTCATCACTTACTGTCAGACCTGCAATTGCAATGTCACATTTGTGCTGTCCAACAGACAGGCAAACTGCATCAAAATCCATGTTCTGGATTACCAGTTCTTTTCCAAGTTTCTCTGCTAACAGAGCTGCCAGTTCCATATCGATTCCTACAAAAGCATCTCCCTTTGTATACTCAAATGGCTCAAATGCTGCGTTTGTAGCTACAACAAGCTGATCTTTGGATTCATCCAATTTTGCACTTTCTACAGGTGTCGGCTCTGCCCCGCCGAAATACTTGTCACAGATTTCATCCAATGTTCCGTCTTCTTTAATTTCTTTGATGAATGCGTTTACTTCTTCCAGAAGTTCCGGCTGATTCTTATCCACACCAAAAGCGTATTCTTCATCTGTCAAATCCACTTCAATCACTTTTGCTGTTTTTGCGGTGCTTTCTTCTTTCTTCTCATCTCCACTGCCGCCACATCCTGCGACCATTCCTGCAACCAATGTTGCAGTCAAACATACTGCCAATAACTTTTTCATTTTTCTACCTCCAATTATCTATCTCAATCATATCACTCGTGTATCTTTATGCACGACATGTTTATATATTAGCATATTTATGCAGAATTTCAAGTGTTTTATGCAATTATTTTTAAAAATATTCATTTTTATGCAATTCTACCGCCTGTGCATGCATATTTTAATATTTCTTATGCATAATTTTTCACTTTTACATTGAAAGAACTGCCGTAATTCCAAAATATAAGAATACAATGACACCGAGTACGATTCGATAATAACCAAAAACCTTAAAATCGTGATTCTTAATATACTGCATCAAAAACTTAATTGCAAATACTGACACACCAAATGCAACTGCGCATCCCAGTAACAATAAAATAAATTCCTGCGCTGTAAATGCAAATCCAAATTTCAACATCTTCAACGCACTCCATCCAAACATGACCGGAATCGCAAGGAAGAATGTAAACTCAGCAGCCACTCCTCTTGATGCTCCAATCAAAAGTCCTCCCAAAATTGTAGCACCGGAACGTGATGTTCCCGGAATAATTGCAAGCACTTGGAAACCACCAATCGCCAATACCATAGGGATTGTAAGCTGTGTCAATTTTGTCACCGCCGGTGTTTTATTTTCGTTTCTCCTTTCAACGATAATATAAAGAATACCATAAATGATCAACATTGCAGATACTACATATGCATTCATAAAATGTTCGTCTACATAATCATCAAAGAGCAAACCTACGATCATCGCCGGTATTGTTGCAATCGCAACCTTAACCCACAACTGTACCGTCAACATCTGTTGTTTCTTTGTTTTGCTCCTTGCAAACGGATTTAATTTATGAAAATAGATCATAATGACCGCCAGTATTGCGCCAAACTGAATCACAATATTGAACATTTCCACAAACTCTTTACTCAATTCCAAATGAATGAATTCTTCTACCAGGATCAAATGTCCGGTACTACTGATTGGAAGCCACTCTGTGATTCCTTCCACGATTCCCAAAATAATTACTTTTAATGCCTCTAACATCTCTTCTTCTCCTCTCATTCCCACTCAGGAAAGTGCAAATCGCTCAATCACCTTTGCCACTCCATCTTCATCGTTACTTTCTGTCACATAATCAGCAGCTTGCAGCACCAGATCTTCTGCATTCGCCATGGCAACTCCAAGACCAACTTCCTGCAGCATGGTCACATCATTATCTCCATCTCCGCATGCCATAATCTCTTCCTTTTTGATTCCCAATAATTGTCCCAGCTTTACAAGCCCTTTTCCTTTATTTACCCCTGCGGCATTGACTTCAATATTATATTTCAAAGAACCGACCAACTCCAGCCTCTCATCTTTCTCCAGTTCTTTCCACGCCGCTTCACGCTCACTCATATCGGCAAACAATCCCTGAATTTTATCCATCGGAAGCTGTCGTTGTTCTGCCAGCTCAATAATATCAGGAACTACAATTCGACTCTTTCGTACATAATCCCACATATGTGGATTATGATGATATCTTTGGATTTGTGCCATTTTTTCTTCATCCGCATAACCCTGACCATCAAAATAGATTTCCTGCATCGTATCGTATTTTCTAAAAATCTTCAACGCCCTGACGGCATCTTCACTCGGCAAAAGTTCTTCGATCAATAGTTTCCCTTCCTGCGTATCCAGTACCCGCGCACCATTCGAGGTTAATGCATATCGCATTCCGGGAAAGTTTCTCAGTTCTTCCGGAATTCCTGTATAAGGACGCCCTGTTGCAACAAGAACAATCATTCCTTCGTCAATTGCTCTTCGTAATACCTCTTTACTGTAATCTGTCAATTCTTTCCTTGTATTAAGAAGTGTACCGTCCAGATCCAGTCCTATCATCTTTATCTGACTCATCTTCATCCTCACTTATAATTAGAAAACTTCGAAGAATCTCATAATTCTTCGAAGTCTCCCGGCATTTCCACTCTTCCACATGTCGGATTATATGTATAATTTTGCTGACAGATCACATCCGGATATTGATACTGGCCAACTTTATCATATATTTTTTCAGAATTTTGTTTCATGATATCCAAATAATATGTAAAAGTATAGTCCTTTTCGATTCTTGCCATATCCCCATTTTCATCCAGCCAAATATACAGATCTTCTGTATCTCTATAATAAATATCTTTCAGTTTCTTATATACCTCCGGATATTCTTTTTTTAAATCCATTGCACTCAGCCCATGAGCGCTTAGTATTTTACGGAATCCATTTCCATTTTTATTTTCTTCCGCTTTTGGATCTTTTAGTGTATTTCGAACAACTGCCTTATATTTTTTATACTCTTGCTCTCCAATGAGTACCTTTCCCTCATCCTGGATCTTCGCAAGATACTCTCTATTATTTAAATAACCATAAGAGAGTCTGTCATTCTCACCTTTTCGCTGTTTTAATCCAAATATTTTTTCTGTCGGATATGCAATCCAACGATCTTTCCTTACCCTTTGGAGTTTCGTTTCTCGTTTATTATAAATCGGCGAGACTCCTTTTGAATAAATATGCAGCTCATCTCTGTCATATTCAAAAATCACTCTCGACTCTCCATAAGACACTTGCATGCGCTTATGACGAAAATCATGGATCATACCCATCTTTTTCGTAGTGTCTTCCTTTTTCTCGTCTCCGATTTTTAATATAACAGAAGTATTACATTCCATTCGCTCAGAATCATGAATGGATTTTAAAATCGGCTTTGTAATCTCTTCCATCTGCCTCAAATTAGAACGTCCCTGAATGCGGTGATCTATCACATTATAAAACGCATAGAGTAAGCCGCCGGCAAGAAGAATAGCTAAAAAAATCCTAAAATAGTTCCTTCCTGTTGATTTCACAGTTACTTCCCCCTGAGTTTTCATATTCTACTCACTAGAATATCATTTTCACTATGTCTTTTCAACCAAATTCCATATTTTCATATCAAAACAAGAGAATCAAGGAATAAAAAAGAGACGAGGTTTCCACCTCGTCTCCACACACATCAATTATACTAACTCAATGAGTACTTCCATTGCTGCGTCACCTTTACGCTGACCAATCTTAACGATTCTTGTGTAACCACCGTTACGGTTCTCGTATTTCGGAGCAATCTCTGTAAACAGTTTTTCTACAAGATCAACTTCTTTTGTGTTTTTCTTCTTACCAGCAGCTGCTGTAGGAACTTCTTTTACCGGATACAGAACCTTCAGCATCTCTCTTCTTGCGTGAAGTCTGCTTGGCATATCTTTTTTGATCTTCTTTTCTACTTCATCATAAACAGTAACTTTTTTACCATCTACAACTTCTTTTACTCTCTTACCATTTGCATCTTTACGAGCAACTTTAGCCATTACAGTAACTTCTTCAAAATTATCTTTCTCTTTTACTGCCATAGCGATCAGGCTTTCAGCTACCTTGCGGATTTCTTTAGCCTTTGCTTCTGTTGTGATCATTCTCCCGTTATTCAGAAGAGCTGTTACCTGACTTCTGATCAGGGCTTTTCTCTGGTTGGATGTTCTTCCCAGTTTTCTATACTTTGCCATTTTATTATTCCTCCATTTGGTTATGCAATCTTCGGGCTTATTAATCAAATGCTCCTGCCACGCACTTCGGGCTTACTGACAGAAAATTTAAGTATTAAGCATATACTTTTTCTTATTCTTCACCGGAATTAAGTTCAAGATTTAACTCTTTTAATTTTGCCAGAACTTCTTCCAGAGACTTACGTCCCAGATTCCGTACTTTCATCATATCTTCCGGTGTCTTATTTGTCAGTTCCTCAACAGTGTTGATTCCGGCTCTCTTCAGACAGTTATAGGAACGAACAGACAATTCAAGTTCATCAATGCTCATTTCCAGAACTTTTTCTTTCTCGTCATCTTCTTTTTCAATCATGACCTCAGCAGCCTGTGCCACTTCAGAAAGATCAATGAATAATTTCAGATGCTCGCTGAGTACTTTTGCCGCAAGACTTACTGCCTCATCCGGAAGCATTGTGCCTTTTGTCCATACATCCAAAGTCAGCTTATCATAATCTGTAATCTGACCGACACGTGTATTTTCTACAGTAAGATTTACACGCTCTACCGGAGTATAGATGGAATCAATCGGAATTACACCGATCGGCAAATCATCACTCTTATTCTTATCTGCACTTACGTATCCTCTGCCCTTTGTAATGGAAAGTTCCATGTACAATTTGCTGTCTTTACCACCGCTTAAGGTAGCAATTACCTGCTCAGGATTCATAATCTCAATATCAGAGTCTGTCTGGATGTCAGCGCCTGTTACAACGCCCTCACCCTCAAATTCGATATATGCAGTTTTTACTTCGTCTGATTCAGATGTGTTCTTGATTGCCAATGATTTTAAATTCATGATAATCTCTGTCACATCTTCTTTTACACCCGGAATGGAACTGAATTCGTGCAGAACTCCATCAATCTTTACAGAACTGATCGCAGCTCCCGGAAGAGAAGAAAGCATGATTCTTCTCAGGGAATTGCCAAGTGTAGTTCCGTATCCTCTTTCAAGAGGTTCTACTACAAAACGTCCATATTTTTTATCTTCTGAAATCTCAGTAATTTCAATATTCGGTTTATTAAAATCAAACACTACACAGACCCTCCTTATGGGTTAAAATATGTTGAGGGGATACGATGCTGCCTTTTGCTATATTCAGAGATTATTTAGAATACAACTCGACAATCAGCATCTCGTCAACCGGAACATCGATTGCTTCTCTCTTTGGAAGTTCTTTTACTTCACCTTTCAGGTTTTCTGAATCTACTTCCAGCCAGTCAGGAATCATGTTTCCACCTGTTACTTCCAGAATATCTTTGTATCTCTGGCATCCTTTGTGTTTCTCTTTGATTTCAATCACATCTCCGGCTTTTACAAGGTAAGATGGAATATTTACCTGTTTGCCGTTTACAAGTACGTGCTTGTGATCAACGATCTGTCTTGCTTCTTTTCTTGTTCTAGCGAATCCTAATCTGAAAAGAACATTGTCAAGTCTGAGCTCGAGCATGATCATAAGGTTCTCACCAGTCATACCCTTCTGTCTCTCAGCCTTCTTATAGTAATTTCTGAAAGGCTTCTCTAATACACCGTAGATGAACTTAGCCTTCTGCTTCTCACGAAGCTGCATTCCATACTCGCTAACCTTTCTACCAGCGTTCTTTGCCTTTCTTCTAGATTTCTTATCTATTCCTAAATATACAGGATCCATTTCAAGAGATCTACATCTCTTGAGGACAGGTGTTCTATTAACTGCCATTGTAATCTTACCTCCCTAAATTAAACTCTTCTACGCTTTGGTGGACGGCATCCATTATGTGGAACTGGAGTAACATCCTTGATACTTGTAACTTCAAGACCAGCTGCTGAAAGTGCTCTGATAGCTGCTTCTCTACCTGAACCTGGTCCCTTAACCATAACGTCTACAGACTTTAATCCATGGATTAATGCAGCCTTTGTTGCTGTCTCAGCTGCCATCTGTGCTGCATAAGGAGTAGACTTCTTAGATCCTCTGAATCCGAGTCCACCTGCAGATGCCCATGATAAAGCATTTCCTTCTGCATCTGTTAATGTAACTATTGTATTATTGAAAGATGACTGAATATGTGCC
>OMGQ01001971.1_pt1 | contig 10154 bp, 10 predicted proteins | sample 1646071 | NCBI WGS metagenome assembly OMGQ01 (sample SAMN05578585, study PRJEB25193) | human gut metagenome | biome: Human Microbiome; feature: human-associated habitat; material: feces | host: Homo sapiens | place: USA:Birmingham | reverse complement strand
TATTTCTCCCTTTATCGCATGGCGCCGCCCGTTTTCCGGGTGTCGCCCCGCATGCTTTGGAGCGATCAATGCTGAAATACGGGGATGAAGCGGCATTACGTTCGGGCGACGCCGCAGGATGCCGGGGTCGGCAGCATGTGGAAACGGCATATCCATCGAACCGCGCACCGCCGCGCTCACGATAAAAATCTAAAAAAATAGAAAATACGTTCGGAAAAGCATTGCTTTTTTGCGGCAGGTTTAGTATAATAGAGGCATCGAAACTGGAATTTCCGGGGCGCTTTTCGGGCAGGCGGGGGAAGGATCCGGCGCGTTGGCCCTCCGGATTTGCGCCTGTCGCAGAGCCGCCTTCGAGAAGAGCGGGTATGCGCAGAGAAAGGTAAGTGGTTATAAAGATGGCAAGCGATAAAAACGGCAAGGTCTCTGAAAAGGTAAAGGGCAACGATAAAATTAAGCCCGAGGATAAGCTCAAGGCGCTGGAAACCGCGCTGACGCAGATCAAGAAGCAGTTCGGCGAGGGCGCCGTCATGCGCCTCGGCCAGAACAACACGCTGCAGGTGGAGTCGATTCCGACCGGCTCGCTTTCGCTCGACCTCGCGCTCGGCATCGGCGGCCTGCCGCGCGGCAGAATCGTCGAGATCTACGGGCCGGAATCCTCCGGTAAAACGACGCTCGCGCTCCACTGCGTCGCAGAGGGGCAGAAGATGGGCGGCAACGCCGCGTTCATCGACGTCGAGCACGCGCTCGACCCCGTGTACGCCTCCGCGCTCGGCGTCGACGTGGATTCTTTGCTCGTCTCCCAGCCGGATACCGGCGAGCAGGCGCTCGAGATTACTGAGGCGCTCGTGCGCTCAAACGCGATCGACGTTATCGTCGTCGACTCCGTCGCCGCGCTCGTGCCGCGCGCCGAGATCGAGGGCGAAATGGGCGACAGCCACGTCGGCCTGCAGGCGCGCCTGATGTCGCAGGCGCTCAGAAAGCTCGCGGGCGCGATCTCGAAATCGAACTGCGTCGCGATCTTCATCAACCAGCTGCGCGAGAAGGTCGGCGTTGTGTACGGCAACCCGGAGGTCACGCCGGGCGGCCGCGCGCTGAAGTTCTATTCCTCCGTGCGCATCGACGTGCGTAAGAAGGAGGTCATCAAGAACGGCACGGACATCATCGGCTCGCACACGAAGGTCAAGGTCGTGAAGAACAAGGTGGCTCCGCCGTTCCGCGAGGTGGAGTTCGACATCATGTACGGGCAAGGCATCTCGCGCGTCGGCGAGCTGCTCGACCTCGCCGAAAAGCTCGACATCGTGCAGAAGAGCGGCGCGTGGTTCTCCTATAACGGCACGCGCATCGGGCAGGGCCGCGAAAATGCGAAGAAGTTTTTGCAGGATAACCCCGATATTTTTGAGGAGATTACCGGGCAGGTCAAGCAGAATGCCGATAAGCTCTATTTGAAGGCGGCGAAGGGCGAGGGCAAGGCGGCCGCAACGCCGGTCGAGGCGCCCGAGGAGAAGCCCGTCGATTCCAAAAAGGTGAAGGCCGACATCGACATCACCGTCGATGACGACGAATGATCATCACCGATATCCAGCCGCGCCGCCGCCGGCTTTCGCAGCTCTACATCGACGGCGAGGCGGCCGTGAAGGTTGACACCGAGACACTCGAGCGCAGCGGCCTGATTATCGGCGACGCGCTCGACGATGAGGCGCTGCACGCGCTTTTGCAGGCCTCCGCCGAGCACCGCGCCCGCGAAAAGGCGCTCTACCTGCTCGAACACCGCGCGCACTCCAAAAAGGAGCTGACGGATAAGATCGCCCGCGCCGAGTTTGACCGCGAGGCTGCGCGCCGCGCGGCGGATCACATGGAGGCGCTCGGGCTGATCGACGACGAGGACTATGCGCGCCGCCTTGCGCAGTCGCTCTTCAACCACAAGCACTTCGGCGCGCGCCGCGTGAAGCAGGAGCTGCGCCAAAAGGGTATCGCGGACGATGTGATCGAGGCGGTTCTCGAAGAGTTTTCCACAGGCCGCGATGAAACGGAGGAAAACATCCGCGCGATTTTGGAGCGGAAGTACCCCGCCGCGTGGGTGGACGAAAAGACACGCCGCCGGGCCGTCGCCGCTTTGCAGCGCTACGGCTACGGCTTCGAGGAGATCTTCAGCGTTTTAAACGCGGAGCCTCCGGAGGAATAACAAAGATCCCTTTGGCTTCGGCCGGAGGGATTTTTGGCAGAGCGCTAAAGGAGGGTGAAACCATGCGCGAGCGGTATAAAACGGCGAGCGCGGTGATGCTGCTTCTGCTGCGGGAGCGAAACGGAAGGCAGGAAATTTTGCTGCAGAAAAGGCGGAACACCGGCTATGCGGACGGCATGTGGGACTGCGGCGCCGCCGGCCATGTGGAGGCGGGCGAAACGATGCGGGCCGCCATGGCCCGCGAAGCGGCCGAGGAGCTTGGGCTGGCGTTCTCTCCTGCCGACGTGCGGTTTGCAACGCTTACGCATAAGACCTCGCCGGACGGTACGACCTATGTGAACGTGTTTTTCTGCGCGGACTGCGGCGAAGCGAAGCCGCAGATCTGCGAGCCGGAAAAGTGCGCGGAGCTCCGGTGGTTCCCGCTGGACGCGCTGCCGGAGACGCTGCTCGCCGACCGGCGCGCGGCGCTCAAAAATTTCCGCGCGGGCGTGCCGTACAGCGAATTCGGCTGGCCTGCCGGCTGAACCGCTCCGCCGCACGGCGCTTCTATTTGTACGTTTTTTGTGAACAGACGGCATTTCGATTGAAAAGCCGTCTGTTTTCTGTTAAAATAAAAAGAAAATACGGCTGAAAACAAGAGGAAAGGACTTTTTACATATGGCAATCAAGGTGGGAATGGTCAGCTTGGGCTGCGCAAAAAATCAGGTGGACGGCGAAATGCTGATGGCGAGCCTCAAAAATGCGGGCTTTGAACTGTGCGACGACGCGGCGCTCGCCGATGTTGCGGTTGTCAACACCTGCGGCTTCATCGAGAGCGCGAAGCAGGAATCGATCGACGAGATCCTCGAGCTTGCGACGCTCAAGAAGGAGGGCCGCATCAAGAAGCTCGTCGTCACGGGATGTCTCGCGGAGCGCTACCGCGAGGAGATCCACAAGGAGCTGCCCGAGGTGGACGGCGTGTTCGGTATCGGCGCGAACGGCGACATCGCCGCCTGCATTGAAAGCGTGCTGGAGGGCTTCACACAGCGCTTTCCGGAAAAGGAAAAGATGCCGCTGTGCGGCGGCCGTGAGCTTTCGACGCCGAGCTACTTCGCGTATCTCAAGATCGCCGAGGGCTGCGACAACCGCTGCACCTACTGCGCGATCCCGCTGATCCGCGGCGGCTACCGCAGCCGCACGATGGAGAGCATCGAGGAGGAGGCGCTCGCGCTGGTCGAAAACGGCGCGAAGGAGCTGATCCTCATCGCGCAGGATACGACGCGCTACGGGCTCGACCTGTACGGCGAGTATTCGCTCGCAAAGCTGCTGCGCCGCCTGTGCAGAATCGAGAAGCTGCATTGGATCCGTGTGCTGTACTGCTACCCGGACGCGATCACCGACGAGCTGCTCGACACGATTGCCGAAGAGGAAAAGATCGTCAAATACATCGACCTGCCGCTGCAGCACGCCTCGGGCAGGATTCTGAAGGCGATGAACCGCCGCGGCGACCGCGAGAGCCTCACGGCGCTGATGCGGAAGATCCGGGAGAAGATCCCGGGCGTCACGCTGCGCACGACGCTGATCACCGGCTTCCCGGGCGAGACCGAAGCGGACTTCACCGAGCTCGCCGAGTTCGTGAAGGAGGTGCAGTTTGAGCGCCTCGGCTGCTTCGCCTACTCACAGGAGGAGGACACCCCGGCGGCCGAGCTGCCCGGCCAGATCGACGAGGAGGTCAAGAACCACCGCGCCGAGCTCATCATGGATTCGCAGATGAACATCATGGACCGCCTCGGCGAAAAGCAGGTGGGCCGCGACCTTGAGGTGCTGACAGAGGGCTTCGACCGCTACGCCGAGTGCTGGTTCGGCCGCAGCGCGATGGATGCGCCGGACATCGACGGCAAGGTGTTTTTCACGGCGGAGAAGAAGCCGTATTTCGGCGAGCTCGTGACCGTGCACATCGACGAGGCGGTCGACTGCGACCTGTTTGGCACGCGCGTCTGAGCGGGGAAGGGCGTTGAAATGAATCTACCGAATAAGCTGACGATGCTGCGCATGGCACTCGTGCCGTTCTTCGTATTTTTCACGCTGGCGGATTTCATCCCGCACCATCTTCTGATCGCCGGGCTGATCTTCGGCGCGGCGTCCTATACCGACCACCTCGACGGCAAGATCGCCCGCCGCGACAATCTGATCACAAACTTCGGCAAGCTGATGGACCCGCTCGCCGACAAGATCATGGTCATGTCGGCGCTCGTCTGCTTCGTGGCGACCGGCTTTACAAACGTGTGGTTCGTACTGCTCATCATGGTGCGCGAGTTCGCCGTCACCTCCATCCGCCTGATCGCGGTGGAAAACGGCAAGGTGATCCCGGCGAACAACTGGGGCAAGGCGAAAACTGTTTCGCAGATCGCCGCAATCTGCGTGATCTTCCTCTTGCAGTACGTGCTCGAGCTGGATGCGCTCGGTCTCGTTGCGCTCCCGGCTATCGAGACAGTGCAGGCCGTGTTTTATTGGATCGGCTTTGCGCTGATGGGCGTTGCCGCGCTGCTTGCCGTCGTCTCCGGCGTGATCTACGCGAAGGACAGCGCCGGGCTTTTCAGGGACAAATAGCCCGAGGGCGCGCCTTCTAGGGCTTCAAAGCGCCGTGTTTTTGCGGCGGGATATAAAAAGGCGGCGCTTATGGCCGCCGGAAAGGCAATTCACTCCATATGAAAATTACCGTGATCGGCTGCGGCCGCTGGGGTTCTTTCATCGCATGGTACCTCGATAAAATCGGCCACAGCGTATCTCTTTACGGGCGCGCAGGCTCCGCGCGGATGCAGGCGCTGCTCGAAACCCGGTCGAACGGGCTCGTCGAAATGCCCGCTTCGCTCGCGCTGACCACCTCGCTTTCGGGCGCGGCGGAAAGCGACGTCATCATCATTTCGGTCAATTCGCAGGGGCTCCGCGGCCTGATGCGCGAGCTCGCGCCGCTCGGGCTGCGGGATAAAATCTTTGTGCTGTGCATGAAAGGCGTCGAGATCGAAACCGGCATGCGGCTCTCCGAGGTCTGCGCCGCGGGCTGCGACGCTTCAAACCGCGTGGCGGTGTGGGTCGGACCCGGCCACGTGCAGGAGTTTGCGGCCGGCGTGCCGAACTGCATGGTGATCGACAGCGCCGACGAGGACGCGAAGCACATGCTGGTCGATGCGTTCTCGAGCGAGCTGATCCGCTTTTACTACGGGCAGGACCTGATCGGCAGCGAGATCGGCGCGGCGGCGAAAAACGTCATCGGCATCGCGGCCGGTATGCTCGACGGCCTCGGTCTCTCGACGCTCAAGGGCGCGCTGATGGCGCGCGGCACGCGCGAGATCGCCCGGCTGATCGACGCGCTCGGCGGCAACGAGCTTTCAGCCTACGGCCTGTGCCACCTCGGCGACTACGAGGCGACGCTGTTTTCCCCATATTCGCACAACCGCATGTTCGGCGAAAAGTTCGTGAAGCGCGAGCCGTACAGCGAGCTGGCGGAGGGCTACTACGCGGTGGACGCCCTGCTGCGGCTGGGCAAAACCGTCGGCGCCGATCTGCCGATTTGCCGCGCTGTTTACAACGTACTGTATAAAAACGGATGTCCAAACGAGGCGATCAACCGCCTGTTTACAAGGAGTATAAAAGATGAATTCTGATATTTTCAGATTAGAGGAGCCGTCCGAGGCGCTTCCCCTGTTCGACGGCTGGGATGAGACGATCGTCTGGTCCGCGCTCGACGGCACGATGGGCGAAATCTACGCGAACAGGGCGATGACGGCGGCCTGCGCGGTGCTCGGCGACTTCGCGTTTTTGGCCTCGCCCGGGCAGGATGAAGCGGCCGTGCAGGCACTGCTCGACGATGTGCAGGCGCGCACCGATCACGCGCTGATCCTCGTCGCGCCGGATGAGGCGCAGTTTGCGCTCTGCCGGTCGCTCGTCGGTGAGGCGGAAATCGGCTTGCGGTATGCGACGCGCAAGGAAACCGGCGCGTTTGATCCTGCGCGCCTGCACCGATTCGCCGAGGATCTCCCGGCGGGCTACGCGCTCTCGGGCATGACGCCGGAGATCTGGGCGCAGATTCGGGAGAAGGGCGGCTGGATGCGCGATTTCATCTCGAATTTTGCCGATTACGCGTCGTTTTCCGAGCTTGCGCTCGGCGTGTTCGCGCTGAAGGACGGGGAGATCGTCTGCGGCGCGTCCGCTTATTCGGCGTTTGACGGCGGCATCGAGGTGCAGATCACGACCCATGAGGCGCACCGCCGGCGCCATCTGGCCCGCGCCTGCGCGGCGAAGCTGATTCTCGGCTGCCTCGAAAAAGGGCTGTACCCCTCGTGGGATGCGGCGAACCGGGAGAGCCTGCGGCTCGCACAGCAGCTCGGCTACCGGTTCAGCCATACGTATTCCGTTTTGCTGCTCGAGCCGAAGGCGGCGGTGGAAGCGCGCGCCGATAAAAAATACGGAGAGGCGGCGGCACAGGCCGCATCTCTCCTTGCGGACGAGCCGGAGCCCGTGCCGTGCATGGCGAATCTTGCGGCGCTTCTGTTTGAAACGCTCGACCGCGTCAACTGGGCGGGCTTCTATACGGTGCAGCCGGACGGCAGCCTGCTGCTCGGCCCGTTTCAGGGAAAGCCGGCGTGCGTGCGCATCGCCCGCGGCCGCGGCGTCTGCGGCGCGGCCTGTGAAGCCGGGAAAGCGCAGCTTGTGCCGGATGTTCACGCGTTCCCGGGACATATTGCCTGCGACAGTGCGAGCCGCTCGGAGCTTGTTGTGCCGGTTGTCAAGGACGGCGCTGTCCGCGCGGTGATCGATCTCGACAGCCCGGTCCAAAACCGCTTCACTGAAAGGGAGCGTGCGCTTGCGGAAAAAATGGCGGAACTTCTGGCGGAAAAACTTTAAACGCCGGAGCTGCTTATAAAAAATTTATCTGGGAGGAAAAGGTATGACGAACGAAGTGATTCAGAACATCCTGACGCGCCGCAGTGTGCGCGCATTTCAGGAAAGACCCGTGGAGCGCGAGAAGATCGATGCGATCCTCCAGTGCGCGGTGCACGCGCCCAGCGCGATGAACCGCCAGACGTGGCATTTTTCCGCGGTGCTGAACCCGGAGAAGATCAAGTGGATTTCCGCGCGGCTTTTGGCGGGCGGTACGGTGTCGCTGTACAGCGATTGGCCGGTTGCCGGAACGCCGCCGGAGTGTGTCCGCATTACTGCGGACAGCACGTGCGATATCCGCGTATCCCTGTGGCCGGAGGAGGACGATGCGCTGCATCTCATTCCAGCGGTCGCGGTTCTCGGCGTGGGGTGCAGAAAGGGTACGGCGTGTGCGGAAATTGAGCGGGCGCTCGGGGCGTTTCTCGCGGCGGGCCGCGTGCACCGGCAGGCGATCTGCAAGGTGTGCAGCATCGATCTGAAAAAGGCGGAGCCGGGGCTCACCGCGTTCTGTGCGAAGCACAGCCTGCCGTTTGAGACCTACTCGGCGCAGCAGCTTGCGGCGGTCGGCGGCGTGTTTTCCGCCTCCGCGTTCGTCCAGTGCGTGACCGGCGTGGACAATGTCTGCGAACGCGCGGCCGTCTGCGGGAGCGGCGGCGCTCTATATCTGAAAAAATTTGCGGGCGGCGGCGTGACGCTGGCGATGGCGCTCATGCCGTTTGCCCCGGACTGGCGGTGGCAAAATGGGTAAGGTATATGCGGTCGGCATCGGCCCCGGCGGAGCTCAATATATGACAGCGCAGGCGCGCGCGGCGTTGGAGCGCGCCGACGTGATCTGCGGATACACCGTGTATGTGGATCTGGTCCGCGCGCTGTGTCCCGGGAAGCTGATTTTCGCGACCCCGATGACGCAGGAAAGGGAGCGCTGTGCGTGGGCACTGGACCGCGCCGCAGAGGGAAAAACCGTCGCGGTCGTGTGCAGCGGCGACGCCGGTGTTTACGGCATGGCAGGGCTGCTCCTGCAGATGGCGGCCGGCCGGGAAAACGCGGAGGTGGAGGTCGTCGCAGGCGTTACGGCAGCACTTTCGGGCGCGGCGGTGCTCGGCGCGCCGCTCGGGCACGACTTCTGTGTGATCTCGCTTTCCGATCTTTTGACGCCGTGGCCGCTGATTGAGCGCCGGCTGCAATGCGCGGCGGCAGGTGATTTCGCGGTTTGTATCTACAATCCCGCCTCAAAGAAAAGGGCGGATTACCTGCGGCGCGCGTGCGACGTTTTCCTGCAATACCGCAGCGCCGAAACGGTGTGCGGCTGGGTGCGGAACATCGGGCGCGAGGCGCAGAGCAGTAAAATACTGACTCTGGGGGCATTGCGGGAGCAGCAGCTCGATATGTTCACGACCGTTTTTATCGGCAGCAGCACCACGGCACAGCTTTCGCCCGGCGCGATGGTGACGCCGCGCGGCTATGAGGCGAAGCGATGAACATACTGGTTTTCGGCGGCACAACGGAGGGGCGCCTGCTGGCCGGCGCACTGGCGGAAAAGGGATTTTCAGTTGCGGTCAGCGTGGCAACAGAACTCGGCGCTGAGATGCTCGGCGGCCTCTCCGGCGTTTCCGTGCAGATTGGCAGAAAGGACGCCGAAGAAATCCGAAAAATGCTGCGGGGGGTGGATCTGTGCATCGACGCGACGCACCCCTATGCGGTGGAGGCCTCGGCGAATATCCGCGCGGCCTGCACGGCGGAGCACATCCCACTGCGCCGCCTGCTGCGGCCGGAAAGCACGGCGGACGGCGCCGTATGCGTGCAAAGCTGTGCGGAGGCCGCCGCCTTTCTTTCCGGCCGACCCGGCAACATTTTGCTTGCTACCGGCGCAAAGGAGCTCGGTGCGTTTGCGGGGCTCGAAAAGGGGCGGCTTTACGCGCGCGTGCTTCCGACGCACGAGGGCATCGACGCCTGCGCGGCGCTGGGGCTTGCGCACAGCCACATTCTCGCCATGCAGGGGCCGTTCACGCAGAAGCTGAACGAGGCCATGCTGGAGCAGTACGGCATCCGATGGCTTGTGACGAAGGACGGCGGCCGGCAGGGCGGCTTCGCGGAAAAGCTGGCGGCCGCCCGAAATGCCGGCGCGGCGCTGGTTCTGATCAGCCGGCCCGCACAGCAGGGGCAGACGATGGAAGAAATTTTAAAAGCACTTTGAGGAGGGATCAAAATGACCGTGACATTGACAGGCACCGGCTGCGGCGCGCCGGAAACGATGACCGCCGAGGTACAGCAGGCGCTGGAGCAGGCAGATCTGATCGTCGGCGCACGGCGGCTCTTAGAAGCTCTGCCGCCGCAGTACACGTCCCGGCGCCGTGCGGCGACAAAGCCGGCGGAAATCCTCGCGCTTCTGGAAGAAGAACGGGCGTGGTGTCCCTGTATCGTGTACAGCGGGGATTCCGGATTTTATTCGGGCACGCGTCATCTGCTGCCGCTTTTAAAGGCGCGCGGGGTCGATGCGCGGGTGCTTCCCGGCCTCTCGAGCCTACAGTATTTTGCGGCACGGCTCGGGCGCGCATGGCAGGATTGGAAGCTCTGCTCCGCGCACGGCGTATCCTGCGACGCGGTGACGGCGGTCTGCTGCGGACAGCCCGCCTTTTTTCTGACAGGCGGCACGCTCGGCCCGGCGGCGCTCTGCGCGCAGCTCACCGATGCGGGGCTCGGCGCCCTGCCCGTCATCGTAGGGGAGAATCTCTCCTATCCGGACGAGCAGATTTATACCGGCACGGCGGAGATTTTCGCACACAAAGCCTTCGCGCCGCTGAGCGTCCTTTTGGCGGATGCCGCGCCGCGCATGGCCCGGCGCACGCCCGGTCTGCCGGACGAAGCCTTTGTGCGCGGAAAAATACCGATGACAAAGCAGGAGGTGCGCGCGGCGGCGCTGGCCAAGCTGGCCGTACAGGCGGGAGACGTCTGCTGGGACATCGGCGCCGGCACGGGCAGCGTCAGCGTGGAGCTTGCGATGCAGGGCGGGGCCGTCTGGGCTGTGGAGGAACAAACCGAAGCCTGCGCGCTG
>OMGQ01001970.1_pt1 | contig 10156 bp, 8 predicted proteins | sample 1646071 | NCBI WGS metagenome assembly OMGQ01 (sample SAMN05578585, study PRJEB25193) | human gut metagenome | biome: Human Microbiome; feature: human-associated habitat; material: feces | host: Homo sapiens | place: USA:Birmingham | reverse complement strand
GCATTCCGGTCGATTTTATGATCGATAAAATCAAGAAGGCGATCGTCCTCGTTGCCGTAGCTGTTCTTGCAGGCGGTGACGATCGCCTTCTTGATTTTATCGATCATAAAATCGACCGGAATGCCCTTTTCCGCCTCGAGCAGCTTCAGCGCTTCAAAAAGCTCCTTGCCGTCGTTGTTTTCCTTTTTCTGAACTGCCTTTCTAGCCATTTTTCCAAATCCCTGCCTTCTTAAATTCTTGTCGCTTATTCTGTGTCGTAATCCTCGATCAGGTGGACGGCCGCGCACTCCTTTTTGGTAAACGTCACGGTCGTCTCCTCGTCGGTGATGATCTCAAAATCGCCGTTCTCCAGCACGTCGATCAAAATGCCCTCGAGCTCGCGCACGCCGTTTTCCAGCGGGCGGATCAGCTTCACGTGCACCGGCGCCTCCAAAAACGCCTCAAAATGCTCGGGGCGCGTCAGCTTCCGGTTGATGCCGGGCGAGGAAACCTCCAGCGTGTATTCCTGCGGGATCGGGTCCTCGCTGTCGAGCACAGGGTTGACGGCGTGCGTCATATCGACGCAGTCGTCGATCGAAACGCCGCCCGGCTTGTCGATGAAGATGCGCAGGTACCAGTCCGCGCCCTCCTTTGTAAACGTCACATCCCACAGCGTGAGGCCCAGCTCCGCCGCGAGCGGCGCCGCGAGCGCGCGCACGACGTCCGTTGTGCTGCCCCTTTTTTTCTTTTCCTCGGCCATATCGCGCCATCCTTTCCCGCGGCGCCGACCGCCCCGGCCGCGCCGCTTAGCGCTGCTGGGGAGCATCTGCCCGCAATACAAACAAAAGAGCGGGTCGCCCCACTCTTTCATCATCCTACTATCTACCATAAAGAATTATACCACGGTATTTTGTATTTTGCAAGCCCTTTTAAAAGGAAAAGGACGCGGAAAACCGCGCCCTTCGTGGATTTTTCGTGCTTTATTCCTCGTCCTCCGCGACAACCGGCTGGTTCTGTGCGAGAACCGGCTTCGCCTCGAGAATCTTCTCCACATCGGTGGAACGGACGATGCCGCTCACCTCGCCGTTCAGCGTGGCGATATAGCGGCGGTCTGCGCTCGCATCCTTGTAGAAGCTGACAACCTCTTCACGGCCGTCGAAATAGGTGTAGCGGAGCGTGAGGGCCGGCTCGCCCTGCGGCTCGCGGATCTCCTCGTTTAAGACGGAGACAGAGAGGCACATCTGGTAGAACGGCTGGTAGTTGTCGTAATCGATCTCCTTGCCGTCGAGTGTGACCTTCGTGATGTCATAATACGGGCTCGTTTCGGTCGAACGTTCCTCGTCGAGCGTGCGCTCCACGGTGTAGACGTCCGTACCGTCATCGGCCTCAACCGACAGCTTCTCCACGCTCTTGATGTTCGGCAGGCGGATAAATCCGTCGCGCATTTCGAACACGGAGGCGTTCGCCCAAGAATCGACGCTCGCCTCATCGATCAGATAGATCGTCTTGTTGTCGTCCACCATCAGGCTGTAGATGCCCTCCGTCCGGTCGCCGAGGCGCAGCGTGTGCTTTTCATTGTTGAGCTCAAACTCAGCGATGGCGCTCGGCTCATCGAGGCCGTGCTTCTCGAGATCCTCTTCGGTCGCCTGCACCGCCACGACGCCGCTCGCCGTCACATTCTGCAGCTGCTCGAGCAGGCTGTCGATGCGCGTGGAGCTCGCGCCGGCGTAGACCGGCTCGGTGATCTCATAGAGCAGGAGCTCGTCGTCGGACGTGTTGAGCTGGATCTCCTCGGGATAATTCGTGCCCGAAAGGTGCAGGCTCTCGAGCTCCGGCGTCAGCGTCGTCTCGTTGCCTTCGTCGTCCTCGCTCGTCAGATCCGGAATCGCAAGCACGGCCGTGTTGACAAAGTCGTACTTCGATTTCGTCAGATAGGTCGAGAGCGGCGCGATGTAAACCGAATCGTTGTAGAGAATGTACCAGCCGTACGTCTCGCCCGCTTCGCTGCCGACGAGAACCGTATCCGTACTGCCGTCCGTATAGGTGACGGTCGCCTCATAGGCACCGCTGCCGCTGAGGCCATATTCCGCGAGATCCTCCACCGCGCCGAGCTCCTTCGTCGGCGTGATCGAGTAGAAGGCCTTGGCGAGCGTCATCACATTGGAGGTGAGCACGTCCTCGTTCTCCCAGCCCTCCACTGTGAAGGCGTCGTTCGCCTCGCTGTCCGCGCTGCTTTTGATCGGCACAAGCGTGAGCACTTCACCGCTTTCGCTGTTTTTGATCGCAACTTTCTGCACATCTGCGATGTCCTTGTCGATCAGCTTGTCCAGCGTCTCGCTCGAAACGGAAGAAGAGCTCGATTCCTCCGGATCGGCGGCGGGGCTCGTCAGAATCAGCGCCGCTGCCGCCGCGCCGAGCACGACCAGCACAGCCAGCGCGATAATGATATTTTTTGTGGTTTTCTTCATGGCAGGTCCTTTCTGTTCGGGTGCGGCTTACAGGTGTCTTCTTCTAAGGAAGATCACGAGGCCGGCGGCCAGAACGGCAATCGGCACGAGCGCCGTGAAGACAATGAGGCCGACAAACTGGATGACCGACGCGGAGGCCGCGATATCCCTCGTATTCGTCTGCGTCTGGCTGACCGAGATGCCGATGCGCGTGTCCGACGTGCCTGTCAGCAGCTTCACAAAATCGGTCGTGAATGCCTTATTGCCGAAGGTCGAGTTCGCAATGAAGGTGGAGAGCAGGCTCTCGGAGCTGCCGTCCACAACGATATTCGCCGTGATCTTGCCCTGATTGTCCATGTACTTCTGCGAGAGGGCGACGATCGTGTGCGTGCCGGTTTCCGGATTTTCCTCCGTGCCGTCGGAATCCGCGCTCACCGCATAGGCCGTGTCGCTCGTCTCGACGACCGAGTACGTCACGATGTCGTTGTTTGCGGAGAACAGGCGCTCGACCGGCGCGGAGAACGGCATGACGACATTCTCATACGTGTCGCTCATGACGTCATCCGAAACATTCGCAAACAGATACGGGGAGGCGGAGCCGTCGCCCGTCGTCAGCACATTGCCCGCATCGGTTTCCATCAGCACGCTGCTCTGCGGCTTGAGGCCCCACTCCTCGAGGAACGTGGAGAGATTCGGCATGGAATCCCAGCTCAGCGTCGGGTACGTTGTGAAGAACAGGGTGCGGGAGGAGGCCATCTCCTCGTCGCTGATAAACGCCTCGAGCTTTTTGATCTCCTCGGTCGTGTAATCCGTCGTCGGCGTACCGATAAAGACCATCGAAGCGTCCTCCGGAATCTCCTCCTGCAGGATGTTGAAGGTCTTGACCTCAAAGTTATTGTCCTCGAGCAGCGCCGTGAAGGACGAGAGGTTCTGTTCCTCGTCCAGCATCTCGTCGTGGCCCGTTGCAAGCGCCACAACCGGAACGGTGTCGAGGTTGACGAGGTACAGCGCATTCGCGAGCGCGCCGTCTACCTTGGAATAATAGGTGTATTCCCCGGTCGTCGAATCCTGCTGGATGCTGAACAGGTCGGTGACCGAAAGCACCTTATTGCGCTTTTCCGAGCTGATCATCACCTTGCCGGTCGTCAGATTGTCGTCCGGATACTGGCTGATGAACGTCGGGTTGCGGTCCGGGTCGATGAACTCGACCTTGATCTTGCTGTTGAGCTCCTGCAGGCGGTCGGCCAGATTTGCGACCTGGCTGTACTGGAGGCCGTAGTTCGTGTAGACCTCGTCGCCGCGCACGGCGTCCTCCGAGCCGATGATGTAGATCGTCGTATCGCTTTCGATGCCCTTTGCAACGTCCACGGCCTCCTCGCTCAGCGTGTTGAGGCCCTCGAGCGTCATGTCAAAATTCATCGAGGGGAAACGGTCCGAAAGGGCCGAAACGAGGATGTTGACGACGATTATAATGGCGATGAACACCGCCGTAAAGACGACGGCCATCGAGCCGTGCTTGAATTTATCCTTGTGCATTGCGGACTTCACCGCTGACAGATTGGGTTTCTTGCTCATTTCTCTGCTCCTCCCTTAGTTCCAGCGGCGGCTTTCCACCTTGCGGGCGGTCAGGAACACGAACACCGCAGCCACGCTGATGAAGTACACGCAGCTTGAAATGCTGAAAATTCCCTGCGTGAAGGTATCATAGCGCGCGGTGAACGAGATCCACGTGATGATCGTGCCGATGATGTTGCCCGAAAGCGCCGAAGCGATCTGATCGACAAACATCAGGAGCACGGCGATGACAAAGGTGCCGATGGCCGCGATGACCTGACTGACGGTCAAGCTGGAGATAAAGACGCCGATGGAGATCATCGCCGCGCCGTACAGCAGCGTGCCGATATAGTTGCCGATCAGAATGCCCCACGGAAACGCAGAGGCGAAGAGGCTGATCGTGAGCGCGGGCAGGAGTGCCAGCGTGTTCGCGACGAAATAGACGCCGAACGCCGCGAGAAATTTGCCGAGCACGATCGAGGTGACGCTGACCGGCGCGGTCAGAAGCGCCTGATCCGTCTTATTCTTGCGCTCGTCGCTCATGCTGCGCATCGTGATGATCGGCATAATCATCATGCTGAACATGAACATCGTGCTAAACACCTGACCGATGTAGGAGCTGGAGCCGATCATCATCACCTGATAGTAGAAAAAGCCGTACAGGGCGAGCAGCGCCGCCACAACGACGTAGCCGACCGGCGAAGCGAAATACGCCTTCAGCTCTCTTTTGAATATCGCTTTCATTTCTCCGCTTCCTCCTTGTTTTCCGTTTCCTCAAACTCCATATCGTCCTCCGTGATGACCGCCGTGCTCTCGTCATCCTCCTCATGGCGGATATGGGCGGCGTCGCTGCTTGTGAGCTGGAGGAATACCTCCTCGAGCGTGAGGTCCGTATTTTTGAGCGCGAGCAGCGGCCAGCCCTTGCGGGTGAGAAGCGCAAAGAGGTTGCGGCGCAGGTCGTAGCCGGCCTTCGCCTCGATCGAGACCTCGAACACACCCGGCTCCTTTTCGCCGAGCGAATAGACCTCCTCGATGTGCTCGAGCGTGCGAATAGCCGCCACCACATCGTTTTCCGGACCTTCGATGCGGGCGATCAGGCGGTGCTCCGCGGAGAGGTCGTGCGCGAGGGAGTCGGTCGCGCCGTCGGCCACGAGGCGGCCGTTGTTGATGACGATCACGCGTTCGCAGACCGCCTGCACCTCGGGCAGAATGTGCGAGGAGAGAATGATCGTGTGGCTTTTGCCGAGGCTCTTGATCAGGTTGCGGATCTCGATAATCTGCTTCGGGTCAAGGCCGACGGTCGGCTCGTCCAGAATGAGGACGGGCGGGTTGCCGAGCAGCGCCTGCGCGATGCCGACGCGCTGCTTGTAGCCCTTTGAAAGGTTGCCCACAAGGCGGTTGAATACATTGTCGATCTTCGTCAGGCGGCAGATCTCGCCGATGTGCTGCTGGCGGTCGAGCTTGACGCCCTTGAGCTCGTACATGAAGTTCAGGTACTCCTTGACCGTCATGTCGAGATAAAGCGGCGGCATTTCCGGCAGGTAGCCGATCAGCTTCTTGACCTCGTTCGGGTTTTCGAGCGTGTTTTTGCCCTGAACCGTTACCGAACCGCTCGTAGCGGAAAGGTAGCCCGTAATGATATTCATGGTCGTCGATTTGCCGGCGCCGTTCGGCCCAAGGAAGCCGACGATCGTGCCCTCTTCAACCGTGAAGCTGACCTTGTCCAGCGCGATGTTTGCACCGTAGCGCTTGGTGAGGTTTTTGACCTCGATCATGATTGTTAACCATCCTTTCTCTGCGGGACGGAGCTTTCCCCCGGCGCGCCTTCGCCCGCGGAGCAATTTCCTCCCCAACTGCGCCTTGGGGCGCAGGTATTGCTGAAACAACTTAAATATAATACCGCAATTTTCGCCGTTTTGCAATAGCCGTCCTGAATCTTTAGCCTGAAATTTGATCAAAATAGCCGACAAAATCGGTTCTGCCGTGCATTATACCGGCCTTCTGTGACGGCTATGTGAAAAGCAGCCCTAAATTTATGAACAAAATGTGAACATTCCAGCTCTTTTGCCGTGCAAAAAGGGCCCCGCACCGAATGACAGCCGCACGGAAGCCCTCTGCCTTTTTTCTTATTCGCCCCGCAGCGCGCGGATCTCCGCCGGAATATCCGCCGCACGAAACACGCTCGTTCCCGCCACGGCGACGTCCACGCCGGCCGCACGGCACAGCGCGGCCGTCTCGCGGTTGACGCCGCCGTCCACCTCCAGCACAAGGCCCGGGCATTTTGCGCGCAGCGCGCGCACCTTTTCGAGCGGCTCGGGCATAAATTTCTGGCCGCCGAAGCCGGGCTCCACGGTCATCACAAGCGCCATATACAGGCGGTCGAGATACGGAAACAGCGCCTCTGCGGGCGTGCCGGGCTTTACGGAAAGCCCCGGCTTTAAGCCGAAGCGCTCGATTTCCGCAATCGTTTCCAGAATATCGTCCGCGCATTCGACGTGGAACGTAATGCTGTCCGCGCCGGCCCGCGCAAATTTTTCGATGTACTGCTTCGGGTGCAGCAGCATCAGATGCACGTCGAACGGCATGTCCGTCAGCGGCCGCAGCGCCGCGACCACATCCGGTCCAAAGCTGATATTCGGCACAAAATTGCCGTCCATAATGTCGAGATGCAGCCAGTCCGCATTCTGCACCGCCCGCAGGCTATCACCCATCCGCGTGTAGTCGCTCGCGAGCATCGAGGGAGCTATTTTCATTTTTATCACCTGTTTCTTCCCGCGCTGTCCGCGGCCTGCCCCGCCGATTGCGCGGCGCCGCAGCGCATTTACTGAAAACCCGCGGCCCACCCGCCCTTCTGCGCGCCGAGCGGCGGGCCTTCCCTTTCCCTTCAAATCCCGGCTTTTCCGCCGGTCACAAAAGCACCTGCACGAGCACCGCGATTAGCGGGATCGTGATCACGGAGAGCGCCGTCGTCACCGCCACGCTCTTCGAGGCAAGCTCGGCGTCACTGCCGTACTGCACCGCAAAGAGCACGCAGTTCGCCGCGACAGGCGTCGCGCCCTGAATCGCGGTGCTCATCAGCAGCGTGTCGTTCGGGCGCGCGAGCCATACGACCGCGAGGTACAGAAGCGGCAGCACAACGAGCCGCAGCGCCGCCATCCTGTACACGGCGAAATCCGAGACGAACGCGCGCAGCTTCACCTGCGCGATGTACCCGCCGACGACGATCATCGCGAGCGGCGTGTTGAGCGCCGAAATCAGCTCGACCGGCTCTACAACGAGCTGCGGCAGCGGCACGTCGAGCAGATACAGCGGCAGGCCGACCGCGATGCCGATTACGCCCGGATTCAAAACCAGCGCGCGCAGCTTCACCTTGCCGCCGCCCATCATCACATAGCCGTACGTCCAGCAGAAGATGTTGAACACGGCGATGAAAAACGAGCCGTACAGCACGCCCTCGCTGCCGACGATCCCCTCGACGAGCGGGATGCCCATGAACCCAACGTTGCAGAAGATCATAGAAAAGCGCAGGACGCGGCGGCGGTCCGCCGTTTCCCTGCGGAAAAAGAGGTAGCTTGCCGCAATGCTGATGACGATCGACGCCGCCGGCAGCGCAGCGGCGAGCAGCAGCGTCCAGCCGTCCAGCCTGCCGGACTCCGCCGAGAGGAACGACGAGACGATCAGGCAGGGCGTGACGATGTAGAGCAGAAAGCTCGTGATGCTGCTGAGGCTCTCCTTCGTGAACATGCCCCTCTTCACCGTGATATAGCCGACCAGAATGAGGATCAGAATGACGGCGACCTCCATGACTACCGCGAAAAAGGCTTCCACACTCAGTCCTCCTTATCCGGCTTATCGGCCTTCCGGCCCGCGCGGTTCAGAAGATAGAACTGCACGGCGAGGATCACAAGCACGACGCCGGTGATCACCTTGAGCACGATGCCGGGCGTGCCCTGAAAGACCTTCCACGCCGGCTGCACCGCGTCGGCGAGCCACCAGCCGCCGAGCACGAGGAAAAAAGCACCGGCCAGATAGAAAATCTTGTTTTCCTTTGCGAGCCGGAAGATCAGCACAAACCCGGCGACGAACCAGATCACCGCATACATATAACCCATTTTCAGACCTCTTTTTCTTTCTAAATCCATTTTCGCGCAGAATACGCAGTTTACCGTATTATTATATCTGAAATCCGCCGCGAATACAAGGCGGAATCCGCTGAAAATTCCGCCGGTTTTCCCGGCGCCGGGCTTGCAATTCGCGCTTTCTGCGCTGTACAATAGCAGTAGCACCGCGGGCGTCGCCTGCCGCCGCCCGGGAAATCCGCTGAAAGGACAGATGACAATGAAAACGCTCACCGCAGACGCCTTTATGAAATACCGGTTTCTCTCCGACCTGATCCTTGCGCCGGAAAGCAAGGCCGCCGCTTTCCGCTGCGCCGAGGCCGACCCCGAAAAGAACGGCTACCGCCGCGATCTCTGGCTGCTGCCGGAAAACGGCGCCGCCCGCCGCCTGACGACGGATGGCAAAGCGGGCGCCTTCCTCTGGGACGACGCGCAGACGCTGCTCTTCACCGCGGACCGCGATCCGGCGCTCGCCAAAAAGCGCGAGGCCGGCGAGGACTGCACCGCATTCTACCGCATCCGCACGGACGGCGGCGAGGCGGCCCCGGCGTTTACGGTTCCGCTCGCGGCCGTACCGGAGGCCAAGGCGGCGGACGGGCTCTATCTGCTGCGCGCCGACTGGGACATGCGCTTTTCGAAAGCCGCCTTTTTGCAGGGCAAGGCAAAGGCCGCACTGCTCGAGGAGGAGAAGGCCGAAAAGGACTACGAGGTGCTCGACGAGCTGCCGTTTTACCTGAACGGCGCGGGCTTCACGAACAAGCGCCGCAGCACGCTGTTCCTCTACGACGAAAAGGCGGATAAGCTGACGCGCGTCACACGCGAATCGTTTGCCGCAGGCTCTGCGCGGCTCAGCGCGGACCGCACCGCGATCCTCTACACCGGCGAGGCCTTCACATCGAAGCGCCGCGAAAAGGCGGGCGTCTACGTCTACGACATCGCCTCCGGCAAAACAACCGAACTGCTCGCGCCGCGCGTCTACGATATTTTCGACGCGGTGTGGTGGGCGGACGACGTCCTGTTTCTCGGCAGCGCCGGGCGCCGCTTCGGCGTGAACGAGAACGCGCAGTTCTACCGGCTTTCGGCCGAGACCGGAGCGGTCGAGCTGTTCGCGCCGTTTGAGGAGGCCGTCGGCTCCTCCGTCGGCAGCGACTGCCGGCTCGGCGGCGGTGCATGCCTGCGGCAGGACGGCGATACGCTCTATTTTACCGCGACACTGCGGAACGCCTCGCACATCCTGTCGCTCGACCGCAGCGGCGCGATTGCACCCGCTTTCGAGCGCGAGGGCTCCGTGGACTGCTTCGACGTGCGGGACGGCGCGCTGTGGTTCATCGGCATGCAGGACATGAAGCTCCAGGAGCTCTACGCCTGGGACGAGGCCGCCCAGGAGCGCGTCCAGCTGACTGCCTTCAACGAGCAGGCCTTGGCCGGCGCCTACGTGGCCCTGCCGGAGAAGCTCACCTTTACAAACGACGGCATCGACCTGGACGGCTGGGTGCTGCGCCCCAAGGACTTTGACCCCCAGAAGGCCTATCCCGCCATTTTGGACATCCACGGCGGGCCCAAAACCGTCTACGGCGAGGTGTTCTACCACGAGATGCAGTATTGGGCCAGCCAGGGCTGGTTTGTGTTCTTTACCAACCCCCGGGGCGGAGACGGCCGGGGCAACCAGTTTGCCGACCTGCGGGGAAAATACGGCACCATTGATTACGACGATCTGATGGCCTTTACGGACCGTGTGCTGGAAAAGTACCCCCAAATCGACGAGAAGCGGCTGTGCGTCACCGGGGGCAGCTACGGCGGCTTTATGACCAACTGGATCATCGGCCACACCCACCGGTTCGCCGCCGCCGCGTCCCAGCGCTCCATCGCCAACTGGGTGGGCTTTGGGTTTACCTCGGACATTGGAGAGGACTTTGCCCGGGATCAAATGGGCCTGGGCGCCCGGGACAACGTGTGGAACAGCATGGAAAAGCTGTGGGAACACTCCCCCTTAAAGTACCTGGATAACTGCTCCACCCCCACCCTGTTCCTCCACAGCGACGAAGACTACCGCTGCCC
>OMGQ01001968.1_pt1 | contig 10165 bp, 13 predicted proteins | sample 1646071 | NCBI WGS metagenome assembly OMGQ01 (sample SAMN05578585, study PRJEB25193) | human gut metagenome | biome: Human Microbiome; feature: human-associated habitat; material: feces | host: Homo sapiens | place: USA:Birmingham | reverse complement strand
CCGGAATTTGAAGTAATCAGAAATACTGATCGCTGTATTGTCTGCCATGTATGCGAGCGGCAATGCGCAAACGAGGTCCATTCCTTTAATGCGGAAAAAGGCGTGATGACAGCTGATGAGTCCAAATGTGTTAACTGCCAGCGCTGTGTATCTCTCTGTCCAACAAGAGCCCTGAAAATTGTAAAGAGCGATTGCTCTCTTCGGGAGAACGCCAACTGGCAAAGTGATACTGTTAAGGAAATTTATAAACAAGCAAACAGCGGCGGCGTACTTCTATCTTCTATGGGCAATCCAAAGCCGCTGCCAGTATATTGGAATAGGATTCTAATCAATGCTTCCCAAGTCACCAATCCGCCGATCGACCCCCTTCGTGAACCGATGGAAACCCGCGTATTTCTCGGTAAAAGACCTGAGAAAATTGAACGAGAGAAAAATGGTAAGCTTAGCTGCAAATTATCTCCGCAGCTCGAACTTTCCATGCCGGTTATGTTCTCTGCTATGAGCTATGGTTCGATTAGTTATAACGCCCATGCTTCGCTCGCCCGCGCAGCAACAGAGCTTGGCATTCTTTATAATACCGGAGAAGGTGGTTTACATGAAGATTTCTATGTATACGGTGAAAACACTATTGTTCAGGTGGCTTCCGGCCGCTTTGGTGTGTACGAAGATTATCTAAAAGCCGGTGCAGCCATTGAAATCAAAATGGGACAAGGTGCCAAGCCCGGGATTGGCGGGCATTTGCCCGGCACAAAAATTGTAGGCGACGTTTCTCGTACGCGTATGATTCCCGAAGGCTCAGATGCCATTTCTCCAGCTCCGCACCATGATATTTATTCTATCGAAGATCTACGTCAGCTTGTTTTTTCTCTGAAAGAGGCCACCGAATATAAGAAACCGGTAATCGTAAAGGTCGCTGCCGTACATAATATTGCGGCTATTGCCAGCGGTATTGCTAGGAGTGGAGCAGATATCATTGCAATCGATGGATTTCGCGGCGGTACAGGCGCGGCACCTACTCGAATCCGTGATAATGTCGGTATTCCGATTGAACTTGCCTTGGCTGCTGTGGATCAAAGGCTCCGCGAAGAAGGAATCCGAAACAATGTGTCTCTTGTGGCTGGCGGCAGTATTCGCAGCGCAGCAGATGTCGTAAAGGCCATTGCTCTCGGTGCGGATGCCTGCTACATTGCAACAGCGGCACTTCTGGCTCTTGGCTGCCATCTATGCCGTACCTGTCAGAGTGGTAAATGTAACTGGGGTATTGCGACACAGCGTTCCGATCTTGTAAAACGTCTCAACCCCGATATTGGCAGCGAACGGCTTGTCAATCTAATGACCGCCTGGCGGCATGAAATCAAGGAACTTATGGGCGGTATGGGTATAAATTCCATTGAAGCGCTGAAAGGCAATCGACTAATGCTGCGCGGCGTTGGACTTACAGACAGAGAGCTTAAAATCCTCGGTATTTCACATGCGGGAGAGTGATAAAAATAAAGCCCGTATATGTAAATGAAGAATGGTGCCTCGGGTGCCATTTGTGCGAATATAACTGTGCTTTTGCCAATTCAGGAAAATCAGATATGGTATCCGCACTGAAAGGCAAGCCCACTTATCCCCGCATTCCTATTGAGGAAAATGATATGAAAAGTTTTTCAGTCGCTGCCGCATTTTCTCCCGAAAAATGCAGAAAAAAATTTGGAGGTGTGGTATAATATTATGGTAATAAATGCGAAAAACCTTGATTACAGAACATTAAATGAGAATCTCCGTAAAGCTCAGGAAACCTGCTTCATTACGGAATGCTGCGGGCAGCGTTTCATCGCCGCCGGTATGTCCGACAAGAAAATCAGCATTGAAGGTGTTCCCGGAAATGCGTTAGGTGCATATCTCAACGGCGCTGCCATTACTGTCTATGCAAACGCTCAGGACGCCGTGGGTGATACCATGAACGAAGGAGAGATCATTATTCATGGCAATATCGGCGATGCGGCAGGTTATGCCATGCGCGGCGGAAAAATTTGGGTCAAGGGAAATGCGGGATACAGAGCCGGCATTCATATGAAAGCCTATCAAGACAAACTTCCTGTTATGGTGATTGGAGGAACCGCCGGCAGCTTTCTCGGCGAATATCAGGCGGGCGGTATAATTGTAGTTCTCGGTCTTGAGGTAGAGACGGATAGAATTGTAGGTTTCTTCCCATGCACTGGGATGCACGGCGGCAAGATATTTCTCAGGAGTGACTGCAAAAATATTGAGTTTCCGAGTCAGGTCACAGCCCGCCTTGCTAATAAATCCGATATGGAAGACTTGAAAATATACGTTTCCGAATTCTGCGATATGTTCGGCTATGATATGGAAGATGTTCTGTCTTCAGCCTTTACCGTTGTTACCCCCGATAGCAAAAATCCGTATAAGCAAATGTACGTAGCAAATTAAAAGAAAGCAGGTGTAATATCATTATGAAGTACTCAAAAGATGAAGTTATGCAATATGTCCAGGAAGATGATGTGAAGTTCATTCGTCTTGCTTTCTGTGATGTATTTGGCAAGCAAAAAAACATATCGATCATGCCGGAGGAGCTTCCCCGTGCCTTTGAATATGGAATTGCCTTCGATGCTTCTGCTATTGCTGGTTTTGGAGATGAATCAAGAAGTGATCTCTTGCTTTATCCAGATCCCGAAACATTGATGCTCCTTCCCTGGAGGCCGGAGCATGGTAAGGTTGTTCGCATGTTTTCCAACATTACATACCCTAATGGAACTCCATTTGAATGTGACACCCGAACTCTGCTAAAGAAGGCCATAACTGAAGCAACAGAAGCTGGTTTTACTTTTGCTTTCGGCGCAGAGCAAGAATTTTACCTATTCAATCTGGATGAAAACGGGAGACCGACTGATATTCCTTATGATGAGGCGGGTTATATGGATATTGCGCCAGAGGATCGTGGTGAAAATATTCGCCGTGAAATTTGTCTTACTTTAGAACAAATGGGTATTCGTCCCGAGAGATCACATCACGAAGAAGGCCCCGGCCAGAATGAGATTGATTTTCGTTATTCCGACGCTTTGACCGCTGCTGATAATGCCATGACATTTCAGACTGTGGTAAAGACTATAGCAAATAAAAATGGACTTTGGGCAGACTTTTCTGCGAAGCCCTTGGCAGATTGGCCCGGCAATGGTTTCCATATCAATATGTCTGTAAAACCCAACGAAACATCCGAAAATCTTTGCTATATGATTGCGGGAATCCTTGACAAGATATCGGAAATGACGGTATTTCTAAATCCCACCGAAAATTCATATAAGCGTTTTGGACAAAAAAAGGCTCCTGGATATATCTCCTGGTCCAGTGAAAACCGTTCTCAGCTTGTCCGCATCCCCGGCGCAGTTGGAGCATACCGCCGCGCAGAATTACGTTCACCCGACACGACTGCAAATCCGTATTTGGCATTTTCTCTTATGATCTATGCTGGTTTGTACGGGCTTCGTCATAAAATTAATCTTCCTCAAGCGACAAATATTAACCTATTTGCAGCGAACAATGAAACTCTGGCCAAATTCAAGAAGCTGCCTGAAGATTTAAGCGCAGCTTGTAAAATTGCAGCAGATAGTGCGTTCATTAGATCTTATATTCCCCGCGCAATACTGGATATTTATTGCAATAAATAAAGTGTGAGTACAGGTCCGACAAGGAGGGCAAGAATGGGTTTGAAAGAACAAGTCTATAGTGTTCTGATCGTTTCGGCATCAGAACGATTTAATATCACTCTTTCCACTTTGCTCCCACCTTCGAGATATCAACCAGTTTGTAATGTTGCCAATATCAGTTCCGCGAAAAGAGCCGCCGCAGAACGGGAATTTGATTTTGTGATCATCAACTCCCCGCTTCCTGACAATCCCGGTATTCGATTCGCCATTGATACCAGTAATGAACGTGAATCCGTAGTTTTGCTGTTGGTTCGGGCAGAGTTGAGTGAAGAAATATACTATGAGACGGCTGAGCACGGGGTATTCGTCCTTTCAAAACCTACTTCAAAAGCAATGATAGGAATTGCACTCAACTGGCTATCCAGTGCCAGAGAAAGGTTGCGGAAAAACAGGAAAAACGCATTCACTTTACAAGAGAAAATGGCTGAGATCCGTATAGTTAATCGGGCAAAATGGCTGCTGATCGAAGAATTGAAGATGAAAGAACCGGAAGCTCATCGATACATAGAAAAGCTAGCAATGGATCGCTGTGTTTCCAAAAGAGTTGTTGCTGAGGAGATTATCAAAACGTATTCATAAGGGGAAAATCAGGAAGATTGTTATGAAACGAATAGTCAATTTTATCCTTGCAATGACAATAAACTATAATAGCAAAAAACACCGCGGATGATTATATAAATTTAGTGCCAAGTGATAAAATTTAAATTTCTTCAACCAGCAGCCAAACATACAATTTATTATCAAAGTCTCAACTATAATATTGGGAAAATTACAAGAAAATGAATAGAGGTCGAAATTTGGAACTCAAAAATGAGACAATTCAAATTTCAGTCTCTGTTTCATGTCATAAATTCAGCATTTAAGCCGCTTTTTCAGGATCATCCCCTTTTACAAAAACGGGACACCCAGAAGTAAAGCTCTAAAAATCACTGTGCAAAAATGAAAATGAATCCATTCTAAACCCGGAATTCTCATACAAATGAGAATTCCTTCTTTAATTATCCCAGTTTTATATGGATATGGTAACACAAGCAAGCATCCATATAATTCCTGCCAATATTCTTGAAACAGAAAAAGGCACCTTACAAGCCGGCGTTCGTCGAGAACTGCAAAAAAGGGCGGCAAACAACGAACATATTGATGCCGTCGACCTAACAAAAAGCTTCATAAAAGTTTTCAAATGATTTTAAAAAGATATCTGGAGATCACAAGAAGAAATAAGCACTGCATCGAATTATCTTTTACAGTTTGTCCCTCTAACACCTCCAGACTGCTATAATTGTGCAATAATCGCTAACGATCATACGTATTTTCCAATCGGACGGACCCTCGAAAATTACACAAGAAAATCACAATGCATTTCATCTTATCTGGATTAGAAAAACAGAGGTCGAAGTTGGGATCTGAAAATGAGCCCCCAAAAATTCAACCTCTGTTTTCATGTTATGAATCCTGCCTTAAACCATGGTATAAGATCCATCCTCTTTTACTGGAGCTGGATCTTAAAGGAAACAAACTCAAAATGGCTTTGCAAGAATAAACCTACTGTTTTAAACTGCGCCATACAAGATGCAAAGGAATCAATCCCTCAGTCTTTGCCTTCCAACAGACGTAAAAGATCTAAAGCAATTCAGGCTACTTCTAACTGCTGTTTCATGGCTTGCTCGAGTTCCAACATCTTTTCCGATTTCGCGAGAGAACCTAATAAAAATTGCAAATCATCTTTTGGTATGGTCGTAAGCTGCTCCGTTAAAGCAGTGCTTTTCTTCCACAGTCCGTACCCAGAAATCTCTACATGGAATGACATAGGCGGCTTAACAGAAGACGTCATCGGTACTACTGTAACCACACCAGAGCGTCGATTGTTTCGATCGTTACTGACAATGATTACCGGGTGCGCACCTTGCAATACATCTCCCTTCCCTGAAATCAAATTTGCCATCCAAATATCGCCCCGTCGTACACAATCCTTGTTCACAAAGTTTCCCCCAATCCGATTTTTTGATAATATTGTTTATAAGCCCGCTGCTTTAATTCCTGCAGTGCCATTAACTGCTCCTCCACATGAGTATTCACTCTGCGAAGCTCTTCTGCATACTGGATTTGCTGTGCAAGCGGTATATAATAAATCGGCAAATGCTCCAAATCTACCGCCCGAATCATTGGAATACTACTCCCCATCTGAATCTGCTGGATAGCTCTTTGGCCGGCAGGACTTTGCAAATAATAGAAGAGATACCATCGATCGATCTTGGTGTCATCCGTACGAATTCCTAAAAAGTCATGGGAAAGAATTACCGGCATATCTTTTGAAACAACACATAGTTTGACCGCTTTTCCCTTACAGGAAATCAAGATATCTCCTGTCTTAATTTCATAACGCTCGAGATTCTCGCGTTTAGAAAGATCATAGCGGATTATTTTATCCATGCAAATCTGGCTGTTTTGGACATCGGAGAGTCGCAGCACTTCAGTCCCCTCCGAATAAAGAGAAAACCCGGCGACATTAATTCCTCTGTATATCTTAGCCACGTCTTGCAAGGGTACAGTTCTGCTGGGCAAGTCTATAGCAGCTTTCTGTTCTGAAGTATAAGAATATACTTGTCGACCACTGTCCTGTCTTCGAAGGTGATACGAATACTTTTGAGGTGACAGATTAAATGCATCCAACTCGGAAGGATAGACCGAAAAGCCCTTTTCCTGCATGATAGGTAAAATGCTTTTTCTCGAGTTGTAATTTATACTGTCAAGTCCATTTTTCTGTTCTGGTTGTCCAGACAGAGGAAGTTCCACCATCTGAACAACGTCGTCCCTTTTTCGCCCCTTGCGAAAAACAATCAACGAAGTTGCAGGCATCGCAGAAAAAGAAAACGCATTCTTAGGCAAAGCAATAATGGTATCTATTACATTCAGCTCCAATAAATATTTCCTGAAATCTATATTCTTTGCATTAAACAATGCTCCATTGGGAATTCGACAAACGCCAACGCCGGTTTCACTTAACATCTCCAGTTGGTGAAAAGCGTAGGACCAATCGCTGCCGCAGACTATGGTATCCGTAACCTGAATCGGCTCTCCGCCACGTAAGGGTGGAAACATAATAGACATATTCGCTTTTCCCTTCGCTAACAGCTGAGAACCCTGTATACAATCTTCGTTAGCTTGTCGGAATTCTAATCCGTGCATTTGGGATCTCAAAATTGACAGATGAAACAACAGCGGGTCTATTTCTTTGGTAAAGACTTGAATATCACACTCTTTTTCCTGTCCGTACTTTGCAAGCCTGATCGCTACACCGCCTGCACCTGCTGTTCCATCGTAAAATATCCCGTCTGCTATAGGTAAGAGGTCTACAGCGAAGCGCTCCAACCAAGCCGGAACCATCAAGTCCGCTCGATAATATCTAATAAGATTTGGATAGATCAATCGCTCGACAAGACGACGCAGCTTATTTTTATCTTTGCTAAACTGTGCCCAGTAAAGGAAAAGTTGCTGAAACGTATCTTCCAACAAACGTACCTGAGAAAACTCTCGAAAGGATGCTGCTGTCTTTGGCTTTGTTTTCCGCAGATATTCATCAACAATATTTTCAATCTTCATAATACCCTTATCCTTCACTCTCAATTTCGTTCCATGCGGCTTCCGGTGACTGCCAATCGCAATAATCAAACAGCTCACGGGCTCGGTCACCTGCCAGCTCGATAAAATCTCGTTTTGTGTATACTCCGAGTGGATCTAAAAATCCATTGTCATATGCTGATTCTGGGATATATATGATCTCATCATCCGGTACCACGCTCCATGATTCTGTGTGAAGCAGCGGACTCATATTTTTGTATCCGTATCCCTGTCCAATCCAGAATGGCTCCAAAATTGACGGGCATTGTACGCGCTTATACTCCTGCATTGTCATTCGTATCGTCTCCTTAAGTCACTTTCTTACTATAGATGTCCTTTCAATGGCATCAGTTGAACGCTGCCGTCCGCAACGCCCCATGTGTATTGCTGTCCAGTACAGCAGTCTTCCAGGATATCACAGTCATTTTCCATTGCCATTTTTCTGATAATGGCTACCTGCTGTTCTGTCAGTCGATGGTACGGCCTCGTCAATAGAGCCACAGCTTGCACAAAGCAGTCCGGCAGACTGGTATGCGGGACCGGTCTCAAAAAATTGATCAATCGTTCAACTTCCGCTCTTTCAACAGCCTCAGGTTTTTGCGCACGGACATCTTTTAAATCGCTGTATAAAAATCCCCAGCGAAGGCCATCGTCGGACTGGACCAGGAATCTTTCATCATACAGCGCCAAAACAGTCGCCAGCATCCAGATGTCAATTTTTTTAGATGTGACAAAGTGCATATAGGCCTGGGAACCCTCGCTGAGGAGGCCTTGTGTTCCATCGCCTTTTCGAAAATGAAGCGTTCGTTTGCTTTCGAGATGTAATTTCATTTTCTGCTCCTTATTGTTTATTGGAATTCTGGTTAACCCAAGGATCATCAGTTTTTATGCAATTATATCCGAGTCCACTTTTCACGTTCTATTCTCCCAACTATACTTCTGACCCTCCAATATCTCCATGCCATAGCAGATTCTTGAAATCACACCATCAAGTGCAATCCCCTGTCCTGTATTGCCTCTGCCCCAATACCAATGGCCCCATCCTTCGATCACTACTTCGCCGCGTTCTTTCAGTTTATCGCCAAGCCAGTTTGTTACCGCCCACCATTCATATACTTCTTGAGGTTTTTCATCCAGATATTCGTACTCTTCTTCTGTATACACGTGACCGCAGCTTTGGCACTTATACAATTTTTCAGTAGAACAACATTCCCGTGCTTCTGCCTCAGTATCATAATCCAATCCGCACACAGGACACATATATGCTCCATCTTCATCTTTATCTATTTCAATTTCTTCGTCATCGGGATAAAACTCATCAAACCCATACTGGCTACCGCATTTATCGCATTCTTTCACAAAATAGTTACTTACATCTTCTTTGGTGAACGGAGCATCGTAACCGCTTAATTCATTCGCCAATCTCAATATGTATTCGACTTCCAAAGTCATACAACACATAACTTCACGGTTTACAAAATCTTGTTTTATCCGGTGATTTACGCTGGAATCAAAATCGTATTCAATACCATTTACCGTATACGGCATACGAACACCTCATTTTCAAATGTTAATCTATGCTATCGACTTCTCCAGTTTCCATCATTTTATGAATCTCAATTAATTGGTTTTTCAAAAAACGGACGCAGCCTGCATACAGCTTGTCCATTTCCTTTTTTGTGAACTTATTCTTTACCGCCTTTGCGTAATCTTCCCATGGCGAAAAATCACGTTCAAACAAACAACAACTTGTTTTCTCCAGACAAAAATCAATGTTTGTGCCAACACACCATAGCACAACGCAGAATGGTCTGCCCGTACACGCGCGGCCCTCGGCAATGCTTTAACTTTGTCAACGCACTCATATAATGCTTTTCTGCTATAGCATGCTTTTTCAAATTTCATACTGTATCTTTAATCCTCCTCGTTTTCTTCTTCCTGTCCAATGGTTTTGCGGATATATGCTGCAGCCATTTCGTACTCATTCCATATCTTTCCCGGTACGAGATGTCTGTAAAGAGCTTCTGTTTCAAACAACATCTCAGCAATAAGCTGCCACTCCACGATATAGTTTGGGGATTCTCTGTCCAACGTGCCATCCGCTTTACGCTCAATAGTTGCCGGTGAAATCTCCTGAACAAAGTCGTCCAGATTTTCGTAGCTATAATAATGAAGGACATCTTCAATTTCATATTCCGAGTAATCGTTAATGTTGATGAATGCGTGGGCAACTGCAAACATATCAAGAACCCCACACACCTGCCACAGCTCAAAAACATTTCCTTTGAATTCGTCAAGATTACGCACATATTGTGCACAGTCATCATCAGTAAGAATCCATTTTGAAGATCTTATTTGTAAACTCATATTGAATTTCTCCTTGTATTAGATAACTGATAGTTGCTGCCATTTCTACCCTCGTGACCCCAGGGCGGGCTTATGATTAAATGCGGATTCCGTAACCGTCAGGGCCATAAACAAGTTGCTGGACGGGGTCGGTACGGATGGACTTGATATATTCCTTTGCGGAGTCCATGTTATCAAACTCGGCCAGCAGCGACCAATTGTAGTCCGTGTTTCTCTGGCCTCTTACAAAATAGCCATGCACTACTTCGTGAGACTTTATTGCGGTTGTGTCAATGCGGAATGCTAAGTATTTCATATTTACCTTCATTGCCCTCGTGAGCTCCGTGGCGGGTGTTATTAACACGGGCTTTCAATGGTATAATCGCCTTCTCCAAACATTTCATCGCCGTATTCTTTCGCTTCTACATAGCTTTCAAAATCCTGCGGCATTTCATCAAGGTCATTCGGGAATACTGTACAAAACCATTCGT
>OMGQ01001967.1_pt1 | contig 10169 bp, 9 predicted proteins | sample 1646071 | NCBI WGS metagenome assembly OMGQ01 (sample SAMN05578585, study PRJEB25193) | human gut metagenome | biome: Human Microbiome; feature: human-associated habitat; material: feces | host: Homo sapiens | place: USA:Birmingham | reverse complement strand
GGTTCCGCTTGCGCCGCCCGCGGCCGCGGAAGGGCTCGACGTGCCCGCGCCGGCGGCGGTGCTGATGGAGTTTTCCACCGGCGAGGTGCTCTTTGAGAAGAACCCGCATGAGGTACGGCCGTGCGCTTCGATCACGAAGGTGATGACGCTGCTGCTCGTGTTCGAGGCGATCGACAGCGGCGCGCTCCACTACGACGACATGCTGACGGCCTCGGCGCACGCGGCGGGTATGGGCGGTTCGGACATCTGGCTCAAGGAGGGCGAGCAGATGACGGTGGACGACCTCATCAAGGCCTGCGTCGTGATGAGTGCCAACGATGCGGCGGTCGTGCTGGCCGAGGCGGTTGCCGGCACGGAGGAGGCGTTCGTCGAGCGGATGAACGCGCGCGCGGCGGAGCTCGGCATGGCGGAGACCGTGTTTAAAAACTGCAACGGCCTCGACGAGGACGGCCACGTCACGAGCGCCTACGATGTGGCCGTGATGAGCCGCGCTTTGATGCAGCACGAAAAGATCTTCGATTACACGCTGATCTGGATCGACTACGTGCGCGGCGGGGAGACACAGCTCGTCAACACGAACAAGCTCGTCCGCTCCTACAACGGCATCAAGGGCCTTAAAACCGGCACGACCAGCGCGGCGGGCAGCTGCATTTCGGCCGCGGCCGAGCGAAACGGCATGACGCTGATCGGCGTGGTGCTCGGCGCGGCCAACACGAACGACCGGTTTTCCGCGGCGGCGAGCCTGCTCGACTACGGCTTTGCGAACTGGAAGATCACGTCGCCCGAAGCGCCTGCGCTGCCCGCGCTGCCGGTGACCGGCGGCATGACGGGCGAGGTCCGCCTCGAGGCCGCGGCGCCCGCGGGCGTGCTGACCCCGGTTTCGGAGCAGGGGGCGCTCGAGACCGTGATCGAGCTGCCCGAGGCCGTCGCCGCGCCGGTGGAAAAGGGGCAGCCTGTCGGTACAGTCCGTGTCCTGCGCGGCGGGGAGACCGTGCAGGAGATCCCGATCACGGCGGCGGAAAGTGCCGAAGCGATCACGTTCGGCTCAGCATTTCAGTATTTATTGAGCTGGTTTTTCCGCGCCGCGGCGCCGGGCGCGCCGGGCTAAAATCAAACTTTTTGTGAAACCGAGTATTCAAGTCTTGAAAAGTGCCACAAAATATTGTAGAATGAAAACATCAAAAGTGTTCGACAATTCCGTTTGTTAAAAGTAAACAGGCAGGAGGCAGTAAAAATGTCGTTAAAATTGGAATGCGGGTATTTGAAGGGCTTTGTTCAGGAGCACGAATATGAAGCGATCGCACCGCAGGTGGAAAGTGCGCACAAGCTGCTGGAATCCGGCGAGGGTCCCGGCAATGATTTTCTCGGCTGGGTGACGCTCCCGACCGATTATGACAAGGAAGAGTTCGCGCGCATCAAGGCGGCGGCCGAGCGCATCAAGAAGAATACAGAGGTTTTCATCGTCATCGGCATCGGCGGCTCGTACCTCGGCGCCCGCGCGGCGATCGAGTTTTTGAAAAGCGAAAACTACAACGCGCTGAAGAAGGATACGCCGGACATCTATTTCACCGGCAACAGCATCTCCTCCTCCGCGCTGGCGGAGCTCGTGCAGATCTGCGAGGGCCGCGACATTTCGATCAACATGATCTCGAAGTCCGGCACCACGACCGAGCCGGCGATCGCGTTCCGCGTGTTCCGCGAGATCATCGAAAAGAAGTACGGCAAGGAAGAGGCGAAGAAGCGCATTTTCTGCACGACCGACAAGGCGCGCGGCACGCTGAAGCACCTCGCGGACGAAGAAGGCTATGAGACCTTCGTCGTGCCGGACGACGTGGGCGGCCGTTATTCGGTGCTTACCGCGGTCGGTCTGCTGCCGATCGCCGTCGCGGGCGCGGACATCGACGCGCTGATGGCGGGCGCCAGAAAGGCGCAGGCGGCGTACAGCAATCCGAATCTCGAGGAGAACGACTGCTACAAGTACGCGGCGATCCGCAATATCCTCTACAACAAGGGCAAGAGCACCGAGATCATGGTCAGCTACGAGCCCTCCTACACGCTGATGAACGAGTGGTGGAAGCAGCTCTACGGCGAGAGCGAGGGCAAGGACGGCAAGGGCCTGTTCCCGGCATCCGTCGTTTTCTCGACCGACCTGCACTCGATGGGCCAGTATATTCAGGACGGCCGCCGCGATCTCTTTGAGACCGTCGTGCTGTTTGAAAAGCCGAAGCACGAGATCGTCATCGGCAACGACCCGGCGAACGTTGACGGCCTCAACTTCCTCGAGGGCCGCAGCATGGCCTACATCAACCGCAAGGCGTTTGAGGGCACCGTGCTCGCGCACAACGACGGCGGCGTGCCGAACATCGTTTTGAACGCGCCCGATTTCTCCGAGGATACGCTTGGCCAGCTCATCTACTTCTTTGAGCGCGCCTGCGCGATTTCCGGCTACATGCTCGGCGTGAACCCGTTCAACCAGCCCGGCGTGGAAAGCTACAAGAAAAACATGTTCGCGCTGCTCGGCAAGCCCGGCTACGAGGGCGAGAAGGAAGCGCTGGAAGCGCGCCTTTCAAAATAATTCAGGCGTAAATCCGTTTATGCGGAATATAAAATATTCAGGAGGACTTCATTATGATCACTCTCTTAATTGGTAAAAAGGGCTCCGGCAAGACGAAGAAGCTCATCGAGCTCGCGAACGAGGCCGTCAAGAATTCGAACGGCAATGTCGTCGTCATCGAAAAGAGCCTCAAGCTTACATATGATATTTCCCACAAGGCCCGTCTCGTCGATTCCGATGCGTACAGCATCGAGGGTCTCGACGCGCTCGTCGGCTTCGTCAGCGGCATCTGCGCGGCGAACTACGACGTGACCGACGTGTTTGTGGATTCCACGCTGAAGATCACCGGCAACGGCGTCAGCGACGTTGAGGCGCTCACGATGAAGCTCAAGGCGCTCAGCGAAACGGCCAATGCGAACATCTGCCTGCTGATTTCCGCCGCTCAGGAGGAGCTCCCGGAGTCCGTGCTGGAGTACGTCGGCAAGTAAAACCGGCAGGAGAAGCAGAGCGGTTTTCCGGCTGTGCAGAAAAAATCGGCGCTTCGGCGGAGACAGACCCGCCGAACGCCTTTTTTCGGGCGGAAACCCGCCGGATTTTTCAAACTTTTCCTTGACAAAAGCCCGTCTGGTATTTATAATATATCAGTACGGTATGAGGATACCCATGCTTATCGAGTTGAAGAAGTATTTTTCGGGAGAGGACGTTTCCCAGCATATCGATTACACGATCGACCTGTCCGGCGTGGAGATCGACGGCGCGAAGCCGTTTGTTTCCCCGGTGCATGTCGTGGGTGATATCAAGGCGTTTGCGTCCAGTGCAGAGCTGCATGTCACCGTCAGCTATGCGTTTTCGATGCCGTGCAACAGGTGCCTGACAGAGAGCAGGAAGGAGCTTTCGCACAGCATATCTCACGTGCTGGTGAACAAGCTGAACGATGAGGAGGACTTCGACGATTATATTGTCGTCGAGGGCGAAACGCTCGATTTGGACGAGCTGATCTATTCCGACATCATTCTTCTGACGCCCTCGAAATACGTCTGTAAGGAGGATTGCAGGGGGCTTTGCCCGACCTGTGGGAAGAACCTCAATGAAGGCGACTGCGCCTGTGCGAAGCAGCAGGCAGACCCCCGCATGGAGGCCCTGCGCGCGCTGCTCCAATGATTTTGGATCACCAAAGATTTAGTTTACTATAAGGAGGTGCTGACGATGGCGGTACCCAAGAGAAAAGTGTCCAGTGCCAGACAGAATAAGAGACGTTCCAACGTGTGGAAGCTTAACGCTCCTGCCCTTATGAAATGCCCGCAGTGCGGAGAGTATAAGACACCTCACAGGGTTTGCGGTAACTGCGGTTACTACAACGGCAGAGAAGTTGTTAAAAAGGAAGCATAATTTTGCCTGAAACAATATTGTGCAAGATAGAGAAGGGGCAGATTTTTGCTCCTTCTCTATTGTTTTTTGAAGATGCGGCGCCGCGCGCGGAGGGGAGGCGGATTTTATGGCGGTAAAAATATTCGGCGTTGAGCCGCGCAGCCTTGCGGAACGCGCCGGGATGGAAAAGGGCGACAGCCTGATCTCGATCAACGGCCATGCGATCGGCGATATCCTCGACTTCCGCTTCCGCGAGACGAGCACGCACCTGACCGTTGTCTTTGAAAAGCCGGACGGGCGGCGTGTGGAGGAAAAAATCGTCAAGGCGCAGTACGGCGCGCTCGGCCTCGAATTTGAGACGTACCTCATGGACAAGCAGCGCGCATGCCGCAACAAGTGCGTTTTCTGCTTCATCGACCAGCTTCCGCCGGGTATGCGCGAGACGCTGTATTTCAAGGACGACGACGCGCGGCTCTCGTTTCTCTTCGGCAACTACATCACGCTGACGAATATCGACGACCGCGAGATCGACCGCATCATCGAGATGCACATCAGCCCGATCAACATCTCGGTGCACACGATGAATCCCGCGCTGCGCTGCAAAATGATGCACAACCGCTTTGCGGGTGACGCGCTGCGCCACGTGCGGCGCCTTGCAGCGCACAACATCCGGCTGAACTGCCAGATCGTGCTGTGCCCCGGCCTGAACGACGGCGCCGAGCTCGAATACACGCTTTCTGAAATGCGCGGCCTCGGCGAGTGCCTGCAAAGCGTCGCCTGCGTGCCCGTGGGGCTGGCGCGCTACCGCGAGGGGCTGTACCCGCTCGTGCCGTTTGACCGGGCCTCAGCCGGCGCGGCGATCGACGTGCTCGAGCGCTGGGGCGACCGCTTCAAGGCGGAACGCGGCATGCGCACGGTCTACCCGAGCGACGAATTCTACCTGATTGCGGGGCGCGCGCTGCCGCCGTACGATTTCTATGAGGATTTCCCGCAGATCGAAAACGGCGTCGGCATGCTGCGCGATCTGGAGGAGGAGCTGACTTGGGCGCTCGAGGAACTGCCGGGGCAGAGGCTCCGCCGGCGCGTGACGATCCCGACGGGCGAGGCGGCGTTCGAGTTCCTGAACGGCCTTTTCGACCGCGTGCGTGCGCAGTTTCCGGGGATTGAGATCAATCTGGTCCCGGTGAAAAACGACTTTTTCGGCGGCACGGTCGATGTGACCGGCCTTTTGGTCGGGCGGGACCTCGTGCGGCGGCTCCGTGATGAAAACCTCGGCGACGAGATTTTGATCCCGAGTGCGATGCTGATGGCCGACGAGGACGTGTTTTTGGACGATATGACGCTGGAAGCGCTCGGCCGCGCGCTGGGGGTTCCGGCAAAACGCATGCAGAAGGATGCCGGCGGCGAGCTGCGGGACATCTTAGGCCCGCTGCCGGAAACGATAGAGTAAAGGAGGAAACGGAATGTCAAAACCGATCGTGGCGATTGTCGGCAGACCGAACGTCGGCAAATCGACCCTGTTCAACAAGCTGATCGGGCAGCGCCTTTCCATTGTGGAGGATACGCCGGGCGTCACGCGAGACCGTATTTTCGGCGAGTGCGAGTGGAAAAACCGCCGGTTTTCCCTTGTCGATACGGGCGGTATCGAGCCGGAATCGAAGGATGTGATCCTCTCGCAGATGCGCACGCAGGCGCAGATCGCGATCGATTCCGCGGATGTGATCGTCTTTGTGACCGACGTGCGCACCGGCATGGTGGCGACGGACCTCAACATCGCGCAGATGCTCCAGCGCAGCAATGTACCGGTCGTCGTCTGCGTCAATAAATGCGACACGGTCGGCGAGCCGCCGGCGGATTTCTACGAGTTCTACAACCTCGGCCTCGGCGACCCGGTGCAGGTTTCCTCGGTGCATGGCCACGGTACCGGCGATCTGCTGGACGCCGTTCTCGAGCATCTGCCAGAGGCGCAGGCGGAGGAAGAGGAGAGCGAGATCATCAAGGTGGCGGTTATCGGCAAGCCGAACGTCGGCAAGTCGTCGCTTGTCAACCGCGTTTCCGGCGAGAACCGCTGCATCGTTTCCGATATTGCGGGCACGACGCGCGACGCCGTGGATACGACGATCGAGAACAAATTCGGCACGTTCACCTTCATCGATACGGCCGGCCTGCGCCGTAAGAGCCGCGTGGAGGATTCCATCGAGCACTACAGCAATCTGCGCGCGGAGATGGCGGTCGACCGCGCCGACGTCTGCGTGATTCTGATCGACGCGACGGTCGGCTTCACCGAGCAGGATTCGAAGGTCGCGGGCATCGCGCACGAGGCCGGCAAGGGCTGCGTGATCGCGGTCAACAAATGGGACGCAGTGGAGAAGGACGACAAGACGATGCAGACGTACCGCGCGAAGCTCGAAAAGGATTTCGCGTTCATGTCCTACGCGCCGATCATCTTTATCTCCGCGCAGACCGGCCAGCGGCTCGACCGGCTTTTCGAGCTGATCCGCCATGTGGCCTCGAGCAACGCGATGCGCATCACGACCGGCACGCTGAACGACATCCTCGCGCAGGCGACGGCGCGCGTGCAGCCGCCGACCGACAAGGGCAAGCGCCTGAAGATCTACTACATGACGCAGGCTTCGACGAAGCCGCCCACGTTTATCTGCTTCGTGAACTCGAAGGAGCTCTTCCACTTTTCCTACCAGCGGTATCTCGAGAACCGGATCCGCGAGATTTTCGGCCTCGAAGGCACGCCGGTGCGCATGATCGTGCGCGAGCGCGGCGAGAAGGAAGGGTGATGTATGGCAAATTTTGAAGCGCTGATTCTCCCGCTGCTGCTCGTGGCCGCGGCGGGCTACCTGCTTGGCAGCATCAGCTTTGCGATCATCCTGACGCGCGTTTTTGCGCATGAGGACGTGCGCAGCCACGGCAGCGGCAATGCGGGTGCGACGAACGTGCTGCGCGTCGCCGGAAAAAAAGCCTCCGCGCTGACCTTTCTCTGCGACTTTTTGAAGTGCGCGCTGAGCGTTGCGATCGGCTATTACGCGCTGCATTTCATCTGCTTGGCGAACGGCATCGACCCGGTGCTGGCGCGTCTGGGCATGTATGCGGCGGGCTTCTGCTGCATCATCGGGCATATGTATCCGCTTTACTTCGGCTTTCGCGGCGGCAAGGGCGTCGTGACGGCGGCGGCGATGATCCTTCTTCTGGACTGGCGCGTGTTCCTGATCTGCTTCGCCTTTTTCGCGCTGGTTTTTGCGTGGAAGAAAACGGTCTCGCTCGCCTCGATCTGCGGCTGCCTGCTGTACCCGATCGTCACGTTTTTCATCACATTTTTTATCGATTATAAAATCGGCGGCCTCCCGGGCTTCTATGTCGCGATGGCGACCGCGGTGGCGGCGCTGATCGGCGCCACGGTCATCGTCAAGCACAGAGCGAACATCAAGCGTATCTTGGCCGGTGAGGAAAAGCCCATTTCCTTCAAAAAAGAGTCGTAAGCTCTCGCCTTTTTTGTTGAAAACAGAATAAGCCTGTTTACATAATCGCAGAAAACAGGTCCGAAGTTCCTGCAAGATATTGACTTTTTTACCGTTGTGTATTATCATAGTTATCGGTCATAATCCGCAATGACTTCACTTGATTTTTATATAAGATGAGCGGATGCGCCGTCGGCTTTGGCTGCGCAGGTCTTCCGTTTCGGAAATGAAACCGGTTTGGGACCGGCGGCAAAAAGACTTGGAAGGAAAATTATCGTGGATAAATTTATTGTTCGGGGCGGCAAGCGCCTTTCCGGCGAGGTGACGATCAGCGGCGCGAAGAACGCGGCTGTTGCGATCATTCCGGCGGTGATCATGGCAGAATCCCCCTGCCGCATTGAGAATGTGCCGAATATTTCGGATGTCAAGCTGAGCGCGCGGATCCTGACGGAGATGGGCGCCGAGGTGCGCTGGATCAACCGCAATACCGTGGAGATCGACCCCACGACGATCCAAACGAACGTCGTGCCCAACGAGCTCGGGCGCAAGATGCGCGGCTCATACTACAACATCGGCGCGCTGCTCGGGCGTTTTTCGCGCGCGGTTGTGCCGCTGCCCGGCGGCTGTGATTTCGGCGTGCGGCCGATCGACCAGCACATCAAGGGCTTCAACGCGCTGGGCTGCACCTATACGCTCAACGACGGTATGATCGAGGTTTCGGCCGACGCGCTGCGCGGCGCCCACATTTATCTCGATATGGTGACGGTCGGCGCGACGATGAATATCATCCTCGCAGCTGTCAAGGCCCGGGGCCTTACGGTCATCGAGAACGCGGCGCGTGAGCCGCACGTCGTCGATCTCGCGAACTTCCTGAACTCGATGGGCGCGAACATCAGCGGCGCAGGCACCGACGTTATCAAGATCCGCGGCGTCGAGCATCTCAAGGGCATCACGTATTCGATCATTCCCGACCAGATCGAGGCCGGTACGTATATGGCCGCCGCGGCGGCGACCGGCGGCGACATCCTTGTGAAGAACGTCACGCCGAAGCATCTCGAGTCGATCACGGCGAAGCTCATGGAGATGGGCGTCACCGTGATCGAATACGACGACGCGGTGCGTGTGCGCCGGGATACCCCGCTGCGCAAGTGCAACGTAAAGACGATGCCGCACCCCGGCTTCCCGACCGACATGCAGCCGCAGATCGCGGCGGTGCTCGCGCTCGCGGAGGGGACGAGCATCCTGAACGAGAACGTCTGGGAAAACCGCTTCCGCTATGTGGAGGAGCTCAAGCGCATGGGCGCGCAGATCACGGTGGAGGGCAAGAGCGCGATCATCGAGGGCGTCGATTTCCTCAAGGGCGCGCCGGTCCGCGCGGTCGACCTGCGTGCAGGCGCCGCCATGATCATCGCGGCGCTCGCGGCGCGCGGCACGACGAAGATCGAGGAGATCGAGCACATCCAGCGCGGCTACGAGGACATCGTGGAGAAGTTCGTCGGGCTCGGCGCGGACATGTACCTGCGCATCGACCCGCAGGATGGCAGCAACGAGAAAATCGGATAATTACGGCTCCGGCTGCAAGGCCGGGGCACTCGCCCCGACGGATCTCTGTCAGGGCATTTTTTATGATGAAAGCAAAGGGAGATGGACGGATGGCAGAGCTTTGCGCGCTGTACAGCGGAAGCGCGGGAAACAGCTATTTTATAGGGGGAAAATCGGCGGGCATTCTGGTGGATGTGGGGCGCAGCGCGCGCCAGACCGCGAATATTTTGAAGCGCTGCGGCATCGACCCGCTGGCGGTGAACGGCATTCTGGTGACGCACGAGCACTCGGACCACGTGAGCGCGTATTTGCTTCGAAATACAACATCCCGGTGTTCGCGTCGGCCGGCACGCTCGCGGCGCTCGAATCAATGCGCGTGCTCGACGGCTCGTTCCCGGCGTACACGATCGACGGCACGCTCGAGCTCGGCGCCATGCAGGTGCAGGCGTTTCGCACGCCGCACGACTGCGCGGAGGGGCTGGGCTACCGCATCCGCACGGCGGACGGAAGGACCGCGGCGGTGGCGACCGACCTCGGCCGCGTCACGCCGGAGATCGAAGAAAAGCTCATGGGCGTCGATCTCGCCGTGATCGAATCGAACCACGACGTCGGCATGCTGCGCACCGGGCCGTATCCCTACGCGCTCAAGCGGCGCATCCTCTCGGACTGCGGGCACCTCTCGAACGCCGCCTGCGCCGAGCTGCTGCCGGAGCTGTACGAGAACGGCACGCGGCGCTTTCTGCTCGCGCACCTGAGCCGGGAGAACAACACGCCGGACATTGCGCGGCAGACGGCGGTGTGCGGCATGCAGATGGCCGGCATCGAGGAGGAAAGCGGCTACATACTGGACGTTGCACCGGTCGAGAACCTCGACGGGCGCACGGTGGAATTCTGAGGTGCGCGATGCTTGAGGTCAAAATCATCTGCGTCGGCAAGCTCAAAGAGCGGTACTGGCGCGAGGCTGTGGAAGAATACGCGAAGCGGCTTTCGGCGTTCTGCCGTTTTTCCGTCGTCGAGCTGAACGAGGCGCGCCTGCCGCAGAACCCGGGTGCGGCGGAGATCGAGCGCGCGCTCGCGGAGGAAAGCAAAGCGATCGCGGCGGCTGCCGGGCGCAGCGCGGTCTATGCGCTCTGCATCGAGGGACGCATGCTTTCCTCCGAAAAGCTCGCGGCGGAAATCGCGGCGGCGGCCGTCGGCGGCGCGAGCAGCCTAGCTTTCGTGATCGGCTCGTCGCA
>OMGQ01001966.1_pt1 | contig 10170 bp, 10 predicted proteins | sample 1646071 | NCBI WGS metagenome assembly OMGQ01 (sample SAMN05578585, study PRJEB25193) | human gut metagenome | biome: Human Microbiome; feature: human-associated habitat; material: feces | host: Homo sapiens | place: USA:Birmingham | reverse complement strand
ATTAAAGAAAGGACGGGCGCTGGGAAGGGCGCTGCCGGACCGGGCGGCTGTCCGGCGGAAAGGCAGGATATATTTCCGTTTATGGGAAGTCTTACAGAGAGGTTAAGGAAAAACTTTTTGTAAAAAAGGGAGAGCAGCTGGCAGGAAAAAAAGCTGGCGGAAGGCTGCCTGCAGGGATAACAGTGAGGGAAGCCGTGGATTTATGGATAGAGGAACGCAAAGGCGGATGGAAGGAATCCACCCTGGCGACTTACCGTTCGATTGCGGAAAAACATATTTTACCAGAACTGGGAACAACTCCGGTGGCAGCACTGGATGGAGAGCAGTATAAGAGATATTTTGAAAAATACAGAGTACGGGGGGACGGAAGCTGCCTGTCAGAAGGATATCTGCACCAGATACATATTTTATTCGGACAGATATTCAGGGTTCTGGAGGAAAAATATCATTGCAGGCTGCCGGAACTTCCCTCATCTTGTTTTGCTGTAAAAAAGGGGACGCCGCTGGCCGCCTCCCGTGCGCCTGAAGAAGGCAGTATTCGAAGGCTGGAAGCGTATTTGCTGAAGGAAGCGGAGCATGGAGATCATACCTGCCTGGGAATATTATTGTCCGGATGCAGCGGGATACGGATTGGGGAGCTGTGCGCACTGCAATGGAAGGATATTCAGTTTGAAAAAGGGACACTGGCAATCCGTAAGACGTTGCAGAGGATACGAACCTTTGAAACGGTGTGGGTTGATGGAAAACCGGTAACCAGAACCGGGACAAAAGTGGTGGTGGCCGGACCGAAATCACGGAATTCCAACAGGGAAATCCCTTTGCCGGAGCATCTGCTGAAGCTGCTGGAAAGAACGAGAAGTGAAAAGGAAGGTTATGTTATGCCGGGAAAAAAGAAGGAATATACGGAACCGAGAACCCTTCAGTACCGGTTTCAGAGGATATTGAAGGAACTGGGAATTCCTGCTTTTAATTTCCATATGCTGCGGCACATTTTTGCCACGAACTGTATTATGCAGGGATTTGATATGAAATCATTGAGTGAAATACTGGGGCATTCCAATGTGAGTACGACGATGAGGATCTATGTGCATTCGGATATGGAGAGGAAAAAACAGCTGATGGCCGGGTATCGGATGGCGGTGGCTTAGAGCGCATATTGCGGCGCTTGGCAGGGCGCATATTATGGCGGCCTAGAGCGCACACATTGTGTTGGTTTAGCAGGGGCATAATGCGGCGGCTTAGAGCGCACACATTGCGGTGGCTTAGCAAGATGCATAATGCGACGGCTTAGGAAGGTGATTTTAATTTCTGAGCCGTCAAAAAAATGGTCAGCTGTACAACTGAAATGTAGATAAGTGCTGCTTTTATGGATTGTGTTTCGCAAAAGTTTAAATTTAGCGAAAACACATAACAGATTCTGATTTTATTGTTTGTTCCCTGAGAAAAGAGCCGGGAAACAATACCGGAAAGCAAAAAGCGGCCCGGATAGTAAAGATTTTACACCAGAACAGGGAATGTCGGAAGGTGGGAAACAATGGAAAAAGATACGTACGACAGAAAAGCAGCAGGCATACGGATCCGGGAAAAGCGCAGGCAGTTGGGAATTACCATGAAGGAAGCTGCGGAAAAGCTGGGCAGGGTGCCTACTTATTATGCGGATATTGAGAGAGGGAACTGCGGGATGTCGGTGGAAACGATGATCGCAATTTCCAGGCTTTATCATATGTCTTTGGATTATCTGATACTTGGGAAAGAAGAAAACCAGGCGGGGGCAGAAAAGGATGTAAGCCGGACAGAAGAAACGGAAGCGGTGTATCAGCTTCTGAATAATGTGTCGAAGCGGGAGCGGATGTATGCGGCGAAGGTACTGCGGACTTTTTTGATTGCGTGCAGTGATGTGGGGCTGAAAGAGGAAGAGACACCGGGGGATGGCGACAGGTATCAGAAGTGATTACATACGTTTTTTTCACAGGTAAAAAGAAATATGGCGGTGGAAATATAGCAGTGCTTAGGCAGTAAGGCCCAGGCTTGTGCAGAATTAATAAAACAGGAAAAAGGACTAAGGCAGGATGAGACAGAAGATATGGATGAACTGAAAGATATCTATGGTTCAAAAAATATGAATAGAGTGAAAAAAGTTCTCGAATCAAAGGATGTCCCCGGATTCATAGATATTCATTGCCATGTACTGCCTATGGTGGACGACGGGGCAGAATCGATGGAAATGGCGCTGGATATGCTGCGGATTGCGGCGGACGAAGGCATCCGGAAAATGATATTGACGCCCCATCAGAAGGCGGACAGGAAATGTGTTACTCCGGAAGGGATTGCGAAGCGGACAGAACTCCTGCAGAAAAAAGCGGACGTGCTTAAAATTCCTGTCAAATTATTTCCGGGAAATGAAATTTTTTACCGCCATGGCCTGGCAGAGCTGCTGGAGCAGGGGATGATCCGGACATTGGCGGATTCCCATTATGTGCTGATAGAGTTTTTGCCGGGAGAGGATTATGCATACATAAGAGATGCGATAGGCAGAGTGGCTTCCTTTGGGTATTGGCCGGTGGTGGCCCATGTGGAACGGTATGTGAATGTGATTAAGGATATGGAGAAGGCGGAACGGCTGAAGGAAGATGCGGGATGTTATTTTCAGGTGAATGCCTCAAGTGTTGTCGGCGACCAGGGTTTTGCGGCGAAGACTGTGGTGAAGAAGCTGCTGAAAGCCGGGCTAGTGGACTTTGTGGGGTCTGATGCACATAGTGATGGGAGCCGGGCACCGAGACTGAGGAAGTGTGCTGGGTATTTGGAAAAGAAATATGGAGAAACCATGGCAGGGAAGCTGATGCGGGAGAATGCGGAGGCTATTCTGGTGGATCGGGTTTTGTAGGGGTTATTTTTAATAGGAATATTTGGAACTGAGAACAAAAGAGAAATATGCGGGAGAAAACGGGAATGGAAGAAAATACGATACGGCAGACAGATGAAATTGAGATTGATTTGTGGGAAATCTGTCTGGTGCTGATACATAACCTGGCTTTGATTGTTTCTGTGGGAATTATGGTGGCGCTGGGGGCTTTTCTGTTTACACAGCTGCTGGTGACACCTTCTTATGAGTCTACTACGAAGATTTATATCCTGAATAAGCAGGAGAACAGTGCGGTGACTTATTCGGATATTCAGCTGGGGACGCAGCTGACGAAGGACTATGCGGAATTGATTCAGAGCCGGTTTGTCCTGGAAGAAGTAGTGCAGGGGATGGGACTGGATCTGACGTATGAGCAGATGAAAGGGAAGGTTTCGGTTACGACACCTGCGGATACGCGTATTCTGGCGATTACGGTGAAGGATTCTGATCCAGTGATGGCGATGAAGATGGCCAATGCAATCCGGGAAGCGGCATCAGTGCATATTATGAACGTGATGGATATCCAGGCGGTAAATGTGGCGGAGACTGCCAATATGCCGATGAAGAAGGCCAGCCCCAGCGTTTTGAAGAATACGTTTCTTGGTGGTGTGCTGGGAGTATTTCTGATAATTGCTATTGTGTTGGTTCGATATCTGATGGATGACACAATAAAGACGCCGGAGGATGTGGAGAAGTATCTGCAGCTTTCTACGCTGGCGGTGATTCCTTTGAATGAAGGGGAAACTGACGGAAAGAAGAAAAAGAAGAAAGTGAAAAGAAGTTAGAAAAGGACAGGCAGAAAAGCGGAGCGTGAGGGAAACTTTTCTGCTGTTATCATATGGGTGCTTGAAAACTGGAAGAAAAAGGAGAAGGCGGAGAGAGGATGCAGACGGTAAATTTTAATGCGATAGAGAAACTGGATTTTCGGACGAAGGAAAGTTATAAAACGTTAAGGACGAACCTGGAGTTTTCCGGGAGGGACAGGAAGGTGATTTCTGTTACCAGCTGTACACCCAATGAAGGGAAGACGAGTGTGTCTTTTCAGCTGGCGTTGTCGGTTGCGGAAGGCGGGAAGAGAGTTGTCCTTGTGGATGCTGACTTGAGAAAGTCGGTGTTAAAAGGACGGTATAAGACGAATGCATCCAGGTATGGGCTGTCTCATTATCTGAGTGGGCAGGCTTCGATTGCAGATGTTACGTGTAAGACAAATATTGAGAATTTCTTTGTGATTTTCTCCGGACCGGTGCCGCCGAATCCCAGTGAGCTGTTGGGAAATGATGCTTTCCGGCTGCTGCTGGAGTATTTAAAGAATGAATATGATTATGTGATTGTGGATACACCGCCGTTGGGGAGTGTTATTGATGGAGCAGTAGCTGCACAGTATTGTGATGGAACGGTAGTTGTAATTGAGAGTGGGGCTATCAGCTATAAATTTGCACAGAAGGTGAAGGAACAGTTGGAGAAGGTGGACTGCAGGATTCTGGGAGTGATACTGAATAAGGTGAATATGAGCGGCAAGGGGTATTATGGCGCTTATTATGGGAAGTATTACGGGAAATATTATGGGAAGTATTATGGCGGAAATGAGGAAGGCGGACTGCATTCTGCGGTAGTGCAGAAGGGGCTGAAACCTGCGAAGTCAGGAACGAAGCAGGAGGAAAGCGGTGCTGGTTCAAAAGTGCATGAAGGTAAAGCGGCAGCAAAGGCAGACGGAAATGGAAAACTGATGTCCGTAGAAGCAGAAAAGGAAGCTGAGAGCCTGTATGAAGAGGATGATATGATCCAGCTGGATGTGGATATGGTACAGCTTGAGGTTGAAGAATTGGAAGAAGATACAGAAGTGACAGAGGCAGGGAAGTAGGTAAAGGAGACGGGAGATGGAAGCAAAAAAGATAGTAGCTGTGGTTGGTGCGATAGATGTGGTACTGCTGGTAGTTTGTCTGGTTCTGTACCTGGGGAAAGACAGGAAAGGGCCGGAAATATTCTTTGATGAAGAGAAGCAGATAGAATATGCGGAAGGGATGGATGAAGAACTGCTGCTCAAAGGAGTGACGGCAGTGGATGAGAAGGATGGAGATGTGAGTGACAGCCTTCTGGTGGAGAAGATAGCAGGAACAAATGGGAAAGAAGTGATAGTGACCTATGTGGCACGAGACGGTGCTAATAATGTGGGGAAGGCTTCAAGAGCTTTTACGGTAGCTGGCAGTTATGGTGGAGGAGACATTTTACCTGTGGAAGAAGAAACTTTTGAGACTGGGGATATGCCCGGAACAGAAGGGGCTACAGAAACAGAGACGGGAAGTAACGAGGAAGGCAGTTCTGGAGAGGAAGAAGGTCAGGACGAGAATCAAGGAGAAGGAAATAATGAGGGAGAACCAGCAGGCCCTAATCCGGTATTGGTGTTGAATGCAGATGTGATAGAAACCAAAAAAGGAGTGGCACCAAACTGGAATGAAGTGATAGAGACGATGAGTGATGATAAGGATGATTATAATACGCTTTATAATAATTTGAAACTAGAAGGACAGGTTAAATTGAATGAAGAAGGGGAGTATCCTGTGACATTGTATACGGTGGATACAGATGGAAATAGATCTGAGGTTAGAAATTTGGTGGTAAAAGTTGGCTGAGATATTAAATTTGTTTAGAGTGTCAAAAAATACGCTTTTCTATAATAAAAAAATCATGTAGGGCTGTATGTAGTTGAAAAGCTATCTAAGAATTTGAAGGTCGACGGCTATATAAAAGTTTAAAGATTTGAAAACTGTTGTTGCAGGCACCGGTGTTAGAGATGAATTACGCATGTGTCATAATAAGCTTGTGCTATATTAGGAACAAACCGATAGACGGTGATTTTTGATGGCCAGGAAGTTCATATTTCTTACCCGAGAAAATGAGTAAAGAATTTTGCGTTTACAAGGAATTTAGCTGATAAAGGAGGGCAGGCATGGCACAGAGGATGGCTTGAAAACCAACTGCTGTCTGTATTATCCGGTGAGGAGAAAATGGAAAAAATGAGGAAAGAGAGAACATAAAGTTGAATAGTACTTCGGGGAGAGTCACTTGGGTGGTGATTCTATGATGTTAAGTTCATCACCCCGGAGTTTTTATTATATTAAAGAACAAAATGATTCTTTATAAAAGGAATTGAGAAGAACAATGGAAACCAATGAGAAGAATTTGAGCAATGAATTGAATAAAGCTGAGACTCCTTCGCGAACATACAAGATTACAGTGGCAGGAAGAAGATATGTTGGTTTATCATTGTCTGTCTTTCTGGTACAACATTATCAAGTGACTGCTGTGGATATTATCCAGGAAAAGATAGGTATGATTAGCAATTGTAGATTTTCAATTCAGACGATTACATTGAAAAGTATCTTGAAGATGATGTTGCGGGTGTTCGTAAGTTAGACTTGACTGCTACTTTGGATGCAGAAGCTGCCTATAAAGGAGCGAATTTGTGGTGATTGCTGCATCAACAAACTATGACAGTAATACACAGCATTTTGACACTTCTGCTACTAAGACAGTAATCAAGCTGGTTATGCAGTACAATTCAAATGTAATAATGGTTTTCAAATCTGCCATTCCGGTTGGTTACACTGCTTCTATCTGTGAAAAGACTGGAAGTAAAAATATCATATTTAGTCCAGAGTTCTTAAGAGGGTACAAAGCTTTGTATGATAATGCCTACTCTGTAAAATTCGTAAGACAACATATAGCATAAAATGAATTTTAACGGCACAAAATATTACGTATATGAGAAAAATTTCTTGCATAAATGCGAATGATAATATCATTTTTTTGTGTAAAAATAGAAAACACGAAAGGTCTTCCCTTCATTTCGTGTAAAAATGATAAATCGCTACCAGAAAAACTCATTTCACCCTAAATATCTACCCTGCAAAATCAGTGGCTTAAAATGACGGGAAAATCTTGGGAAATGAGTTGCTCATAGGAGTGGAATGGGTGAAAATTCGCATTTTGGATAGGCATAGAGTGGATAGTGATAACGTCATTTAACACGAAATGCAGGGGATTTTTACAGGTAAATCAGGGGGATTTATGGGTGGAACGATATACACAAGGACTTATGTGTATCCAAAGCAATTTGGTAAGTGAAAAATCTGCAATTTGGATAGAGGGTGTAGCATAGTGATAAGGTCATGCGAAAGGCTGGAAAATAGCCTAAATCAAGGGATTCAGAGAATGAGAGATACATTGGAAGTATAAAAAAACAGGATGCAATACGACAGGGCGTTTATCCAAAATGATTTATTGCAGAGAAAGAAATATAGGAAAAGAGCAACAAGTGGGTAGATGTATCAGAGAAAGTTTAGTTGGAACATGAAAGACTTTTGGTGCAAATTTATCAATGATTTGTACTGGAAGATTTGATATAGAAACACAGAGCCATCGGAAAGATAGAAGTTAGGAGTAAAAATTATGGAATAGAAATACAACATTGCTGTTGCCGGTACTGGTTATGTAGGTCTGTCGATTGCGACCCTCCTCTTACAGCACCATCTGTATGTGGCATAATAGGAACAAAGAGATAGTAGAGAGTGAAAGGCTCGTCTCTTAATTCATATTTCCTTACCCGGAAAATGAACGAAAAGACCGTAAATACGGGACTTTTGGTCGACATAAGGAGGGTAGGTATGCCGTAGTGGATAGAGAAAATCTACCCGCTGTTTGTCGTGGTTGAAGAAGAAAAAGTTTCAAGAGTGGTTTACTCTTATAGGTGTTAAAAAGTGAAATGTTATAGTAAGGATGTGTGATATGATGATTAAAGATTATAGTGTTTTGATGTCAGTTTATTTTAAAGAAAATCCAGAATGGCTTTCAAACAGTATTAAGAGTATGTTAGAGCAGACTGTTTTTCCAGAGGAATTTCTGATTGTAAAGGACGGTCCATTAACTCTAGAATTAGATGCGGTTATTGAAAGGTACGTAAATGAATATCCATTTTTGTTTACAATTATTGCCTTAGAGAAAAATGGTGGATTAGGGCCAGCGTTAGCGTTGGGAATAAAAAAATGCAGAAATGAGTTAATAATACGAATGGACTCAGATGATTACTCTATACCAGAACGTTGTGAAAAATTATTATTGGTTAGTAATGAACATCCAGAATATGGGGTTATTGGTTCTTATGAAGTAGAATTTGAAGAAAATACAGAAAACATAATTGTAATTCACAAAGTTCCAGAAACGCCAGATGAAATTTATAAATTTATGAAAAGAAGGTGTGCCTTGCTTCATCCAACAGTATTATATAAAAAGAGCGTTATTTTAACATCTGGTAATTATCAGGATGTTTATTTATATGAAGATTATGACTTGTTTATGCGAGTTGTGCTTGAACAAAAAGTTAAGTGTTATAATATACAAGAAAACTTGTATTACATACGAATAAACAATGCGTTTTTTATGAGACGTGGTGGAATAAAATATTTGAAAACTGTAGTGAAATTTAAATGGAGACAGTTTAAAAAAGGGTATATGAGTTTAAAGGATTTTATAATTTCTGCTGGAGGACAAGCAGTGGTTTGTCTGCTACCAAATAGAATGCGTAAACAATTTTATTTAAAATTTTTAAGATAGATATAGGAGAAGAGTTACATGATTCGTGTGTTACAGGTTGTTCCCAATATGCATGCTGCAGGGCTTGAAACATTTATTATGAATGTTTATAGAAATATAGATAGAACCAAAGTGCAATTTGATTTTTTAGTACATTACGAGGAACGATGTTTTTATGATGACGAAATCGAACGTTTGGGTGGAAAGATATATAGGCTGTCATTTAGAGAGGATTCCAATATTTTTAACTATTGCAAAAGTTTAAATGCATTTTTTAGGGAGCATAAATATCTCGTTGTTCATGGACATATGGCGAGTACTGCGATATTTTATTTATATTATGCATCGAAATACAACGTTCCGATAAGAATTTTGCATTCCCATAATACTTCTACAGAAGATACTTTGAAAGGGAAAATTAAACACCTGCTACTTTCTGTGTCAAAAATGAATGCAAATACATTTTTTGCTTGTTCAAATGCAGCAGGAAAATTTTTATATGGGAACGAGCAGTTTGAGGTTATAAACAATGCTATCGATTTAAATCACTTTTCAGCTAATAAGGTGGAAGATAAAAAAAAACGAATTGAGATTAAGAAAGAAGAAATGGGGCTTGATGGAAAAATTGTTTTGGGGCACATTGGGAGATTTAACACACAGAAAAACCATAAATTTTTGATTGATATATTCAAGATGATAAGAGATAAATATGATAATGCTGTTTTATTGTTGGTAGGAGAAGGCGAATTAGAAGCAGAAGTTCGTAAATATGTGGCAGAACAGAATTTAATTAATGATGTTGTTTTTTTAGGCGTGCGATCAGATGTGGATGATTTATATCAAATGTTTGATTTGTTTCTATTACCATCACTTTTTGAAGGACTTCCTGTTGTTGGCGTGGAGAGTCAGTGTTCAGGATGTATGACACTTGTTTCTGACAAGGTAACAGATGAGTTAAATTTGTCATGTAATATAGATTTTCTTCCACTTGAAAAAGATGCTTGGGTAGAACGAATTATTGCCTTGATAGAAACAGGTACATATAAACAAAGAAAAGATGTTTCAAATGAAATGCGAGAAGCAGGTTATGATATTAAAAAGATGTCTTACTATTTGATGGACAAATATTTGGAAATGTCACATCAAAAATAGGAGAAAACAATGACAGTATATATTACGATGCTGATAACATCAGTATTATTTATGTTTTTTTATGATAAATACTTTTCAAAGTTATCGAAGAAAATCTCCATTACAGCAGGAAGCTTTAATGTTAGGTTTGTAAATAAAATGTGGGTGCTGCTTCCTGTATTGCCTATGGCAGTAGTTGGAGGAATTAGATATGGTGTCGGGCAAGATTATTTTTATACCTATGTTCCGGTATTTGAAAAGATATTACGTAATAGTTCTGAAGAAGTTTGGGGGGACATGGGTTACACTTTGTTAAATAAGTGTGTACAACTTTTTACCGATGACTATGCAGGAATATTTATTGTAACTTCATTTATTTTTTCTTGTTTTGTTATTAATGCGATTGTGGAATATTCTCTTGATAAGTCTTTGAGCATATATTTAGTTATATGTTCGGGGTATTATTTTTGTTCATTAAATGGAATTAGACAAATGATGGCGGCATCAATTTTGCTATATGCAATAAAGTATGTTGTAAATAGGGACAA
>OMGQ01001962.1_pt1 | contig 10186 bp, 9 predicted proteins | sample 1646071 | NCBI WGS metagenome assembly OMGQ01 (sample SAMN05578585, study PRJEB25193) | human gut metagenome | biome: Human Microbiome; feature: human-associated habitat; material: feces | host: Homo sapiens | place: USA:Birmingham | reverse complement strand
TTGAGCAAAAAGGCAAATTCTGCGCCGGAGGAATCCAGACAGGCGGTTCCTTCCCCCGACATCCGCACCGTCCCGTCCGGATTTTGCTCCAGCATCTGCGCCGCCTGCGTCACCCGCAATCGTGTTCCCCTGGCCGGGCTGTTTCGGCTCTGGGAATGGAAATAGGCGCTTACCCCGAAAAGAGCCAGCAGATTCACCAGAATCACCGTTCCGGCTATCCATGCGGCGGAAAAAATATACCGCCTGTATATTTTAAACAAGCTTTTCATTCCCGTTCTCCTTTGCCAGCTTATAGCCCAGTCCGCGCACCGTGAGAAGCCACTGCGGGGAGGAAGGGTTTTCCTCAATTTTTTCCCGCAGCCTGCGGATATGGACCATCAGCGTATTTTCATAGCCAAAATACTCATCTCCCCACACCGTATTGCACAGGATGTCAAAGGTTACGATATTCCCCCGGTTTTCCCAGAGCTTTTTTAAAATAGCAAGCTCCTTGGCGGTCAGCGCCGTGCTTTCCTGCCTGTCTGAAACAGTCCCCGCATTGAAATCCACCGTTTTCCTGCCCAGCCTGAGCATCCCCTCCTCCTTCTGCGTTTCCGCCCGGAAATGGGGAAAATAGGTCCTTTTCAAAATTGCCGTAATCCGCAACAGCAGTTCCCGGGGAAGAAAGGGCTTCGTTATATAATCATCCGCGCCCAGACCCAGACCCATCAGCCTGTCGTTATCCTCATCCCTCGCCGACAGGAACAGTACCGGCACCTGGGACAGCAGCCGGATCTCCTGCATCAGGGAAAAACCGTCTCCGTCCGGCAGATTAATATCCAATATCACCAGATCCGGAACCAGATAATCCCCGCTTCCCGCAGCCAGACGCCCATCCGCCGTAAAATGCCGCATCGCCTCCCGGCAGCTGTTTGCCGCCGCCGCATTGGAAAAACCCTCCCGCCGCAGCATGTCCGTCAGCATCCTGCATAATTCCACATTGTCATCCACCAGCAGCAGCCTGCTGTCATATATCGTTCTCATACGGTTAACCTGCCTTCTTATCACATATTTCTGCACCTGCCCGGCAACCCGGACAGCTTACGTCTTCCCCTGTCACAGGCCTTTTTTCATCCCTGCAATGGCCGCAGCCCGGCCTGGGGCCATCCTGATTTACTTTTATTATAGCCGCAGGTCCACGCTTATGCCAGCCGCCGCCAAAAGATTTAAGGTAAAAGTAAGGTAAGCTTCATGAACGGTTAAGGCAAACCCCTTATCCTGAAAAAGAAGTAAGAAAGCCGCCGGACGGACAGACCTGGCGGCAGCATAAAACAGCCCGGAAAAAGGAGGAAATTATGAAACTCGCAGTAAAAACAAACAATCTGAGCAAACGCTATAACGGCAATGACTGCGTCAGCAATGTGGATTTGAAAATCCCGGAGGGAAGCATCTATGGCTTCCTCGGCCCCAACGGCGCTGGCAAAAGCACTACAATGAAAATGCTTCTGGGACTGGTAAAGCCCAGCGGCGGCTCGGTAGAGGTCCTTGGCCATACCATGAACGATAAGAACAGGCTGGCAATCCTTCAGGAAACCGGCTCACTCATCGAATCGCCCTCCTATTACTCCCATCTGACCGGACGGGAAAATCTGGAGATCGTCTGCCTGTTAAAAGGCGTCCCGGAAAAAGAAATTGATAATGTCCTGCATATTGTCCGCATGGAAAAGCAGCAGAATAAAAAAGCCGGCCACTATTCCCTTGGCATGAAGCAGCGCCTGGGCCTGGCCGCAGCCCTGCTTGGCCGTCCCCGCCTGCTTCTTCTGGATGAACCGACAAACGGGCTGGATCCTGCCGGCATCCAGGAAATGCGCGAGCTGATCTGCTCCCTTCCTGAGAAATACGGCATGACCGTCATGGTTTCCAGCCATCTGCTCAGTGAAATCGACCAGATGGCCACCCATACCGGAATCATTGACCGGGGCGAACTGATTTTCCAGGACAGCCTGGCTCACCTGCACGAACACAGCAGAAAACAGATCCGTCTGCGCACCATGGATAACCAGGCCGCCTGCCGGTATCTGACAGAACAGAAAATCAGCTGCCGCCTGGAGCAGGATTCCATACTCTTCAAAGATATGCCCGACGACCGGCTCTCTACCCTGATGGCGGGTGTGGCAGCGTCAGGCGCGGGCCTTTTGCGGATTGAAGAACAACAGCAGAACCTGGAGGATATTTTCCTGGATCTGACCGGAAGGAAGGTGAGCTTATGATTACCGCTCTGCGTGCTGAATTCATGAAAACAAAAAGACGTTTTCTCTGGCTGCTTCCCTTCTGCGTAGTCTTTTTTGAATTCTTATGGACCATAACCAACAGTTACCTGCGCAAACCGGAAATTGCCGCCGAAGGCTACTATACCCTGCTGTTCCAGTTCCCGTTTATAAATACCATTTTTATGCCGCTTACCCTGGCCGCCATGGCAAGCCGGCTATGTGATGCGGAAAACAAGGGAAATACCTATAAGCTTCTGTGCACCATGCAGCAGAAAAAAATTATATTTGACGCCAAGCTTCTTATGGGTATTTTTTATGTGCTCATTTTTACTGCGCTGGAAGCCGGTGTAATACCGCTTCTGGCAAACCTGCTTCCCTTTACCCAGAAGCTGCCGGTACGCCACTATCTCACATTCCTGGCCGTATTTTTCCTGGTCAGCCTGGTATTGTTTTTACTGCAGCAGATCCTGTCCCTGCTCATCCCCAACCAGCTGATCCCCCTGTTTATCGGACTTCTGGGCAGCCTGGTGGGAGTTTTTTCCGCCTTTTTCCCTATGGGAAGCCTTGCCGGCCTGGTGCCCTGGGGCTACTACATGGTTGGCATGACCCTGTCCTCTGTGTATGAGGAAAGCACGCGTTCCATGTTTATTGAAGAAGCGCCCTTTGCCTGGGGATGGTTTGCGGCCTTTCTGGCAGCATCCGTCCTGCTTTATCTGGCAGGGAAGCATCTTTTCTTAAAAAAGGAGGTCTGAATTATGTTGTTTGCATGTATGCGTGCCGAATTAATGAAGCTGAAACGCTCCTTTATCTGGAGTGTATTCCTTATCCTGCCCGTCATCAGTACAATCATGGGGTGCTTCAACTATATACAGAATACGGATATCGTGGGCGTCAGCTGGTACAGTCTGTGGACGCAGACCACCCTGTTTTATTCCAATTTTTTCTATGCGCCGCTGATTGCGGTGTACTGCGCCTACCTGTGGCGCCTGGAAAATTTCAACCGCAACCGCAATGCGCTGCTGGCCGCCCCGGTCCCCATTCCCTGTCTGTATCTGGCCCAGTTTCTCGCCATCTCCTGTGTCACCCTGCTGACACAGCTGTGGGTAGGCGTCCTGTTCCTTATCTGCGGCCTTATCACCGGGCTGCAGGGCTTTCCGCCTTTGGATACCATAATCTGGCTGCTGCGCGGCTGTGTGGGTGGGCTGGCCATTGCCGCGCTGCAGCTGTTCTTTTCCTCCTTTATCAGAAGCTTTGCCCTGCCCATTGCCATGGCGCTTCTGGGCAGCGTTGCCGGACTGCTGTTTTCCTCGGCAGGCTTCGGGCTGTTTTTCCCTTATTCCCTCATGCTTTTGGGAATGAATTCCAATAAGGAGGAGGATGTCCTGGCCGGAAGCTTTCTGCCGTTCTTCTTAAGCTGCGGGATTTTCCTGCTGATTTTCCTGTGGTGCGGGATAAGATATCTGAAAAAGACGGACGTAAAGGCATATTGACCCGTTTACAGTCCGGACAGATCTGTGCATTTAGCTGCACAGGGCAGATCGTATTTCAGTTTATTTTCCGGTTGTATTTACCCTTTCACAGCTGTTATAATTAAACATCGCGGCTGCCAAATCAACTGCCGCTTCAAAACAGCATGACCGAAAGGATGAATCAGATGAAAATAAAAAAACCGGGAATTATGTTAGCCTGCCTTTTTTTCAGCCAGCTTACAGCCTGTGCACAGCCGTCGTCGTTTGAAAGCATTCCCCACGAGAGCATTCCTGCCGTAACAGACACGGCCGGGGTAACAGCCGCATCCCTGGTGAAGAAAGCCCTGCGGCAGAGACTCCTGCCCCGGCGGCCCCGGAGAAAGGAGCCGCTTCGGAAACAGAAGAGAAACAGACAGAACAAGCCGAAGCAACTGACATTCCGGAAGGGGACGGGCAGGAAGGCCCGGAAATGGCTGCATATGCCGCCGCCCTGGAAGAAATATATACAAACCATACCTTCCCCGACGGCAAAGACTTTGGCTTTGATGGCTTCCATGACATGTCCGAAAATAAGTTCGCAGTATATGACATCGACTCGGATGGGAAAAAAGAACTGATCGTGTTATATACCACCACTTACATGGCAGGCATGACAGGAACCGTTTACGCTTACGACAGCTCTTCGGGAACCCTCCGGGCAGAATTGCAGGAGTTTCCGTCGCTCACCTTCTATGACAATGGAGCCGTGGTGGCGGAATGGTCCCATAACCAGGGAATGGCCGGGGATTTCTGGCCCTATACGGTTTACAGCTACAATTCCGGCACGGATACCTATGAACAGACGGCTATGGTGGATGCCTGGGATAAATCTGTTGGTGAAAAAGATTACGAAGGAAACTCTTTTCCCGATGATATTGATGCCGACGGAGACGGCCTGGTATATTATATCATGCCTGGCGAAACCTATGAAAAGAATACGCCTGTGGATTTTGAGGAATATACAAAATGGCGGGAGTCCTCCATCGGCCAGGCACAGCCGCTTGAAATTCCATACCTGGAACTGACGGAGGAAAATATTCAAAAGCTGTAACAGCTCCTCCCAGCCTGCGGAAAACTAAAAGCGCATTACCCTCAGCCGCCCTCCTCCATGGCGTCTTCAGCCGACACCATACGGGAAATATGCACAAAATAGCATTTGAAATTCCCGTTTTGCTCCTTTTTCATAATTTTGCTGTCCTTAAAGGGCATACGGATCCGTTTGCCGTTTTCGCCAGGCTTGTCCACATAACACCAGATGCAGCACAGCCAGGTATCCGCCGCCAGTTTTCTGCTGTATTGCTGCAAATCCTCAATCCGGCAGCCTCTGTATTGATCCGACAGCCTGGTAAAATACAGCTCCGCCTCCCGGCGGCCGTATACCCGCTGATGCTCCTCGTCCGTCCATATGCAGGAGGCGTCCATATGCCGCAGCATTCCCTTCACATCCTGTTTTTCAAAATAAAGGCGCAGCATTTCACCGGCAAGCTGCTTCACCTGCGCCTCCTCCAAAATGTCCGTTACGCCGCCCGGTTCAGTTTCACCCTCAGGCTCCGTCATTTTGACGTTGCGGCCTGGAATTTCCTGCTGGTGTATGGAGGTATAAAAACTTTTTTTCTCCTGATACATCAGGTTTTCGGCTTCATCCACCGCTTCCTGCAGGGTCTTTCCTTCCTCAGCCCAGCTTACGCCCATAGCGGCCAGGCTTCCCGCTTTCCGGAACTTTTCCCGGAGCAGCTCCGCTCTTTCCTGAAATTCCTGCTTTTCCATTCCCCTGCATATAATTACGAACTCGTCTCCGCCCGTCCTGTATTTATCCGCATCACTGAATATGCTTTCCATCTTTTCACAGGTCCGCATCAGCAGCTCATCTCCTGCCACATGCCCGTATTTATCATTCGTCTCCTTCAGGCCGTTTACGTCAATGAAAACGATTCCCCTTCCATATCCTTTATCCTTCAGGGGAGGTGTGATATCCCTGATAAAAGCATTTCTGTTCATGGTTCCGGTCAGCCCGTCCATAAAGCTGAGCTGGCTCAGCCGTTCCGCCATCCGCTTGCGCAACAGAAGCGACTGGAAAAAGCAGGCCAGAATGTCCAGGACCGCCGATATATTTTCCAGATTCCCCACCGGCGGATTATCCACGCCGAAAAAGCCGATAACCGCATCATTTTCGATCAACGGCACCGTAACCAGCGTCCGGATATTCTGAGGCTTAAGCCGCCGGTATTCCAGGGGATCCGATTCCTTTAACTCCTCCAGATCCTTGATGATTATGCATTCCCCTCTTTGAAAGGATGACATCCAACGTCTGATATCAGTCACCGGAATGTCCTTCAGCCTGTTTATTTCTGCGGATATGCCGGGCGCACACCATTCATAGGTATTATCCATGAGCCTGCCGTAAATCTCGAAGATATAGGTTCTTTCGCTGTGGAGGAATTCTCCCATCACCTGCAGCGTATTCTGGATGGCCACATCGCTGTCCGGGGAGGAATGCATCATTTTTATACACTCCAGAACCACCCGCTCCCTGTCCAGTGTTTCCTGCAGCCGTTTTTTCTCCCTGTCGCTCCTGGTCACATCCAGGGCTATTTCCATGCGCGAAAGACGGCCGTCCCCGTTCCAGTCAACCAGACGGTCCTTCAGCAGAAAATGCCCGTCCGCCAGCTCATTATCAATTTCCCATTCCAGATAGGTGTCCGCGGACAACAAATGATTGTTGCAGAAATCACAGGGCTCCTGCCTTCCCTGCAGCACTTCATAACATTTCCTGCCCTTAATCTGCTCCGGATCCTTAAGACCGAACACCTGCAGACCACGGCGGTTCAGGTACAACAGCTCATAGGTTTCCGTGTCAGCAACATATATCAGCTCATTCAGTTCGTCAAACTCTCCTGCTAATTCCTTCATCCATACTCCCATCTGTGCGCCTTTGGCGGCACAAGCAATCCTTAAGCAGAATGGCCCCGCCATTCCATCCATATGAGATTCAGAATATCCCTGCCGCAAATCCTGCCGCATCTGTTACCTTAATAATAATTCTTATCTCCCGCTCTGTCCAGCGTAGAAAATTGGCAGCGCCCACAGCGCACCGGCACCGGAGTGAAAATCATTTCCCGCAGGCCGACAACATTTTCCGCAAACCGGCAATTGCAAAAGCAGCCGGCAGCACGTATAATAAAAGCCGTGTAACTGTCGAATAAAAATAACTGCCGTAAAGCTTTCGGTTTTTCAACAGCTGCAAATCCATTCAGTCCGACTGCGGAGGTAAAACTATCATGAAAAGAAAAGCGCTGAAAGCCGCCGTTCCTTATACGCTTCCGGTTATGATGGGATATATTTTCCTGGGAATGGCCTTCGGCATCCTGCTGCATAACACAAATGTCCCCGATGGCTGGGCCCTGTTTATGAGTATATTTGTATACGCCGGTTCCATGCAGTTTGTGGCAATCGAGCTGCTGACCGCCCCCTTTGCGCCGTTTTCCGCCGCGCTGGTCACGCTCATGGTGAATGCCCGCCATCTTTTCTATGGTCTTTCCATGCTGGAGCCATTTAAAATTATGGGAAAGCTGAAGCCCTACATGATTTTTTCCCTGTCTGATGAAACCTACTCCCTGGAATGCGCAGCAGAACCGCCGGAGGGTGTGGACCGGAAATATTTCCTGTTCTTCATTGCCCTGCTGGACCAGAGCTACTGGGTTGCCGGGACGCTTGCAGGCATTCTGGCGGGAAACATCATCCCCATTGACTCCACCGGCATTGATTTTGCCATGACCGCGCTCTTTCTCGTTATCTTTCTGGAGCAGTGGGAGGGAACCCGCAATCATCTCCCGGCGCTGGCCGGGCTGCTTGTTACGGCTCTTTGCCTTATCCTGACGGGAAGCGATAATTTTCTTCTGTTCTCCATGGCCGGCATCCTGCTTTTCCTCCTGCTGTTCCGCAGGCAGTGCGCCGGTAAAGGGAAGCAGCAGTAAATTATAAACTGCCGTTTTAACCGCCTTTCCAGCCGCAGGCGGCTGTCTTTCTTAAAATCACAGTTCCTGATATCACGGAGGTTCTTATGTCCAGTATTCAAATCCTGGTTACCATACTTGTTATTGCCCTGACCACACTGCTTACAAGGGCGCTGCCCTTCCTGTTTTTTCCGGAAGGGAAGAAGACGCCGGAATTCGTCACCTATCTGGGCGGGGTCCTGCCCTTTGCAGCCATTGCCATGCTGGTGGTATATTGCTTTAAATCGGTATCGCTATCGGACGGCTCCCACGGCATTCCTGAATTTCTCGCCGCCGCTTTTGTGCTGGGCATCCATAAATGGAAGCATAATATGCTCTTTAGCATCGGGGGAGGCACAGTGCTTTATATGTTCCTCGTCCAGATGGTCTTTAAATAAAAAACGCCCGCAGCTGCCGGAACCCCGGCGCTTACGGGCGCTGCCTGTTCTGCCTTGCGCAGATTTATAATCAGTAATTCTCAGCCTTTACCTGGAAATATGCCTGAGGATGTGCACAAACAGGGCAAACCTCGGGAGCCTTCTTGCCTACGCAGATATGTCCGCAGTTGGAGCACTGCCAAACCACATCGCCGTCCTTGGAGAACACCAGATCTCCTTCTACATTGGCAAGGAGCTTTCTGTATCTTTCCTCATGCTCTTTCTCAATTGCAGCAACGCCTTCAAACAGTCTTGCAATTTCGTCAAAGCCTTCTTCCTTCGCTTCCTTAGCAAAGTTCGCATACATATCGGTCCACTCGTAATTCTCGCCTTCAGCTGCTGCTTTCAGACATTCTGCTGTGGTGCCGATGCCGCCGTTGATCAGCTTGAACCACATTTTAGCATGTTCCTTCTCATTATTTGCGGTCTCTTCAAAAATATTGGCAATCTGTACATACCCGTCTTTTCTTGCTTTGGAAGCAAAATATGTATATTTATTTCTTGCCATTGATTCCCCTGCAAATGCTGTTTCCAGGTTCTTTTCTGTCTTTGATCCTTTTAATTCTGCCATAGTACAATCTCCTTTTCTCTTTTTCGTTAACAGTTTCCATGTCTTCCAGATATTTCTATTTTACTCCCAAATCCGAGCTTCTGTCCACATAAAAAGTATGCAGCATTTTCTCAGCAAGCTCACTCATGGGTTCCTTATAAAACTCCCTGTACAGCCTGATAATCTCTTCATTCTGATGGCTGCAGCGTACCTGCATGCTGCGGTCTCTTTTATAAAGGCTGTCAATGCGGGCCTTTCTCAGGGCGTCGCCCTTCCAGTCAGTATCCTTGGGCTGTCCGCCTCCGCCGATACAGCCGCCGGGGCAGGTCATCACTTCTACAAAATGATACTGCTTTTCGCCCTTCTTTATTTTTTCAAGCAACCTTCCTGCATTGGCTGTGCCGAATACTACGGCCAGCTTGAGAATCACGTCATCATTGATATAGACAAAGGCTTCCTTCACGCCCTCCAGCCCTCTTACGGACTGCAGATCATACAGGAATTCAGGGGCTTCCTCTCCGGTGACCATGTGGTATGCCGTCCTTACCGCCGCCTCCATAACACCTCCGGTATTCCCGAAAATCACACCCGCGCCGGATCCTTCTCCCATAAAGCTGTCATAGGGTTCATCCCCCAGGGTAAGAAAATCAATATTTTCCTCCCTGGCCCATCTGGCAAGCTCTCTGGTGGTAATGCAGTAATCCATATCACGCATGCCTTCAATTCCCAGATAACTGCCCGCCGCGTGCATCTCCTCCCGGCGGATTTCATACTTCTTGGCCGTACAGGGAGTTACCGCAACGTTGACTATCTTCTCCGGATCTATCCCCATCTTCTGTGCAAAATAGGTTTTAATCGTGGGACCCTGCATGCCGATAGGGCTTTTGGCTGAGGAAATGTGCTCCCGCATCTCGGGATAGTAGGTTTCCACATATTTCACCCAGGCCGGGCAGCAGCTGGTAAACTGCGGTATGGGCCTGTTCCCCTTCGTGAGACGTTCCACCAGCTCGCTGGCCTCTTCCATTATGGTCATGTCCGCCGCGAAATTGGTGTCCAGCACATAATCGGCGCCCAGCCTGCGCAGCAGGGCCACCATTTTCCCCTGGACAAAGCTGCCGTCCGCCATGCCGAACTCCTCGCCCAGCGCCGCCCTGACGGAAGGGGATGTGCTACATATCACAATTTTATCCGGGTCTGCCACAGCCCTTCTCACATCCTGGTATTCATACTTCTCCGTGATACTTCCGGCGGGACAGACATTAGCGCACTGCCCGCAATGGATACAAATTGCGGTATCCCCTGTCAGCTCCAGAGCATAACGGCCTGCAACCCCGATGCTTTCCGTGCAGATATTCTTACACTGGCCGCATTTGATACATTTCGTCTCATCCCTGACGATTGATGGATTATCAGGTTCAATAGGCACCCTGATATCTGTAAAATTATGCTT
>OMGQ01001959.1_pt1 | contig 10198 bp, 10 predicted proteins | sample 1646071 | NCBI WGS metagenome assembly OMGQ01 (sample SAMN05578585, study PRJEB25193) | human gut metagenome | biome: Human Microbiome; feature: human-associated habitat; material: feces | host: Homo sapiens | place: USA:Birmingham | reverse complement strand
CACCGATGGATTCCAACGGCATCCGCAGATTCTATATTCCCCTCCGCCCCAAGGATAGTTTTTCGCCGGGACGAAAGACTCATATACCCACTCCACACCCCGTCCGCCGGCCGTTCCGGCAGCGTCCTCACCAGCTTAACTAAATCCCCACTTTAAACTGGTGATGTGAGAAACCAATTGACAAGAAGCGCCACTAAGGCTTATAATCGACCATAAATAACGGTTTTTGTGTTTCCAGCAGAGACATTTGAACGCCATATGGAGATTAAAGGCGGACAGATAAGAAACCGTAAGAAAAGACAGATGTGAGGGAATGATATGGTACGATATTTTTTAAAACGGCTTGGAATGATGCTGATTGCGCTCTTTCTGATAGTGCTTCTGACCTTTGCCATTATGCACGCCGTACCCGGCGGGCCGTTTACCAGCGACCGTCAGGTATCGGAGGAGGTGCTGCAGGCACTGAATGAAAAATATAATCTGGATAAACCGCTGCCGGAACAGTTTTTTGATTATTTAGGCAACATACTGCATGGTGACTTAGGACCTTCCTATAAGTATACCGGCAAACAGGTAAGTGATTATATTACCAACGGTTTCCCGGTATCGGCAAAGCTTGGATGCATCACGATTGTTTTTGTCCTGCTGGCCGCTGTCCCGATGGGAATCCTGGCGGCAGTGAAGAACGGGAAGTGGCAGGATATGGTTCTGATGGCAGTCGCCACAATCGGCGTTACAATACCTTCTTTTGTCATTGCTTCCGTTCTGATATACATATTTTCCTTCCGGCTGAATCTGCTCCCGACCTACGGAGTCGATACCTGGAAGGGATATATTCTCCCCGTTATCGCTCTGGGAGGATATTCTTTAAGCTATATGGCGCGGCTGATGCGTTCCAGTCTCCTGGAAGTAATGGGACAGGATTATATCCGCACCGCCAGGGCGAAAGGGCTTTCGGAGACGAAGGTCGTTCTGAAACACGCCATGAGGAATGCGCTGATCCCGGTTATCACCGTACTGGGACCCACTGTGGCAAACCTGATGACAGGCAGCTTTGTAATTGAGAAGATTTTTGCTATCCCTGGCCTGGGAGTTCATTTTGTCAACAGCGTGCAGGTGAGAGATTATACCACGATCATGGGCGTTACCATTTTCTACGCCACATTTTTGATGGCGATGATTTTCATCGTGGATATTTTCTACTGTCTGATTGACCCAAGAATCAAATTCGAATAAGGACGGGGATGTGTAATGGATAATAAATGGGAAATGCTTGAGTCCTCCAATGAGGACCGCGAGAAAATTTGGACTAAAAACAGAACATTTGCCGGAGATGTGTGGTACCGCTTCCACAGGAAACCAACCGCTATCGCAGGCTTTATCATTATTCTGTTCCTGCTGTTTTTTGCAATTGCAGGACCGATGTTTACGAAATACAGTTATTCCACCCAGAATCTGGAGGTAGTGAATATTCCTCCTTATATGAAGGTGTTTGAGACACCGGATAATTCCGGATATCTCTACATCACGCAGGCGCTGAAGGTACTCCAGGTAGATAAGGACGGCAAGCTCGGCGTACAGCTTAAGAAGGTCCGGGAAGAGTCGGACCGGTCAATGACGATTTATGACTGCAACGGCACTGAGATAGGCCTGTATTACGGGCAGAAACCTTATGTTATTGCCAATCCGGAGACGAAGACAATCTATCCGACTGCTAAAATCTGGAACAAATCCTATGTGCTTGGCACGGATAACCTGGGACGGGATATCCTGACCCGACTGATGTACGGCACAAGAGTATCTCTGATGGTGGCCTTTGTGGCGGCAGCCGTCAATATGGTGATTGGAATACTCTTCGGCGGTATATCAGGATATGCGGGAGGAATGGTGGATACGGTAATGATGCGTATTGTGGATATTATCAGCACGATTCCGCTTACACTGTATGTCATCCTGATTATGGTCCTTCTGGGCCAGGGAATCCAGAGTATCATCATTGCCCTGGGAACCGTGTACTGGGTCGATATGGCCAGGGTGGTCCGGGGGCAGGTGTTAAGCCTCAAGGAGCAGGAATTTGTCCTGGCGGCCAAAACCATCGGCTCATCCACGAAAACGATTTTGTTTGAACATTTGATTCCCAATGCCATGGGCTCCATTCTGGTAACGGTTACAATGCTGATTCCGTCCGCCATCTTCATGGAGGCATTCTTAAGCTATCTGGGTATCGGCCTGAAACCGCCGTTAGCCAGCCTTGGAACCATGTGCAACGACGCGACGGAAAATCTTCGTTCCTGTCCGCACCAGTTATTTATTCCGGCCCTTGTCATCTGTATTATCATGTTTGCCTTCAACTTTGTAGGCGACGGCCTGAGGGATGCGCTGGACCCGAAACTGAAAAAGTAAGGAGTGAGAACATGGAACCGATATTAAAAATAGAAAATTTGAAGACTTCGTTTATGACCAGCGGCGGTGAAGTTCAGGCCGTCCGCGGAGACAGCTTCTCTGTGGGGAAGGGGGAGATTCTCGGAATCGTGGGAGAGTCCGGTAGCGGAAAAAGCGTTACCTCCATGTCCATACTCCGTCTTTTGGCAGATACGGCCAGAATTAAGGACGGCTCCATCCTGTTTGAGGGGGAGGACCTGACGAAGCTGTCCAAAAAACAAATCCGGAAAATCAGGGGAGAGAAGATTGCCATGATTTTTCAGGATCCGATGTCCTCATTGAATCCGCTGATTCCGGTGGGAAAACAGGTGTCGGAGATGATCCGGGAACATCATCCCGACAAGAGCAGGGAGGAACTGAAAAAAGAGGTGATGGAGCTTTTCTCCAGAGTCCGTATACCGGAACCGGAAAAACGGTACCACTCATTTCCTCATGAATTTTCAGGCGGTATGCGTCAGCGTGTCATGATCGCGATGGCCCTTGCCAACAAGCCGGAGCTTCTGATCGCAGATGAGCCGACCACCGCCCTGGACGTGACGATCCAGGATCAGATCCTGCGCCAGTTGCGGGAGCTTGAAAAGGAGTACGGCACCAGCATTATTTTCATTACCCATGACCTGGGCGTTGTGGCGGAGCTGTGCGACCGTGTTATTGTTATGTACGGCGGCCTGGTAATGGAGGAAGCGCCGATTGAAGATATTTTTGAGCATCCCAGCCATCCGTATACGATGGGGCTGCTGGCTTCGATACCTGATATTGAACAGAACAAAGAGGTGCGGTTAAGTCCAATACCCGGTTCACCTCCGGATATGACGAATCCGCCGAAGGGCTGTCCTTTTGCACCGCGCTGTCCTTATGCGAGGAGCGTGTGCGCAGTAGAGTTGCCGGAATTCAGCGCAGTGGGAGAGGGACATTATTCCAGATGTTTCCTTTTATCCCCGGATGCACCGGCCGATGAAAATAATCCATTTAAACTAAGGAGCAAGCCATGAGTGAGCAGAATATACTGGAGGTCAGAAACCTCACAAAACATTTTAAAGCAGGCCGCAGGCAGGTGGTGCATGCCGTGGACGATGTGAGCCTGACGCTCAAAAAGGGCAGGACGCTGGGGCTTGTCGGCGAGTCGGGCTGCGGAAAGTCAAGCTGTGCCAGAACGATTATCAGAATGTACGATCCCACCTCCGGACAGATCATTCTGGACGGGGATGATATAACGAATTTGAGCCAGAAACAGCTCAAACCATACAGAAAAAAGATGCAGATGATTTTTCAGGACCCTTACGCTTCCCTGAACGCCAGAATGACGGTGCGCGACATCATAGCGGAGCCTCTGGTGGCACATAATGTTGTGAAAAGGAAGGATCAGTCGAATGAGCTTGTCTATCCGATGCTGGAGCGGGTGGGACTTACCAAGGAACACGCCAACCGTTATGCACATGAGTTTTCAGGCGGACAGAGACAGCGTGTCGGCATAGCCAGGGCACTGATATTGCAGCCGGAGCTGGTTATCTGCGATGAACCGATTTCCGCGCTGGACGTGTCAATCCAGGCCCAGGTCATCAATCTCCTGAAAGATTTCCAGGAGGAAAAAGGGGTATCCTACCTGTTTATTGCCCATGATTTATCGATGGTGCGCTATGTATCCGATGATGTGGGAGTTATGTACCTGGGGCAGCTGGTAGAGGTATGTGAAGCCGGCGAGATTTATAAAAATCCGCTGCACCCCTATACAAAAGGCCTGCTGGGGAGTATTCCGATAGCCAATCCGAAGCTGGCGAAGATGAAGGAAAAGAGCAGTATTGAGGGAGATATTCCAAGCCCGATAAAGCCTCCCTCCGGCTGCCGTTTCCATACCAGATGTCCTTATGCGAAACCGGCCTGCAGCGAGGCGGTCCCGCAGATGAAAGACGCGGGGAACGGCCATATGGTGGCCTGTCATCTGTACTGACCGGCGGTGAGGCTGCACCGCACCAACAGGTTTTTCGGCGCAGAGGCAACAGATAGTTACTATTCATGGCCTGTATTCCGCGAGGTGTTTTCGTGCGCATTTTGCACGAAAATCCCGAGTTGTACGGCGCGAAAATGCGTTTTTCAGCAGGGCCGTGAAAAGTAACAACAGATACTCTGTGCGCCTGAAACATAAAAATCCAAAAAGGAGGAGAAATATTATGAAAAAGAAAGTAAGTCTGCTTTTAGCCCTCGGCCTTGTATGCACTACCGTGCTTTCAGGCTGCGGCGGCGGCAGTACGCCCACAGAGCCTCAGACAATCGCTGATGCGACGACGGAGGCGGCAGGAAGCGAGGCATCCACGGAGGGGGCAGAGGCGGCAGATACTCTGGCCGATGTTCAGGAGATGACGTTTGTACTTAACAATGAGCCGGACGGAATCGATCCGACAATTACGAACAACTCGTTTGCAACGCCATTTCTGGTAAATTGTTTTGAAGGCCTTGTGACCTATAATGAAAAAGGAGAGGTAGTACCGGGTAATGCAGAATCTTGGGAGTCGAATGATGATCTTACCGAATTTACCTTCCATTTAAGGGACGGATTAAAATGGAGTGACGGTAGTGATTTAACAGCAGATGACTATGTATATTCTGCACTCCGTGTTTTGACACCATCGACGACTGCACAGTATCTTAACATGATTTCCGACTATGTTGTAAATGCAGAAGAATATTATGCCGGAACAGCTTCAGCTGAAGATGTGGGAGTAAAGGCGCTGGACGAAAAGACAATTCAGTATACTTTAAAAGCTCCATGCCCATACTTTGTTGATTTAGTAAGCATGTGGGTATACTTCCCGGTTCAGAAAGCTACGGTAGAAGCAAACGGCGATAAGTGGACCAATTCAGCAGAAACATATGTTTGTAATGGACCATTTAAGATTACCCAGATGAACATGGGAGAGAGTTTTATACTTGAGAAAAATGAAAATTACTGGGATGCTGGAAATGTAACGCTTGAGAAATTAACATATCGTTATATACTTGACACATCAACTGCTCTCACTGCTTATGAAAATAATGAGGTGGATGGTGTCAGAACAGTACCGTCCGGCGATATGGCAAGGCTGAAAGCTGAAAATGCGGGACTTGTCACAGCGCCAAGTTATGGAACTGTTTATTATAATATAAACTGTGAAAAAGAGCCTTATAATAATCCGTTAGTAAGAAAAGCGCTATGTCTGGCAATTGATCGTGATGCTCTTATTAATAATGTAGCACAGTTGGATGCAGTTCCAGCATATAGTTTTTACGCTCCTGGTTACGTGGTTGACGGTAAAGATTTGACAGACGGACGTTCAGATTTTGGCTTGTCCTCCACTGCTAATCCTGAAGAGGCAAAGAAAGTGCTGGCAGAAGCAGGATATCCTGATGGTGAGGGGTTCCCAACTTTACAGCTTTCTTTCTATTCTGATGATAATGTAAAGAAGATTGCTGAGGCAATCAAGGAAATGTTAGAGCAGAATCTCGGCATTAAGGTGGAAGTAAGTTCCGCTGACTGGGCAGTATTCTACAGCGATGTTCAGTCAGGCAACTATGAAGTAGCAGCAATGGGCTGGAGCGCAGACTATGTTAACCCTATGAGCTTCCTTCCATTAATGTATACAGATGACGTGACGAATAACGGAAATTACAGCAACAAAGAGTATGATGCGATTGTTGATCAGATTAAAGTTGAAAAGGATCCGGTCAAATTCGGTGAACTTGTTAAACAGGCCGATAATATCGCATCATCTGAGTATGCAGTATTGCCATTATACTATAAATCTAATAACTATCTGGTAAAGGATTATATCAAGGGTGTATATATGACATCTTCCTCTAACCTTTACTTTAAAAATGCAAAGGTAATGGCAAAATAAAAATTAACGTCAGGCAACAATAATAGATTGCGCAGCGTCTGCAGCAGTGATGAAAATCGGTTGCAGACGCTGCGCATTTCTTGGATTGACGGACAGGAAAAAGGTTCACAAAACTGTCTTTTTCCGGATGGCGGAAAAGGTGATAAAAGCGGGAGTGGAGCGTGTTTGAAAATTCATTCCCGCCATCTGCACGTCCCACTTCGGGGAACAATCTCCCACAAAGTGTGACGCACATCTGACGGAAAGCAGTTTTCAAACATGTTCTAGCAGGAGGGAAAATGATGAGATGTATTATTACAACAGAGGGCTTCGGTGAGATGGTATTTGAATTATATCCGGAGCATGCACCTCTTACAGTAAAGAACTTTGAGGATACGGCGAAAAGCGGTTTCTATGACGGTCTGGCCTGGTGCCGGATTGTGAAAGATTACGTAATTCAGGCAGGTTCCCCGGACAATGATATCATGACGGACAGCGACTGGCATATTAAAGGGGAGTTTGAGGAAAACGGAGTATCAAACCCAATTCCTCATATAAGGGGAGCCATTTCCATGGCCCGCGACGACGGTTATAACACGGCGGGAACACAGTTCTTTGTTGTACACCAGGATGCGCACAAGCTGGACGGCCGTTACGCAGCCTTCGGGCAGATGGTGTCCGGGTTTGATGTTCTGGATCAGATAGCCGCGCTTCCGACACATGGGGCCGAAACGTGGAATAGGCCGGTGGAAATGCCGGTGATGAGTTCTGTGAGAATTGAGTAACGATAACCTGTACGCTCCGCACACAGGTCATCGGCATCAATAAATAGGCGGGTACGCTGCTGGGGCTTTCGCCAAGTAATGTATACAGTTAAACCATCAGGCTGCGTTACCGTACCACCGCCGCTTCAACGAAAATGTGATTTCTCACGTTTTGCAGAAGCGGCGATGGGTTTCCTATCGGATTAATCTGTCACCTGTTTTGGGGATAAGCGGCCTGATTGGTTTGTAAGACCATAGTTAGCGGACATTAAACGCCCAGGCCGCTTCTTTTCTTACGGGAATGGTGTGAGCCGTTCCACTGTCAGTGTAGCATTAGTAAGCATTCCCAGCTCAAACGTTGCTGCTCCGGTGGACAGAAACGCCAAATCTATCTGCCCGCTTAAAAATTCAATGACGCTTCCCTGCAAGACGGTATAATTTGTTGTAGAAAGCGTGCTAAACTGCATGGTGGACTCAATAAAGCTTCCGTTCTGACGCACGCCTGCAGAAATTGTCTGTCCCGGAGTTGCAACCGGGGCAATACGAATCATAAAGTTTATTTCATATTCGCCCGGAAGGAAGATCTGCAGTTCATTTTGGCTTTGCCCGATATTGAATGAGGGCATGTTATTATTCTGTTGCAGCTGTTCAACCTGCCCGATGTCAGACAGATTAAATGACTGGGCAATGTTGGAATAGAGTCCGCCGAAGGCAGCGTCAGCCACTTTGACGTCATTAATATTTACGGTTGCTGGATTATCGCTTAGGAAAATATCCAAATTGGGAGATATAAAATTCAAATCTTCACCAAATCTGATGGGGATCGGTCCCCCGTTACCATTAACATAAAATAGAATATCACCTGGCTCAAATGTGCCCTGCGGTCCGGGCTCTCCTTGTATACCCTGAGGTCCAGCGGGCCCCTGCGGCCCGGTTTCACCCTGTATACCCTGAGGTCCCGGTTCACCCTGTAAGCCCTGAGGCCCAGCGGGTCCCTGAGGTCCCGGTTCGCCTTGCAGGCCCTGAGGCCCGGTTTCACCCTGTAAGCCCTGAGGTCCCGGTTCGCCTTGTAGTCCCTGAGGCCCAGCGGGCCCCTGCGGTCCGGTTTCGCCCTGTAAGCCCTGGGGCCCAGCGGGCCCCTGCGGTCCGGTTTCGCCCTGTAAGCCCTGAGGTCCAGCCGGCCCCTGAGGCCCAGGCTCGCCTTGTAATCCCTGAGGCCCGGCGGGGCCCTGCGGACCGGGTGCTCCCTGTACACCCTGCGGTCCTGGTTCACCCTGTGGTCCTTGCGGTCCCTGGCAGCAGTGGCGGCAATTGCATCCACCGCAGAAATCACAACAACAATTGCATAAATTCTTATCCTTATAACTGTCAGCATCATTGTATATTTTCATATTAATTCAGTCCTTTCCCATAGATTTGATGTGTTTTGCGGAATATATCTGCAAAATATCCGTTACACATTGTCTTAAACTAGCTTATGCAAAAGATTGACAAACAGTTCTGTTTTACAAATGACGGCAACCTGACATGCCTTAAGAATGAATGGACATTAAGCGGACAGCTCCGTGTTGCACAGGGCGGGATAGTGTTTAATGATGCATTTTTGTGATATTCAGAATGGAGAGCGAAGTCTCTCCTTGCTGATTCGCGCTGCCAATACAATTGTTTAACATCATCCCCGCTCCGTTTTGGATGTGTCCTCCCATCATCAATGAAACATCCGCATTTATGTATGGTCAAAACGACCGGATTTTGATATAATGGTTCTGTTTTAAATGTAGATATAACAATGAAAGCAACAATGAAAGCTGTATACAGAGTGAGATAATAGGCGGACTGAAAGGGATTAGAATGACGTTAGTGGCAAGACGCAGCCTTGGCAGGGAGCCGGGCAGGGAAGCAGAAATTCAGTGGGAGACATACCGGGACTGGACGGAGGGACAGCTGTCCGCCCTTCTGGAAGAACAGTGCGGGAGGCTTGTTCCGGCTGATAAGGAAGCGGAACGGGCGGCGGCATTCCGCTTTAGTAAAATAGCAAAACCTCTAGGGAGCCTTGGAGTTCTCGAGGAAGACATTATTAAAATAGCCGGGATGACGGGTTCTGCGGCTGTAAAGCTTGATAAAAAGGCGTTGATTATTTTCTGTGCCGACAATGGCGTCGTAGAGGAAGGCGTTACCCAGACGGGGCAGGAGGTTACGGCGGCGGTCACCTCTAATTTTACAAAGGGGGAAAGCTGTGCCTGCCTGATGGCTGAAAAAGCAGGAGCGGATGTGTATCCGGTGGATATCGGGGTGGCCTGTGAACTGGGAGAGACGGGAACCGTACATCCTCTGATTGACCGTAAAATCAGAAAAGGTACCGATAATTTTATAAAGACAACCGCCATGACCAGGAGGGAAGCGGTTCTTGCCGTTCTGGCAGGAATTGAGCTGGCCGGAGAATTGAAGAATAAGGGGTATCAGATAATTGCAACCGGTGAGATGGGGATCGGCAATACCACGACGAGCAGCGCGGTGACGTCCGTCCTGCTGGGACTGGATCCCGCCGCTGTGACCGGAAAAGGTGCCGGGCTGAGCGATTCGGGGCTTCAGCAGAAAATCCGAACGATCAAGAGAGGGATTGAACTCCACAAGCCGGATCCATCGGATGGCCTGGATGTTTTATCTAAGGTCGGCGGTTTCGATCTGGCAGGACTGGCAGGAGTATTTCTTGGCGGAGCCATCTTCCGTATTCCGGTTGTAATCGACGGCTTTATCTCGGCAGCCGCAGCCGCAGCCGCTGTGGCAATTAATGAGACGGCAGGCGGATATATGCTGGCCGCCCATGTGTCGGCGGAACCGGCAGGCAGGAAAATGCTGGATTTTCTTGGGAAAAAACCGGCCATCGAAGCTGGAATGTGCCTTGGGGAAGGCACCGGGGCGGTTGCCCTGTTTCCTCTGCTGGATATGACGCTGGCGGTCTATGAAAGGATGAGTACTTTTAAAGACATTGAGATTGATGAGTACAAGCCTCTCTAACGCCGAATTTATTTAGCAAATCAGCTAAAGGTTTCTGTTTGCAGAGCTGCGCCTTTTGCAGGTCTGTGGACAATACAGGAAAAAGATGGGAGATACATATGCTGCATGTTGTGACAGGCGGAA
>OMGQ01001957.1_pt1 | contig 10204 bp, 11 predicted proteins | sample 1646071 | NCBI WGS metagenome assembly OMGQ01 (sample SAMN05578585, study PRJEB25193) | human gut metagenome | biome: Human Microbiome; feature: human-associated habitat; material: feces | host: Homo sapiens | place: USA:Birmingham | reverse complement strand
AATATTGCGGCAAATGCGAAAATTATAGGTAGGAGCTATCAAGGAGAATTTTTGGGAAAGGCTGTATATCAAAAAATGGTATATAGTTTGGATTCACGCGAGATTACAATTGTTTCAGGTATAGAGAGCTCATTTCTACTTCGCGTTGCCGAAATGATCTATGGGACAGAAGTGAAGAATGAGATGGACTTGATACTATCTAGTCTACAGTTGTTTGCTACAAACTTCTGGAGATCAATAGGACAGCACTTTGCTGGTAGTAATACTATGATGATTATGAAGTCGAATAGCTTTATCATTGCAGGACTTCTTTCAGAAGAACTGAGGAAGCTTAAACTAACGCACTCATTGCTCTTTGCTTCTGATATGGGGAAATTTTTTGTAGCTGTTAAACTACAACATCTGGCCGCTCCAGATACCAGACTGCTTTAGGCATATCCAACAAGGCAAGCAGGAGTGAGTCTATCTTTAGCCTGTGCGTGCTTTGTTAAAGCCTCTGCCTGCTCCTGAGCCTGTACCATGCCATTTACTGCATCCATTACCCATTTTTCGCTTCAGCGTTGATAGAGAGCCTATAAACACAAGAAAATAGACAGCTAAAGAGTTATATAGTGGTGACGGAGGATGCCTTGGACATGTGGGAAGAACACTTGCCCGAGCAGATATACCTTCTTTGGGAAAGGTTTTAAAGAATCCTATTCAGAGGACTTGAAAGAGCCACCTGGACAGGCTATAGTAACAGTAAAAATAGGCCATTAACTTTATTTGAAAAAGAATACTATGACCCGCCCCCTGCTTACCGGCGCCGCCCAGAAATAACACGAATGGAAGCGCAGACCGCATCTGCCCGCGGATATTTGAAATTGCCTGGGAGACACCCATTCCCGGCAGCCGGAGGCCAAAGGAAAGGGACATCCTTGCGGATGTCCCTTTCCTTTGGCACGCCTGAGGGGATTCGAACCTCCGACCTACCGCTTAGGAGGCGGTCGCTCTATCCTGCTGAGCTACAGGCGCATATGAAATTGTGGAAAAACTGGCACGCAGATGCTTTGATATTGTACCCCAATTCCCCGCGCCTGTCAACGGCAAGGGGTGTTTTTGTCCCCCGATTTGGACGTTTTTTTTGCAAAATCAGTTGCGCGCGTTACTGTTCTACGGTATAATATGTGGTCGAGCTTTCAATGATATTGGACAGATTTCGGAATAAACTGAGAGGTGCACCACTTTGCAAGATACGAAGCTGAGAAACGTCGCCATTATCGCCCACGTCGACCACGGCAAGACCACCCTGGTGGACGAAATGCTCAAGCAGGGCGGCATCTACCGCGAGAACCAGGCCACGGTGGAGCGGGTCATGGACTCCAACGATCTGGAGCGGGAGCGCGGCATCACCATTCTGGCCAAGAACACCGCCGTCCACTACAAGGACGTGAAGATCAACATCGTGGACACGCCGGGCCACGCCGATTTTGGCGGCGAGGTGGAGCGGATCCTCAAGATGGTCAACGGCGTCATCCTGCTGGTGGACGCCGCCGAGGGCCCCATGCCCCAGACCCGTTTTGTGCTGAGCAAGGCACTGGAGCTGGGCCACAAGGTCATCGTGGTGGTCAACAAGGTGGACCGCCCCGACCAGCGCATCCACGAGGTCATGGACGAGGTGCTGGAGCTGCTGCTGGATCTGAACGCCACCGACGAGCAGTTTGAGTCCCCCACCCTGTTCTGCTCCGGCCGCCAGGGCACCGCCTCCTACTCCCCCGACGTGCCTGGCACCGACCTGGTGCCCCTGTTTGAGACCATCCTCAACTATATCCCCGCCCCGGAGGCGGACACGGAGGCCCCCTTCCAGATGCTGGTCTCCTCCATCGATTACAGCGAGTTCGTGGGCCGCATCGCCATCGGCCGCATCGAGAGGGGTACTGTCAAGCAGAACCAGGAGATCGCGGTGTGTAACTACCACACCCCCGACGCCGCCCCCAAGAAGGCCAAAGCCACCGCGCTGTATGAGTTCGACGGCCTGGCCAAGGTCCCTGTTGCAGAGGCCACTGCCGGAAATATCATCGCCATGAGCGGCATCGGCGATGTGACCATCGGCGACACCATCTGTGTCCCTGACTGCGTGGAGCCCATCGAGTTTGTAAAGATCTCCGCCCCCACCATCGAAATGACCTTCTCAGTCAACGACTCCCCCTTCGCCGGGCGGGAGGGCAAGTTCGTCACCAGCCGCCAGCTGCGGGACCGTCTCTTCCGGGAGACTTTGAAGGACGTGTCTCTGCGGGTGAACGAGGTGGAGAGCTCCACCGACTCCTTCAATGTGGCCGGCCGCGGCGAGATGTCCCTGTCCATCCTGATGGAAACCATGCGCCGGGAGGGCTATGAGTTCCAGGTCTCCCCTCCCCGTGTGCTGTATCAGGAGATCGACGGCGTTAAGTGCGAGCCTCTGGAGCGCCTGGTGGCCGATGTGCCCAACGACTGCGTGGGCGCGGTGATGGAGAAGATCGGCTCCCGCAAGGGCGAGTTCCTGTCCATGAATCCGGTGGGCAACCGCACCAAGCTGGAGTTCCTGGTCCCCTCCCGGGGCCTGTTCGGCTACCGCAACGAGTTTTTGACCGATACCAAGGGCGAGGGCATCATGGCCTCTGTCTTTGAGAAGTACGCCCCTGTGAAGGGCGAGATCCAGCGGCGGAGCACCGGCTCCCTGGTGGCCTTTGAGACCGGCGAGGCAGTGACCTACGGCCTGTTCAACGCCCAGGAGCGCGGGATCCTGTTCATTGGTGCAGGCGTCCCTGTGTACGCCGGCATGATCGTGGGTGAGACCCCCAAGGCGGAGGACATCTCGGTCAATGTGTGCAAGAAGAAGCAGCTGACTAATATGCGGGCCTCCGGCTCCGACGACGCCCTGCGCCTGACCACTCCCCGCACCCTCTCCCTGGAGCAGTGCCTGGAGTTCCTGGCGGATGACGAGCTGCTGGAGTGCACCCCGGAGAATCTGCGCCTGCGCAAGCGGGTGCTGGACCACGGCGAGCGGATGAAGCTGGCCTCCCGGAAGAAGGGCTGAGTCCCGGCGCTTCCTGAGGGTATCCTGAAATGAGAAAAGCTCTGCGTCCTGTTTTGCACAGGATGCAGAGCTTTTTTGCGCCTTTTATCAGTCTACAACGGGACATCGGAGTGAAATACAGGAGAAAACCAGTGTGTTTTCCACAGGTTTTCCAAACAATGTGGAAAACGATGTGAGATCATGGGCGCAGGAGGGCTTGCTTCTTCCCTGCCGCCCTGCGCAGATGCTCCTGCCTTCAGCTGTCGGTCCCGTCCCGGACCAGGTCCAGGATGATGTCCACGCATTTCTCAATACCGATCAGGCCGGAATCCAGGGTGATGTGGTAGTTCTGGGCCATGCCCCACTCCCGGTCAGTGTAGTGCTGATAATTCACCCGGCGGCGGGTGTCCTTGTCCGTCAAGCGCTTCTCCGGGGACTGCTCCGACTCGCCGTACAGACGGACGATGCGGTCGGCCCGGAACTCCATGCTGGCGTGGATAAAGGTATGGAGGCAGTCGTCCCGGTCCTTCAGGATGTAGTCGGCGCACCGGCCCACAATGACACAGGGGCCCTTGTCCGCCAGGTCCCGAATCACCCGGTGCTGAATGGTCCACAGGAAGTCAGAGGCGGACATCCCGCCCATGGCCCCGGGGACGCCGCGGCCCAGAAAGGCGTAGGCAAAGCGGTTCCTGCTGGGGGCAAACTCCCCCTGCTCCTCAATGAACTTGGGATCGAAGCCGCTCTCCAGCGCTACCTGCTTGACCAGCTCCTTGTCGTAGTATGGGATGTTCAGTTGCTGGGCGACCCTCTTGCCGATGGTGCGTCCGCCGCTTCCGAACTCGCGGCTGACGGTGATGATCTTCTTTTTCATAGCCGAAACCTCCTTGTGATGATGGGCGGCCCTCCGGGGTATAGACGGGACTGCAGCTGGGGAGAAGCGCGCCGCCTGTGGAGATACCCCTATTATAATGCGTACGAAACAAAGCCACAAGCATGGAAGGCCAAAGATTGCAGGGAAAAGTCAAAAAAATTCTTGACAATACCTAGAACTACAAGGTATTCTATACCTAGAAGAACAAGGTATGATCTGGACGGGAGATTTCCCGGGAAAGGATGGAAAGCCATGAAGCTGGATAAAGGACTGGTGGCAGGCAGCAGCACCCTGCTGGTGCTCTCTCTGCTGGAGCACGGCGATCTGTACGGCTATCAGATGATCGAGGAGCTGGCCCGGCGCTCCAACGACGTCTTTCAGATGAAGGAGGGGACGCTGTACCCGATCCTGCACGCACTGGAAAAGGGAAAGTATCTATCTTCCTATGAGCAGCAGGCGCCTACGGGACGGATGCGGAAGTATTATAAGCTGACCCGGAAGGGGCGGGAACTGCTGGCCGATAAGAAAACGGAGTGGGCCAGGTTCCACCAGGGGGTGGAGGATGTACTGTCCGGCGGAGCAAATGCCTTGGGGATGGCCTGACCGGGATGGCTGGGAGCAGAAGGCTTCCCCGGCTGAGCCGGGGTCAGAGGACAGTACGGAATTTTGTTATTTTTTTCCTGGCACTGGCATTGTGGTGGGCACTGCCCAGAATGCCGCTTTGGATGGTGGAGCGGGAGATCCACACCGCGGCGGAGGTACAGGGCGTCTCAGAAGGGGATGTCCGGGTGCTTTGGGCAGGACCTGTCCCGTGTGAGTCAGGGGATGGCGGGCATCTCCCCTTCTATCCGGACAGTCTGCCACTGGTTTTGGCCCAGGGGGGCGGCAGACTGTGGATGGGCTATCTGACGACCTATGAGGGAGACACCCATCTGGGCGGTGTTCGTAGCTGCCCGGAGCCGGAGGGATCAGCTCTGATCTATCTGGTGGAGCCGGGAAACGGTGGGCTCCTGCCGGACGATCCTCTTGTTGGAGCATGGGCAGCGGCGGTGCAGCTGGAGCAAACAGCGGCGGCGGTAAGGCTGATGCTTCCCCAGGGGACCGAATGCCATGTTTCAGAGGAGAAAAAAGCAGGTGATGCTGTGATCCTGTTTCCCATCCCAAAACAGGTTGTAGAGTCTGGCAAAGAGGCGGCGCTTCCGTATGTGCTGGAGCAAACAGATCAAGAGGGCGCGTTGCTGGAGACTGTTTCGGGGACACTCACTGCGCTGTGGAGGTGATGGGATGGACTGGGGCACTGGGGGCGGCCTGGAACGGTGGCTGGACGAGGCTACTAGAGGCATCCGCTTCGGTCCGGACCGGCGAATGGTGGCAGAAGAGTTGGCTGCCCACCTGGAGGACAAGACATCCGACCTTCAGCGGATCTTCCCGGATATGACGGAGGCGGAGGCCCGGGAGCGGGCGATCTCTGAGATGGGAAATGTCACGGAGTTGGGAAAAGAATTGGCAAAGATCCACAAGCCCTGGCTGGGGTGGCTGTGGGCGGTCTCCTGTGTGCTCCTTTGGATCGCAGGTATCATGCTCGCGCTTGGGATATTGGTACTTTGCCAGTTGATTTAAGTCAGGAGGGTGGCGCGTCGTGGAGGGATACAACAGAGCGCGGGAGGAGTGGTGGCTGGACCTGGCCACCAGCGGCATCCGCTTTGGCCCTGACCGGCGGGCGGTATCAGAGGAATTGGCCGCCCACCTGGAGGACAAGACAGCCGACATTCGGCGGATCTTCCCGGATATGACGGAGTCAGAGGTGTGGGACCGGACTCTGTCAGAGATGGGCGACCCCAGAGAGCTGGGAAAGGAACTGGCAAAGATCCACAGGCCCTGGCTGGGGTACTTGTGGCGGGCCAGCCAGGCTGCGCTGGCAGCAGCGCTGCTGGTACTACTGGTGCTGGTGGGGAGCCATGTGATAGGCGGAAGCTCCACCCTGGGAGGCTGGTACGGCCGGGAGGGCAGCCGGAGAGATGGTCAGGACGGGATCATCCTGTTGGCGGCAGGAGAAGAAACCATACAGCTGGAGGGGTGTGCCCTGTCCCTGGACGAGGCGGTCCTATGGTCCGGCCCAGGCGGGGAACGGAGCATGGAGCTCTGTCTGCGGGCGGACAGTCTGCGCTTTTGGGAAAAGGGCGGCTGTCAGTTTGAGCATATCACCGCCACAGACGATTTGGGGTCCCATTACGCCAGTGAATATGAGTGGAGCGTGAAAGCGGCACCCCTTCGCAGGCATATTTATACCTACCTGGACGGTTGGGGGCCGTTTCATCAAAGCTATCGCGTGCAGGTGTGGGGTATCGCTCCGGAGGCGGAATGGATCCGTTTGGAGTACCGGCTGCTGGGACGGAGCTTCTCCCTGAACATCGATCTGACAAAGGAGGCGGAGGCATGAAGAAGCGTCGGATGAGCCGGGGGACAAGACTGACCCTGAATCTGGTCCTGCTCTGTGTCCTGGTGGTGTTTATCTGGGGCCTGCTGGGTTTCTCCTCCCCTACCCTGCGTGGCAGATTCCGCAGGGTCGCCCAGGCCAACTGGGCGGACCCGCTGGAGATCCAGGGCGTGCTTCCGTGTGACGGCCATCGCTGGGTACTGGCCGCCGGACAGGATCAGGTGATCCTGTGGCAGGATGGGCGGGACGGCCTGGAGTACTGGCCCCGGGATCCGAATGGGGCAACGCTGGTCCCCGTGCCGGAGATGAGGACGGCGCAGGGAGAAATCTGGGTGGCGGCGGCGGACGTGCCGGAGGGGACAGCCTCCGCCGGGCTGGAACTGACAGTAGGCTGCTGGTACCGGAAAAACGGGACTTCCGGCTGGACCTTCAGCAGCCGGCCGGAGCAGCCCGGGGATCTGCCGCCGCTGACCCAGCAGTGGGAAAAGACCTACTCCGCAGCGGGAGAACTGCTGCAGGACGGGGCCGTTCTGTTCCATATCGCCGTGGAGGAGGAGCCGGATGAAGGCGGACCCCCGGAGGACCTGATCCTGAGCGACGCCGATGAGTGGGATCTCTATTGGAGCGGCCCGGACCGGAGAGGCGTGGACTGCGCCATGGAGGCGGTGTTTTATGATGCCGGGAACTGGAGCGGGCAGTTCTGGCCACCACGGAGGAGGGAGGCGGACCATGGATGGGAGGGTAATCCCATGTGACCAGTGGCTGGACAAGGCCACGGCGGGGATCCGCTTTGGTCCAGACCGGCGGGCGGTATCGGAGGAATTGGCCGCCCACCTGGAGGACAAGGCGGCTGACCTCCGGCGGATCTTCCCGGACATGACGGAGGAGGAGGCCTGGGAGCGGGCCACCTCAGAGATGGGGGACCCGGCGGAGATCGGAAAGGCGCTGGCGAGACTCCACAAGCCCTGGCTGGGGTACTTATGGCGGGCCAGTCAAGTGCTGATGGCAGTGGGTTTTCTATGGCTGCTGGCGATTGGCGTATTCCGGGGGGATGACGCCTATCTGGGAGATGATCCACGCTCTGAGTGGTGGGACAGGGATGGACTGCCCAGAACAGCGGTGATGGGAGATGACGATGACATCCGCTATCTGCCCGGGGAGGATCCGGACCAGCTCCTTGTCCTGGAACCTGATTTGGTGACTGTGGTGAATGGACAGAAAATCTCCCTGCTCCGGGCTGCTCTGTGGCAAAAGGACGGACGGCAGGCCCTATACTGCTATCTCCGGATCAACACCTGGCGCTTCTGGGAGCGGGGGCGTCTGTGGGAGGATTGGATGAATGTGACCGACAGCACCGGTGCGGTTTACGGCCTGGGGACAGATGCTCCGGAGGACCCAGTGACGGGAAGACTGCTGAATGGAATGACCCAATATGGCTTTGGACCGTTCCACAGCGGCTATGAACTATATCTGATGGACTTGAACCCGAATGCGGAGTGGGTCCAGCTGAGCTATGGTCCAGGGGATCCGGTATTTACCTTTACCGTAGATCTTGAGGAGGGGATGGCGTGAAGAAAGCGTGGCAGATGCTTTGGGCCCGCCGCCCCAGGCTGGGACGGCGGGGAAGGACAGTGCGGAATCTGGTATTGAGCATAGTGCTGGCTGCTATGGTATGGGGACAATACGGCTGTCCCCTGCCCACAGTGGAGATGGAGTTCCGGCGGCTGGAGCGGCAGTATCTGCTGCCCCGGAGCGAGGTGGCATACCGGAGTAGATTCTGGAGTGCCGGCGGTGTTGGGGAGATCCAGAGCCGGGATGGAGCCTACCTCAGCGTATTTGCGCCGTTTGCAGTGGGCATGACCGAGGATCGGGCCTATTCTGTCACACTGTATTGGCCTGGAAGGCACCATATAACAGTCATTCCGCTGGGCGAGGGGCCAGCCCCAGTCCCGGTGAATAGCGTGATTGCCAGAGTCCCGGAGCCTGGAAGAGTATGGATGAGCGGGTGCAACCTCCTGTTTCTCCAGGTCCCGCGGGAGACGGCCCGGGCGGAGCTGGATGTGGACGTCACGCTTTTTAATGACGAGCAGTTTAGCCGCCGCGCCCAGGAGGGGCTCTGCCTGGAGGACGGCGTGTGGCTGTTTTCCCTGGAGCCTCCGGAGGGAGGGTACTCCGGGGACTGGCATGAGGGAGCGGCGTATACCCTCCGGCTGTACCGGGAGGATGGGGGGCTCCTTCTGGAGCAGAGCGGCGTCATAGAGACCTGCTGATCGGTCATGTACGGATACCATGGTTTTTTCTATGGGCGGGTCCTCGGCGTCGCGGATTGCATATCCCTCGCTTCGCCCAGAAGGGCAAAGCTCGCTCATTCCATCGCTCCGCCTCTCCAACGCAAACCCGCTTCGCTGGGCTTTGCGTTGGGGGGCGCCTATGGCGGCCATTGTGGACGAATCGGCGTCCACCCGACCCGCACCCTCTGCCACGGCTGGTCGGAACCAGGCGCGGCGGTGAAACCGTACCGAATAAAATTTTACACTGCACCAGGGCCCAGTGGCCCGGAAGGAATTAAAACCCGGAACCGCACTTTGCGCGCCGGAAATTTTGCAGAGGGGCGTAGGGGGATCCTCCGTAAATGGGGGTCCGGGGGTGGCCCCGCTGGAGCCGTGAGGCGACCGCGGGATACCCCCGGCGGCGTTTTGCCTCCTTTGCCGCCGCGGGCAAAGGAGGTCGCCTCGCAGGGCGAAACCCTGCAAGGTGCGGCGCGCCGAGTCGTCGCGCCCTACGGACGTCATGGTCCACGAAGGGCGGGTGGGGCTGAGACCGCCCCTACAACATCTCCGGCAAATCACAGCAAAACCGGACAGCAGGAGGGCAAGCCCCGCCTGTCAGAGCGCAAAAACGGAGGCCCATCCGGGCCTCCGTTTGCCGCTCCGCTTATTCTGCGGAGATCATATAGTAATAAACAGGCTGTCCGCCGGGCATCACGCTCACCTCTGCGTTGGGGCAGGCGGCAGTAAACCGCTCCGCCGCCTTCTCGGCCTGCTCCTCGGTGACGTCCTCCCCATAAAAAAGGGAGATGAACTCCGCCTCCTGGAGGGCGTCCGACTTGGCCAGGCGGTCCATCAGGCCGTCCAGGTCCCGGTCAGTGCCAAAGAGCTGGTGCTCCAGCAGGGCCAGGTAATCCCCCTCCTTGATGGCAAAGCCGCCGAAGTCGGAGTCCCGGGCCGCGTATGTGATCTCGGCGGTGCGGACCCGGCCCAGAGCCTCGGTCATCATCTCGGTCAGCTCTCCCTGCTCCATCTCAGGATCCACCGCCATCATGGCGGCGATGCCCTGGGGCACGGTCTTGGAGGGCAGGACCACCACCTTCTTGTCCTCACACAGGCGGACACACTGCTCCGCCGCCATGATAATGTTCTTGTTGTTGGGCAGGACAAAGACGATCTCCGCAGGGGTGCGGTCGATCTCTTTCAAAATATCCTCAGTGGAGGGGTTCATGGTCTGGCCGCCGGAGATCACTCCGTCCACGCCCAGGTCCTTGAACACGGCCTCCAGCCCTGCACCGGCGCACACGGCCACATAGCCGTACTTCTTCTCCGGAGCCGCCTTCACCGGCTCCTCCGGCATGGCCGCGCCCCGCTCCAGTTCCTGCTCCACCGCGTCCAGATCGTCGGTGCTCTGGACGTGTCTCCCGGCCGCCAGATCCTCAGCCTGAGTGCGCATATTTTCGATCTTGGCCAACTCCAGCGTGCCGTACTTCTGGGCCTCGGTGAGGGCCGCGCCCGGGATGTTGGTATGGACGTGGACCTTGAAGGCCTCGTCGTCCTCCCCGATGACCAGACTGTCGCCGATGCTGTTCAGA
>OMGQ01001952.1_pt1 | contig 10245 bp, 8 predicted proteins | sample 1646071 | NCBI WGS metagenome assembly OMGQ01 (sample SAMN05578585, study PRJEB25193) | human gut metagenome | biome: Human Microbiome; feature: human-associated habitat; material: feces | host: Homo sapiens | place: USA:Birmingham | reverse complement strand
ATTCTCTATTGAATGAAGAGGAAAGCAAATATGCTGCAAATATAAACACTCATATCGATTTTCTAATTTATAATCGTGTGAGCAAGCAACCGATATTGGCTATTGAAACAGATGGATATACATTCCATAAATCGGGGACAAGTCAGTCAGAACATGATATTAAAAAGGATCGTATTTTAGAGTTATACGGAATTCCATTGGTGAGATTGTCTACTATTGGTAGTAATGAGAAGAAAATTATTGGAGATAAACTTATTGAGATACTAAAATCACACTAACACCATATCTCCCTTAAATAATAGAGTTTACAAATCAATAGTTGCAACCAATGATTTGTAAACTGCTAATATTAACTAAACCACAACTATTACCAAGTAATAACTTTATCCACAATTTCCTGCTGTTCTAAGGCAGTCCTTCTTAAATATATACGAGTAGTTTCAATACTTTCATGCCCCATCAAATCAGCCAACAAAGAAATATCATTAAATTTTTCTAGAAAATTCTTTGCAAAACGATGTCGAAATGAATGAGGATAAACAACTTTAGTATTAAGTTCATACTTCTCGGCATAGTTCTTTAATTGTTGAGAAATCCCTCTTGTTGTAATTCGTTCACCAAAACGATTAAGAAAGAGATAACCACTTTCACGATTAATAGCAATTAGCCAAACCTTAGTTTCATCTCTAAGCTTCTTTGGAATAAACAAACGGCGAATTTTCCCACCTTTAGTATAAATATCAAAATAACCAATATTCACATGCTCTATTTTTATTTGTATTAATTCACTAACGCGAGCACCAGTAGCAGCCAAAAAACGCACAACAAAATACCATTCCTGATTTTCTTCTTTCTTTAATTTGTTTTTCAGAAATATATAATCAGCATTACTAATCACATTTTCCAAATAAGAACGTTGTTGTACTTTCACCGACTTTAGGCGAAGCCGCGTTTTATTAACGAAATCAAGATATTTATTTAAAGCTTGAATTCGTAAGTTTACAGTTTTAGGCTTAAAGGTTTCAATTAAATACGTTTTGTAAAGTAACAAGTTTCTCTTATTCAAATCTTTATGACGAGAATAAAAATCATTTACTGCATATTGATATGCAGAAATCGTATTATCCGCCATATTACCCTGACGAAGAAAGGTTTCAAATTTTTCTACCATGATTGTTTTTAATTAATAATACAATTAAACTATCAGTCATAAGATAAGCATAATAAAATAGCAATAGTTCCTATTATGAGAAGTTTCTCGCTACCGGGGAGGTGAAGTGCATTGACGAGGAGATTCCGTTTGAGATTCCAAAGGGATGGGAATGGAGTAAACTGTCAAATGTTATAGAACTGCTATCAGGGCAAGACTTTATTCCTGAAAAGTATAATTCGAGTAATCAAGGAATTCCCTATATTACAGGAGCAAGTAATATTGTGAATGGGAATTTGGCAATAAATCGTTGGACTGAAACTCCTACGGTAATAGGAAAATTAGGAGATTTACTTATTGTTTGTAAAGGTTCAGGAGTTGGGAAAATGTGCATCTGTAATGTAGATAAAATACATATTGCTAGACAAATTCAAATTATTAGAAATTTCTCCAATGCGATAAGTCTATCATATGTTAAATCTGTAGTTGAAGCTAATTTGCAAACGATAATTTCTAATGCACAAGGTGTTATCCCTGGAATTAGCCGTGAGCATATATTAAATCTTCTAATTCCACTTCCACCTACTAACGAGCAATATGAAATAGATAAAAAACTTCAAGAAATATTACCTTTTATCGATCGATATGCAAAATCTCAAGAGGCATTAGATAAATTAAATGTAGAGCTTCTAGGAAATCTCAAAAAATCCATCCTACAAGAAGCTGTTCAAGGTCGGCTTGTACAACAAATAGCAGAAGAAGGAACTGGCGAAGAGTTACTTGAACAGATAAAATTGGAAAAGCAGCAACTCATTAAAGAAGGCAAGTTGAAGAAGTCTGCTTTGACTGATTCTGTTATCTTTCGTGGTGACGATAACAAGTATTATGAGAGGATAAATGCGCAAACCGTTGAGATTGAGCTTCCTTTTGAATATCCTAACAATTGGTCTGTGCTACGTTTGAAAGATATATGCCAACTGATAGACGGTGAAAAAAGAAACGGAAAGGGCATCTGTCTGGATGCAAAATACCTACGTGGTAAATCATCTGCTACCATTGTAGAGAAAGGAAAATTTGTCTATGCCGGAGATAACATCATTCTTGTAGATGGTGAAAATTCAGGTGAAGTTTTCACTGTTCCGCAAGATGGGTATATGGGGAGTACATTCAAACAGTTATGGCTCTCTTCGGCTATGTGGAAACCATATATTTTGGCTTTCATTCTGTTCTATAAAGAGGATTTGAGAAATTCAAAAAGAGGTGCGGCTATTCCGCACCTCAATAAAGAGTTATTCTACAATCTGCCTATTGGTATTCCACCTTATCAAGAACAGCAGCGTATTGCAAAACGGATAAATGAACTATCGCAGTTGCTCAAATAGTTTTTCTATTTGAGCAACAATGCGTTGTTGTTCTTTAATCGGAGGTAATGGTATTAATATTTCTTTTACTTTTGCTATACTTACACCACCTATAATGCCCGTTTTATTTAGGTTAAATAGTTCAAAGAACGATGGTGACTGTAGATAATAGTACATGTATTTCCCGATTCCAACAAATGGTGAGAAACAACATAACTTATTCCCAAAACATACATCTTGATTCAGTATTGCAATTTTTCTTCCGGCACTTCCACCTTCAATACACATCAATATTGAGTTATTGGGAGCAAGTCTAAAATCAGGTTCATATTGTTTTGGAATCGCAATGCCATTATCGTAAATAATCCGATTATTAAAATCAACATCCTTAGTTCCAATATAATAACGTCCTATAACATCTGTAAATTTTGATTTCTTTTCAGTTTCACTAATACTGTTGCCAGTGTAAATGTTTGCAATATGAGAAAGTCTTGTCCATACCCAATTCTTGGGAGTTTCAAAAGGTATCTGTTCTGTTATATCTAAGCACTTTTTACCTACCTGCTCATAATACTTGCTATTGCTTTTTCATACTTTTCTACAATTCTATATTGTTCAGACAAAGGAGGCAAGGGGAATAATAATGAATTGAGGTCTTCTTTATTGAATCCCGCTTGGGCGCAACGACTCCGATTGACAATTTCATTTTGATATATTGAACTACAATAATACAGAAAAATATATTTCTGAAATATAAGTCGGGATTCGTATAATGGGATAACTTTTGCTAAGGCTACATTATAAGCTCCATATTCTGCATAAAATACTTTTCCTAAAGAAGCCCCATAACGAGCTAACAGAATATCTCCTTTTTGAGAAATCTTACTGGCTGTAGAAAGCGGTATATATATAGGTTGTGGGTTAGAGCCATAATCTCTAATTTGAAATAATCGTATATATCCTTCTTTTTCTCGTTCAATAAACTTAGACTTTGGAGGTTGGGAACCGCCTGAAATATCAAATAAGTCATTATGTCTCACCCATACCCAAGTATTAGGTATATCAAATGGTATTTCGTCAGTAATATCTTGTTCTGTTTTACCAATCTTCTCGAAGTACTTGTTATCGTCACCACGAAAGATAACAGAATCAGTCAAAGCAGACTTTTTCAACTTACCCTCTCTGACGAGTTTTTCTTTTTCGGTTTTAATCTGTTCAAGTAACTCTCGGGCTGTACCTTCCTCTGCAATCTGTGGAACAAGTTTGCCTTGTATTGCCTCTTGAAGAATAGATTTTCTTATGATAATAGGCAATTCTCTATTTAGATGCTTCAATTTTTGATAAAACTCCCCATATTTTATAATCGGTAATGCTATGTTTTTTACCTTTTCTACGATTGCTACAGTTTCATGGAGGTTAGGTACAGGGATGAGTAGATTAGAAATTTTTTCTGCATTTATATTGCATTGTTGAACACCGATTGTTTTGACTTCATTACAATAATCTCGTGCATATGGAGTATTTAGCAATAAATTTAAGTACTCCGAATTAATAAAAATGGGACGTAATAGTATTAGATACCCTGCAAATATTGCATTCCGTTGTCCTCTAAAAATAGCTGTTTTACCAACTAATTCAGCACTGTTAGTCCGATTAAACAATAAATCACCATATTGCAATAATAGCTTTTTATTGTCATCCAAATCATTGCTATAAACAAGTTTGTCAAATACAATTTCTCCGTCTTGAATATTCCCCATCCTAAGAACAGGCAATAAACCAGATGGGACAGATTTTTTTGAAGTTCCATATTTGGGAGGATAAATAAGCAATGAAAGTCTGCACCATTCCCACCCCTGCGGAATCTCAAACGGAATCTCGTCATTAATGCATTTTACCTCGCCTGTGGCGACAATCTTCTCATAATAGGAATTGTCATCACCTCTAAAAATAAACGACTCGTTCTTATCCTTCTTAATTTTTCCCTCCTTAACAAGGCGAGCTTTCTCTGTCCGAATCTTCTCTAACAAAACCGATGCAGGTTCATCATTAGGGTCTTGAGGTACAAGTTTTCCCTGTATAGCCCACTGAAGTATACTATTCTTTAATTGCTTACCATTCATAAGGATTAATCAAGTTTGATTTCAATACCCAGCAGCTTCTGTATTTCAGCCAATGTTTTATCTATCTCATAATCAAGAGCTGCACGCTTCTTAAAATAATTAGCAAGCAATTCTGCAGGTGGTAAGATTTCTTCCTCATCTTTAGGAAATTTACATTGATCAAAATTACAATCAAGTGAAATCAAATCTTGAACAGAAAAACAACGAGATTTCTCATTTCCATCTTGGCTTACAATCTCTTTCCTATCGTTCCACCACTCTTTTATTGGTTGACAATGCTCTAACTTCATTGGTTTTGTCTTAGAGAAGTGCTTATATCCATCAGGCATATCAAGACGATAAAACCAAGTTTCTTTTGTTGAATACCCATCAGGAGCATCTTCAACCCTTTCATTATTGAAAAAAAGAATATTTGTAGCAATACTTGTATAAGGAGAAAAAATACTTCCAGGCAAACGAATAATAGTATGTAAATTAAAATCTTTTAATAGCTTCGTTTTAATTGCAAGCTTCGCACCGTCTACACCAAACAAAAATCCATCAGGTACAATTACTGCCGCACGACCATTGGCTTTCAAACGGTACATTATCAATACCATAAATAAATCCGCAGTTTCACTACTACGCATATCTGAAGGAAAGTTATTTTTAACGCTCGCTTCAGTACTACCACCATAAGGTGGATTCATTGCAATAACATTAACCTTGTCGCATTCTTTAAAATCCCCAACCCTTGTACCCAAAGAATCACAATGAATAATATTAGGAGCTTCAATATCATGCACTAAAAGATTAGTGATTGATAAAAGATATGGCAAAGGTTTCCATTCTTGCCCTATTACGGCTGTCTGGAATAACTTAACATCATTTGTCGTTTTAACTTGCTTATACAAATGATTTAATGCAGATGTAAGAAAGCCTCCCGTTCCTGACGTAAAATCTCCAAAAGACTCTCCTAGTTGAGGATTTAGTATTTCCACCATAAAATCAGTCAGTGCACGAGGAGTATAAAACTCTCCGGCATTCCCCGCAGATTGTAAATCCTTCAAAATGCCTTCATATATATCACCGAATGTATGACGGTCTTCAACATCTGAAAAATCAATCTCATCTATGACATTAACCACTTGACGAAGCAAAATTCCATTCTTCATGTACTGGTTAAGGTCTGAAAAGATTTCTTTCACTATAGTTTTGCCTCTTGGAGTATCTTCATTTACTGGTAAGGCCTTAAGGGTAGGAAAAAGCCTTGCATTTACAAATTCCAATAAAGCGTCCCCAGTAAGTGCTTCCCCATCTGCATTATCAACTGCCCAGTTTCTCCACCTTAGCTCTTCTGGAATAATTGATTTAAATTCCTTTTTTTCACGGCGACTTTTATACTCCCACGTTTCTTCCTGTGCATCATAAACTTTTAGGAAGAATAGCCAAACCATTTGTTCAATACGCTGTGCATCACCACTAATACCTGCGTCTTGACGCATTATATTCTGTAATCGTTTTATTATATTATTAACTGCCATAAATTATGCTACATATAATTCGTTTTCTAAATCTTTAAGTGCTTTTTCAAATTTCTCCCATCCACCAAACAACTTAACTATCTTTTGAGGCTTACCGATTGTATTAAAAGGAGGGGTATCAAGTATATCCTCATTCTCAAATTCCAAAATGCCTTTATCAGCATATTTATCTAACAATGCTTCTAAAACTTGTTTAGCCACACCTTCATATCTAGATAAATAATCTCTCTTCTTTACATTATTAGCACGTTCCTTTCGCGTAAGTGGTTGCTTATCAAAAGCCACATGACATATTATATCAAAAATGTCTGCATTAAGCAAATCAGGACGCTTTTCACGAACCGCATCAAGTAAAACATTGTATTCTTTAAGTTCATCAACAATAACTTTCTTCTTATCAGCAGCAGTCCAGTTCTTTATAAACTCATCCAACGTAGCATACTTACCTCGAATATTCTTACGTGTAAAATCTGTTAAACTTTCAGTAACAAGAGTATGCCCATCAGCACCAAGATATGAAACTATTTCTGTGTTTATCTGAACATTTTTTCCATTAATGTAATATTTCTTGAGACCATATTCCCTTTGAGGTTGATCATGTGATACAGTCCGACGCGGACGATATGGAGGATACGTTTTACTCCCTCCACCTTCCAACTCTGGATCACCATCAAATTCTGGATCTTTAAACAATTGGGTCACATTCCTGAAATCAAGAATTTCAAAATGCCACTTCCCCTTATCAGTACGCAACCGAGTACCACGCCCCACAATCTGCTTAAATTCCGTCATAGAACCTATTTCTTTATCAATAACAATAAGTCCGCATGTTTTACAATCAACACCAGTAGAAAGCATCTCGGAAGTCGTAACGAGCGTTGGATATGGTTGATCTGGATCTATAAAATTATCAAGCTGTTTCTTCCCAATATTCTCATCTCCAGTGATACGCATAATATAGCGAGAATCCTTCTTGCACAAATCAGAGTTATAATTAACCAAAAGTTGCCGCATCGCCTCCGCTTCTTCTATATCTGCACAAAAGATTATAGATTTTGTCATGCGTCCTATTCTATGGAGCATTTTAGTTATGCGTCGAGCAACAATATCTCGGCGTTGCATAATAACTAACTCACGTCCAAATGTTTTCCGGTTATAAAAACCAGCTTTAATGAGATTACCTTTTATATCCAACTCATCTTCCTCGGGCGTCCATCCTTCTAAATCGATATTCAAAAAAGAGTTAGTTACTCTATACGGAGCTAAAAAACCATCTTCAATACCTTGCTTTAATGAGTATGTATACAAAGGCTCATTGAAATAGTCAAGATTATTAGCTCCTTCTTTTACTTTAGGGGTTGCAGTCATACCAATCTGAGTTGCGGAAGAAAAATACTCTAACACTTTTCGCCACTCCGATTCATCTTTAGCACTTCCACGATGACACTCATCTACAAGAATCAAATCAAAGAAAGTTGATTTGAACTCTTTAAAAGGATCGGGAATATTCTCGTCATAAGAAACTAATTGTTGATATAGAGCCATATATATTTCAAAAGAAGAGTCCATATTCTTCTTTTGAATCTTCGTCATAACTTTTTTAAAAGGCTTAAAATCTTGAGCCATAGTCTGATCTATCAAGACATTTCTATCTGCAAGATATAAGACTCGCCTTTTTAATCCAGATTTTGTCAACCGATGAATAATCTGGAAAGCTGTAAAAGTCTTTCCTGTACCTGTTGCCATTACCAATAAAATTCGATTTTGTCCACGGGCAACAGCTTCAATTGTTCTATTTATAGCTATTCGCTGATAATAACGAGGAATGTTAGTATGAGCATCCCAATAATAAGGTTCTTCAATAGCCTTTATTTCTTCCGAAGTATATTTTTTAGAATCACGTAAACGTTTTAACAGTTCATCAGGAGTTGGAAACTCATCTATATTAATATTAGTTTCCTTACCAGTAAGAAAATCATGCTCAATAAAACCGTCTCCATTAGAACTGTAAGCAAAAGGTATATCCAGAATTTTCGCATAGTCCATTGCCTGTTGCAGTCCAGCTCCCACAGCTTTATTATTATCTTTTGCCTCAACTATAGCAATAGGATTATTTGCAGAATAATGCAATAAATAGTCAACTTTCTTTCCTTGTTTCCGGGCATGAACATTCCCTTGAAATATTACTCGCCCATCAGTAAAGTAATATTCCATCTTTATGAGTTCTTTTTGCCATCCTGCCTTTTCAACAATAGCTGGAGTTATAAAACGTAATTTTATATCTTCCTCTGTTAATGACTTCTTATCCATATACCTAACACTTAACTTCTTATAATTGTGTATTATCGGAAGTTGCAAATCTAATTAAAATAATTAACAAGAAGAAATTATTTACTCGTTTTTGTAGAAATAATGTAATTACATAGTTTTACCAGGGGTAACACATATATTTCACAAACGATACCTAAATTAAATAATCATCCTTCTGCAATGTTTAAGAAGATATTTTCCTCACAAAAAATCAGATGACTAAAAGTTACTTTCCGTACAATTCAAAGAATAAAACTAGAGATAAAATTCAGTACCATGTTTAATATATTGTTTACCCAAACTAACAATAAATTTCATCAAATAAAATAACCAAAACTACAGAAACAAAAACATACACTAAAAAATAAAGCACACTTTCATTTGAATTAAACTGTTTCTTGTTATCTTTGCCTAGACGTATTCATTTAAAGAACAATAATATGGATGTTGAAATAAAAGAGAAAGAAAACCGGAGACATGTCGGACGCAATTTACAAAGGATTCGTGTATATTTAGGCATGAAACAGGAAGCGCTGGCTGCCGATCTTGGTGTAAATCAGCAGGTCATTTCAAAGATTGAGAAACAAGAGGAAATAGAAGAAGGCTTTCTAAAAAGAATTGCTGAAGTATTGGGAATATCCGAAGAAGTCATTAAAGACTTTGATGTTGAAAAGACGATTTTCAATATTAATCATCATAATTATAAGGATGCAAATATCTCTGAAGGTGCTACTACATACGCCATCGTTCAACAAATAAATCCACTTGAAAAAATAGTTGAGTTATATGAGCGTTTGTTGAAAAGTGAGCAAGATAAAATTGAGATCCTGAAAAAATATATGAAATAATCACTACTAGATTCAGCAATCTAATATATAGAAGAATGGAAACAATAGAAAATATAAAATCAAATCACCTTCACCTTGGAAAAAAGATAGAACGTGTACGCAGACTTCGCGGTATGACTCAAACGGAGCTAGGCGAATTGTTAGGAATAACCAAGCAAGCTGTTTCAAAAATGGAACAAACCGAGAAAATTGATGATGAACGATTAGAAAAAATCGCCTCTGCATTAGGAGTTACTACCGACGGATTGAAAGAGTATAACGAAGAAACGGTTTTATATAACACAAATAATTTTTACGAGAATTGCGGTGTAAAAAATGCAATTGGTAATAACCAAACATTCAATAATTTTCCCATAGAACAAACGATTGAACTCTTTGAGAAACTGTTAGAGAAACAGAAAGAACAATTTGAGAGCTTAAAAAAAGAGAAATAGATGACCTTTATAAAATACTCAACTTCGTTTATAACAATTATTTCCCTAAGGGAGTTGTAGATGAATTGATTTCCTCAAAGAACAAAGAAATTGATTGGCTAAAAATAGAGATAAAGAACCTTAAACAAGAAAGAGAAACCTTGCTGCAAATAATTAGGGATATGTATTGAGTATCCCTAATTACCAAATGTTGATAAGAAATCCCCATAACATACAAATAAAACAATCCCAACGCTTCCCATTCCCAAAATAAAGTCCTACTTTTGTGAAGAATTCTGTTTGCTATATTTACAACAGTATTTCACAAATAAAATAAGCCCAACAAGATGAAAGAAGAACCTGACAGTTTGTCTGTCCCTTACAATTTTGCCCGTTGCCTCAACGCTCAATGTCCACAAGCCTCAAAATGCCTGCGCCACATAGCTACACAACTTGATACAACCGACAACCTATATATCACTATCATTAATCCGGCACGTTATCCTGCGGATGGGAA
>OMGQ01001949.1_pt1 | contig 10255 bp, 4 predicted proteins | sample 1646071 | NCBI WGS metagenome assembly OMGQ01 (sample SAMN05578585, study PRJEB25193) | human gut metagenome | biome: Human Microbiome; feature: human-associated habitat; material: feces | host: Homo sapiens | place: USA:Birmingham | reverse complement strand
GAATAAAACTGTCCAATGCCTTTCAGGGCAACGCAGAAAAGAATACTTACGATCCCGCAGCCAACTGCCACAAGAAGCATTTTCAGCCCGGAAGCAACAGAAAGCTCAGGAATCCCGGATACATGAAAGCTTTCCGGATGGATATCGAAGCTGACTGCAAATCTGGCGGCAACCAGAGAGGCGATCACACAGGGAAGGAGAGCCGCATAGTACATAACCCCTACGCTTACTACCTCCATGGAAAATACAGCGGCAGCCATGGGCGTACCAAAAACAGCAGAAAAGGCGGCGCTCATGCCGCACATTACAATCACATGTCTGTCCTCTTCATCAAGACGGAACCAGGTGCCAAGCTGATTGCCGATACTTCCTCCAAGCTGTATGGCAGCGCCCTCACGTCCAGCGGATCCTCCTGTAAGATGCGTCAGAAGAGTGGAGACAAAGATCAGAGGAGCAGACCGCAGAGGAACATCATCCTGTGAACGGATAGTAGAAAGCACCTGGTTGGTGCCTCCGTCATCCTTTCCGAATTTCTGATACAGGAATACAATACACAGGCCGGAAACCGGAAGGAGAAGAAATACCTGGAGATTCTGCATACGAAAATCCGTGACAAATTTCAGGGCTCTTGCAAAGACGCTGCTTATGGCTCCTACTGCCAGACCTGTAAGGACAGCCAGAAGAAGCCATTTTGCAAGATTTGACGCATCCCTCCATATTCGTCTGGCATAGAAGCGAATCAGACGAAGGCTTTTATTTTCTCTGTTTTTCTGTGTCGTATCCATGATTTCCCCCTTATTCTGTAAAAAACGGATCACGGACAAAAATGACCATGACCCGTTTTTTGTATTTCAGTAGCAGTGCAGATACATTTTGTAGTATCCGGTTTATTCTTCAGTAATTCCGGTTACTTCGTATCCTGCATTTTTGATAACTTCCCGGATCTTATCTTCGTCCACATGTTCCGGAGAAGTAAAAACAGTTGTCTTTTTTTCGTGGGAGGAAACAACATCCTCTGCCTGGAAAGCAGCCTTGATCGCTTCATTTACATGAGCCTCGCAGTGGGGGCACATCATTCCTTCAACATTTACTGTGATTTTTACCATAGAAGTAGTCTCCTTTTCTTTATTACTTTCATTATAATCTTTTTCAGGCAGAATGGAAACAGCCTGTTTTATTTTTTTGTCCCGGCTTGCATCATGAACCTTAAAAAGATTCAGCCGGAGGGCATTTGTGACAACGCAGAAGCTGGAAAGGCTCATGGCGGCAGCCCCGAACATGGGATTTAAGGTCCAGCCAAAGATGGGGATCCACACGCCTGCGGCAAGAGGGATTCCTATTACATTGTAGAAAAATGCCCAGAAAAGATTTTCGTGGATGTTTCTGAGGGTAGCTCTGCTGAGGCGGATGGCTGCAGGCACATCGCTTAACCGGCTTTTCATCAGAACAATGTCTGCCGCGTCAATGGCAATGTCTGTTCCTGCTCCTATAGCAATGCCGATATCTGCCCTTGTAAGAGCCGGAGCGTCATTGATCCCGTCTCCTACCATGGCAACCTTTCCTTGTTCCTTCAGAGAACGGATCACACTTTCCTTGCCGTCAGGGAGAACTCCTGCGATCACCTCGTCCACTCCTGCCTGCTTTCCGATGGTCCGGGCAGTCTTTTCATTGTCTCCCGTAAGCATTACAACCTGGATTCCCATATTCTGAAGCTCTTTAACAGCCTGCGGACTGTCTTCCTTGATCACATCGGCAACTGCGATGATACCGGCCAGTTTGTTGTCTGAGGCAAAGAGAAGAGGGGTTTTGCCCTGTTCCGCCAGATGTTCGGCCTGCTGTTTCAGAGAATACGGCACAGAAACACGGCTGCTGATAAACTTCATGCTTCCTCCCATAAGCGTCTGACTGTTCATAATGCCGGAAAGTCCGTTTCCGGGAAGAGCCTGAAAATCAGAAATCTCATAAGCGTGAAGCTTCCGTTCTTCAGCTTTTTTCAGAACTGCCTTTGCCAGAGGATGCTCACTTTTCTGTTCCAGAGAAAAGGCAAGAGTCAGAAGCTGCTCTTCAGAAAATCCCTCTGCAGGAAGAATATCAGTAACTTCCGGCTGACCGCTGGTAATGGTTCCTGTTTTATCAAGAGCCACAATCTGTACTTTTCCTGTTTCTTCAAGAGATACGGCTGTTTTAAAAAGAATCCCGTTTTTGGCGCCCATGCCGTTTCCTACCATAATGGCAACCGGAGTGGCAAGTCCCAGCGCGCAGGGGCAGCTGATAACAAGAACAGAAATTCCCCTTGCAAGAGCATAACCAAAGGTCTGTCCTGTAAGAAGCCATACAATAGTTGTGATTACAGCAATGGTGATAACGGCAGGCACAAAGATCCCGGAAACCCGGTGGCTGCAGCGTCGCTGACCATTTTTATAATCTGGGATAAAGTAGTATCTTCTCCTACCCGGGAAGCTTCACAGCGGATAAATCCTGACTGGTTGACTGTAGCTGCAGATACCATATCCCCGGCTGCTTTGTCTACAGGAATGCTTTCACCTGTGAGAGCTGATTCGTTTACTGCGCTTGTCCCTTCAAGAACCACTCCGTCTACAGGAATGTTTTCTCCCGGACGGACAACAAAGATATCTCCTTTGTGAACCTGTTCTACAGGGATTGTGGTTTCCTGTCCGTTACGGATCACAACGGCTGTTTTCGGAGCAAGCTTCATAAGACTTTTCAGTGCGTCTGTTGTTTTTCCCTTGGAGCGGGTCTCCAGCATTTTTCCCACAGTGATCAGAGTAAGGATCATTGCCGCAGACTCAAAATAAAAGTCCATCATGTAATTTTCCACAGCAGCCATGTCCCCGCTGACCTGAGCGCCTGTCATGGCAAAAAGCACATACACGCTCCAGACAAAGGACGCCATGGAGCCAAGGGCAACAAGCGTGTCCATATTGGGGGATCTGTGCCAGAGACTTTTGAATCCGCTGATAAAAAACTTCTGGTTAATGACCATGACGATCCCTGCAAGAAGCAGCTGTAAAAGCCCCATGGCAACATGATTGTGTTCAAACCACTGAGGCACAGGCCAGCCCCACATCATATGTCCCATGGAAAAATACATGAGAACCAGAAGAAAGCCCACAGAGGCGATCAGTCGTTTTTTCGGAATGGGAGTTTCGTGATCCGCAAGAGCTTCCGCAGCCTGGGATGCAGAGGACTGCTGACTGTCAGCGCCTTTTAGGGAGGCTCCGTAACCGGCCTCCTCAACAGCCTTTATAATATCCTGAGGGGAGGCGCTTCCCTCTACTCCCATGGAATTGGTGAGCAGACTGACCGAGCAGGAGGTTACCCCGGGAACGTGGGATACAGCTTTTTCTACCCGGGCGCTGCAGGCCGCACAGCTCATTCCTGTTACCTGATATTGTTCCATATTTCCTCCTTCTGCTGTGTACAGACTGTCTGTTCCGTACACAGTCTTATTTCATAAGTTTCTGTAAAGTAACCACAAGTTCATCAATGGTTTCGTCTTTGCCTTCCCGGATATCCCTTGCCACACAGGTTTTAATATGGGCGGCAAGAAGTTCTTTGTTAAAAGCATTCACTGCAGCGTTTACTGCGGCGGACTGAACCAGAATGTCATTGCAGTAGGCATCGTTTTCCAGCATTCCTATAATACCGCGAACCTGTCCTTCAATTCTTTTCAGACGGTTTACAAGCTTTTTCCGGTCTTCCTCCGGACGTACTGTTTTTTTTGTGCAGCAGCAGGATGTTGTTTCAGTCACTGTAAATTCCTCCTTTGATTCATTTATGGCTAAAAATAAATTCTGTTTATAAACATACCCCTTATGGGTATTATTTGTATTATTATCATATACCCTGCAAGGGTATTTGTCAACAGGAAATATTCTGATAATAAAATACAAACAAATGTTCTTTTGGTATACAGATGTGTTATGGAGAAAAAGAACATTTGTTTGTTATAATCCTGATTGTAAAACAGAGCCGGACCTGAATTACAAGAATAAATAAATAATAAAAGAATAAAGGAGAACAAAATTATGAAGCAGATGAAACACATGAAACGAACAGAGCTTGCGGATCAGCGTACTGCAAACAGAAAAGTATTTGAAAATCAGGATCATTCCAGAACCGTAGAGATTTATCTGGAGCCCGTACACTACCAGGACAGAGGTGGAAACTGGCAGGAAATGGATGATACCCATCGAGACAGAGATTCCGTGAAAAAGAAATTTTTTCGGGAATGGATATGGAAAGCTCAGTGCAGGAAAATAAAATCCCGGGATTTCTGAACAGAAAAGGGGATCTGGAGATTTTCCTGAACAAAAAAGCAGAACCGGCTTCCACAGTGTACCTGAGCCGAAAAGACAGCTTTCTTTCCTGGGGGCTGGAGGGAGGTACTTATGCAGAAGCCCGGAAACAGGAAAAAAGCGTAGTTTCTTATAAGGACATTTTTGACGGGGCAGAGCTTCGCTGCCGGATTCACGGGGAAGGAGTGAAGGAAGACCTGATTCTTCATAAACCGGAAGCGGTTTCCGATACTTACAGCTGTCTTTATCAGATGAAAAATCTTCGTCCTGTACTGCGCAACAATGTGGTTTCTTTTTTAGACAGGGAGGAACAGGAAGTGTTCTGTGTTCATGCGCCCTGCATGAAAGACGCCGGCGGCGAAAAAACAGAGGCAATCCGTCTGAGCCTTACAGAAACAGAAGCAGATGTGTGCAGAATCACATTTTTGCCGGATATGGAATGGCTGGAATCTGAGAACCGCCTGTTTCCGGTAGTCATTGACCCTGTAACAACTACCTCCAAAAAAGCTTCTGAGATCTATGACGCCCATGTGGATTCCTTATATGAGGAGGACAACTTCCAGAAAAGTATTATTCTGAAAAACAAGGGAGGCGATCAGGTACAGAGAAGCTTTGTAAGATTTGCGCTTCCGGAGATCAAAACAGGAGATATGGTCATCAATGCCAGACTGGTGCTTGTTTCACTGGCTGAGGACGGAAAAGAACGTACTGTGGCAGTGCATAAGGTGCTTCATGCGTGGAACTCAGATTCCATTAACTGGTACAATAAGCCTCTTTATTCCGATACTGTGGAGGATATATGCAGATACAAAGGAGACCAGCAGAAATACATTACCCTGGATATTACCAGAATGGTAAAGGACTGGTATCAGAACGGCGGCAACTACGGACTGATGTTTAAAAATGACAAAGAGATTTCCGGATATACAGAATTTCTGTCCTCTGACTGCGACAACGGATTTCAGGATATGCGCCCCAGAATCGAGCTTTCCTATGTGAATTATTCAGGTCTGGAGGCTTACTGGAGCTATCACAGCCAGGATGTGGGAAGAGCGGGAAATGTTCATGTAAATGACTATAACGGAAACCTGATCCTGATCCATGATACCATGGCAACCGGCGGAAGCCGCGTACCCATGAGCCTTGCCCATGTATACAATTCCAATAACAGACAGGTGAACCTGGGTTATGGATACGGATTTGCCCTCAGTTATCATCAGACTCTGAAAAAAGTAAAAATTGCAGGAACTGACTATTATCAGCACACAGACGGAGACGGAACCGTTCATTATTTTTACTATGATTCCAAAAAATCCAAATGGCTGGAGGAAGGTGGTTCGGAATCCTATGTGACTATTCATGCAGATGCCAGCGAACAGCTTGTGATCCACGATAAGGAAAACAATCAGCTGATGTTCCGAAATGGATATCTGGTAAAAGTAAAGGACAAAAATGGAAATACTCTAGTTGTTGCCTGGAATGAAGGAAGAGTCATCTCTGTTACAGACGGCGCAGGCAGAAAGACAGTTCTTACTTATCTGAAAAACAGTCAGGGCAAGCTTACCTATCTTCATGAGATCACTTCACCTTCCGGTAAAAAGAAGCTGTTCGGGTACAACAATGGAGATCTGGTAAAAATCATTGATATTGACAATGAAACTGTAAATTATACATATGATAAAAATCATATGCTTACTTCCCTGACGGATGTTGACGGATACCGTGTCAATTACGAATATTATACTTCCAGCCCTTATCGTGTAAAAAGAATCACAGAGTTCGGCGGGAATGTGAAAGGAAACAGTCTGACCCTGACTTACGGCTATAACAGCACAAAATTCACAGATAATAAAAAACGAAGCGAAATCTATCGCTTTAACAACAGCGGAAATCTTCTGCACATTCATGACGGCTTTGGTCATGCTGCCAGCGCACGATTCAATACCAGCGGAAATCATGTGAACTGTCTGGAAAACGCCACAAAACTTCAGACCAATGTAGTTCAGCTTTTGAAGGATCCGATCATTCAGGCAGCTAAGTCAGCATGGGGAAAGATTATCGGAACAGACGCATCAGGAACAGCATCTGTCAATACGGATCAGAAGCACTGCAAAGTAGGAACCAGATCCTTAAAAGCGGAGAGCAGTTCCCTGAAAGGGTATGTAAGCTGGGCTCAGGATGTAAAGCTGAAAGCAGGAATGACGTATACCTTTTCTATGTATGTAAAAACAGAAATGAAGCAGGCGGCAGAAGATGGAGGCGCAAGGCTGAGGATCAGATACATTGACAAAAATGGAAAATGGATTTATCTGGACAGTGAAATTCTGAAAGAAACAACAGGCGGTTTCGTACGTCTTTACCGTACCTTTACTGTGCCCTCTGATTCTAAAGATCCTACAGTACGTGTATATCTTTATTTATATCATGCTGCAGGCGTGTTATACGGTGATATGGCTCAGCTGGAAACGGGAACAACTGTAAGCAGATGTAATCTGATCGACAACGGGGACTTCCAGCTGGGAAGCACGGATTTTGAAAAGAAGGCATATTATGAAGATGGCCTGACATCAGTCGGATCTGAAAATGTAAGACCGGTAAACCGTGCTGTAACAGTAACGGCAGCAGGAACTTCGTATATTTATGACAGACCATCCCTGAATGGAAAAAAAGTCGCAAGTGTACAGAAATGGACACATCTTTATGCTTCTGTTTCCCTTCCAAATGAAAACAGCCAGTGGTACAGAGTGGAAAATGCAGAAGGAAAACGGGGATATTTTCCGGCAAGCAGAGCATTTGCGTACCTTGGCGGAAATGATGGAGATAATTGTGGGGCAGTTGCGGTTACAGGAGCAATTTTGCGGGCTTCAGCTTCTGACAGTGGCGCTATTGTAGAAGAAGTGATACCCAGAGGAACCAGTGTGGTAATCCGTTCCATTACAACAGATTCAAGAGGACAAAAATGGTACTATGTAGCTATGCAGATTGATAAAAAACGTTATTTTGGCTATATAAAAAGAGATCATGTGATCCGTCTCAGTGTAAATGCTCCTGTCTGCACCATGAAGCAGGAAGACAAAGTATTTGATACTCCATCGCTGACAGGAAAAGCAGTTATTACATTAAAAGCAGGTCAGAAAATTGCAGTGCGTGGAATTTGCCTGACAGGAAATCAGAAATGGTATGCAGTACAGCGCGGAAGAAATTTCTGTTTTCTGAATGCACGTTACTGTCAGCTGAATATGACAACAGAAGTTGATAAACGTGCGGTATCCATAGTTCCCGAAAGAGTAGGCGGGCTGGATAAATATATATACCGTTTCATAGGCGATACTCAGGTAAATAAGCGTCTTACAAAACTCCTTGATCTCACAGGCAAAAAAGGAGACACTTACATGGTCAATGCCTGGGGACGGGGAACCTGTCTTCCGGAAACAGATAATGATAAATATCGCCGCTTTGGCGTAGAAGTGGTTTTTGTAGGGGCAGACGGAAAAAATGACATTCATTATACAAATTTCAGCCCGGATATTCTTGACTGGCAGTTCCTGGGTGACGTTTATGTGGCAAAGCAGGACTATACCAGCATTAAGGTTTCCTATACTTACTGCAGAAATGCCAACCTTGCATTTTTTGACGGACTTTCCCTGTACCGGGAAGAATTCGGACAGAGCTACACCTATGATGACAAAAACAATGTGATCTCTGCCGTGGATTCCCAGAAAAATGCAACAAAGTTTGAATATAATGAAAACAGCGACCTGACCGGGATCACGGATCCCAAGGGAAATAAATTTAAGTATGAGTATGATAAAAAACATAACGTGACGAAAGGAACCTCCGCTATGGGCGTGGTGAACCGTCTGGTCTATGACGGAAACGGAAACATCACAAAAAGCGGTACTGTGCAGCCTGATGCTCAGGATAAAGGTATCTGGATCACAAGATCTTTTACCACAGACAAAAACCATGTGGCGTCTGTCACAGATGCAGAGGGCAACAGAACCCTGTATGACTGGAATGTGAAGTCAGATCTTCTTAATTCTCTGACAGACGGACAGGGCAACAGGCTGAGTTATAAGTATGATTCTGCAGACCGCATGACTTCCGTCTCTCAGGAAGTAACTGCAGGCGGAACAAAGCAGGTGGTAAAAAATACTTATAGCTATACAAAGGACAAACTGACGTCCATTGACCACAACGGCTTCCGCTATGGATTTGAATATGACGCTTTTGGAAACACAACAGCCGCATCCATTGCAGGCAGTCAGGTGGTACAGTATATTTATGAAAGTGGAAACGGAAATCTCAGCAGGACTGTTTATGCAAATGGAAATGAGATCCGGTACACCTACGACAGTCAGGACCGGATGACAGAAAGCTATTTCAGAGAATCTTCCGGCGGAACAGAGCAGAAGCTGAATACTTATACCTATGATAAAGAGGGAAATCTTTGCCGGGTTGTGAACCATATGGCAGGTAAAACCTATGATCTGGATTATGATTTCCTTGACCGCCTGATGCGTGTAAGAGATGAAAAAGGTTCTTTTTATGAGTATACTTACGATGCAACAAACCACATGACAAAACTGATCCACAAGGCAGGCGTTTCCCATACTACGACTCTTTATACTTATGATAAAGACGGCAGGGAACAGACCACAAAGGTACGCGGAGGCTATACAAAGACCAGCACTTACGATAAGCTGGGAAGGGCAGCAGGTGTAACTCTCAGCACCAAAAAGGCTTTTGCAGTAAAGGTGGCTTATCCGGCAGCAAACGGAAATCAGGAACATGCCATGCCGTCAGGTCTGACTGTGGGAGACAGAAAGCTTACCTATCAGTATGACAAAAACGGAAATATCACAAGGATCCAGGATCGCTCAGGCTCCGGCGCGGTAAAGACAGATACTTTCTGCTATGACGAGAGGAACCAGCTGATCCGTGAAGACAGCCAGACCCAGAATAAGACATTTGTCTACGAGTATGATCTGGGAGGAAATCTGACTGAGGTGAAGGAGTATGCATATACCGCAGGAGAGCTTCCTGCTTTCCCGGAAAGAACAGAAACAGGATCTTATGCTTCTGTCTGGAAAGACCAGCTTGTGAACTGGAACGGCACAGCAATGACCTATGATGCAATCGGAAACATGCTGACCAGAGGAAATATTACTTACCGCTGGATTATGGGCAGAAAGCTTGCCGGGGTAAACAATGGAAAGAACATCCAGTATTTTTACGATCATACAGGCTCCAGAACAAAGAAAGTTGTAGATGGTACAGCCACCGAATACCGAATGGCAGGGGAACTTCTGGTATCAGAGATCACCAATGGACAGACCTTCTGGTACACTTATGATTCCAACGCAAACCTTGTTTCCATTATCATTGGAGGAAAGAACTACTTCTATGTAAGAAACCTCCAGAACGATATCATTGCTCTTATTGACGAGGATGGAAACACGGTGGTAAACTATACTTATGACAGCTGGGGTAAGATTCTAAGCATTACCGGAAGCCTGAAGGACACCGTAGGCCAGCAGAACCCGTTCCGTTACAGAGGATATTACTACGATAAAGAAACAGGGATGTACTACCTGAAGAACCGGTATTATGATCCGGAGTTGAGAAGGTTTATCTGTGCGGATAAAACTGGAGTAGCCAAGGCATCTATGGAGACACTGCATAACCGAAATCTGTATGTATACTGTGATGGAAATCCACTGACGCGAAGAGATGGTGACGGGGAACTGTGGATTTTAGCAGCAGTAACATTTGCTGCTGGTACAATAGCATCTGTTGCAAGTCAAATGAAATTAGATGGTAAGTCCTTTAAAGAAGTAAGTTGGATTTCCGCGGGAGTATCTGGGCTGACAACAACTATGGGACTATTTATTCCTCAAACAAAAATTTTGGCAGATAATTGGGGGATGATTCAA